>WBZP01005710.1_pt3 | contig 10228 bp, 8 predicted proteins | sample 5204301 | NCBI WGS metagenome assembly WBZP01 (sample SAMN12412401, study PRJNA552823) | activated sludge metagenome | isolation source: activated sludge from nitrification reactor of wastewater treatment plant... | place: USA: Pennsylvania | collected 2017 | reverse complement strand
GTTCGCCGGCAGCGGGCCTGTAAGGGAAGCCCGCTGCGAGATTTCCAGCCAGTTGCCGCCCGGGTCGCGTACGAAGCCGAACCGCGCCACCGCACCGCTCGTTCGGGGGGCCATGGCGCCGGTCCCGCCAGTCGATACGGCACGCGCGTACTCCGCATCGGCGTCCCAGACCTGGACCGTGAGGTAGCGAAAGCCGGCAGCCCGCAGCTCACCGGTCGGAGGCTGGGATGGCTCGTGCACGAGGCGGATGAGCGTCGTCCCACAGCGGAAGGTGTCATTGCCGGCCGGATCGAAGCCGAGCGCGTCTCCGTAGTAACGCCGGCCGGCCGCGACATCGGCCAGGGCAACATCAATCTCGATCCAGCGTTCGGGCCCGGCGGCCGGCAAGAGCCGGAGCGAGTTGCCATCGGGGTCGCTGATGTCCTCGGCCGCGGCCACCCGGTTCGTGGCGATGGAGAGGCGTCGATACCCGGTGGGCGCCCCCTCGGCGAGCGGGTCGCGACTCTCGTTGATCTTCAGCACGCTGCCGTTCAGGCCGTGGCGGTGCTGGCGCCCGCCGCCCCCGGTGGGAAGCAACTCCTCGAACGGGAGGCCGATTTCGTCCTGGTAGAAACGCAACATCCCATCGATGTTGTTCGTGAAGAGACCCACATCGAGGGAAGGTTTCGCCAGCTTCATCGTCTTACCTCACCGTGCGGCGGTTCTCACCGGATTGGACTATCATTCGCCCGCTACGGCGCACGCCGCGACCGCCGAATCCGCCCCGGAGTTGCTGAGCATGGTCACCATCATTGGGAATGTTAAAGCCGAGGACGACTACACCCATCCCCTTGGTCCTGAAGAGAACTTCAACGAGTCGGTCTACTTCAACTTCTTCGACCGCACGCAGCAACTCGGCGGCTTCATCCGCATGGGCAACCGCGCCAACGAAGGCCACGCGGAGATGACGGTCATCGTCTATCAGCCCGACGGCTCCGCGCTGTTCAACTACAAGCGCCCCCAGATTTCGCACAACAACGGCTGGGACGCCGGTGGCCTGAAAATCGACGTCGAAGTCCCGGGCGAGCGTATCCGCACCACCTTCGAAGGCACGGTTGTCTTCCTGGCGGACCCGCGCGAGATGCGCGAGCCGTCCGTCGCCTTCAAGGAGAACCCGCACAAGCGCCTCAAGCTCAACCTCCTTCATAGCGGCGTCGGCCCGATCTACGGCCATGTTGCGGAACCGAACGGTGCAGGCTCGCAGAACGACTTCGCACGCGCCCACTACGAGCAGCACATGCACGTCGCCGGCACCATCCAGGTCGATGACGGACCGGTGCTTGAACTGAACGGCAACGGCTTGCGCGACCACTCCTGGGGCCCCCGCTACTGGCAGTCGACTCCCTCCTACCGCTGGATTACGGCGAATTACGGCGACGACACTGGCATGGTGCTTTCCATCGTGGGCGGTCGCGTTGGCGGCGTGTTCCACGAAGGCCCGGACAAGCTGGTCCGCATCACCGACGCGGAAATCAGCGAGCGGTACGAAGGCAACACGAACTATCACACCGGGTTCACGGCGACGCTGACGCTCGATGACGGCCGGAAGCGGACGGTTGAAGGCGAAGTCAAGGGATTCATCCCGCTTCGCAACCGGCGCGCGGGCATGTTCACGCACATCGGCGAAGGCATGACCGAATACACCCTCGACGGGACGCGGAAGGGCTACGGCCTGAGCGAATTCCTCGACCAGGCGGAGTAACCCACCTTGGATGCCTCCACCGTTGAAACCGGACTGAAGAAGTTCATCCGGGAGCGGACCGGGCACGACCCGGCGATCTCGAACCTGGCACGCCTTTCCGGTGGCGCCGGCCGCGAAACCTGGACCTTCGATGCCGACTACGGGTCCGAACACATCGACGGCATCTTCCGCTGCGATCCCGTAGCGGGTGTCGAGTCGAGCGCCGCTCGAATCCTGGAGTTCCAGCTGCTCAAAGCCGCGATGGAAGCCGGCGCAATCGTCCCCGAACCGCTCTGGGACGGCGATGACACGTTCCCGGTGAAGTTCTTCATCATGCGCCGGGTGCCCGGCGAGGCCCTCGGCGGGCGGCTCATCCGCGGTGAGCAGTATGCGCATGCCCGCGAAGTTATCCCGGGCCAGCTCGCCAGCAGCCTCGCCCGCATCCACAGCGTCTCGGGCGAAGAGCATCCCGAGCTTCTGAAGCTCCAGGCGCCGGCTACGGGCGACTCGCCGGCGAAAACCGAGGTGGAACACTACGAGATGATGTTCCGTGCGCTGGCCCCGGACCCGCACCCGGTGTTCGAACTCGCGTTCCGCTGGCTGTACCAGCACATGCCGAACCCGGACGAACGAGTCCTCGTCCACGGCGACTACCGCCTGGGCAACTTCATGTACGACGAGACGGGCGTCCGCGGCATCATCGACTGGGAGCTGGCGCACTGGGGCGACCCGATGGAAGACATCGGCTGGCTGGCGGTGAAGTCCTGGCGCTTCGGCGGCAAGAAACCAATGGCCGGCATCCAGGACTACGAGGCCTTTTTCCGCGATTACGAGGCCGCCGGCGGCGTCAAAGTCGACGCGGACCGTGTGCGCTTCTGGGAGCTGTTCGGGAACTTGAAGTGGGGCGTCATCACCATCAGCCAGGCGTTCAACTACTTCAGCGGCCGCAACAAGACCGTTGAAATGGCCAGCATCGGCCGGCGCACGGCCGAGACCGAGTGGGAGCTGCTGCGGCTCCTGGAAGAGGCAGGCGCCTGATGCAAGACCGCCCGACAATCGACGAGCTCCTCGAAGCGGTCGCCGGCTACCTCCGTGACGACGTGATGGTGAACACGCAGGGCCGCACCAATTTCCACGGCCGGGTCGCCATGAACGCGGTGGAGATGATCAGGCGCGAAATCGCGACGCAGGAAGACCACCTGGCCCGCGAATGGGACGGCCTCGACCACGTCCTCGGCGTGCAACCGATGCCGCCACACCTCAGCGCCGTGCGGGAGGCTCTCGTCGACCGCAACAAAGCCCTGAGCGAGCGGATCCGCGCTGGCGACGCCGACTCCGGGGACTTCCGCAAGGTGGTGATGAACCACTTGCGGAAGTCGATCCACGACAAGCTGGTGGTGTCGAACCCTGCCCTTGCCACAGAAAGCTGAGCCACCGCCGACAACTGAAGTCGACTTCCGGCAATGGACTGCTTTCGACTTCATATACGTGTGGCTGGTTATGCTAGAGTGATCTCCCGGCTGTTGGCCGGCACCGCGCACTGCCGCGCGCTGGAGGTCTGTCAATGGCTCGAGCCCTGTGGCGAGGCACCATCAGCTTCGGAATGGTGTCGATCCCGATCAAGCTGTTCACGGCTACCGAGAGCCAGGACCTCTCCTTCCGCCAGCTCCACGCCGCGGACAATAGTCCGATCAAGCTCGTCCGGCGCTGTTCCAGCGATGGGAAAGACCTGGATGCCGACGAAATCGTGAAGGGCTACGAGTACGCGAAGGATCACTATGTCCTCGTGGACGAGAGCGACCTCGAGAAGCTGCCGATCCCCAGCAAGCACACCATCGAACTCACCGCTTTCGTCGCATCGGAAGAGATCGACCCGGTGTACTACGAGAAGAGCTACCACGTTGAGCCCGAGGAAATGGGCCGAAAGCCGTTCGCGCTGCTGGTGAAAGCGCTCGAAGAGAAGAAGCTCAACGCGGTCGGCAAAATCGCCATTCGCACGAAGGAGCGGCTCTGCTCTCTGCGTCCACGCGACGGCTCGCTCATGCTCGAAACGCTGTTCTACGCCGATGAGGTGAAGCCACCCGAGACCGAAACGCCGGAACTCAAGGTCTCCGAAGCCGAGATGAAGGTCGCCTACGCGCTCATCGACCTCCTGCATGAACCCTTCGACCCAACGAAGTACCGCGACGAGTACCGGGACGCGCTGAAGGACATCATCGAGGCGAAGCTCGACGGTCAGGAATACGTCGCACCCGCGGAACCTGCGGCGGCGGCGCCGGCGGTTGACCTCATGGCCGCCCTGAAGGCCAGCGTCGAAGCGGCGAAGAAGCGCAAGGCCGGCGGCGAAGCTGAAGCGGCGCCAGCCGCCCCACCGGAGACCGAGAAACCATCCCGAAGCCGCGCGAAGAAGACTCCGGCGGGCGTGAGCTAAGCCACCGTGCCTGGCGATTCACTCGCCGAGTACCGCAAGAAACGCGATTTCTCGAAGACCTCCGAGCCCGATGGTTCGCGTGCCGCGCCGGCTGGCGGGCCGCTGCGCTTCATGGTCCACATGCACGGCGCGACGCGGCTCCACTACGATCTTCGCCTCGAACTGGACGGCGTGATGAAGAGTTGGGCTGTGCCGAAGGGCCCGACCGCCGCGACCGGGGAGAAGCGCTTCGCCACGCAAACCGAAGACCACCCGCTCTCCTACGCCTCCTACGAAGGCGTCATCGCGAAGGGCCAGTATGGGGCTGGTCCGAGTCTCATCTGGGACGCGGGCACCTTCGCGCCTGACGAAAAGATCACACCGCCGTTCTCCGACCGGGAGAAGTCGGAGGCGGAGTTCCGCAAGGGACTGGCTAACGGCAAGGTTGGCGTCACCCTCCGCGGAAGGAAGCTCAAGGGCTCGTACGCCCTCGTCCGGATGAAAGCCAACGGCGAGTGGCTGTTGCTCAAACACAAGGACGCCGCCTCCGACCCCGCTGTGGACATCCTCGACGATGTGGCTTCGGTTGCGACCGGATACACGCTGGACGACCTCCGTGCCGGGGCCGTGGCGCACACCGAAGGCGCCGACTGGAGCTTCAGCCCCGCCACCCTGCCCGGCACCCGCGAGGCGCCGATCGTGCGTGTCGAACCCATGCTCGCATCAGCCACTCCCGTCCCGCGCACCGGTGACTACATCTTCGAACCCAAGCTCGACGGTGTGCGCATCATCGCCACGGTGGAGGGCGGCGAGGTGGAGCTCCGCTCGCGCAACGGCGTGGACGTGACCCGCGCCTATCCAGGCATCGTCGCCGCCGTGAAGGCGCAGCCCGCCACAGCCGCGGTGTTCGACGGCGAGATCGTCGCCATCGACGCCGCAGGCCGCCCCTCGTTTGAGCTCCTCCAGCAACGCATGAACCTGACCGACCCCACGCAAGTCGCCCAGGCGGAACGTTCGATCCCGACCGTGCTCTACGTGTTCGACATCCTGCACCTGGACGGCTACGACCTCACGAAGGCGCCCTTGACGGCGCGCCGGGAGGTGCTTTCCCGTGTCGTGCTGCCTTTGGCCCGGTTCACACAGGTGTTCGCTATCCCCGCGCCGGCTGACGAAGCGTTCGACATCGCGGTCGCCGCTGGCTTCGAAGGGATTGTCGCCAAGCGTGCCACCAGCCCGTACGAGCCCGGCAAACGCAGCGCTGCCTGGCTGAAACGGAAGTGGATAGACAACGACATGTTTTTCGTCGGCGGGTTCACCCCGGGGACCGGCCACCGTGAGACGAGTTTCGGCGGGCTGGTCATCGGCGAGTTGGTTGATGGGAAGCTGGAGTACCGCGGGAAAGTCGGCAGCGGCTTCACGGACAGGCTGGTCAGCGCCCTGCGTGCGAGGTTCGAGGCGCTGCGTCAGGCGGAAAGCCCCTTCTCCGGGCCCACGCCCGATGACCGCCAGGCCACGTGGGTCCGGCCAGAAATCGCCATCAAAGTCGAATATGCGAACCGCACCGCCGCGGGCCTCCTCCGCGCACCCATCTTCAAAGGCGAAGCCTCGCCTGACCCGACCCCAGCCGTGCGCGCGCGGGCCCAGGAACGCCTGGCGGCGCAGGAAAAGCCGGACGACGATGTCGATGCGATCGTGAACCAGCTCCAGGGGGCGAAGGAAAAAGCCCTCCTGAAGGGCGAAGACTGGCAGCTCGCGGTCACGAACGTCGACAAAGTCCTCTGGCCGGACGACCACGGCAGGGCGCACAGTAAGCGCGATGTCCTGCTCTACGCTGCGCGCATCTGGCCCACCCTGGAACGCCACCTCCGCGACCGGCCGCTCACGCTCCTGCGCTTCCCGAACGGCATCCACGGCAAGAAGTTCTATCAGAAACACTGGGATGCCGAGCTCCCGTCCTTCGTCGAAACCCTGGTCATGTACTCCGACGGCGAAGGTGGCGACCAGCGCTTCCTGCTCTGCAACAACTTGCCGACGCTGCTCTGGCTCTGCCAACTGGCGGATGTCGAGTGGCACGCGCAGCTGGCGAGGATTACCGGCGAGCCCGAGGCGCCCGGCATTCCACGGTCGTTCACCGGCTCTTCGGAGAACCTCGACCGCTCGATCCTCAACTACCCGGACTTCATCCTCTTCGACCTGGACCCGTACATCTACGCGGGTCACGAGAAGAAGGGAGACGAACCGCAGCCGAACGAGGCCGCGTTCGCCCGGACTTCCGACGTTGCCCTGTCGCTAAAGGCGACGCTCGACTCACTCGGGCTGTCGTCGTTCGTGAAAACGTCCGGCGCGACAGGGCTTCACATCTACGTCCCGGTGCTGCGGCAGTTGGATTACAGCGTTATCAGGGCGGCTGCGAACGCGGTTTGCGCGGCGCTCCTCGCCCAGCGCCCGAACGACGTGACCATGGAGTGGGACACGCGGAAGCGGACGGGCAAAGTCTTCCTGGACGCGAACCAGAATGCGCGCCACAAGAACCTCGCCGTCGCCTACTCGCCGCGAGCGAAGCCCGGCGCCACGGTTTCGATGCCGCTGCGATGGGACGAGGTTGGCAAGGTCAAGGCATCGGACTTTACGTTGGACACCGTCCCGGACCTGGTGGCGGAACGCGGCGATCCCTGGGCCCACGTCCTGAGCGCGAAGCAGGATCTTCACAAATTGCTCGGCCGGTAACGAAACGCGACACGGTTTGTCGCGATTCACACGGATGATGTGCCTGGAGCAGGTCCCAGGGCAATGAATTGCTAAGGGACTATATCGCGTTCTCGGTAGGTGCTAGGATGGCCATGGCAGGGATAGGGAGCCGGACGAGGATGGACAAGGCCCAGTACGCAGCAGCTCGCGCCAGCGCGATCGCCCGCATGCTCCCGGGCGCCCAGGATGCGCCCCTCGACAAGCTCAGCGCCATGGTCTGCGGCATCCTCGATGCAGCCGGGCTGACGGCGGAACAGCGCATCGATGTCCTGGGCGGGGCGTTCGTCGCCGAAGCGGTAGGACCACAATGGCAGTCGGGGGCGTCCGCCCGCGAAGCGCACGAATCACTCCGGCTGGACGACGCTGAGCTGGCCGATGCAGTCGAAGCTGTCGCCCAGGTTCTGCTCGGCCGCGCCGAAAGCCGCGCCGAAGCGCGCAAGGCGCTTGCCGAACTCGATCGGCTTCTCGCCGAGTCCTGAAGCGCTCCTAACCACAAAGCACACGAACACACAGAGATTTGGGAAGGACGGCGCTCGCGCAGCCTATTCCATCCCAAGGAACCGTTCCGTCCTCTGTGATCTTCGTGGCCTTTGTGGATTTCCGGACGTCTGAGCGGATTGGTCGGTGGCGATGTGCGGCCGAGCCGCGTGCTAGATAACGGTCACCGGGCGGTATTCGCCGAACACCTCGCGCAGCGCGCCACAGATTTCGCCGAGCGTCGCATAGGCCTTCACGGCATCGAGGATCGGCGGCATGAGGTTGTCCGTCCCGCGAGCAGCCGCGCGGAGGGCGTCGAGGCGCGTCGCGACCGACCCCTGGTCTCGCGCCTCGCGGTGGTGCCGCAATCGCCCGAGTTGATGTTCCACCAGCCGCTTGTCGACCGAGAAGATTGACGGCGGCTGTTCGGCGCCCTCGGCGTAGTCGTTCACGCCAACGACGATTTCGCGCTTCTCGTCGACTTCCTGCTGGTACTTCCAGCTCGCCTCTGCGATCTGGTTCTGCATCCAGCCCGTTTCGATGGCGGCAACCGAGCCCCCCATGGCATCGATCTGGTCCATGTACTTCTGCGCGGCCGCTTCCAGCTCGTTCGTCAGGTGCTCGACAAAGTAACTCCCGGCCATTGGGTCGATGGTGTCGGTCACGCCGGTTTCGTGAGCGATGACCTGCTGGGTCCGCAGCGCAATCCGCTGCGCATCGTCGGTCGGCAACGCCAGCGCTTCATCGAAGCAGCTGAGCGCAATGCTCTGCACGCCACCGACGACGGCCGCCAGCGACTGGATGGCCGCGCGGACGATGTTGTTCTCGGGCTGTTGCGCCATGAGCGTGCTGCCGCCCGTCTGCGTGTGCGTGCGCAGCATCATCGAGCGTGGGTCCTTCGCGCCGTAGCGTTCCTTCAGCATGCGCGCCCAAAGCCGCCGAAGCGCCCGGTACTTGGCGATCTCCTCGAAGAAGTTGTTGTGGGTGTTGAAGATCCAGCTGATGCGTGGTGCGAATTCGTCGACTTCCAGGCCTCGCGCCAGCGCCGCCTCGATGTAAGCGCGCGCGTTCGCGAACGAGAAGCCGATCTCCTGCGAAGCTGTCGAACCGGCATCGCGGATGTGGTAGCCGCTGACCGAAATCGTGTTCCACTGCGGCACACTCTTCGCGCAATAGGCCATGATGTCGGCGGCCAGCCGCACGCTCGGCCCCGGCGGGAAGATGTATGTGCCGCGCGCTACGTACTCCTTGAGCACGTCGTTCTGGACCGTCCCGTTGAGCTTGTCCGGGCTCACGCCCTGCTTCTCCGCCGCGGCCACGTACATCGCCAGCATCACCGCGGCAGGCGCGTTGATCGTCATGCTCGTCGAGACCTTGTCCAGCGGGATGCCCTCGAACAGCGTCTCCATGTCGTAGAGCGAGTCGATGGCCACGCCCACCTGGCCGACTTCCGCGATGGCCATCGGGTCATCCGAGTCGTAGCCAAGCTGGCTCGGCAGGTCGAACGCGACCGAAAGCCCGGTCTGGCCCTGGCTCAGGAGGTAGCGGAACTTCTGGTTGGACTCCTCCGCCGTACCGAATCCGGCGTACTGGCGCATCGTCCAGAAGCGCCCGCGATACATCGTGGGTTGCACGCCGCGGGTGAACGGATACTCGCCCGGGAAGCCGAGGTCGCGTTCGTAATCCAGATCGGCAATATCGAGCGGCGTGTAGAGGCGCTCGACCGGCTGGCTGCTGGTGGCGAACATCTCATCTCGCTCCGGCTGGCGCTGCAGGGTCTTTGCCAGCGGGCCTTCCTCCCAACCGTGCAGCGACCGCGACAGCGCGGACAGGGCTTCGGTCGAAAACAGCGTGGGCTGCCGGGATTCGGACTGGGACATAGGGACCTCCAGCGGACGCGGACAGGACGGTTGGCGCGTGTCGAACTCGTAGCGACCAGTATACGAAAGGCGCAGCTTCCGGCTCAGCCGCCGAGTGCCGCGCGGATCGCGTCAATGGCCCCATCCAGCGGGATGACGGTTGTCTCGCCGGTGCGGCGGCTTCGAAACTCGACGCCACCCTTCTCAAGCGCTCTCGGGCTCACGGTGATTCGGCCCGGCATGCCGAGCAAGTCCGCGTCCTTGAACTTAATACCCGCGGAGTCGCTTCGGTCGTCAACGAGCAACGCGATGCGCGCCGCGGCGGCGCTCGACTCGAGTTCGTCCAGCGCCGCGGCCACAGCGTCCTGGTCACCATTCAGGACGACAACGTGGGCGTCGTAGGGGGCGACCCCGGCCGGCCAGATGATGCCGTTGTCGTCGTGGTTGGCCTCGATGACGGCCGCGAGCATGCGCTCAACCCCGATCCCGTAGCAGCCCATCACGCACGGGCGCCGCTCGCCGCCTTCATCCAGGTACTGGACGCCGATGGATTCGGCATAGATCGTCCCAAGCTTGAAGACGTGGCCCATCTCCATGCCGCGCCGCACTTCCAGTGGTGTCCCGCACATCGCGCAGTGGTCTCCGGCGCGGGCCAGCGCCACGTTCGCGACGACATCCGCTTTCCAGTCGCGGCCGTGGTTCGTGTTCAGGTAGTGGAAGCCATCCTCGTTGGCGCCGCCGACGAGGTTCGAGGCATCGACAGCGGTCGGGTCAGCCACGATCTTCATCCCGGTAAGCCCCACAGCCGACGCCGATCCAGCGATGAGCCCAAGCCGCTTCACCATCGCTTCGTCCATCGGGTCAACATCCTGGGCCTTGAGCGCGTTCTTGAGCTTCACTTCGTTGACGTCGAGGTCCCCGCGGATGGCGACGAACACCGGCTGGCCATCCGCCTTGTAAAACACCGCCTTCACCGTCTGACGCTCCTCGATACCGAGGAACTTCGCGAGGTCG
>WBZP01007814.1_pt1 | contig 10230 bp, 14 predicted proteins | sample 5204301 | NCBI WGS metagenome assembly WBZP01 (sample SAMN12412401, study PRJNA552823) | activated sludge metagenome | isolation source: activated sludge from nitrification reactor of wastewater treatment plant... | place: USA: Pennsylvania | collected 2017 | reverse complement strand
GAAGATTCCATCTGCCACCGCCTCGCTCAGCGCCTCGATCATAAGGATGTTGATGCCGGTCTCATCGGCCAGACGTTCCAAGGCGTGCTCGATCGCAGTCCGGAACTGGGGGCGATCATCCGCGCCGATCTGGCCGCCGTGTTCGATCGCGATCCGGCCTGCACGCGCTATCTGGAGCCGCTGCTCTACTTCAAGGGCTTCCACGCGCTCGTCACGCATCGCTTCGCCCATCAGCTCTGGAAAGCCGGCCGCAAGGACTATGCCTTCTATTTGCAGAGCCAGTCCTCGCGCATGTTCTCGGTCGATATTCATCCCGCTGCCCGCATCGGCAAGGGCATCATGCTCGACCACGCCACCGGCTTCGTCGTCGGCGAAACGGCCGTGGTCGGCGACAACTGCTCGTTCCTCCATGCCGTGACGCTGGGCGGCAGCGGCAAGGAGACGGGCGACCGTCACCCCAAGATCGGCGACAATGTTCTGGTCGGCGCCGGCGCCAAGATCCTCGGCAACATCCGGGTGGGCTCGTGCTCGCGCATTGCCGCCGGCTCGGTCGTGCTGTCGGATGTGCCCGTCAACGTCACGGTGGCCGGCGTGCCGGCCCGCATCGTCGGCCCGGCCGGATGCGCCGAGCCCGCGAAGTCCATGGATCAAGGCTGGGTCGATGACTTCGGCGGCCTGTAGATTTCATGCCTCAAAGCGCAATTGCGAATTCCCGTCTGAAGGAGAAGATAAGTGAAGAAAGAAGAACTGGCGCGCCTGCAAACCTATCTGCGCAAGACGTTCGGGGCGCCCTCGCTCGAAGTCAAAGCCCAGCCGAAAAAGGACGACATGGCTGAAGTCTTCATCAACGGCGAATTCGTCGCCGCGCTTTATCGTGAAGTGGAAGACGGCGAGACGTCCTACCAGCTGCAGATGGCGATCCTCGATATGGATCTGGAAGGCGTGTGAGCAGCGAAATGACGCTCTATACGCTCGATGGGGTCGCAGTTGAAATGGCGGGGGCGGGCCGGTGCTGGGTTGCCCCCAACGCCGTTGTACTCGGCAAGGTCAAGATCGAGGACGATGCCAGTGTCTGGTTCGGCGCGGTTTTGCGCGGCGACAACGAGTTGATCACCGTCGGGGCGCGCTCCAACGTGCAGGACGGCTCCGTTCTGCATACCGACCCCGGCTATCCGCTGACCATCGGGCCCGACTGCACCATCGGCCACATGGTGATGCTGCACGGCTGCACCATCGGCCGCGGCAGTCTCATCGGCATCGGCTCCATCATTTTGAATGGCGCGCAAATCGGCGAGGAATGCCTGATTGGCGCCAACACGCTCATTGCCGAAGGCAAGGTCATCCCGCCACGGTCAATGGTGCTGGGCTCGCCCGGAAAGATCGTCCGCCAGTTGAGCGAGGACGACGTCAAGCGCTTCAATGGTGCCGCTGGCCGCTACGTCGCCAACTGGAAGCGCTATGCTGCGGGCTTGAAGCCGCAGACCTGATCGATCGCTTTTTTCGCGAACCTCGCAACAGGCTCCGCGCGTGGCGGCCGGCTCCCGGAACGGGAATCGCCACGCGCCACTCAGGAGCGAAGAACGTCTCAACCCCTCCGCGCCTTCCGGCCGGCTCCGCGCAGCGGTGTCGGAAGGCGCCACTCTGGAGCGAAGAACGCTGCAAGCCCTCCGCGCGTGGCGGCCGGCTCCCGGAACGGGAGTCGCCACGCGCCTTCAAAAAAGAAACGAGCCGGACGCTGGGGGAAAGCGTCCGGCTCGCAGAACAGGCCCGGGTGGGGAGTCGGGGAGGGAAGGCAGGGTGACTGCCCGGACCTGGATCGAAATTCGTTGCCGCTGTCTTACTGGTCCTTGTTGGCCTGGACGCCAGCGATGGCAGCTGGTGAGGCGGTGCCATCGTTGGCGTCGAGCGAGACCCAGACCTTGGGATCGAGATAAGACTGGCGCATCACGAAGTGATACGGCGTCTGGTTCCACATCTTGACCTGCTCGACCTTGTTGTCGAGCACGTAGTCTCCGGTCGAAAGGCGGGCGGTCAACACCGCATGGCCTTCGTTCTTTTCATCGCGCACCACCGTCATCAGCAGAGCATTCGACGGCCAGCCGCGCTTCAAAAGTTCCTGGCGCTTCAAAAGCGCGAAATCTTCGCAATCGCCGCGCCCGTTGGGCAGCGTCCACATCTCGTTGACGTGATAGATTTCCAGATCCGTCGCCGGCTCAACCTCGCGATTGACGGCGCGGTTGATCTCGTCCAATTCGCTCAAGCGTTCAGGCGTCGCCTGCAGGCGCTGATCGTCGGTCGTCGATGAGGTGCATTCGTCGGGCTGCGTTTCGCAGAACCGGACGAAGCCATACGGCGGCTGTGCATTGCCGAACACGCGCATGTACTGCGGCGCGCGCTTGGCGGCATCCATCGCCGCGAATTCCTGAGCTCCCCCCGGCGAGGCGGCCCCTATGACACTTGCTGCCAACACGGCAGTGACGCAACCGTACTTCATGTAACGCCCTCGAACACGAAACGCGACTGTACACTCAGGAACTCGATTTATGCTGAACGCCCGCCGTGGCATTCGAACTAAACTTGGTTCGAATTTTAAGTAGCCGATTGAGGCAACTTGGCGGGTGTTTTGCGGCATCACACAACCGAAACTCGCGACTGAATACGATTATGAGAAGCTGGCGCGCAGCGTGTTCAAATCCTGAACCACAAGGAACTGAACGCCGATGCCTTTTTCGTGGTGGCGGCGCACGACCGATCTGATCTTGCCGAGCACAACTTCTTCGCCGATGGCGGGTCGCGCCGTGGTCGCAACAGAGGCGCCGGATGCTGAAATATCAATCAATTGCACGTCGATCGCGACGCCTTCGGAAAGCCGCAACAGGGTCCGGCGCCCGGTGGTGCCGACGCGCTCGTGCTGGCGGCCGAGCTCGTCTGGAAATTCATCGCGGTTGATAAGCCACATGATCTGCGCGGCGAGCTTCTCGCGCTTGTGCGGGGTGATGCTGAAGACGAAGCTGAAACCGCCGTCCATAACGCGGGAAACCTTGCCCTCGATGCCGCCAAGATGATCGAAATAGGCAACGATGCGTTCACCGAGTTCTGCGGGAACATCGCTTTTGACCGAGGCGCTGCCCACCGAGATGTCGCGCAACTCGCAGGCGTACTCGTTGCGGTCGGCGCGCATAAAGCGGCCCGCGAGCGTCAGCTGCAGACGGCGATGCCGGCGCAGATCGGGTGAAATCGGAGCAGGTGCTCGGCGCAGCGGCCGGCTGAACACTTGGGCATTGACTGCCATGGCCATCCCATTCGGGTTACGCGATCGGGTTAAAGGTCGTTAAGACCTCTGTGGCCGGCACGAGGGCCGGCCGGGCGATCCTGCGACTATGGCGGCAGCGGCTTAATGAAGGCCTAAAGAGCGCTCCATTCTTGTCTCGATCGGCAGAACTCTGAAGGAGCAGGGAAAGCCTCGCCCCCGCTTTATGGCCTCAAATATCGTCCGGCTTGCTCAAGCCGCCGTCGTAGACGCGGAACTGGCGATGCTCGGAACGCACGATGCGCGCCTCGCGGACGTGGCTATGAAACGGGGTCTGGCGATGCATGTTGTCGATCACCGCGTGGGGGCGCCCATCCGGCCAGATCAATTCGTTGGCGGTCAGGCGCGAGGTCAACAGCGGCTCATGACCGAGCCAGGCCGGCCGGTCGAGGGGTACGAGCGCGCCCAGGAACCGATCGACCGTTTCGCGGGTGTGGACCAGCGGGAGCAGCAGCATTTCAAAGCGGGCCTGTTTGCCGCTTTCCGTCGTCGCGGTGACGATGAACAGGCCGACAGCACCCTGCCGGGCGATGACGGAAATCTGCCGTTCCAACGTGATGCGGTCCTCTTCACCGAACATGTCCATGATGTTGAGACCACGGAACTCGGCGGCGAAGGCTTCGCAGATGCGCGTGCCGGCAAGGCGGAACCGCGAGGTCGCGGTATCGATCCGCTCCAACACGAACGTGTCGGGCAGAATGGCGCTGATGCGGGACGGCTCGATCTCGAACCGCTTGGGCGCAAGCCTGTCGCCGCGGATCTCGTTCCAATACGCGTAGAGGTGTTGGCTGACGGCGTCTCTCATATCGTCCTTCGCGTTGGATCTTGGCCTGATCAACCAGGCCCATGGGCCGGAGTGAACGAGCGGGCCGTGCCAAACCGGAACACTCAGCAAGGCTTGAGGTCCGATCCGAAAGGACTTGAGCAGGCGGCGTGCCACCCGCAGCACAATTGTGGCTATACAAGACGGAAAAGTTGCCGCGTTCGGCTAGGATCGTTAATCAGCCTGGGCCGGAGACGCCGCACCGGCAGCAACCGCGGGAGCAACCGGTGCCGACACGAGAGCCGATCTTCAATGCGCCAGGCGCCGTGCTTGCCGTTCTGGCTGCGCTTGTGCTCGTCCATGCCGGCCTGCAGATGCTGTCCGAAGTCGACGGGCTGACCGTCCTTCTGGCGATGGCCTTCATTCCGGCACGGTATGCGGGCCTTGCAGCGGAACTACCCGGCGGAGAGACGGCGGCCTACACCTCGTTCTTTACCCATATGCTGGTGCACGGCGACTGGGCGCATCTGGCGATCAATTCTGCATGGCTGCTGGCCTTCGGCAGCGTCATCAACAAGCGCATTGGGGGCGTCCGCTTCATCCTGTTTGCGCTCGCAGGTGGACTTGCGGGTGCGTTAGCCTTTCTTGCGGTGCATCCAGGACTTGCCGCACCGATGGTCGGAGCCTCAGGCGCCATTGCTGCGCTCATGGGTGGCGTCATCCGGTTTCTGTTTGCCGCGCTTGAGCGCGGGCAGGGATATCTGCTGCGCGAGCAACCGGCCCTGATCCCGCTGATGCCGCTGCGGCAGACGCTGACCGACCGGCGCGTGCTGGCGACATCGGCCGTATTCCTCGCCATCAATCTTCTGGCGCTGGTGGGATTTGGCGGGCTGGGAGCGGAAGGCGGTGCGATCGCGTGGGAAGCGCATCTGGGCGGCTATGTGTTCGGTCTTCTCTGCTTCGGGCTATTTGATGCCGCAACGCAAAAAGAAAGCCCGCATCTACCGAAAGTCGAATGAGGCCTTGCCAAGTCGTCGCAACTAGCTCAGCTTTGTTACATCGGGCCGTTCAAGAGCCTGCAGTTGTGAGTTTGGGGCACGGAAACGTATCGTGTGCACCGCTAAGGAGGCATCGGCGATTGTGCAGAGTTTCTGACGTTGGCTGAGTGGCTGGCGTCACCACTGAAACGATCGCATGATCGCAAGGCTTTCTGGCCGGACACCACGATCCTTCAGTGGAGGCTAGAACTTTGAATATCTCACAAATCCTCAAGACCAAGCCGAATGGCGTGTCGACCGCGCGTCCGGATGACAGCGTGCAAGAGATTGCCACGCGTCTGGCGCAGCGCAGAATCGGTGCCATCGTCATTGTTGGTGAAGGGGGACGCGTCGCCGGCATCATCTCCGAGCGCGATATCATTCGCTTGATCGCCGAGCACGGCGTCAAGGCGCTTGCGATGCGGGCCAGCGAAGGCATGACGCGCGACGTCGTCACCTGCTCACGCTCCAGTACGCTTGATGAGATCATGACGACCATGACGGTCGGCCGCTTCCGCCATCTGCCGGTCATCGAGGATGGGGCGCTGGTCGGCATCATCTCGATCGGCGACGTGGTGAAGCATCACAACGCCGAAGTCGAACTCGAAGTGACCGCGATGCGCGGTTACTTGGCGACCGGCTGAAGCGCACGATCCTTCGCGGCAGATTGTCCGGCCGGGGCGCGCGATGCATTGCGCGCCTCGAGGTCGCGTAGGATGTCGTCGAGTTGACGCGCCACGGCCTGTTCGCCGGCCTTGATGAGATCGTCGGCGCGGTGGAAGTCGAACAGCCCGAAATCCTGCAGACGGGGCGATACCATCGCGTCCGGCGGATCGCCTGCGAGACGCGAGCGGGCAATACGATCCTGCACGATATTAAAGGCATCGACCATCACAGTCGAAATTCCAGGTGCGCCATCGCCGCGGCCGAGGATCTGCCGCTGCAGCAAGCCGCGCATGCCTTTCTGCACGGCCTGCGGGCTTTCCTCATAGACTTGGTCTTCGTCGTCGGAACTCATGTCGGTGTCGGGAGAATAGACGACACTGCCACGGCCCAGTACGTCGAAGTTCAAATTGACGGCAATGACGTAGCGTGCGCCCAGCGCCCGGCACACCGAAACGGGGATCGGGTTGACGATGGCGCCGTCGAACAGCCAGCGGCCGTTGACGCGCACGGGCTTGAAAATTCCGGGCAACGCATAGGATGCACGCACCGCATCGACCAGCTTGCCGCGCGACAGCCAGATCTCGTGTCCGGTGCCGATTTCGGTCGCAACTGCCGTGAAGCGCCGCTCAAGTTCTTCAATGCGGCGATGGCCCAGATGCTTGTCGAGCCGTTCACACAGCCGCTGGCCGCCGATCAGTCCGTTGCCTGCGAGATTGAAATCGAGATAGCCGAAGATACGCCGCGGCGTCAGTTCGCGCGCGAAGGCCTCAAGCGACTCCAGATGATTGGCGGCAAAGCAGCCGCCGACGACAGCACCGATCGACGTGCCGGCGATGATGTCGGGCTGAATGCCGGCGGCGGAGAGGGCCTTGAGCACGCCGATGTGCGCCCAGCCACGTGCCGCGCCACCGCCCAGTGCCAACCCAATCTTTACGCCTGCCATGACGGCACTCCTGACCCGTTTTGAACGACCAGCCCTAAATGCCGTTTAGTTTGCATTTTACGCACCAAGCCGGGGACAAGGTCTTCAAATCAAGTTTAACGAGCCTACACGACCTGCGTTAAGGACCCGCTACTCCTTAACTTAGGAGACGCGGGGCCACCGGCAATGGTTCAAATGATGAAGGGTTTCAGCCTTTGGATGGCGTCTTTTTCGCATCTGCGAAGATCAGCGCAGCGCCCTGGGATGGGTCCGCCGCGCGCTCAACGATGCGGTAGAAGCAGGAGCGCGCCCCGGTATGACAGGCAACGCCCGCTCCCGAGATGGTTGCTTTCAGCCAAAGCACGTCCTGGTCGCAATCGGTGCGGATTTCGGCAATTGTGAGCACGTTGCCGCTCTCCTCCCCCTTCTTCCAGATCTTCTTGCGCGAGCGGCTCCAAAAGTGGGCTTGGCGCGTCGCCAGCGTGCGCTCCAGCGCCTCGCGGTTCATGAAGGCAAACATCAGCACTTCGCCCGTTGTCTCGTCGGTGACGATTGCGGGCAGCAAACCGTCGCCGTCAAAGCGGGGCGTAAAGGCAGTGGTCTCTTCGATCGATGGGTGCGATGAGCTCATGAATGGGATGTTGGTTGGCGTTTGGCGGATAGGGCTAGCGCGGCGCGCTGATCAGCGAGATGAAACGGGTGCGCAGCGCTTCATTCGTTTCAAAAGTGCCGAGGAACCGGGTCGAGATCGTTGCCACATTGCGCTGGCGCACGCCACGCATCGACATGCACTGATGCTCGGCACTCATCATCACCGCTACGCCCTTCGGCTTCAGCGCCGTCTCGATCGCGTCGGCGATATCCCCGGTCAGCGCTTCCTGGGTTTGCAGGCGGTGCGCGAAAATTTCGACGACCCGGGCAAGACGCGACAGGCCGACGATGCGCCCATCCGGAATATAGGCGACATGGGCGACGCCGATGAAGGGTGCCACATGATGCTCGCAGTGGCTCTCGAAACGGATGTCCTTCAACAGCACGATGTCGTCATAGCCCTTCGGATCCTCGAAGGTCGCGGACAATTCGGCGATCGGATCGGCCTTGTAGCCTGAGAAATACTCTTCATAGGCCTCAACGACGCGGGACGGCGTGTCTTTGAGGCCGACGCGTGAGGGGTCGTCACCGGTCCAGGCGAGCAGAACGCGGACCGCCTCCTCGGCCTCGGCGCGTGTGGGGCGGCGGGGAGTAAGCGGCGTCACTTTGGGGGCTGCTGGCACGGGATATGGGCTTCCGTCTGTGATCGTGGTTGAAAGGGGCGCCGGATCTGGCTCGCAAATGCCGGTCAGGCATCCTATATACGCGCATTCACGGCGTTGGACGAGGCCGGGGATCGGGTTTCGGCAAACCGGCCCGCGCTCTGGGCCCAGCCCGGCCCCGGCTCTGAGCCCGGCTTGAGGCGGCGGCGGTGCGGGCAATACGCCTGTTTACTTCCTTTGCCGCGTTACCGGGCGCATATACGGAACCGCTCATGGCTGATCTCGACGAGATCTACAACACGCGCATTCTCGAGCTTGCGGGGGCGACCACGCGGGCCCACCGGCTTTCACACCCCGATGCCACCGCGTCCGCCCACTCCAAGCTCTGCGGCTCGGCCGTTTCGATTGATCTCACGCTCAAGGACGGCCGCGTGTCCGACTACGGGCAGACGGTGAAAGCCTGCCTGCTCGGGCAGGCGGCGGCCTCCGTCATGGCGCGCGAGATCGTCGGATCGACGCCCGATGAGTTGCGCGCTATCGGCAACCAAATGCGCAAAATGCTGAAAGAGGGCGGGCCAGCGCCCGCGGGCCGTTGGGCCGATCTAGGCGTGCTCGAACCGGTGCGCAACTACAAGGCGCGCCACGCCTCGACCCTTCTGGTGTTCGATGCGGTCGAACAGGCGCTTGCCGAGGCGGAGGCCAAGCATGCCCTGCCGGCGGCTCAATAATTTGGTAGCGGACGCCATTTCCATGCCGATCCTCAAAAATCCTGCTGATCTGCCGGCGCGCCGCGGCACCATCTATCCCACTCCGCTGGACGAGGGCTTCAACGGCCGCATCAAGCGCGCGATGACGGGCGCACTGGGTCTGACGCAGTTCGGCGTCAATCTCACGACGCTTGAACCGGGGGCGAAATCCTCACTTCGCCACTGGCATGCGCACGAGGACGAATGCATCTACGTGCTGTCGGGTGTGTTGACGCTGGTTCAAGAAGACGGCGAACACGTGTTGACGGCCGGCATGGCCGCAGGCTTTCCGGCAGGAGATGCCAACGCCCACCATCTCATCAACCGCAGCGCCGACCCTGCGACCTATCTTGAAATCGGCACGCGCTCGGAAACGGAAAGCGCAACCTACGCCGACGTCGATTTGCGGGCCGAGAAGCAGGGCGGTGTCTACCGCTTCTTCCATAAGGACGGCACGCCCTATGCGTGAGGCCCCGGCAAGTGACGGACATCTGGCGCGCGCCGCCAAGGCGGTACTGAAAGCGCCGATCCACGTCTACCGCTACACCTTCAAGCCGTTCGTCGGCCACTCCTGCCGGCACTGGCCGACGTGCTCGCAGTACGCGCTCGACGCCATCGATACGAACGGCGCCTGGCGCGGGTTCTGGCTGATGCTTTCGCGGCTTTCCCGCTGCGGTCCTGGCGGCACCCATGGCGTCGATCCGGTCCCTGATATCCGGGGCGAGCATCACCCGCTTGCGCCGTGGCGTTACGGACGGTGGGGCAGGGGAGCGGTCATCCGCTCCGACAGCTGAGCCAGCGTCGATCCCGCGCTACCCCGGAACCAAATCCGGGCCATCCGCGTTTTTCCTCCGTCAACTTCGATGGAGGCGAACATGCGTTCGGTTGTTCTGTGGCTTCTCGGCGTGCCGGTGACGGCAATCGTTCTGTTGAACGTGTTCGGGGTGATCTGATGCACCGCGCACGTGCCATAGCCCGGCTTGATGCTGCGATGTCGGCCACCTTGCGATCCGCACGGCGCGGCGCGCCGGACAAGCGCAAACCGGCGCGGCCCCATGATCTGGCCCGCATCAAAGCGATGTGCTTGCCGATCAGGCCGCCAGGACCGGGTCCTGAAGGGCCTTCATTTCCGCTGCCGTATCGGCGTTGAACGCCTGCAGATCTTCAATGACCTCGCCCTCGTAGACGACGTCGCGGCCCATCTCGCTGATCGACTTGGCCATGCCGAGGAAGTTTTCGAACGCCAGCTTTGCGATGAACTCGAAGCACATCATTTCCCAGGTGTTGGCGCCCTGGAACATCTGCCCGGCCAACATGGTCTTGATGGTGATTTCCGGACAGGCGTCATTCTTCAAGAAGGATTGCACATGCGGCGCCAGCGCCGCCGGTATGGCGAGAGCGCCCGCGGGCCACGATGTCGAATAGGCGATTGCGCACACCCGAACGCGACGGTTCGTAGACGAGCTTGTAGGGTACACGTATCGCCGCGCGGTACTTGGCGGCGCGAATCACGCCCTCGAACTTCGGATCGAT
>WBZP01007813.1_pt1 | contig 10230 bp, 9 predicted proteins | sample 5204301 | NCBI WGS metagenome assembly WBZP01 (sample SAMN12412401, study PRJNA552823) | activated sludge metagenome | isolation source: activated sludge from nitrification reactor of wastewater treatment plant... | place: USA: Pennsylvania | collected 2017 | reverse complement strand
GATGGTCATCGGGGCCGTAACCGGTTCGTCGCGAACGCACTGGTCCAACTAGCCTGTGCGGTTATGAGCAAAGGCCGGATTATGCCCATGTCGTCGCTGTTTGTGCGCACCCTGCGCGAGGACCCGGCCGACGCCGAGGTGCCTAGTCACCGACTGCTGGTCCGGGCTGGCTACATCCGGCGCGCCGCCCCCGGCATCTACACGTGGTTGCCGCTTGGGCTGCGGGTGCTGCGCAAGATCGAAGACATCATCCGTGAAGAGATGGATGCGATCGGCGCCCAGGAACTGCTGTTCCCGGCGCTGTTGCCCAAAGAGCCCTATGACCTGACCAACCGCTGGACCGACTACGGCGATGGCATTTTCCGTCTCCAAGATCGCAAAGGCGCCGACTACCTGCTCGGGCCCACTCACGAGGAAATGTTCACCCTGGTGGTGAAGGACCTGTATTCGTCATACAAAGACCTGCCACTGGCGATCTATCAGATCCAGACGAAATACCGCGACGAAGCACGTCCGCGCGCGGGTCTGCTTCGTGGTCGTGAGTTCGTGATGAAGGACTCCTACTCCTTCGACGTCGACGATGCTGGCCTGGAGGCGTCGTACGACGCACACCGCAATGCCTACGTGAAGATCTTCGATCGCCTCGGGTTTGACTACGTGATCGTCAAAGCGATGAGTGGGGCCATGGGTGGCTCGAAGTCTGAGGAGTTCCTGGCCACCGCTGAGGTCGGCGAAGACACCTATGTGCGCTGCACGAAGTGCGACTACGCCGCCAATGTCGAGGCCGTGGAGGCGGTTGCTCCGGCTGCGTTGGACTACGCAGATGCCCCAGCGGCCCACGCCGAAGACACCCCCGACACCCCGACCATCGATTCGCTCGTCGATCACCTCAACGCTGCGTTTCCACGCGCGGATCGCGCTTGGACCGCCGGGGACACACTGAAAAACATCGTCTTCAAGGTGCGCTACCCCGACGGCCGCACGGAGTCGCTGGCGATCGGCCTGCCCGGAGATCGCGAGGTCGACGAGAAGCGGCTAGAGGCGGCGCTCGGTGAAGGGGTCTCGTTCGACCCGTTCGGCGAGGAGGACTTCGCGGCACGTCCCTCGCTGGCAAAGGGCTACATCGGGCCGGGCGCCCTCGGCGCGGACAAGCCTGCTGGGGTGCGCTACCTGCTCGACCCACGAGTGGTGGAGGGTTCGGCTTGGGTGACCGGCGCCGACGTCTCCGGCCAGCACGTGATCGATCTGGTCGCAGGCCGTGACTTCACCGGCGACGGGCAGATCGAAGTTGCTGAGGTGCTCGACGGCGACGTCTGCCCTCAATGCCGCGAGGGGTTTTTGGAGAGTGCTCGCGGCATTGAGATGGGCCACATCTTCCAGTTGGGTCGCAAGTACGCCGATGCGCTGGGCCTCCAAGTGCTGGACGAGAATGGCAAGTTGGTGACGGTCACGATGGGCTCCTATGGGATCGGCCCCTCGCGTGCGGTGGCCGCGATTGCCGAGGACACCTTTGACGACCTGGGGCTCTGCTGGCCCCGTCACGTCGCCCCGGCCGATCTTCATCTGGTCGCCACCGGCAAGGACGACGCCGTCTACGCCGCGGCCGCTCAGTTGGCGGCCGATCTGGCCGATCAGGGGCTGGACGTCATCTACGACGACCGCGTGAAGGTCAGCCCTGGAGTGAAGTTCAAGGACGCTGAACTGCTCGGTATGCCCACCATCGTCACCGTGGGTCGGGGCCTGGTTGACGGACTGATCGAGGTCAAGGACCGACGCACCGGGGAGCGCAGCGAACTCGCGCTCGCCGACGCGGTCGCCGCCTTGACTCAGCTGGTCCGCGACTAGCGGCCCGGGAAGTCCTGCGCCTCACCCTTGAACCACAGTTGTCGCACTGCGGCTTGGGCCAGCGCCGCCATCGCCCACCGGCGAAGGTCGCCTTCGCTGGCTGCCACCAGCGCCGAATAATTGGTTGCGCAAGCCGCTTCAATTCTGCGGGCCTCGGCGAGCACCTGGCGAGGCTTGTCGAGCCGTGCTGGAACCTCGTAGGCCGGGGCTGCGGCTACGGGGTCGGCACCAGCGCGTCGGATCTCGTCGGCGAGGTAGTCACGTTGCTGGTGATGCACCAGCACCGCCTCGTCTAATCGCCGCCAGAGCGGCCGCTGAGCGCTGAACGAGGTCTGCGCAGCGCAAACACCGAGCACATAGATGGCGGCGTGCTCGGCGGCCAGGGCGGATTGCAGCGCGTCGATCTTCACTTCCGCCCCCTGCCGCGCAGCCACAACTGCTGCTCCCAGGCCGCGTTCATGCTGGCCAGCAGGGCAGCGAAGTTGCCGTCGGTGGTCTCGATTGCTGCGGCGACGATGGCCCTCTGCAGTTTGCGCACGTCGCGCGCGGCATCCCCCGTGCCTCCTGGTGCGGCCCCAGTTACTGAGCCCTCGCCACCCAGTGCCTTGGCAAGGCTGTCGCGATGCGCCTGAGCGAGCGCCCTCACCGCCTCATGCCACGCCCGGTGAGTTGCACTCGCTGGGGCCGTGTCGGCTGACGCGATCACCCCATCGAGTCGCCCCAGCACGGAGGCAGCGGCCTCGGCATCGGGGTTGGTTGTCATGACTGTTGGCGACGGTTCTGAGGGACCTGGCGCCTTGCCGATCGAGCAGCCACTGACACCGAGCACGACCAACGCCAACGTCGTACGCCGGGTCAGCGGGGCTCGTGGATGCACTCGCTCATCGTAGGCGGCGTGACTTCTGCGCCGCCGCCGCTACTCTGGGGGACGACAACACCACAGAGGAGGACGCGATGACGACTTCTGATTTCCGCGACCGCCTCGCAGCGCTGCTCGCAACTCCGATCAGCGACCTGGGTCTGGACCTCGAAGATGTCGAGGTCACCTCGGCTGGCAAGCGCAGCGTTGTGCGTGTGTCAGTGGATCGCGACGGCGGCATCGACCTCGACACCGTGGCTGAGGCCACTCGCGCGATCTCACAGGTGCTCGACGAGTCCGATGTGATGGGGGAGCGGTCCTACACCCTCGAAGTTGGCTCCCGCGGGGTCGACAAGCCGCTGCAGTTGCCGCGGCATTGGCGGCGCAATGTCTCGCGACTGGTGACCGCGACCATGAACGACGGCACTTCGCTGACGGGACGCATCGTGGCCGCCGACGACGACGCGGCCAGCGTGGACGTTGACGGTGAGCAGCACAACCTCCCCTACACCGAGGTCAAGAAGGCCAAGATCCAGATCGAATTCACAAAGGGGTCCTGACATGGATATCGATATGCGCATCCTGCGCACTCTGGAGAGCGAGAAGGGAATTGCCTTCGAGGTCTTGGTCGATGCGATCGAGCAGGCCCTGCTCACGGCGTACCACAAGACGCCGGGGAGCGTGGAGCAGGCACGGGTCACCTTGGATCGCAAAACCGGACACGTGACGGTGTGGGCCAGCGAAGTCGACGATGAGGGCCAGAAGGTGGGGGAGTACGAACACACCCCCGATGGATTCGGCCGGATTGCGGCCACCACTGCCCGGCAGATCATGCTGCAGCGATTGCGAGACGCTGAAGATGAGTTGAAGTTCGGTGAGTTCTCCGGCCGTGAGGGCGACATCGTGTCCGGGATCATCCAGCAGGGCCGTGACCCCCAAGACGTGATGGTCGATCTGGGCAAGCTTGAAGCACTGCTGCCGGCAGGTGAGCAGGTGCCGGGCGACAACTATGCGCATGGCTCGCGGATCAAGGCGTTGGTGATCAGCGTGCGCAAGGGTATGCGCGGACCCCAGGTGATGTTGTCGCGCACACACCCGTCACTGGTCAAGAAACTCTTCGCGCTTGAAGTTCCCGAGATCGCCGACGGCACGGTCGAGATCGCTGCGGTTGCTCGCGAGGCCGGTCACCGCACCAAGATCGCGGTCCGCACCCACAACGACGCGGTCAACCCCAAGGGGGCCTGCATCGGCCCGATGGGCGCGCGAGTGCGCAATGTGATGGCCGAACTCCACGGCGAGAAGATCGACATCGTGGACTGGTCAGATGACCCGGCCACCTTCGTTGCCAATGCACTCTCGCCCGCGAGGGTCAACGAGGTGATCGTCGTCGATGCGGCGACCAAGTCGGCTCGGGTGATCGTGCCGGACTTCCAGTTGTCACTCGCGATCGGCAAAGAAGGCCAGAATGCCCGCCTTGCGGCTCGACTGACCGGCTGGCGGATCGACATTCGCTCTGACGAAGCCCCAGCGGGCTAGCCCACACTGGGCGTAACTGCGCTCAACTGGGCGGGATTCGCCAGATCGCGACAACTGGTTAGGTGCATGCCCGCGGAGCCGATAAGGTTGACGCGGTGGTTTCGGGCATCGATCTCCCTGGTCCAGTCAGGACCTGCATAGGGTGTCGCGCCCGGGCTACCAAAGCTGAGTTGTTGCGTGTGGTGATCGGCCCGGGTGCGCGCGTCGTACCCGATCCGAGAGGCGCGGCACCTGGCCGGGGGGCGCACCTGCACCCTGTGGCCGAGTGTTTCGTCCAAGCCGAGCGGCGCCGGGCGTTCCAGCGGGCCTTCAAGGTCTCGGTGGGTCTCGATCTGGCCGAGGTTCGCGACCACATCACGATGACTCAACCGACCGATTGACCGACACCGAAAGAGGAGCATCCGCTCATGAGCCTGCGATGAGAACCTCGCGATGAGCATGCAACCCAACTAGCGGTCCCTAGCCACTCTCGTGGTCTAAGGACCAGGAGGAAATGTGGCACCCCCAGCAAGGATGCGAGTCTCTGAACTCGCCAAGGAGTACGGCGTTAAGAGCGCCGAAGTGATCACGATGCTCACCGACATGGGTGAGTACGTCAAAGCAGCCTCATCAAGTGTTGAGCCCCCGGTAGTCAAGCGGTTCGAGGACCGTTATGGCGCCGAACTTCGGGCCAAGCAGGAGGCGATCGCCGCTAAGAAGGCCGCGCCAGCCAAGAAGGCTGCGGCTGCTCCGGCACCGGAGCCGACCCCACCTGCGGCAACCGCTGCCGTCGAAGCCCCGCCCGCGACCCCACCTGCGACCCCTGGTCCCAAGCCGGGGCCGCGAGTGGTGGACAAGCCAGCCGAGCCCACCCCACCGCCTGCGGCTCCCGAGCTGCCTGCGGCACCTGCTGCCGCAGAGCCGACTACCCAAGAGCCGGCCTCCGAGGACGGACCCCGACCGGCGGCTCCCAAGCCTGCGCCTCGCCCAGGCGCCCCACGGCCGGGCAACAACCCGTTCAGTTCGACTCAAGGCATGGGCCGTCGTCCGGCGCCGCCCACGCCTGCTGCTCCCGGCGCCGACCAGCAGCGTCCGCCGCGGCCTCCGGCAGGCCGAGACGGCATGCCGCGCCCCAACCCGGCGATGATGCCCAAGTCTCCGGCCGCCTTCGGCCAGGGTCCAGGTCGGCCTGGCGCTCCGATGGGTCGTCCAGGAGCTCCGGGACGTCCCGGCGGCGCCCCCGGTCGCGGCGGTGCTCCGATGGGTCGCCCCGGCGCCCCTGCTCGTGGCGGCTTCGGCGCGCCCGGTGGTGGCATGGGTGGACCTGGTGGTGCTCCTGGTGGCGGCGGTGGTCGTCCGGGTGGTGGCGGTCGCCCTGGCGGTCGCGGTTCCACACAGGGTGCGTTCGGTCGGGCCGGTGGCCCGTCGCGACGTGGCCGCAAGTCGAAGCGGGCCAAGCGCCAAGAGTTCGACAACATGGAAGCACCGACCATTGGCGGGATGCGGGTCCGCAAGGGCAACGGCGAGACGATTCGTCTGGCTCGCGGCGCTTCGCTGACCGACTTTGCCGAGAAGATCAACGTCGAGCCGGCGTCGCTGGTGCAGATGTTGTTCCACCTCGGCGAGATGGTCACCGCAACCGAGTCGGTCAACGATGCCACCCTCGAACTGCTCGGTGAGGAACTCAACTACACCGTGCAGGTGGTGTCTCCCGAAGACGAAGACCGCGAACTGCTCGACTCCTTCCACTTGGAGTTCGGCAGTGACGAAGGCGATGAGGCTGACCTGCAGGCTCGTCCGCCGGTGGTCACAGTCATGGGTCACGTCGACCACGGAAAGACCAAGCTGCTCGACGCGCTCCGCGACGCCAATGTGATGGCCAAGGAGGCCGGTGGGATCACCCAGCACATCGGTGCCTACCAGGTGCGCACCGAGGTTGACGGTCAAGACCGCCGGATCACCTTCATCGACACCCCGGGTCACGAGGCGTTCACCGCCATGCGTGCTCGTGGTGCCCAGGCCACCGACATTGCAGTGCTGGTCGTGGCTGCCGATGACGGCGTGATGCCGCAGACCGTGGAGGCGCTCAACCACGCCAAGGCCGCCGGTGTGCCGGTGGTCGTCGCGGTCAACAAGATCGACAAGCCGGAGGCTGACCCGACCAAGGTGCGCGGTCAGTTGACCGAATATGGCCTCGTCCCCGAGGAGTACGGCGGCGACACCATGTTCGTCGACGTCTCGGCCCGCGCCGGGACCAACCTCGAGAGCCTGCTCGAAGCGATCGTGCTCACCGCCGATGCGTCCTTGGACCTGCGGGCCAACCCCGATCAAGACGCTCAAGGTCTGGTCGTCGAGGCCCACCTCGACCGCGGTCGGGGCCCAGTGGCCACGATCCTGGTGCAGCGCGGCACCTTGCGCGTCGGTGATTCGATCGTGGCCGGTCCGGCTCACGGCCGGGTTCGCGCCATGCTCGACGAGCATGGCGAGAGCATCGAGGCAGCCGACCCGTCGCGTCCGGCGATGGTGCTGGGTCTGTCGGGTGTCCCGGGTGCTGGGCAGAACTTCCTCGTCGTCGAAGACGACCGGATCGCCCGTCAGATCGCTGAGAAGCGCGAAGCCCGCGAGCGTGCGGCCATGCAGGCCAAGCGCAAGGTCCGTCGTACTTTGCAGGACTTCATGGACTCCATGGAGAAGGGTGCGACCCAGGAACTCAACCTCATCCTCAAGGGCGATGTGTCGGGTTCGGTGGAGGCCTTGGAGGATTCGCTGGCCAAGATCGACGTGGGCGACGAGGTGTCGCTGCGCGTCATCGACCGCGGTGTCGGTGCAATCACCGAGACCAACGTCATGCTGGCGGCTGCCTCCGATGCCATCATCATCGGCTTCAACGTGCGCCCGCAGGGCAAGGCGACCGAACTCGCCGACCGCGAAGGCGTCGAGATTCGCTACTACTCGGTGATCTACCAGGCCATCGAGGAGATTGAGGCGGCGCTCAAGGGCATGCTCAAGCCGGAGTTCGAGGAGGTCCAGCTCGGTCAGGCCGAGATCCGGGCCATCTTCCGCAGCTCCAAGATCGGCAACATTGCCGGGTGCATGGTCATCAACGGCACCATCCGTCGCAACGCCAAGGTGCGGTTGCTGCGTGACGGTGCAGTGGTGGCCGACAACCTGGACCTGGCGTCGCTGCGCCGCGAGCGTGACGATGTCAGTGAGGCTCGCGAGGGCTTCGAATGTGGTCTGGTCCTGCGCAACTACCAAGACATCAAGGAAGGCGACATTGTCGAAGCCTTCGAGATGAAGGAGATTGCGCGCTCCTAAGGCTGAGCTGAGGCTGCGCATCCATTTGCTGGGTGCGCAGCCTCGCTGCCGCAGGTGCCAAGCGCGAAGGAGGACACGATGAGCAATCCACGAGTTCGCAAGATCGCTGACCGGATCAAGGTAGTGGTCGCTGAGATGCTGGAGCGGCGGATCAAGGATCCCCGACTCGGGTTCATCACGGTCACCGACGTACGCGTGTCTGGGGATACGCAGCAGGCCACCGTCTTCTACACCGTGCTTGGCGCAGAGGCTGATTTGGCAGGCACCGAGGCCGCCCTGGCAAGCGCCAAAGGTCTGATCCGCTCTGAGGTAGGCAAGGCGCTCGGCATGCGGCATGTGCCGACGCTGGAGTTCATTCACGACGCGCTGCCCGAAACTGCCCGGCACATCGATGAGGTGCTGGCTCGTGCCCGCGAGCTGGACGAAACCGTGGCCGCCACCGCCACTGGCGCGCAGTACGCCGGGGAGGCCGACCCCTACAAGCAGCCTCGCGCCGACGACGACGAGGAGATCGGTGACTGACGGTCTGGTGATCGTCGACAAACCGGCCGGGATCACCTCTCACGACGTGGTGTCGCGAGTACGCAGGTTGGCCGGCACTCGCAAGGTCGGACATGCCGGCACTTTGGATCCGATGGCCACCGGGGTGCTGGTGCTCGGGATCAATCGGGCCACTCGCCTGCTCGGTCATCTCACGCTCACCGACAAGGCCTACTCCGGGACCATCTGCTTGGGGGTCGCGACGTCCACAGATGACGCTGAAGGTGAGGTCGTGTCGCGAGCAGAGACCGATGCCCTCACCGAAACTGCGATCCGGTCCGGCTTGGCAGCCATGGTCGGAAACATTCAGCAGCGCCCGTCTTCGGTGTCGGCGATCAAGATTGATGGACGACGTGCCTATGACCGGGTGCGTAGTGGCGAGCAAGTCGAACTGCCCACCCGGAGCGTCCGAATCGATGCCATCGATGTCGTCGGCATCGAGGGCGCTTTGGTCGACATTGACGTTCGCTGCTCGTCGGGCACCTACATTCGCGCGATCGCCCGAGACCTGGGCGAGGCTTTGGGAGTCGGTGGACATCTGACTCGGTTGCGGCGCACTCAGGTTGGCCCATTCGGGATCGGCCAGTCGCGGACTCTGGAGGAGTTGGCCGACGAGTTCGCCGTCGTACCGATCGCGGAGGCGGCGGCGGCGACCTTCCCCTCCGTCGTACTTGAGGAGGCGGAGGCGACGGCCGTCGGCTATGGCCGACCCTTGCAGCGCAGACTGGCAGACGATGCCGAGGTTGCTCTGTTTGATGCCAGCGGTCGGTTCTTGGCGCTCTATCGCAACGAAGGGGAGAAGGCCCGACCGGTGGCGGTGTTCTTGTGACGATGTGGAATCCTGCGACGGTGCAGATCTGGCGCAACCCCCAGCAAGTTCCTGCCGATCTCGGCCGCACCGTGGTCGTGGTGGGCAACTTCGACGGCGTACATCTAGGACACCAGCAGGTGATCGCCGAAGCCCGCGAATGCGCGCAGGATCTGGGGGTCGAGCGACTGGTTGCGGTGACCTTCGACCCACACCCGATGGCGGTGTTGCGGCCCGAACACGCGCCCGTCTCGCTGACCACGATTGAGGCACGTGCCGAGATGCTGGCCGGCTTCGGGGTCGATGACGTCTTTGTCGTGCATTTTGACAACGACGTGGCGGGCTGGAGCCCAGAACAGTTTGTGCGCGAAGTGCTGGTCGAGACTCTGCATGCTCGGGCTGTGGTCGTGGGCGCCAACTTCCGATTCGGTGCCAAGGCGGCCGGTGATGTGGCCAAGTTGCGTGAACTCGGGGCCATCTACGACTTCGAGGTCTTGGGCGTGGCTCTTGAGGGCGGGCCCCAGGTGTGGAGTTCGACCTACATCCGCACTTGCCTTGCGGCTGGCGACGTCGAAGGGGCTGCTCTGGCTCTGGGCCACCCCTACTTCGTGCGTGGCGTGGTGGAGTTGGGCGATCAGCGCGGCCGCCTGCTGGGCTTTCCGACCGCCAATGTGCCGACTCGCGGCTTGGCTGCCCCAGCCGATGGTGTGTACGCCGGTTGGCTGACCCGCCTGGACACCGGTCAGCGCTATCCGGCTGCGATCAGTGTGGGCACCAACCCGACGTTTGACGGGGTGCGCAATCGCCGAGTCGAGGCCTACTGCCTCGACCGCGACGATCTAGAGCTCTATGGCGTGGAGGTCGAGATCGCTTTCGTCTCTCGAATCCGCGGAATGGTGAAGTTTGAAGGGGTGCCGGCCCTGATCGAGACCATGAAGGGCGACGTCCAGCACACACGCGAAGAGTTGGGTCTGCCCTAGCCTCACCCCCATCGATTGAGCTTGGCGAAACGTATGTTGCCGTCGGTTGAGGTTGTCGGAACCACGGCTTCGCTTTGCTGGGTTGGGCCTGTGGGAACGTATGTTGCCGTCGGTTGAGGTTGTCGGAACCACGGCTTCGCTTTGCTGGGTTGGGCCTGTGGGAACGTATCTTGCCGTCGGTTGAGCTTGTCGAAACCAGGCCCACAAACGGGCGGTGCCGCCCACCCTTGTCAGGGCGGACGGCACCGGTGGAGCTGGACGGATTAGGCGTCCAAGTCCGTTGCGACCAGTTCGGCGATCTTGTCGACCGCGGCTTGGTCATCACTGGCAACCTCGATCTCGTCGCCCTTGCCGGCACCGAGGGT
>WBZP01007809.1_pt1 | contig 10232 bp, 10 predicted proteins | sample 5204301 | NCBI WGS metagenome assembly WBZP01 (sample SAMN12412401, study PRJNA552823) | activated sludge metagenome | isolation source: activated sludge from nitrification reactor of wastewater treatment plant... | place: USA: Pennsylvania | collected 2017 | reverse complement strand
GCGGAAGAGATCGACTATGTGGTGGCCAACATCCATGAACAGGTCGACCGTCTGCGCGAACTCAGTCCCTTGTGGGACATGTATAAAGAAGGTATAGATCTGTCGAACGTGCAATGGGTGGCCCATTGAACGCCTCCCTTGCCGCTTACCCGCTGAGGAGTTGAGACCATGGCCTATAGCGACAAAGTTATCGACCACTACGAGCATCCACGCAATGTGGGCAGCCTGGACAAAGAAAACCCCAATGTGGGCACCGGCATGGTGGGTGCTCCCGCCTGTGGCGATGTCATGCGACTCCAGATCCGGGTCAGCACCGATGGGGTGATCGAGGACGCCAAGTTCAAGACCTATGGCTGTGGTTCAGCCATCGCCTCCAGCAGCCTGCTGACCGAATGGGTCAAGGGCAAAACCCTGCACGAGGCACAGCAGATCAAAAATACCGAGATCGCTGAAGAGCTGGCTTTGCCGCCGGTCAAGATCCACTGTTCGGTGCTGGCCGAGGATGCGGTCAAGGCGGCGGTGAACGATTACCTGCGTAAGCAGGCCGGCATCAAGCCGGCTTGATATTCATCCGTGGGTTGCAACAAGGGGAGGATGGCATGGGGATCAGTATCACCCAGACCGCGGCGGATCGGGTGGCGAGGTTTCTGCAGAAACGGGGTCACGGGGTTGGTATACGGCTCGGGGTGCGTACCTCAGGCTGCTCTGGCATGGCCTATGTCCTGGAATTTGCCGATGAGATCGAAGGGAATGATGTCGTGTTCGAGGACCACGGGGTGAAGGTGATCATCGATCCCAAAAGCTTGGCCTATCTCGATGGCACAGAGCTTGACTATACCCGGGAAGGCCTGAACGAAGGCTTCAAATTCAACAACCCCAATGTCAAATCCGCTTGCGGCTGTGGTGAAAGCTTCAATGTCTGAGGTCTGCCCAGTGCGAATCGGCGCTTGAGGCATTCACAGAGCGCCGACCAAAGATCGAGATCGGTCGGTTGGCCGCAAGCAGGTCTCTCGCATGCAGGGTATCGCTGATAATTATTTTGCCCTCTTCGGTCTTCCGGTGGAGTACCGGATCTCTCGGGAGTTGCTCGGCCTGAGATATCGTGAGCTTCAGCATCGGCTGCACCCGGATCGTTTCGCCGCTACGGGGGATCTGCAACGCCGGCTGGCGGTGCAACAGGCCGCTTACATCAACCAAGCCTACCAAGTCTTGGGCGATCCCATCGCCCGGGCCAAGTATCTGCTCGAACTTCATGGGGCGGATACCTCGGCGGAAGGCGAGGCCCCCAAGGTAGACAACGCCTTTCTCCTGGAGCAGATGGAACTCAGGGAGTCCCTGGGAGAGGTACGACAGGCCACCGATCCCCACTGGGCCATGGCCCGGTTGATGGAGCGAATTCAGGCCGATACCAAGGATCTCGTTCGGGAGCTGGAACAACATCTGGATCAAAGCGCCCCGAGGGATCCGGTCCCAGTTCTCGTCCTCATCGACAAGATGCAGTACCTCGACAAACTCCGCCAGCAGGCCGAGCGGATCGAGGCGGAACTCGATCACTTCTGAGCGACGGATCTCATCCCCATGGCCTTACTCCAGATTGCCGAGCCCGGACAAGCAACTTCACCCCATCAGCGTCTGCTTGCGGTCGGCATTGATCTGGGGACGACCAATTCCCTGGTGGCCACCCTTCGTAGCGGCGAGGCCGTCACTCTCCCTGATCGCCAAGGCCGACACTTGCTGCCGTCCGTGGTTCATTATGGAGCCCGGGGCATTGAGGTGGGTGAAGCGGCCAAGCAAATGGCCGTGGCCGATCCGCTCAATACCATCGCCTCGGTCAAACGCCTGCTGGGACGGGGGATCGCCGACATCAAAGGACTGGCCGGGCGCTTGCCCTATGAGTTCGATACCTCCCAGGGGGGGATGCCGCATATCCTGACCCGGCAGGGAAAGGTGAGCCCGGTGGAGGTGTCCGCCAGCATTCTCAAAACCTTGGCCGAGCGCGCCGAGCAGAGCCTTGGAGGCGAGCTTCAGGGGGTGGTGGTTACCGTGCCGGCGTACTTCGACGAGGCCCAGCGCCAAGCCACCAAGGATGCCGCCCGTCTCGCCGGGCTGAGGGTGTTACGCCTGCTCAACGAGCCTACGGCCGCCGCCGTGGCCTACGGTCTGGATCGGGAAGCGGAGGGGATTCAGGCGATCTATGATCTTGGCGGCGGCACCTTCGACATCTCCATCCTCCGCCTTCATCGTGGGGTCTTCGAGGTCCTCGCCACCGGAGGCGATTCGGCCTTGGGTGGAGACGATATCGACCGAGTGATTGCCGAGTGGATGATGCAGCAGGCCGGCATCGGGGACGACGCCGATCATCGGCAGTTGCGTCTGCTGTTGCGGAAGGCCTGTGCGGCCAAAGAGGCGCTCAGCGAGACCGATCAGGTGGAGCTCGACCTCGAACTCGAGGAGCCCCCCCCTTGGCGAGGGACAGTGACGCGAGCGATCTTCAACCAATTGGTGGATCCCATCATCCGCCGCACCCTGATCCCCTGTCGCCAAGCGCTCAGGGATGCCGGTCTCAAGCCCGAAGAGATCGGCCATGTGGTCATGGTCGGCGGCTCCACCCGCATTCCGCGAGTGCGGGAACTGGTGCGGGATTTCTTTCGCTCTGAACCCTTGGTGGATATCGACCCCGACCGGGTGGTGGCCCTGGGGGCGGCGATCCAGGCCGATGTCCTGGTCGGCAATAAGCAAGGCTCGGAGATATTGTTGCTTGATGTCATTCCGCTCTCATTGGGTATCGAGGTGATGGGCGGGCTGGTAGAAAAGATCATTCCACGCAATACCACCATCCCAGTAATCCGCGCTCAGGAGTTCACTACCTTCAAGGACGGCCAGACCGCCATGGCGGTGCATGTCCTACAGGGCGAACGTGATCTGGTGACCGACTGTCGCTCCCTGGCCAGATTCGAGCTGCGGGCTATTCCCCCCATGGTAGCGGGCGCGGCACGCATTCGTGTCAGCTTCGCGGTGGATGCCGACGGCCTGCTTACTGTCGGCGCCGTCGAACAAAGTACCGGTGTGAAGGCGGGCGTCGAGGTCAAGCCCTCCTATGGCCTGACCGATACCGAGATCGAGCGCCTGTTGCGCGATTCCCTCCTGCACGCCGGCGAAGATATGGCGGCGAGGCGTCTGCGCGAACAACTGGTCGAGGCCCGACGGGTGCTGGAGGCGCTAGGATCGGCTCTGGCCGAAGACGGCGAAGTCTTGCTTACTACTGAAGAATGGGGATTCATCGCCTTGGCCCAGGCCGGATTGGAACAAGCGATGGAAAGCGGGCAGCCGGAATCCATACGTCGGGCGATCGAGCAATTGGAGCAAAGCTGTGGTTTCTATGTGGAGCGGCGCATGAATGCCAACATCCGCCGGGTCATGCAGGGGCGCAAGCTTGAAGAACTCGAATAGGTTGGGCGGAGACAGATAAAGATGCCGCGAATCATTGTGCTGCCCCATAATGAAATCTGCCCCGGGGGTGCTCTGATCGAGGCTGAGACTGGCATCAGTATCTGCGATGCCGCACTGGAGCATGGCATCGAGATCGAACACGCCTGCGAGAAATCCTGCGCCTGTACCACCTGTCATGTGATTGTCCGGGAGGGGTATGATTCCCTGGCACCGCCGGAAGAAGCGGAAGAAGATCTGCTGGACAAGGCCTGGGGACTGGAGCCCGAATCTCGCCTCAGTTGTCAGGCTATCTTGGGGGAAGAGGACCTGGTGATCGAGATCCCCAAGTACAGCATCAACTTGGTATCAGAAAAACGTTAACAAAGGGTATGAGAGATGAGCTTACGATGGACGGATTCACGGGAGATCGCGGTTCAACTCGACGAGGCTCACCCCAGTGCCGATCCCAGGCATCTGAATTATGTGGAACTGCGGGACTGGGTGATCGCTCTCGATGCCTTCGACGACGATCCAAAACACTCAGGCGAACGTGTGCTCGAAGCTATCCAGATGGCTTGGATAGAAGAACGGGGGTGACCTCTCGTCCGCGGTCCAGCTCTTGAACTTGGCGCTCGGCATCTGAAACAATCCGCCTGGAGCATCCCGGCCCGCGTAATGGCGGGTTTGAACCTTTCAAGGAGCCTCCATGCCTCTGTTGAGACCCTTTCCCGGCCTCCGGCCCGTGGCTGGACGGGCGGTTGATGTCATCGCTCCGCCTTATGACGTCATGTCCACGGACGAAGCCCGCGCCATGGTGCAGGGGCGGCCTTACAGTTTCCTGCACATCTCCCGTCCTGAGGTGGATCTCCCCCTGGACACGGACCCCTACGCCCCCGAGGTCTATGCGAAGGCCGCGGAAAATCTGAGACGGATGCGGGCGGAGAGGATCCTGGAGCAAGACCAAACTCCTTCCTATTATGTCTATCGCCTTACCATGGGCGAACATGTGCAGACCGGTCTGGTGGCTGTAGCCTCGGTTACCGCTTATGGCCAGGACCGCATCAAAAAACACGAGCTTACCCGGCCGATCAAAGAAGATGACCGGGTGTGCCAGATCGAAGCCCTCAACGCCCAAACCGGGCCCGTGCTGCTGGCCTATCCGAAACAACCCCAGATCGATGCCATGCTGGCCGAGGTAGCCGCAACAACACCGGAGGTGGATGTCCAGGCCGCAGATAAGGTCCGTCACCAAATCTGGGTGCTCTCCGATCCCTTCAGGCTTCAGACATTGACCGGGCTGTTCGACGAGCTCGGCGAACTCTACATTGCCGATGGCCACCATCGTTCCGCAGCCGCCTCCCGAGTGGCGGCCAAGCGTCGCTCGGGGGCGGCAAAGGTGGGAGAAGACCAAGCCCGGGATTACTTTCTCGCCGTAGCCTTTCCCCAGGATCAGATGCAGATCCTGGCCTATAACCGGCTGGTCCGGGATCTTCATGGCCAGACCAAGACCGAGTTTCTTGATCGCCTCGGCCTTCGCTTTCAGATCACCTGCCTGAATCAACCAGGCCCATTGGAGCGGACTGGAGAATTCGGCATGTATCTCGGCGGGGAATGGTACCGCCTGCGCCTCGATCCCGGGCGTATCCCCTGGGACGATCCGGTCTCCCGGCTCGATGTCAGCCTGCTGGCCAACGAGCTGATCGAACCTCTGCTCGGTATCAGGGATCAGCGACGGGACGATCGCATCGACTTCGTCGGTGGTATTCGGGGTCTGGCCGAACTCCAACGGCGGGTCGACACTGGTGATTGGGCGGTGGCCTTCGCCCTTCGCCCTACCAGCATGGAGGACCTGATGGCGGTAGCGGATGCTGGAGAGATCATGCCACCGAAATCGACCTGGTTTGAACCCAAACTCGCTGACGGTCTGGTCAGCCATCTTCTGGATTGACCCCGGGTGTTGTTTTTGGCTGGATGCCACTCCGAGTCGTCCTGTGTTCTTAGAAGCTGTTTGGAAATTCTCGTTGCAACTTCCGAGCCTCGGGGCCGAGGTCTGTTTCCGTAGTTATTGTTCTCTTTTTGAGAACAATCAAGAATTAATTTCTTTATTTGTTCTTTTTAAAAGAACAAAAATCCGGCCTTTCAGGTCGATGCCCGGGGTCTTCAAGCTTGCGGCTCGGGAGCCGAAGGTTTCCATACAGCTTCTTAGGCGATTGCCGGGAAAAAATCGCCTTATCACCTCTTCAGGCATCGTTTCGCCATAGTTATCGATGGTCAGCATCAGTCATAGATTCCCCCTGGATCAGGAGGTGACCCGAGAGGACCTCGAGGCTTGGTTGGAGGATTTGGAGGGGCATTACAGTCAGAAGGATGTGGATCGTCTGCGTCAGGCCGTGGATTGGGCCATGGAGATCGTCGCCCGACGGCCACCCTTGAAGGCCCAGGGAGAACTGGTTCATGCCCTGGCGGTGGCCGAGATCCTCGCCGGGATGCGGCTTGATATCGATACCCTGATGGCGGCGATCCTCCAGGGGCTGAATGTCCGTACCGAGTCCGACAGCGGTCCCCTACTCAAAGGTTTGGGGACCACATTGGCTGGGATGCTCGACGACCTTGGCCGGATCGGCGCCCTGGTGTCCGATTCCAGGCTCGATCTGGAGAGTCAGGACGAGGATCAGAGCGAAAAAATCCGCCGTCTGCTCCTCGGGCTGGCCCGGGATGTGCGTGTAATCCTGGTGGTGCTGGCGGATCAGTTGCACCGCCTACGCACGGCCAAGGCCCTCCCTGCGGAGACGAAACTTGGTCTGGCGCGACTGGCCTTGCACCTCTACGCCCCGCTCGCCAACCGACTGGGTGTGGGACAGATCAAATGGGAACTGGAGGATCTCGCCCTGCGCTATCTCGTCCCCGAGGAGTACCGGGAAATCGCCGGTCTCCTGGACGGCAAACGCAAGGACCGTGAAACCTTCATCCGTGAGGTGATCGGTCTGTTACAGATCCAGCTCGACAGCCAGGGCATCCGGGGCGAGATCAGCGGACGTCCAAAACACATTTACAGTATCTGGAAAAAGATGCAACGCAAGGCCGTGGCTTTTGACCAGATCTTCGATGTACTGGCCTTCCGGGTGCTGGTCGAGAGCATTGCCGATTGTTATGCCGTGCTGGGGATCGTCAATAGTCTGTGGGAACCCATTGCTGGCGAGTTCGACGACTATATCGCCCGGCCCAAGGGCAATATGTACCAGTCTCTCCATGCCGCCGTCGTGGGTCCTGGCGGACGTCCGTTGGAGATCCAGATCCGCACCTGGGATATGCACAAATATGCCGAGCTTGGAATCGCCGCTCACTGGCGTTACAAAGAAAACGCCGGGCACGACGCCGACTTCGATCGCCGGGTACAGTGGATGCGACAGTGGTTGGAACCGGGTTCCGGCGGTGGCGAGGGCTTGGGCGAAGCCGAACGGGCGGCACTCACCCCGGCGGTGGTCTATGTTCTCACCCCCAAAGGCAAGGTCATCGAACTGCCGAAAGGCTCGACGCCACTCGATTTTGCCTATGAGATTCATACGGAAATAGGCCATCGTTGCCGCGGCGCCCGGGTCAACGGCCGTATCGTCCAACTGACCTATCAACTGGAGAGCGGTCAACAGGTCGAGATACTCACGGCCAAAGAAGCGGCGCCGAGTCGCGACTGGCTGAATCCCCACAACCACTACCTGTGCACCGACAAGGCCCGCAACCGCATCCGCCAGTGGTTCAAGCACCAGGATTACGATCAACACCTGGCCCTGGGCCGGGCGAATCTGGAACGTGAACTCAACCGCCTCGGCATCATCGAAAAAGTGGATCTCGGCGAGGTGGCCGCCCGCTATAACTTCAAAAAGGGCGAGGATCTTCTGGCGGCGGTAGGACGCAACGAACTCTCGGTAATACAGGTGGCCGGGGCGCTGAGCGTACGCTATCCCCCTCCCCCCAAGAAGGAGCCCGCTCCCCACCCCAAACGCCCATCGCCACACCCCCCCAGGATAGGGGGTGAGGTGAGGGTCGCGGGGGTGGAGGATGTCATGACCCACATGGCCGGGTGCTGTAAACCTGTCCCTCAGGATGTGATCGTCGGCTTCATCACCCAGGGACGGGGGGTGACGATCCACCGCCGTGATTGTCCCAATGTGGTCAGGATCGATGAGTCCGGCCGGCGTCGCCTGGTCGATGTGGAGTGGAGCGATCAGGCTGCCGGCGGCAGTTATCCGGTCGATGTCTTTGTCTTGGCCACTGACCGCAAGGGGTTATTGCGTGATGTCTCCGCCATCTTTACCGAGGCCGATATCGATGTCACCGGGGTGCATACCCAGTCGGATCGCCGCTCGGACACCGCCAGGATGCAGTTCACCATCGAGGTGGTGGATGTGGAGCGGCTCAACCGGGTATTGAACAAGGTGGCCCAGCTTCCCGAGGTCCTTGAGGTACGACGTCTGGTGTGAAGCCCGGCCCGTCGCGGGCGTCGAAAGAGCTGGCCACTCCTTCCTCCTCCGTGACTCGAACCGGTACTCTCTCACTGCCTCTCTTCACCAGCCCTCACAATGATCTGAAAAACTTCGTATTGTAGTGTGCATGGCTCCCGGGTAGACTAAAAATCAGTAATGGGGCAGCCCAAAGTTTCGGTTGGTCGTATCGTTCCCGAGGCTGCCCTGCCGTCGAATTCAATTCCACCCTGCTTCGATTCGAGTCTTTGCTCTCATGCCGACCCATTCCCCCCAGGGATCGCAAACCACCTCTGTCAAGTCGCCCTGCCGCGGGTCGGACTGAGTCCTGCACCAACGTATTCGGACTGAGTCGAGCGTGAGCGAAGCAATGGTTATGGTTCCTGCCGGACAGCCGAGGATCAACCTCCTCGGGCTGGATCGTGTCGCCATGGAGACCTTATTCGTCGGGCTTGGGGCCAAGGCCTTCCATGCCCGTAACGTATTCAAATGGATCCATAAACACGGCGTCAGGGATTTCCAAGCCATGACCGATATCGGCAAGGCCCTGCGCGCCCGTTTGGAAGAAATCGCCGAGATACGCGTGCCCCAAATCGTTTTTGAACAGCCCTCGGCGGACGGCACCACCAAGTGGATTCTTGAGCTCGACTGTAACAACCGGGTCGAGACTGTGTTCATCCCGGATGGGGACCGCAGCACCCTCTGCATCTCCTCCCAGGTGGGATGCGCCCTGGACTGCCGTTTTTGCTCCACCGCCAGGCAGGGATTCAACCGCAACCTCTCGGTGGCGGAGATCATCGGCCAGGTCTGGATCGCCACCCGTTGGCTTGGCGATCGTCCGCTGACCAATATCGTGCTCATGGGCATGGGCGAGCCTCTGGCGAATTTCGACGCCGTTGTCAGCGCCATGAGCATCATGCAGGACGATTTGGCCTATATGCTGTCGAAGTATAGGGTGACCCTCAGCACCTCGGGTATAGTGCCCGCCATTCGCCGTCTGCGGGAGGTCTGTGACGTGAATCTTGCCGTATCCCTGCATGCCCCCGACAATCAGCTCCGCGATCGCCTGGTTCCCATCAATCGCAAATACCCGCTCGAAGAACTGTTGCCGGCTTGCCGGGACTACATCCAAGGGGATGGACGACGCAAGGTGACTTTCGAGTACGTCATGTTGGACGGCGTCAATGACAGCCCCCAGCAAGCCAAAGAGCTGATCCGGCGGCTCCAGGGCATTCCGGCCAAGGTCAATCTCATCCCCTTCAACCCGTTTCCCGATTCCGGGTTCAATTGTTCGTCCCCTGAACGTATAGAGGACTTCCGACTCACACTGATGCGCTCAGGAATCTTCGCCATGACGCGCAAAACCCGGGGAGAGGATATCTCCGCCGCCTGCGGCCAATTGGTCGGGCGGGTCACGGATCGACGCCGGTTTTCGGTCCAGGCTGTCTCCGCGCCAAGATGACGCATCGATTTCCCGTCAGTGGATTCCTTTCCACCCTATTGGGCCTATCACTGTTGATCCTCTCGGGTTGTCAGGTCAGCTCGGTTCGTGATGATGACGATACCGGCAACCTTGGTCGGAATCGGGGCGAAAGTCCGGCGGATATCTATGTGCAGTTGGCGACCGGTTATTTGCAGGAAGGCCAGACAGATACGGCCCTGCGCAAGGTCCGGCAGGGACTGGAACTGGACCCCAGGAACGCCCGTGCCCACATGGTTATCGCCCTGATCTATGAACGCCTGGGTGAAACCGGTCTGGCGGAGAACCATTATGCCGAGGCGATCGGCCTGGAACCCAAGGATCCCTTTATACACAATGCCTATGGATCATTTTTGTGTAAGCAAAAAAATTATGCTCAGGCCTTGAAAGAATTCGAGGCGGCGGTGAGCAATCCCCTGTATCCGACCCCCCATGTGGCACTGGCCAATGCCGGGGTTTGTGCCCGTCGGGCGGGAGAGCTTTCCCGGGCCGAAGGCTATCTGCGACAGGCCCTGCAGTCCGACAACAAATTCCCTCTCGCCCTGTCCCAAATGGCGATTGTGAGCTTCGAGACAGGCAACGCCTTGTCGGCTCGAGCCTACTTGCAGCGTTTTCTGGAGGTAGCGGATCCCTCGCCGGACATGCTGTGGCTCGGTATCCGGATCGCACGGGAACTTGGCAACAGGGCGTTGGAAGCGGAGTACGAAGGACTGTTGCGGCAAAAGTTTCCCGATGCCCGGGAAATCCAGTATTTGAATGAATCGAGGCGGTAATGAATGTAGCGGCTTTGGAACAGATGACCACGGTTTCAGACACCCGGGACGGACCCGGTCAACGGCTCAGAC
>WBZP01007807.1_pt1 | contig 10235 bp, 8 predicted proteins | sample 5204301 | NCBI WGS metagenome assembly WBZP01 (sample SAMN12412401, study PRJNA552823) | activated sludge metagenome | isolation source: activated sludge from nitrification reactor of wastewater treatment plant... | place: USA: Pennsylvania | collected 2017 | reverse complement strand
ACGGCACGAGCAGATGACCCGCGCACAGCTCGGCGCCGTCGCGCTGGTCCAGGGGCAGCGCACCTTCCCCACGTTCGCCGCGATGGTCGACGAGGCCGTCACCACGTCGCCCCACCGCGGCCGGGAGTCGCTGCGGCGCGGGGTGTTCCACAACGCCAAGCAACTCGACGACGGCACCTGGACGTGGCGCTACGACACCTTCCGCACGGGCGACGGGTTCGAGGGTCTGTGGGACGACGTCCCGGCCATCACCATGCCCACGACGCTCGTCCGCGGCGCGAACTCATTCTTCGTCAACGACGACGACGCCGCGCAGTTCGCGCACAACGCACCCGGTTTCCGGCACACCATCGTGGTGCCGGACGCCGGGCATTCGGTCCAGGGCGACCAGCCGCGCGCACTGATCCGGATCCTGCGCGACATCCTGGACAACCGATGAGCCGCGCGATCACCGCTGACTGAGCGCAACCCTTCACCCCGCCCGCACCCGGCGGCTACGTTTCCTAGATGACCCGATCCCGACGGGCCGTGACCGCCGTCCTGGTGGTGCTGTTGGTGACGGCGCTCGGTCTGGCCCCACCGGCGAGCGCGGATCAGTGCGCGCCGCCGGGTGCCGACAGCGCCAGTGCCCTGCCGACCAACCTGGCCGCGGCGGCCGGCGGTCCCGGCTCCGACAGGTACACGACCGCCGACGTGGTGCCACTGGACCGCATCGACCGCAACGCGCTGGGGCTGGGCACGCCCGGCACCCTGACGGTGGGCACGCTGTCGGACGCACCGCCGAGCATCTGCATCAACACCGCGGGCCAGTTCACCGGCTTCGACAACGAGCTGCTGCGCGCCATCGCCGAAAGGCTCGGCCTGCGAATCAATTTCGTCGGCACCGACTTCTCCGGGCTGCTGGCCCAGGTGGCGTCGCGCCGCTTCGACGTGGGCTCGTCGTCGATCACCACCACCGACGCGCGGCGGCGTACGGTCGGCTTCACCAACGGTTACGACTTCGGTTACTTCTCGCTGGTGGTGCCGCCGGGTTCGCCGATCGACAGCTTCTCGAAACTGGCTGCCGGGCAACGCATCGGTGTGGTGCAGGGCACCGTGCAGGAAGCGTATGTCGTCGACACGTTGCACCTGGACCCGGTGAAGTTCCCCGACTACAACACCGTCTACGCGAGCCTGAAGACGCGGCAGATCGACGCCTGGGTGGCGCCGTCGCAACAGGCGGTCGGCACGGTGAAGCCCGGGGACCCCGCGCAGATCGTCGAGAACACCTTCAGCCTGGACAACTTCGTCGCCTACGCGGTGGCGCGCGAGAACAAGCCGCTCATCGACGCCCTGAACGCCGGCCTGGACGCGGTCATCGACGACGGCACCTGGGCACGGCTGTACTCCGACTGGGTGCCGCGCGCCCTGCCGCCCGGCTGGAAGCCCGGATCCAAAGTGGCTGCGGTGCCGCAACTTCCGGACTTCGCCGCGATCGCCGCGGCGCGCGGAGCACCCCAGGCCGGTGCGGCCGCCGCGCCGAAGTCCACCCTGGCCCAGCTGGGCGAGGCGTTCTTCAGCTGGGATCTGTACCGCAAGGCCATTCCCGACCTGCTCCGGACGGGACTTCCCAACACGCTCGTCCTCACCGGGTGCGCGGCCGTGATCGGCCTGCTGCTCGGTCTCGCACTGGCCGTCGCCGGCATCTCGCGGTCACGCTGGTTGCGTTGGCCGGCAAGGGTTTACACCGACATCTTCCGCGGCCTTCCGGAAGTGGTGATCATCCTGCTGATCGGGCTGGGCTTCGGCCCGGTGGTCGGGGGCTTCACCGGCAACAACCCGTATCCGCTGGGTATCGCCGCACTGGGCCTGATGGCCGCGGCATACGTCGGCGAGATCCTGCGTTCGGGCATCCAGAGCGTCGAGCAGGGCCAACTGGAGGCATCGCGGGCCCTGGGTTTCAGCTACCCGGCCGCGATGCGCCTGATCGTGGTACCCCAGGGCATCCGGCGGGTGCTGCCCGCGTTGATGAACCAGTTCATCTCGCTACTGAAAGCGTCGTCGCTGGTGTACTTCCTCGGGCTGGTCGCCAGTCAGCGGGAACTGTTCCAGGTCGGCCGCGACCTCAATGCGCAGACCGGCAATCTCTCGCCGCTGGTCGCCGCGGGCCTGTTCTATCTGATGCTGACCATCCCCCTGACCCACCTGGTGAACCTCATCGACTCCCGGCTGCGCAGCGGCCGCACACCGGTGGCCGAAGAACCCCTTGCCGAGGAGATGGTCTGATGACAACTGCCACCCCGGTGTCGTTGGCGGCGAAGGACATTCACCTCTCGTTCGGCCCGAACGCCGTACTGCGCGGGGTCGACATCGATGTGCCCGCCGGCACCACCGCCGCCGTCATCGGCCCGTCGGGCTCGGGCAAGTCCACGTTGCTGCGCAGCCTCAACCGGCTCTACGAACCCGACCGCGGTGACATCCTGCTCGACGGCCGGTCGGTGCTGCACGACGATCCCGACCGGCTGCGTCAGCGCATCGGCATGGTCTTCCAGCAGTTCAACCTGTTCCCGCACCGCACGGTGCTGGACAACGTCGCGCTCGCGCCGCGCAAACTGAAGAGGCTTCCCGCCGACGCCGCGCGCGAGCTGGCCCTGACCCAACTGGACCGGGTTGGCCTGCGGCACAAGGCCGCTGCCCGGCCGGGCATGCTGTCCGGCGGCCAGCAGCAGCGGGTGGCGATCGCCCGCGCGCTGGCGATGTCCCCGCAGGTGATGTTCTTCGACGAGGCCACCTCGGCGCTGGACCCGGAGTTGGTCAAGGGGATCCTGGCGCTGATCGCCGAACTCGGCGCGGACGGGATGACGATGGTGGTGGTCACCCACGAAATGGGTTTCGCCCGATCGGCGGCCGACGCGGTGGTGTTCATGGACCACGGCCGGGTGCTCGAGGCCGGACCGCCGGCGCGTGTCTTCGAGTCCGCCGGAACCGACCGGTTGCAACGCTTCCTCGCCCAGGTGCTGTAGCGCGCGTGGCTCCCCACGGAATCGGGCTGCACGGCGCCGGGAACAGGTTAGACTGCCAAATCATGTCCGAAGCCGACGCGGGAGCAGCGACCGCGCCCGAGGTGACCGAGCTCGCCGAGGGTCTGCAACGCACGCTGTCCAAGCTGTTCTCCGTGCTCCGGCGGGGCGAGGTCAATCGCGAGACCGCCGGCGAACTGACCCTGGCGCAGCTGTCGATTCTGGTGACCCTGCTCGATCAGGGCCCGATCCGGATGACCGAACTGGCCGCCCACGAGCGGGTCCGCACGCCGACGACGACGGTCGCCATCCGGCGGCTGGAGAAACTCGGTCTGGTCAAGCGTTCCCGGGATCCCTCGGACCTGCGGGCCGTGTTGGTGGAGATCACCCCCAAGGGGCACGCGCAGCACGCCGAGTCCCTCGCGGCGCGGCGGGCCTCCCTGGCGAACATGCTGCGTCGGCTCAGCCCGCAGGACGTGCAGGTACTCGAGTCGGCGCTGGGTCCGCTGAGCCGACTGGCCGGCGAGTAGCGCGTCAACCAAGCCAGTCCAGCACCGCCGCCGCGGTCCAGGACTGCTGCATGCTGCCCAGCGGTTCACCGGTGAACGGTTCGTAGTATTCGGCGAACGTGCCGTCACTGGCCTGGCGCAGCCCCTCCCGGCGCAGCACCGACGACCGTTCGGCCCAGCCGCGGCGGGCGAACGCCCACGAGAACAGCCACGTCAGCACCGGCCACACCGGTCCACGCCAGTACTCGCGGGGCCGGAAGTCCCGCGACACCGGGGAGGTCGACGGAATGAGCGGGTATCTCAGGTCGGGGTGGCCACAGTACCGCGGCCCCTCCAGCAGGCGCAGCAACGCCCGCTCCCGGTCGTGCGGCAGGCCGCCGCACAGCAGCGGGGCGAACTGCGCCACCGTTTCGGTGGCGATCCAGGTCTCCGCGCGCACGTCGTAATCCCTTGCGGCGCCTGTTCTTTGGTCGGTCGTTTCGACCACGCCGGCCCGGAACCGGTCGGCCCAGCCGTACAGCTCGCGGACGTCGGCGTGCGGCCGCTTGTGATCCTCCCCGATTTCGGCCAGCACCTGGCAGGCCACCGCGAAAATCGCGGAGACGAAGACGTCTTCGACCATAAAGCTCATCACCTTCGGGAGCAGGCCGTCGTCGTACCGCACGCCCTTCATCTCCTCGAGCAGCCACAGGTACCGGTCGTACTCGGCGTCCGACGGTCGCTGGCTGGCATCGGTGTTGATCTTGTTGTCCGCACGCTGATAATCCGGCACGGCGCCGGGAATCACGTTGGCGTACGGGCCATCCCAGCGCGGTGAGTTGTCCATGCCGGATTCCCAACCGTGGTAGAGCGTGATCCGGCCGCGGCCGTTCTGGTCGCGCGCCTTGGCCAGCCAGCGATGCCAGGCCACCAGATCGCCCCACCGATGGTCCAGGAACGCCTCGGCCACCGCACGAGTGGAACGCCCACGGCTGCGCGCGTGATCGAGAATGCGTTGCACGGCTATCGCGTGGACGGGCGGTTGGGTGATTCCGGAGGTGTGCCTGGTGCGTGGCGCATGGGTGGCCAGTTCCGCACACGCCCACCGGGCCGGGCCCGGGAAGTAGCCGTCGACGCCGTTGGCGAACACGATGTGCGGGATCATCCCGTTGGCCCACTGGGCGGACAGCAGCGTGTCCAGTTCCACCACGGCACGTTCGACGCTCAGCGGCGCCAGACCCACCGCCACGAACGCCGCGTCCCAACTCCACATGTGCGGGTAGAGCAGCGGCGCGGCCGTCGTCATGGCGCCCAGGTCATTACCGCGCAGCAGATAGGCGGCGCGGGCCGCCAGCTGGGTCGGCGTGAAACTCGGGTCCGGGGCCATACCTCCATCTTGCTGCCCCGCCGGGCGGCACGCTGGACAACCGGGCTCCGTTACGGTTGCCACCATGCCCACCGCCATGATCACCGGCCCCGGGGGCGGCCTCGGCGCCGCCATCGCCGACGCGCTGGCACCCTCCCACACGTTGTTCCTGGCGGGCCGGCCCTCGGCGCGGCTGGATTCGGTCGCCGAGCGGCTGGGCGCCACCACCTGGCCGGTCGATTTCGCCGATCTGGACGCCATCGCGGAGACCGTCGAGCCGATCGTCGAGCTCGACGCCCTCGTGCACAACGCCGGGGTGGCCTATCCGGGCCGGGTCGCCGAGTCCAGCGTCGACGAGTGGCGGGCCACCATGACGGTCAATGTCGTTGGCGCCGTTGCCCTTACGCTGGCCCTGCTGCCGGCGTTGCGGGCCGCCGGCGGGCATGTGGTGTTCATCAACTCCGGCGCGGGCCGCACGCCGTCGGCCGGGCTGGCGTCGTATTCGGCCAGCAAGTTCGCGTTGCGGGCGTTCGCCGATTCGCTGCGCGCCGACGAACCGGACCTGCGGGTGACGACCATCTATCCGGGTCGCATCGACACCGAGATGCAGCGCGACCTGGTGGCCTACGAGGGCGGCGAGTACCGGCCCGAACGGTTCCTGCGGCCCGAAACGGTGGCGAAGTTCGTCGCCGACGCGATCAACGCCCCGGCCGACGCCGAGGTGCACGAGGTCGTCGTCCGCCCCCGCTAGACGACGAGGTTGACGAGCTTGCCGGGGACGACGATGACCTTCTTCGGGGTGGCCCCGTCGAGAAAGGCGAGCACCTTCTCGTCGGCCAGGGCGGCCGTTTCGATGGCGGCAGCCGGAGCGTCCCGGATAACAGTGATCTTGCCGCGGACCTTGCCGTTGACCTGGACCGGGAACTCGACGGTGTCCTCCACCAGATACCGCCGATCGGCCCGCGGGAACGGGCCGTGCGCCAACGAGGTGGCGTGGCCCAGCCGCTGCCACAGTTCCTCGGCCAGGTGCGGGGCCAGCGGCGCCAGCATCAGCACCAGCGGTTCGACGGCGGCGCGGGCCGTCGCACCGGCCTTGGTCAGGTGGTTGGTGTACTCGATCAACTTGGCCGCGGCGGTGTTGTTGCGCAGATTCGCGTAATCGTCGGACACCCCGTCGATGGCGCGGTGCAGCGCCTTGAGCGTGGCGTCGTCCGGCACGTCGTCGCTGACCCGGACCGCACCGGTCTGCTCGTCGATCACCAGCCGCCACACCCGCTGCAGGAACCGGTACGCCCCGATGACGTCCTTGGTGGCCCACGGGCGGGACGCCTCCAGCGGACCCATCGACATCTCGTAGACCCGCAGGGTGTCCGCGCCGTACGCGTCGCAGATCTCGTCCGGTGAGATGGAGTTCTTCAGGCTCTTGCCGATCTTGCCGAATTCCTGGAACACCTCCTGGCCCTCGAGGCAGAACCGGCCGTCCCGCTCGACGACGTCGGCGGCCGGGACGTAGGCGCCGCGGGCGTCGGTGTAGGCGTGCGCCTGGATGTAACCCTGGTTCACCAGCCGGCGATACGGCTCCCGCGACGTCACGTGGCCGAGGTCGTGCAACACCTTGTGCCAGAACCGGCAGTACAGCAGGTGCAGCACCGCGTGCTCGACGCCGCCGACGTACAGGTCGACGCCACCGGGATCGTCCGGGCCGTGCTCGGCGGGCCGCGGACCCATCCAGTAGGCCTCATTCTCCTTGGCGCAGAAGGCTTCCGCGTTGTGCGGGTCGGCGTAGCGCAGCTCGTACCAGGAGCTGCCGGCCCACTGCGGCATGACGTTGGTGTCTCGGCTGTAGGACCGCAGACCGTCGCCGAGGTCCAGTTCGACGTGCACCCAGTCGGTGGCCTTGCCCAGCGGCGGAGACGGTTCGCTGGCGTCGTCGTCGGGGTCGAACAGCACCGGCGAATAGTCGGCGATGTCCGGAAGTTCCACCGGCAGCGCCGATTCCGGCAGTCCGTGGGCGCGGCCGTCGGCGTCGTAGACGACGGGGAACGGTTCGCCCCAGTAGCGCTGCCGGGCGAACAGCCAGTCGCGCAGTTTGTACTCGACGCGTTCGGCGCCGCGGCCGGCCTGCTGCAGTCGTTCGGTGACCGCGACCTTGGCGTCGGCCACGCTCAGGCCGTTGAGGTAGTCGGAGTTCACCACCACGCCGTCGCCGCCATAGGCGGCCTGCGAGACATCGCCGCCGGCAACCGTTTCCACGATCGGGAGGCCGAATGCGGTGGCGAAGTCCCAGTCGCGCTGATCGCCGCCGGGCACCGCCATGATGGCCCCGGTGCCGTAGCCGATCAGCACATAGTCGGCGATGAAGATCGGGATCTGCCGTCCGTCGACGGGATTGGTGGCATAGGCGCCGAGGAACACGCCGGTCTTGGTCTTGTTCTCCTGGCGTTCCAGATCGGACTTGGCCGCTATCGACTGCCGGTAGGCGGCGACCGCGGCGTCCGGGGTGGCCGCGCCGAAGGTCCAGCGCTCGTCGACGTCGGTCGGCCAGGTGGTGGCCGTCAACGCGTCGACCAGCGGGTGCTCGGGGGCGAGCACCAGGTAGGTGGCACCGAACAGGGTGTCGGGCCGGGTGGTGAACACCTCGATATCCCCGGCGGCCGAGGCGAATTGGACCGCGGCTCCGGTGGACCGGCCGATCCAGTTGCGCTGCATGCTCTTGACCTTTTCCGGCCAGTCCAGCACCTCGAGATCGTCGAGCAGCCGATCCGAGTAAGCGGTGATGCGCATCATCCACTGCCGCAACCGTTTCCGGAACACCGGGAAGTTGCCGCGCTCGCTGCGGCCGTCGGAGGTGACCTCCTCGTTGGCGAGCACGGTGCCCAGGCCCGGGCACCAGTTGACCATCGAGTCGGACCGGTACACCAGCCGGAAGCCGTCGATCACGTCGGCGCGGTCCCCGGTCGAGAGGTCCGACCAGACCCGGCCGTCTTCGAGAGTCCTTGCCCCGGAGTCGAACTCGGCGATCAGGTCGGCGACGGGCCGCCCCTTCCCGGCCGCGGTGTCGAACCAGGCATTGTAGAACTGCAGGAACATCCATTGCGTCCACTTGTAGAAGTCGACGTCGGTGGTGGAGAAGCTGCGCCGCGCGTCGTGACCCAGGCCCAGCCGGCCCAGCTGCCGCCGGAAGTTGACGATGTTGGCCTCGGTGCGGACCCGCGGATGCGTGCCGGTCTGGATGGCATACTGCTCGGCCGGCAGACCGAACGCGTCGAAGCCCAGCGCGTGCAACACGTTGCGGCCCTGCATCCGGAAATACCGGGCATAGACGTCGGTGGCGATGTAGCCGAGCGGGTGCCCGACGTGCAGACCCTCGCCGGACGGGTAGGGGAACATGTCCTGCACGAACATCTTGTCCGCCGGGATGGCCGCACCGTCGGCCGGCGCGAGTGAGCCGACGGGGTTGGGCACGTGGAACGTGCCCCGGCTCGTCCAGTTGCCCTGCCAGGTCTCCTCGATGCGCCCGGCTAGTTCCGCGGTGTACCGGAAGGCGGGTGCATCGGTCTCCGGGCCTGTCTCGCTCACGTCAGACAGGGTATAAGGGCACCGGCACGCAGCCGAAATGGCGATCTGCGTCACAGCCCCGGGCCCGAAGGTCTCGGTTGCGTTTCGGGCCGGTCAGCGGTTGGTCGCAGCTCGATTCCAGCTCGCTTTCGGGCCCGGAAATCCGTCCGGCGCGGCGTTACCGTCAGCCTCAGTCATGGAGTGCGTTGCACCCCGAAGATTGCGTAGAAGGACAGGTCGATGTTCGACAACCCCCGTAGATGGCGGGTATTGGCAGGCGGTGTCGCCGCAGGCATCGCCGGTGTGGTGGGCTTCGCGGGAACCACCGCGTACGCCGACCCGGTCCCGGCGCAGCCCACGGTGCCGGCGCCCGTCACCGTGACCCAGACCGTCACGGTCGCACCGACAGCGGCAGCCGCACCCGCCCCCTCGGCGGCGCCGGAGGCCGTACCGTCGCAGGCCGCTGCCCCCGAGGTGCCCACGACGGTCGTCGCCACACCCGCCCCCGTGACCGTCGCACCGACCACGCCCGCCCTGCCGGCACTGGTCCCGGCGAGCTCCGGCACGCTCAGCGACTTCTTCCGCGACAAGGGCGTCACGCTCGAGCCGCAGAACCCGCGTGACTTCCGGGCGCTGAGCATCACCCTGCCGATGCCGACCGGGTGGTCGCAGGTGCCCGATCCGAACGTGCCCGATGCGTTCGCGGTGATCGCGGACCGCAACGGCGGCGACGGCCTGTACACCTCCAACGCCCAGGTCGTGGTCTACCGGCTGGTCGGCGATTTCGACCCGCGCGAGGCGATCACCCACGGCTACCTCGACAGCCAGCAGCTGGCGAACTGGCAGACCACCGACGCGTCCCTCGCCGAGTTCGGCGGGTTCCCGTCGTCGGTCATCGAGGGCGCCTACCGCCAGAACGACATGATCCTGAACACGTCCCGCCGTCATGTCATCGCCACCGTCGGGCCGGACCGCTATCTGGTGACGCTGTCGGTCACCACCGCCGCCAACCAGGCGGTGGCGGCGGCAACCGCCACCGATGCCATCGTCAACGGCTTCCGGGTCGCCGCACCCGCGGCCGTGGCCACCCCGGCCGTGCCCGCACCGGCCGCCCCCGCGGTGCCCCCGGCCCCCGCAGCCCCCGCAGCCCCGGCGGCACCCGCGGCGCCGACGCCGATCCCGGTCAGCTGACCCGCTGACCCCGGCTAAGCACCGGTTCTCGTAGGCTGGCCGCATGCTGATCGTCGGGTTGCTGTGTCTGGCCGCAGCCGTGCTGTTGTCAGCCGCCGCCCTGGTGACGCTGATCCGCACGCGGGGCCGGCTGCCGGACCTTCGTGGACAGGCCCGACGCGCCCTGGTACCGACCCAGTTCGCGGCGGCCGTCATGCTGACCGCCGGCGGGCTGCTCGCACTGACCGTCGGCCTGCGCGCCCTCCCGCTGGTGTTGCTGGCCGCCGCCGGTGCGGTCGGCACCGTGGCCGTCGGCGCCTGGCAGGCCGGGCGCACCGCGGTGGAGCGGGCAAACGCCGAACCGGCCGGCTGTGCGGGCAGTTGCGGCACCTGCACGCAGTCGTGTCCCTGATCCGTCAGTTGCGGCTGATGTCGATCGGGTGCGTCGCCAGCATCGACAGCGGCAACGGCTGACGCCGCAGGATCCGGGCCCACAGATCGACCCGCTGTTCCACCAGCACGTCGGAGGGCAACGCGGACAACACGATCCAGTCGTCGCGCTCGATCTCACCTTCCAATTGGCCGATGGTCCACCCGGAATACCCCGCGAAGATCCGGACACCCTCGAGCGCCGGCGCAACGGTGTCCGGATCG
>WBZP01007806.1_pt1 | contig 10236 bp, 9 predicted proteins | sample 5204301 | NCBI WGS metagenome assembly WBZP01 (sample SAMN12412401, study PRJNA552823) | activated sludge metagenome | isolation source: activated sludge from nitrification reactor of wastewater treatment plant... | place: USA: Pennsylvania | collected 2017 | reverse complement strand
TGATTACAACTTTGCAGACCTCGCCATTAAAGGCAGAGATTCTCAGGGAAATATCGCTACGAAATACCCTATTCGTAAGATTGTCAGAAAATCCGTAGGCGCTTCTACCCTAGGAGGAAGAAAAATATGGTACGACGAAACCGTAGGACGACTCAATACCGACAACAGAGGGCGCTATCTTGGTGAATTTGATACTAATGACAAAATTTTGGTTATTTTCAAGGACGGAAGCTATGAAATCACGAACTTTGAGTTAACCAACCGATACGACAACGACAAAATACTCAAATTGGAGGCATTTGATCCTGAAGGAGTCATCACTTGTATTTACCTCGACGGTAAAACCAAATCCAATTTTGTTAAACGCTTCCTCATAGAAACTACCACCGAGGGAAAAACCTTCTCCTTTATTTCTCCTGAGCCAGGCTCTAAATTAACCTTTGTTTCAACTGACCCTGAGCCAGTCATTGAATATGAATTTAAAAAAGGAGATGACAAAAAGGCAGCGATTGAAACCCAACAAGTGCAGTTGGCAGCTTTTATTGAGGTAAAGGGATGGAAAGCGTTAGGAAATAAACTTGACCCCAAAAATAAAGTACTTTCGCTCAAAGAAATTATTCCACCGGAGCCCAAAGAAGAAGAAGAAAAGGACAATTCCGGAGAAAAATTATCGGTAGGGGATCATCTAGAATGGAAAGGGGATGCACTCAAAGTGGATGAAACCGGTCAGATGGAGCTATTCGGGTAGATTAATTCAGACTAATCTTATTGGGAATAAACATTCTGAAAGTGGTACCCTCTCCTTTTCTCGAAGAAAAAGTAATATTTCCCTTAATGCTTTGCAGGGACTTTTGGACGATGTAAAGCCCGATTCCGGTACCTTTTCTTTCATTATTGGCTCGGTAAAACATCTCAAATATACGATTTCCATGCATCTCGTCAATCCCCACACCATTGTCTTCAACCTGAATCATTATCTCAGAGTCATTTTCTTCTTTAATCAGGACTTTGCAATAGGGGGTTTCTTTAGAAAAATCCGCATAATGCACAGCATTGGAAATCAGATTTTGAAGAATTAACTGGATTTTTGTCGAGTCTGAGAATACTTTTTTTGTTAATTTATGCTCTATGTAAATTTCCACTTTCCCTCCTTTATGATAAAATTCCATTTGCTGTGAGATTTCTTCCAGAATCTCTAATAGATTGATTTGCTCTATTTTTGTATCCGAACGATGTGCTCGGGAATATTCAAGAATGTCTTTTATGAATTTATCAAGTCTATTAATGGAGCGTTCCTGTAAATCCAGATATTGTTTTTTCTCCTCCTCCGTAATCGCAATTTTTTGAAGCTCCATTAGCCCTTGAAGTGATACCACCGGTGCCCTCAAATCATGAGAAATACTGTACAACAAATGGTCAAGCTCCTTGTTTTTCTCCGTTAATTCCTGATTCCTTATTTCCAATGCCTCTTGATTGGATTCGTTCATCCGTTTAAAATAACGTATAGCAAGACTGCTTACCATTACTATGACAAGCAAGAGTGCAGTAGTATTCACTTTTTCTGCCAATACGGATGGATAGGACTTTACCCATTCCGGATACAGAAACTCCAAAACAATAAAAAAAATGGAAAAAGCAATCGTGGCAAGCCCAATTGCCTTATGATAAGAAGATTCCCAGATTGTGTGAGAAACAGTAATAAATAGCAAAAGGTAAAATGGCATTGCTCCAAGAATCCCGTTTGCCTCAAACCAAAACAACCCGATGCTTATAAAGCTGACTACAACAATAATTACCTTTGCTAAAAAGGGTCTATTCATATATCTGGAAACAAGATAGGTGCCGATTAAGGCACTCTCAGATACCAGCATTTTTAGATTCACTATTTCAAAGTGCGTATGAACAAAGGTAAAACTGAATAGAATTAAAAAAGCGATTATTATACAAATGGAAAACAGTCCCATATTAATCACAGATACATCAGAAGAGATTCCTTCCGATGCTCCTGATATATAATTGACTACTTTTTTAAGGCTATTATTTTTCAATTTTTGATAAAAGCAAGACTATAGCTTTTGTTTAACGTCTTTTAGTGCAAAATTAAGCAAAAATCATGTCTATTTATTAAAGATGTAAGAAATCATAAAATAAAGGCACTTTCTTCAGAAAGATTTTTTACTACTTTTTTATTATTTTTTGTACCTTTGTCTCTTTCAGTATAAAAAAACTACCAATAGTTTTTTGTCTTTTTCGGACTCAGAAAATATTTATTTATTAATAATATTATCCCGCATTTCGTAAAAATTTATTTATTAAAATATAGTTTATTTTACAGTTTAAATTCAATAAGATATGAAAAAAAATTTTTTAACTTCATTGTTTTTTTTAGGAATTATTTCCTCTGTTTTTGCACAAACTAAAGTTATGCAAATTACTACCGTTGAATCAATTATTCCCGGTGGGCTTGGCCGCTCCAGAATGATTGTCACCGATGAGAGTGGAAAGCAAACAGAGTCTGAGATGAAAAACTTCTACAGTATGGTCGGAATTAATCTCGAAAATATTCAGAGTAACGATGTAAGTATTGTTAAAATCATGAATAAATATACGTCCGAAGGATGGAAAATTGCAGCAGTAAATTCTTCTAGCCAAAGCCCTAATGAACAGTATCCTCAAGGGATTTTTATCTCCCGCTATCTGCTCACGAAAGAGTAAAAAGAAGCTGAAAAAAACCGTCAGAAAAGAGGATAACTCTTTTCTGACGGTTTCTCTACCGATTTTACCCGTTTGTCGGCTTTTTCTGCACGACCGTTAAATCAATAAACACATAGTGGTTACCATTGTATTAAAAATTGCGACTTTATATAAATACAAACGTTTTGTTTTACAATTTTTAATCAAATATAGCCATGAAAACGATTTATCAGTTAAGCATTCTTGTTTTTACCGTGATTTTGTTCAGTAGCTGCGGCTCTACCCTCAGATATACTGCAACCGATGCCCCTGCTCAGTTTATCGCACACAAAACGATTGCGGTTCTACCCGTCGAGCTCGTTCTGAAAGGAAAAGACTATCCCAAAGACTGGGACGAAGAGAAAATTTCAAATTTTGAATCCGAGCAAAGTGAAATATATCAAGCACTTTTATACGAAGCATTACTAAGGCATTACCGCACCACTAAAACGGTAAAAATCCAAAGTATTGATAATACAATGGAAATCCTCAAGGAAAAAAGGCTTGAAGTAAAGGATATCTGGAAAGAGGATGAATTCAGAATCGCCCAAATGCTGGGAGTAGATGCCGTAGTCAGAACCAAAATTGAGCAAGTCAGATATATGTCAGACAGGCAGGCAATGGATGTCTCCGCTGCAACCAATTCCATGATTTGGGGGGTACCTCCTTTTTATCCTTACGGTGGAATCTCTCCCCGGACTGCCACCCTCCGTACTACTTGTGCAATAGTGGATGGAAAAGAGAGCAAAGTCTTGTGGAGAATGGGGGTAAAGCGGGATACTCAGTGGAATAACCCGCCTAAAGAAGTGGCATTCACTATTTTTAATAAACTCGCAAGGAATTTTCCCTACTCAAAATGATATTTTGCTCGCTCTTACTAGGCTAAAGCAGATTCGGGATTTACCCTTATTAGATAATTACAATTCAAAATAGGATAAATCACCCTTCTTTTGAAGCGAAGGTAGTGGCTGAAGAACTATCCAAAGATTTAGTATAAACTCGCCTATTTTTATAGGTAACTCCCGCTTTGCTATGGTCATATTGGTAAAGATACGGTTACTGCGATATTTATTAGTGTCATGATTGCTATGACAAATTGTCCAATTTTTAATCATGGCAATATTTTTGTTGCATATTTGAAATATTTTCCGAAATTTGCTTACCAATTTCTGAAATACAGATTTTTCTCATTTCACATTTAAAGCAATCTTACAATGATTCATCCAAATGAATTTCAAAAATATGCAACCAAACATTTAGGAATAAATAGTATGGTAATGCATGATTATGTCAACAATTTTAATGACAACATCTACGGGATGACCCCAAACATCGTAGAGGAGCGCAAAATGAATGCCGCTATCCTTGACGTATTTTCTCGTCTGATGATGGACAGGATTATCTTTTTAGGTACAGGAATAGATGATTATGTTGCTAATATCATAACTGCGCAGTTGTTGTTCCTGCAATCAACGGACTCGTCTAAGGATATCTACATGTACATTAATTCTCCCGGAGGCTCTGTTTATGCCGGACTTGGGGTGTATGATACAATGCAACTTGTAAGCCCGGACGTTTCAACAATCTGTACCGGAATGGCGGCTTCTATGGGTGCGGTTTTACAGTGTGCCGGAGCAAAAGGAAAACGCTCAGCACTCTATCACTCTCGTATCATGATTCATCAGCCACTCGGAGGTGCAAGAGGTCAAGCTTCTGATATCGAAATCGTTCACAACGAGATTCAAAAACTCAAAAAAGAACTCTATACGATTATTGCTTTCCATACCGGACAAACCTACGAAAAAATCTGGGAAGATTCTGATCGTGATTATTGGATGAAAGCCGAAGAAGCCAAAACCTACGGCCTCGTAGATGAAGTACTCGTAAGCAAAAGCAAAGGTTCTTACAATCAGAATAATCCACAATAAACTATTTTAATAAGGATTTTCTCTTTTAGATATAATGACAGGATTTCCCGAAAGTATTTTACTTTTGGGAAATCTTTTATGTGATTCACAAAAGATTAGGCAGAAAGAAACTTTATTCCGGTTTTTTTAGTGCCCTCTCAGATTTTCTCGTAATTTTGCAGAAAAATTCGTTTTATCTATCTTAATATAAAAAATGGCAAAAAATATATCCTGCTCTTTTTGTGGAAGGAGTCGTAGCGAAGTAAATGTATTATTATCCGGCTTAGGAAATACCCATATTTGCGATGAATGTGTCAAGCAGGCAAAATTCGTAGTGGATCAAGCGGCTACGGAACAAAAAGCAGAATCCCCTCTTGGAAATGTTCCAAAACCCAAAGAAATAAAAAAACATCTTGACAAATATATTATTGGACAGGATGATGCCAAAAAGGTAATCTCTGTCGCCGTCTATAATCACTATAAAAGACTGCAAAACGTGGAAGACGGTGCCAATGAAGTGGAAATTGACAAGAGTAATATCCTTTTAGTGGGACAAACAGGTACAGGAAAAACCCTTATTGCGAAAACTATCGCAAAAATTCTCAATGTCCCTTTCTGTATCGCTGACGCAACTGTACTCACCGAAGCCGGATACGTAGGGGAAGATGTAGAGAGTTTGCTCGTCAGACTTCTTCAGGAAGCCAACTACGATGTACAACAGGCCCAAAAAGGGATTGTTTATATTGATGAAATTGATAAAATCTCCCGAAAGTCTGATAACCCATCTATAACCAGAGATGTGAGCGGAGAAGGCGTTCAGCAGGCTTTACTGAAACTCCTCGAAGGAACAGTAGCAAATGTACCACCTAAAGGAGGCAGAAAACATCCGGAACAAAGTATGGTACAAATTGATACCAAAAATATCCTTTTCATCTGTGGCGGGGCTTTTGAAGGAATAGATAATATTATCTCCAGAAGAATCGCTTCTCAAACCATTGGATTTGCCGGAAAAAATACGCAGTCCGGAGAAAAAGAAAATATCTACCGCTATATTCAACCGATTGACCTCCGTAAATACGGCCTGATTCCTGAAATTATCGGGCGGCTTCCGGTTATCACCTTCCTTGATCCGCTTGACAAAAAAGCACTTAAAAGTATTCTTACCGAACCCAAGAATGCCATTATTCGTCAGTATATTAAAATGCTGGAACTAGATGGGGTCGAATTGTCTTTCGAAGATAAAGTGCTGGACATTGTAGTGGATAAAGCGGAAGAACTCAAACTAGGCGCAAGGGGACTCAGGGGGATTATTGAAAGCATTATGCTCGATTTAATGTACGATATTCCGGACTCCAACGAAACTTCGTTTACGGTTACTGAAGCCTACGCCAAAGAAAAACTCAGTAAATTAATGCCAAGCTAATTTCTTATATATACTCCTAAAAGTACATTACAAAAAATGGTATCTATCAACGCTGTTTGTGTTTTTTGCGGAGCGAACTCCGGAAATCTGCCGGTTTATTCAGAAGCTGCCGAATCGGTTGGGAAAATGCTTTCAAAGCATCATATTCGCCTCGTTTACGGTGGAGGAAAAGTGGGACTTATGGGAAAAGTGGCAGACGCAGCACTGAGTAGTCAGGGATACGTAGTGGGAATTATCCCCTTTTTTCTGGGACACAAAGAAGTGGCGCATGAGGGGGTACAAGAATTGATATCCCTAAGTAGTATGCACGAGCGAAAACATAGAATGTATGAACTTTCTGACGCTTTTATCGCTTTGCCCGGAGGTTTCGGTACGCTTGATGAACTTTTTGAGATTATCACATGGGCTCAGCTTGGACTCCATAAGAAACCGATAGGACTACTCAATGTCAATGGTTATTTTACACCGCTTTTGCAAATGATTGATAATATGGTAACGAATGGTTTCGTTAAACCGGAACTCATGGATTTGATAATTGTAGGGGAAGAGCCTGAAGCCCTGCTGCAAAAAATGCGCGAATACTCCGCTCCCGAAACGGAAAAATGGATGAATAAACCGTTTGAAATATAATCGTAATGACTAAGACCTATAAGGTTTTTAAAACCTTATAGGGTTAGTTCCCTGTCTGAATTTATAAAATGTAGCTTTGCTTACTGTAATCTAAACTTAAAGGGAACCATAACCCAAAAATAAATCGCCCTGTCTGATAGTATCGCCGGAGTAAACCGAAGTTTGTGGATGACCTTTGTAACCTGCTCAGCTAAAACAGGGTGAATCTCTTTTGTAACGACATAATCCTGAACTTCTCCTAAAGGAGAGACCAAAAGTCTCAGGTAGAAGTCGCCTTCCAAGCCTGCTTCTCTTGCTAAAGTAGGGTATCCAATTTCTCGACGTACTTCGTCTAAATTGATTGCTTCAGGTCTTTTTTGAGCCGGTACAAATTTATCAGGGGTCTCAAAAGTGATTAACGCAGGGGAAAATCGGGCAATATCCGCCGATTTTGCCAAAGACGAAGCGGAGGCGTGGGGAGAAATAGAAAATTCGTATTCAAATGTCGCTCCCTCATACGGAATACTTTTATTTCGGAAGTTTTTTCTAAAAATCTCCTCTAATCGGATTTTTCCATAACGATAGGATTCAATTTCAGGGATATTTTTAGTATAAAAGTACAATTTATTTCCAAAACCTGAGACCTCAAGACGGATTGAATTCACTTTGGTGGTGTCTCCTTTTTCTTTATACAACGTTATCGTTGCAAACCGGCACTGAAAGCGTCCGTCTAGTAAAGTGAGGGAATTCTTTGACACTGCTTCCAGACAAAAAACATCTCCGGCGGCAATTTTGCCTTCAAGCAGACTGTCGTTGTCTTTTCTTGCAACAAAATCCGGAACGGCCACTTCTTCTATCTGAAACGTTTCTTTATCCAGCACCACTGAGTCTTCATTCAGATAATACAACTGCAAACTTTTTAAAGCATCTCCATAAGGGGTAATAATCCAACCTTTTCCGTTTTCAATGATTAGCCTGTAATTGTCTGCCACATCTTCTAACGTTTTGATATCCTCATTGAATACCGTCATTACCCTAGCGCCGGTTAATTTTTCAGGTCGGCTGTGGTAATTTACACAATCTTTATACAAAATATTCTGCGCAAATGCGGCAGCGGAGATACACAATAAGAATAACAGAAGTCCTTTTTTCATAGGCTAATTTTTTCGAAATGATAAATGATAGCAAATTTACTGATATTTCTCTTTGCAAAGCCTAAAAAGCGTAAATTTTCTCTATTTTGTACTAAAACCCCGAAAATAATCGTAATGAACAAAATTATTCGTAATTTGCATTTTATTTCTTCTTCAGTATGAAAAAAGTAATATTTCTTTTCCTTCTTTCCGGATTTTTTAGTGGAAGTTTTGCGCAGATTGACGTAAGGCCCGAAGATCATTTCTGGAGAAGAAGGGTAGCGGTAAGGGTTGAATTAAATGAAAAGATGAATTTCCCCTTTAAATATCATGATAAAAATGAGTCCGGAGATTTTCGTTTTACGGAAACCAATGGGATTGTAATGGCAATTCTTAATGCGGTAAAGGCCGGAGAAATTGGGGGATATGACGCTCATTCGTGGGAATCACTTTCCGGAAATAAAATCCTCCAAAGAATGAAATACCTCGCACAAGCTTGGAATAAAGGCAAAAACGACCTCGAAGGCGAAAAAACAGCTGCTGAGTTTTGGGATAATGTGTATATCCCGGATGAGGACGAAGGGGAATTAAGTGCGTCTGTAACGGAAATGCCCTCCGACGGAATGTTTACCACAGACATTTACAATAAAAAGAAAAGCCATAACCGCTGGGATATGGACTTAACGCCTTATGAGCAATCCATTATTTTGGTAGATGACTGGATTTTTGATAAAAACAGCAGCACTATGCGTTACAATACGCAGTATATTCAAATCGTTTGGGTGGACCCTAGCGGCACGCTTCCTGAAAGAGTTTTGGCAAATTTTGACTACAAAGAACTTATTCCTGTCCTCGAAAAAACGCAATGGAAAGCCAAATGGAACGATGTCCCCAATCTTAACCTGAGGCAGGCACTCGATTTACATCTTTATCACGGATTTCCCATCAATATTTCCGGTAATGCCATTCAAACAATGGATGAATCCCAGAAACGCTATCAAGAGTTGATAGAATTTGAAAGTTATCTTTGGACGCATTGAAAAGGAGTAAACCTTATTCTGCTGAAACCGTCTAATCTTTTTAATTTAATGAAAGATGGTAAAAATATATTGGTTACTTTTTCTTTTTTTAGGGCTACAATCCGTTAAAGCGCAATGGAGCATTAGTAATCAACTAACGCTGGGAGGAAGCGATGAAGACAAGGGTTTTGCGATGGATACCTTAGCAAACGGAGGGGGATTTTTTCTTGCAGGAAGTTGTGAGTCAACAGACGGGGATGCGCTGCTCAAGCATCAGTATAATGACGCATGGATTATCAAACTTACCCCTCAAAGGGAAATAGAATGGCAGGTAAAAATAGGCGGTTTTGACCTCGATGAGGCACGGTCTGTAAAAGCACTCTCGGACGGGGGATGCATTGCTGCCGGCTGGACTGAGTCGGAAGACAGTATCATGAGCGAAAATCACGGTTCAAGGGATGCCTGGATTGCCCGCTTGTCTGCTGACGGGAGCCTTCTTTGGATAAAATTGTTGGGGGGCTCTGGATCTGAGGCTTTTCACGCTGTCATTCAGGCTCCAGATGGCAATTTTATCGCATTGGGATTGACCGATTCTCAGGATGGGGACGTTACTTTTAATCACGGAGGCTGGGATTTCTGGATGGTAAAAGTGGATACCGCTGGAGAAATGATGTGGCAAAAAACATTCGGGGGAAGTAACCTCGATGCCGGATACGACCTAATCAACACAGCAGACGGCGGTCTCTTGCTTACCGGGCAAGCCCGTTCCAATGACGGAGACGCATCCGGCTATCAGGGGGAATGGGACGCATGGCTTATCAAAACGGACGCTTACGGAAATATTCAGTGGCAAAAAATGATGGGGGGAACAGGTTCGGATGGGGCTTACAAAGTCATTGCTGACGCAAACAATGAATACTATATTGCGTCCTGGACCGCCTCTGCAAACGGAGACGTAACCGGAAATCATGGAGGAATGGACGCTTGGCTCGTACATACGGACACCCAAGGAAATATCAAATGGCAAAAAAACTTTGGTGGAAGCAACTATGATTTGATTTATTCGCTTTCCCTTACAGCGAATGGAAAACTTGTGGGTGCTGGCTTTTCGAGGTCGAATGATGGCAACCTGAACGCAAATGCCGGATGGGATGACGCATGGGTTGCTTTATGGGACACGAGCGGTACGCTTCTCTGGAATAGAACGATAGCCGGAAGTTTATATGATCAGATTTATGCTGTCATAGCCGGACCCGGCGAATCCTTCACGACCCTGGGCTGGACAAGCTCTTCCGACGGCGACATCCCCGGCACCAAAGGATTTGAGGATGTCTGGCTTTTATCTTTTGATAAAAATACCGGAATTCAAACACCGGATTTATCCACTCCCCTTTTTTCCTGCTCGCCTAACC
>WBZP01007804.1_pt1 | contig 10236 bp, 6 predicted proteins | sample 5204301 | NCBI WGS metagenome assembly WBZP01 (sample SAMN12412401, study PRJNA552823) | activated sludge metagenome | isolation source: activated sludge from nitrification reactor of wastewater treatment plant... | place: USA: Pennsylvania | collected 2017 | reverse complement strand
CCTGGCCCCGTCCACCTCCGGGCGAATGATGACCACGCCCTCGTGCACCGGCTGCTCCTGGCGAGCCACGTGGACCAGCGCGGCCATCCGCCCAACGAGCTCACGCACCCCTTGGCCGGTCACCGCCGACAGCAACTCCCCGTCCCACGGGAACGTCGCCGAGTCCGACTTGCTGCCGACGACGAGGCGCGGGCGGTCCAGCAACGCCGGCTCGTACTGCTCCAACTCGTCCAGCAGCACCCGTTCTTGCGCACCGGGCGACACACCCTCGATGTTGGCCAGGTCGAGCAGCAGGCACAGCACCCTGGCCCGCTCGATGTGCCGGAGGAACTGGTGACCGAGGCCGCGCCCCTCGGCCGCCCCCTCGATGAGGCCCGGAATGTCGGCGACGACGAACTCGGTCTGTTCGTCGAGGCGGACCACGCCGAGGTTCGGCTCCAGCGTGGTGAACGGGTAGTCGGCGATCTTCGGCTTGGCCGCGCTGATCACGCTGATCAGCGTGCTCTTGCCCACGTTGGGAAATCCGACCAGGGCGACGTCGGCCATCAGCTTGAGCTCCAGCTTCAGCCAGCGCTCCTCGCCGTGCTCGCCCTGCTCGGCGAAGTTCGGCGCCCGCCGCTTGTTCGACAGGAACTTGGCGTTGCCCCGACCCCCGCGGCCACCAGCGGCCGCCCGCCAGCGGTCCCCGTGGTTGGCCAGGTCGGCGAGCAGCTCACCGGAGTACAGGTCGGTCACCACCGTGCCCTCCGGCACGGCGACCTCCAACGGCTCGCCGCGCTTGCCGTGCAGATCCTTGCCCTTGCCGTGCACGCCGTTGGTGGCCCGGCGGTGCGGGTGGTCCCGGAAGGCGAGCAGCGAGGCGACGTTGCGATCGGCGACGAGCCACACGTCGCCGCCCTTGCCACCGTCACCACCGTTGGGTCCGCCATACACGACGGGGCCTTCACGGCGGAACGACACGCAGCCCGCGCCGCCATCGCCACCCCGAACGTTGAGTTGTGCCTCGTCGACGAAACCGCTCATGCCTCACCAGTCATTGACCCTGGCAGGCTACCGGCGGGCCGCGGGCTCGACCGGGACGCCAGGGATACGCTGACGCCATGTCCTCGAGCAATCCCTACCGGTTGCCGCGCTCGGTCTCGCCCCACGCCTACACCCTGGCCCTCGAACCCGACCTAGCCGCAGCCACCTTCACCGGTCACGCCGTCATCGATGCGATCGTCAACGAGCCGGTAGCCGAGATCGTGCTGAACGCCGCCGAACTCGACGTCGCCGCGGTTCGCGTCGACGGCCATGACGCCGAGTTCTCGACGGACGAGGAACAGCAGCGGCTGACGATCCATCACGCGCACCACGGCGGCGGCGCCGTGATCGAGATCGACTTCACCGGGACGTTGAACGACAAGCTTCGCGGCTGGTATCGCAGCACGTACACCGACGCCGACGGCAACCGCCAGGTCATCGCCACGTCGCAGATGCAGGCCACCGACTGCCGGCGGGCGTTCCCGTGCTTCGACGAGCCGGACTTCAAGGCCACCTTCGACATCACCCTGATCGTCGAGCCCGGCCTGCTGGCCGTCTCCAACGGCCCGGAGGTGGAGCGTTCCGTCGAGGGGGCCAAGGAGGTCGTCCGCTTCGGGCGCACCATGCCGATGAGCACCTACCTGGTCGCCCTCGTGGTGGGCAAGCTGGACGCGACCGAACCGGTCATGGTCGACCGCCTCGGTGGCGGGTCGATCCCGCTGCGGATCGTCCACGTCCCGGGCAAGGGGCACCTCACCCAGTTCGGCCTCGACGCCGGCGCCTTCGCCCTTGGCTGGTTCCAGCAGTACTACGGCATCCCGTACCCGACCGACAAGTGCGACATGGTCGCCCTGCCGGATTTCGCCGCCGGGGCGATGGAGAACCTCGGCTGCATCACCTACCGCGAGACCCTGCTGCTGGCCGACCCCGCCGAGGCCACCCAGGCCGAGCTGCAGAACCTCGGCGACGTCATCTCCCACGAGTTGGCGCACATGTGGTTCGGCGACCTGGTCACGATGCGCTGGTGGAACGGCATCTGGCTGAACGAGGCCTTCGCCACGTTCATGGAGGTGGCCTGCTGCGACGCCTTCCGGCCCGACTGGCGGCGCTGGGCCAGCTTCAGCCTGGAGCGCAGCGCAGCGTTCGAGGTGGACTCGCTGGCCTCGACGCGCGCCGTCGAGTTCCCGGTGGAGGCGCCGGAGGACTGTGAGGGGATGTTCGACGTGCTGACCTACGAAAAGGGCGGCTCGCTGCTGCGCATGCTGGAGCAGTACCTCGGCGAGGAGCGGTTCCGCGCGGGTGTGAGCCATTACCTGAGGGTCCATGAGTACGGCAACACCGAGACCGGTGATCTGTGGGACGCCATCGAGGAGGCCAACCCGGACACCCCGGTTCGCCGGCTGATGGACAGCTGGATCTGGCAGGCCGGGTACCCGCTGGTGTCGGCCGCGCTGCAGGGCAGCGAGTTGGTGCTCCGCCAGCAACGCTTCGGCTTCGATGAGACCAGCGACGCAACGCTGTTCGTCATCCCCCTGCATCTGTCGGTGGACGGTGTGGCCTCCAAGGTGTTGCTCGACGGCGACGACGTGCGCATCGGCCTCCCGTCGGCGGACAGCGTCGTGGTGGTCAACGCCGGGGGCCACGGCTTCCTGCGAGTCACCTACGACCGAGCCCTGCGATCGAGGCTGCTGGGGGCCGGCAGCGAAGCGCTGTCCACCATCGATCGCTACAACCTGGTGGACGACGCCTGGCAAGAGGTGGTGGCCGGAAGGATGGCCGCAGCGGACTTCGTCGACTTCGTCGATGGGTTCGCCGACGAGCGCGACCTGGCGGTGTGGCAGGCGATCGTTGGCGGGCTGCGCGGTGTCTGGCGCCTGGCGGGTGGCAACGGCGGGGCCGACGCGGTGGTGGGGGCGCGGGTGCGCCGGCTGGTACGGCCCGTCGTGGAGTCGATCGGCTGGTCGCCGGCGCCCGGCGAGGACGACCTCACCCGCAAGCTCCGCGGTCTGCTGGTCGCGGCGCTCGGCACCATCGGCGCCGACGCCGAGGTGGTGGAGCAGGCCCGAGCCTGGATCGACGGCGACGAGCCCGAGCTGGTCGCCGCGGCGACCACGGTGGTGGCGGCGAACGGGACCGACGAGGACTATGAGCGCTTCGTCCTCGCCTTCCGCAACGCGGCGACCCCGCAGATCGAGCGCCGCTACCTGTTCGCCCTGGCCGACTTCCCCGCCGCCGGGCAGATGGCGCGTACGATCGAGCTGGCCTTCGGCGAGACGGTGCGCAGCCAGGACGCCCCGTTCCTGTTGAACCGGGCCATCGCCAACCGCGACCATGGCGCAGCGGCGTGGCGCGAGGTCCGCCGACGGTGGCAGGAGGCCAACGACCGGTTCCCCACCAACACGATCGGGCGGATGGTAGAACCCGTCAAGCTGCTCACCGACCCGGCGGTGACCGCCGACGTCCACAGCTTCTTCGCCGAGCACCCGATCCCCCAGGCTGCCAAGTCACTGGAACAGACACTGGAGCGCCAGCGCGTCAACGCCGCGTTGTTCGCCCGCGAGCACGATGGTCTCGGCGAGCGCCTCGGTCAGCTGTAGAAGCCGCCGTAGGTGATCAGGGTGATCTTGCCGCCCTCGACGTGCAGGGCGACGATGCCGATCAGGTCGGCGCCGTTCCCGCTGTCGGGCACCGCCTGCAGCAGCACCGGCGGGGCCGACCCGACGGTGTAGGTGAGCACGCCAGCCGAGGCATCGGCGGCGGCCCAACCGTCACCCGGATTGGCGGCCACGTCGGCCAGCACCTTGTCGGGCTTCTGGCCCTTGGCGATGCGGCTGCCGATGCGCTTGTCGTAGCTGTCGTGCAGGGCGGTGGCCAGCTTGGCCAGGTCGGCGCCGGTGCCAATCACGGTGGCGCCACCATCTTGGCTGTACCCGGTGTAGACGATCCGGACCGACTTGTCGAGCGGCAACGTCAGGGCGAAGGATCCCGCCCGATCGATCCCCATGGCCGTGGCGTCGTCGCCGAACTCCTCGCAGCGGTCGGGGATCTTCGAGCACGCCTCAAGGCGGAAGACCTTCAGCTTCAGGGGCTTGCTCGGCACCTTGCGGAACTGGCCCTCGGCGAAGTAGGTCCCGTCGGCCAGCTGCCCACCCTCGGCGGGCAGTTCAGGCGACGGAGTGCCGTGGAAGTTCTCGGCACAGCACGGCACCGCCAGCGGCCCGGGCACCGAGGCGCCGTTGGTGGGCTTCCAGTTGTCCTTCACCGGGGGCGCCGTGGTGGTCGTGGTGGTCGTGCTGGGCTTCGGCTTGGTGGTCGTGGTGGTCGTGCTGGGCTTCGGCTTGGTCGTACCGGCGGGGGGCGCGTTGGTGACCTCGGGTGGGGTGACCGTCACCACCGGCAGGGTGTCGACGGCGATCGACGGATCAGTGGGCTCGGGCAGGCTGGCGCCGGACACCACCGAGTTGGTGACCGGGGCAACCGACGACGAGCTGTCGGACGAGCAGGCGGCCAGGCCGCCGAGCGCCACGGCGACGACCGCCAGGCGCGAGGGGATGGAGACGTTCACTCCCACATGATGCCTCTCGACGCCCCGTGATACAGCGCGGGACGCAGTCAGGCGTCTGGGGCGCGCCGTGGAGGCGTCTCCACGACGAGCTCACCGGCGGCGTGATGGGCGCGCAGGACCTTCTTGTCGAACTTGCCGACGCTGGTCTTGGGCACCACGTCGACGAAGGACCACTGATCGGGGACCCAGAACTTCGCCGTGCGACCGTCGAGCCAGTGACGCAGGTCATCGGCAGTGACCGCACTGCCGGACTTGCGCACCACACAGGCCAGCGGGCGCTCGTCCCAGCGCTCGTCGGGCACGCCGATCACCGCAGCCTCGGCCACATCGGGGTGACCCATGATCGTGTTCTCCAGGTCGACCGAGGAGACCCATTCGCCACCGGACTTGATCACGTCCTTGGCCCGGTCGCTGATCATCACGTAGCCGTTGGGCGTGACCGAGGCGACGTCGCCGGTGCGCAGCCAGCCGTCGTCGAACCGGTCAGGGTCATCGACGCGGTAGTACGAGCCGGCGATCCACCCGCCGCGCACCTCGATCTCGCCCAGCGACTCGCCGTCCCACGGCTGCACCTGCCCCTCGTCGTTGACGATGCGCAACTCCACGCCGGGGATGACCCGCCCGGTCTTGACCCGCCAGTCCACCTCCGACAGTCCGGCCAGGTCCTTGGGTGGGGCGCCGAAGGCGCAGACCGGGCTGGTCTCGGTCATCCCCCACCCCTGGCTGATCCACACGCCGAAGGTGCGCTGGTACCCCTCGATCAGGGCCCGCGGCACCGCCGCACCGCCGCACATGACCATCCGCAACGACGACAGGTCGGCGGTGGACGCGTTCTGCAGCAGGTCGTTCAACACCGTGGGCACGGCCCCGGTGATGGTGGGCCTGGTCTCGGCGATGATCCGAGCCAGCGGCCCGGCCTGCAGGAACTGCTGAGGGAACACCAGGTCGGCGCCGATGAACCATGCCGCGTACGGCACCCCCCAGGCGTTGGCGTGAAACATCGGCACGATGACGAGCATCCGATCGGTCTCGGCCAATCCGAGCGAGGCGCTGGACGTCACCATCAGCGAGTGCAGGTACGTGCTGCGGTGGCTGTACATGACGCCCTTGGGGTTGCCCGTCGTGCCCGACGTGTAACACATCGCCGCGCCGGTGTTCTCGGGGACCTCGGGATAGGCGAAGCCGGGCGACTCGGCGGCCAGCAGGGTCTCGTAGTCGAGCGTCTCCCCGAGGCTCGACGTGTCGCCCTCGCCCACCACGATGATGTGCCGCACGGTGGGGAGTTCGTCCCGGACCCGTCCGAGCAGGGCGGCGATCGAGGCGTCGACGATGATCACCTGATCCTCGGCGTGGTTGATCACGTAGTCGAGTTGCTCGGGGAACAGGCGGATGTTCAGGGTGTGCAGGACAGCGCCCAGGCACGGGATGGCCAGGTACGCCTCGAGGTGTGCCTGGTTGTTCCACAGGAACGTGCCCACCCGGTCACCTGGTTTGACGCCCAGGCGTGTGAGTGCGGCCGCCAGCCGGTCGGCGCGATCGGCAACCTCGGCGAAGGTGGACTCGCTGTATCCGTCACCGGTGAAGGTGATGACCTTGCTGTTGGCGTGCTGCACGCGACCATGCTCGAACAGTGGCCGGATCGTCAGCTGGTAGTCGTCCTGCATCGTGCTGATCGGCATGGCGCCCCCTTGTGGCTCTGCGTGGGACCACGGCTGACCGTGATCACGTTGCGCGGCCCACAGTACCGACGGAACAATGTCGCCTGTGAATGCCACGCCCCGCCAGACCATCGTGACCCTTGACCTCGAAGGCGTGCTGGTCCCCGAGATCTGGATCGCCGTGGCCGAACGAACCGGGATCGAAGCACTGCGGCGCACCACGCGCGACGAGCCCGACTACGACGCGCTGATGCGTTTCCGGCTGGACCTCCTCGACCGCCACGGCCTGACCATGCCGCTGATCGCCGACGTCATCGCCGGCCTGGCCCCCTTGGACGGGGCCCGTGAGTTCCTCGATCGGCTGCGCTCGATCACCCAGGTGATCATCCTCAGCGACACCTTCGAGCAGTTCGCCGCGCCGCTGATGGGCCAGCTGGGCATGCCCACCATCCTGTGCCACCAGCTGGTCATCACCGGCCAGCGGATCACCGGGTACTCCCTGCGGATGGCCGACCAGAAACGCCACGCGGTCACCGCCCTGCGCGGCCTGAACTACCGGGTCGTCGCTGCCGGGGACTCCTACAACGACGCCGCCATGCTGGGCGCGGCCGACGCCGGGTTCTGGTTCCACGCACCGGACGGCATCGCCGCCCAGTTCCCCCAGTTCCCGCGAACCGACACCTACACCGACCTACTGGAGCGGATCACCGCCGCGCTCACGGCGCCGTCGTGAGCTCGGTGAGCCGGTCGACGATGTCGAAGTGGTGCGTGCCGGCGAACTCGCGCAGGTCGACCTGGCACCCGCCGGCCGCCAGGAGGGCGCCGTAGTCACGGCTCATCTCGGCGAAGCGGGGCGTGTCCCGATCACCCCACCACAGCTCCACCGGGATGGACGTAACCCGTACGCCTGCGACCAGCGGGCTCAGGGCCGCGGCGCGTTCGGCATCCAGACGGAGGGCGTCGTTCATCGACGTGCCTGGCAGCTCACGCAGGTCGAACACACCGCTGACGAGGACGCAGCGGCGGACATCAGCAGCCGAGGGGTGGGCCAGCGTCGTCATCGCCACCAGCTGGGCGCCCGCCGAGTGGCCGGCCACGACGAGCGGGCCACCGACCGCCGAGCCCACCGCCACCAACGCTTCGCTCACGTCGGCCAGCATTCGCTCCACGGTTCCCACCGGGGCGACGGTGTACTCGACGGCGGCGTAGCCCCACCCGCTCGACACCACCGGCGGGGCCAGGAACAGCGAGTCGGCGGCGGACAGCGCCTGCCAGTACCCGCCATGGACGAAGACCAGCGTCGGGTGGCCCGACCTGGGCCGGATCACCACGGTTCCGCCCTCCAGGGTGAGCACCCGACCCCCGAGGTCGGCGGCCGCCCGGGCGCTGCGGGCTACGTAGTCGTCGATGAACGGTTGGGCGGATCCGCCCACCATCGAGCTGGGCGAATAGGCCTGTTCGAGGCGCCGATCCACGCTCGGCACGCTACGGCCGTTCGACCCGGCCCGCCGCGGTCCGACCTCACTTTCGAATTCGCCAGCCGATGTCGTAGCGTTGTCCGCGTGTCTACGACCCGCCATTCCGTGAAGCTCCTCGCGCTCGTTTCCGCCGCCGTGCTGTCCGTCGGGGCCGCCGCCTGTAGTGACGACCCGAGCGATGCCGTCAACAACGACCCAGCGGCCGCCAACGCCACTACCACCTCCACCACCGAGGCCCCGGTGGTCATGCCGAAGGCCGACATCGTCGGGACGGCGCTGGAGAACGGCGTGTTCACCCAACTGGCCGGGCTCGTGGTCGATGCCGGCCTGGTGGACACGCTGCGCGGCGAGGGCCCGTTCACCGTCTTCGCCCCCACCGACGACGCCTTCCCGGCGGCCCTGACGCCGGTGCTCGACGTGCTTCACCAGCCCGAGAACCTCAAGCTGCTGCAAGCCGTGCTGACCTACCACGTCGTGCCCGGCCGGCTGGCGCCGGCGGACATCAAAGACGGCGAGCTGGTCACCGTGCAGGGCGAGAAGCTCACCGTCACCCACAACGGTGACAAGCTGGTCATCAACGGCAACGAGGTCGCCGCCGGTCCGGTGGACGCCACCAACGGCAACGTCTACGTGATGGGCGCCGTGCTGGTCCCGCCGTCGATGATGTCGACGGTGCAGGACATCCTGGCCAAGGCCGCCACCGCTGGCACCGCCGCCGCGGGTACCTCCGCCGATACCACCAAGACCACCGGCTGACGTTTCCCGTACTGTCGCGCCGATGAGCGCGGCGCCCTCCACCGACGCCGCCCTCGCCAGGGCGGACCTGGCCGCACGGCTCATCGACTCGGGCGCGCTGGCGGTGCCGCCGTCGCTGCCCGTCGCCGATCACGTCGAGGAACTGCTCGGCGCCATCCGTGACCACCAGGTCGTGGTGGTGGCCGGCGAGACCGGCTCCGGCAAGAGCACGCAGCTTCCCAAGCTGTGCCTGCAGCTTGGCCTGGGGGTTGATGGGCTGATCGGCCACACCCAACCGCGCCGGGTGGCGGCGCGCGCCATCGCCGAACGGCTGGCCGAGGAGACCGGCACCGAACTGGGTGACGCCATCGGCTACGCCGTGCGCTTCACCGACCGGGTCGGGCCGCGGGCACTGGTCAAGGTGATGACCGACGGAATCCTGCTGGCCGAGATCCAACGAGACCGGCTCCTGCGGCGGTACCAGGTCCTGATCATCGACGAGGCCCACGAGCGCTCGCTGAACGTGGACTTCCTGCTCGGCTACCTCACCCGCCTGCTGGTCCAGCGGCCGGACCTCAAGCTCATCGTCACCTCGGCCACCATCGACACCGAGCGCTTCGCCAGGCACTTCGGCGGCGCACCGGTGGTGCAGGTCAGCGGGCGTGCCCACCCGGTGGAGATCCGCTACCGGCCCTTCGGCGAGGAACCCGACGACGACCGCGACCAGGTCACGGCGATCTGCGACGCCGTCGACGAGTTGCGCCGCGAGGGGCCGGGCGACGTGCTGGTGTTCCTCTCCGGCGAGCGTGAGATCCACGACACCGCCGACGCCCTGCGCCGCCTGCAGCGCCCCGGCACCGAGGTACTGGCGCTGTACGCCCGGCTGTCGGCGGCCGAGCAGCACCGGATCTTCCAGCCGCACCGCGCTCGCCGAGTGGTGCTGGCCACCAACGTGGCCGAGACGTCGATCACGGTGCCCGGCGTGCGCTACGTGGTCGACGCCGGTTCGGCGCGCATCTCCCGCTACAGCCTGCGCCTCAAGGTCCAGCGCCTGCCGATCGAACCGGTGTCGCAGGCCTCGGCCAACCAGCGCGCCGGCCGCTGCGGGCGGCTCGGCCCGGGCATCTGCATCCGCCTGTACACCGAGGCCGACTTCGCCAGCCGCCCGGCGTTCACCGAACCGGAGATCCTGCGCACCAACCTGGCGTCGGTCATCCTGCAGATGACCGCCTTGCGCCTCGGCGACGTCGCCGACTTCCCGTTCATCGAGGCCCCCGACCGCCGAGCGGTGCGCGCCGGGTACGCCCTGCTGGAGGAGCTCGGCGCCCTGCACCCCGACGAGCCCGGTCGCCAGCGGCGACTCACCCGCATCGGTCGGCACCTGGCGCGCCTGCCCGTCGACCCACGCCTCGGGCGGATGGTGCTGGAGTCCGGGCACCATGGCTCGGTCCGTGAGGTGCTGGTGATCGCCGCTGCGCTGTCGATTCCCGACCCGCGCGAGCGCCCGGCGGACAGGCGTCAGGCTGCCGACGAGATGCACCGCCGGTTCGCCACCGACGGCAGCGATCTGCTGGCCCTCGTCCGCCTGTGGGACCACCTGCGCGCCAGTCAGCGCGAGCTGAGCACCAACCAGTTCCGCAAGCTGTGCCGAACCGAGTTCCTGAACTACCTGCGCGTCAGGGAGTGGCAGGACCTGTACAGCCAGCTGCGCCACGCCGCCGCCGATCTCGGCGTGCGTCACGGCGCCACCGACGCCCATCCCGACCGGGTGCACCAG
>WBZP01007803.1_pt1 | contig 10237 bp, 6 predicted proteins | sample 5204301 | NCBI WGS metagenome assembly WBZP01 (sample SAMN12412401, study PRJNA552823) | activated sludge metagenome | isolation source: activated sludge from nitrification reactor of wastewater treatment plant... | place: USA: Pennsylvania | collected 2017 | reverse complement strand
AAGGCGGGGACGGCGCAGAAGTTGGTGCTGAACATGATCAGCACGGCGACGATGGTGCGGCTGGGGAAGGTCTATGGCAACCTGATGATCGATGTGCAGCCGACGAACGTGAAGCTGCGCGCCCGGGCGGTGCGGATCGTGCGCGAGGCGACCGGGGCGGATGCGGAGACGGCGGCGCGGGCGTTGACTGAGGGTGGGCACCCGCGCGTGGCGATCCTCATGCTTCGCCTGGGGTTGGCGCGAGAGGAAGCGGAGCGGCGGTTGGGCGAGGCGGGCTTTGGCCTCTACAACTACGCCCTGGCCCTGGGTTTCGTCCTGGCCCAACTGACCGACCTGGGCATGCAACTGGTGCTGACGCGCGAGATCGCCGCCGACGCGCGCGGCGATGGGCTGGTGTCGGCGGCGCTGCGGCTCAAGGTCGCTCTATCGGTCGTTGTCGCCGCCATTTTGTGGCTGGTCGTCGGCCAGTCGGTTGACCGCGGCGCGGTCTTTCTGCTCAGTCTGCTGCCACTGTTGCAATCCTTTCCGGAGTTCGTCGGCTACGTCTTCCGCGGCCGGCAGAACCTGACCGTTGAGGCGTGGCTGTTGGCCGGGGCGCGGCTGGCGCTGGCCGGCGCCGGCGGCGTCGCCCTATTGTTTTGGCCGACGTTGCTGGCCTTGGCCATCAGCCAGGCCGCCGCCGGGCTGCTCTTCGCCGTCCTGGGCCTGGTCTGGTTGCGGCGCGGCGGCTGGCTGGCCCGGCTGAGCGAGGCGCTGGCCGTCCATCGCCTGCTCCGGCAGCGCGCCGAACTGGGCTATCTGCTGCGCCAATCGCTGCCGCTGGGCGTGGCCATCTTCCTGTCCATCGCCTACCTGCGCCTGGCCGTCCTGCTGCTGCAACTGCGCCTGGGCGAGACAGCCGTGGCCCACTTCAGCGCCGCCGCCCGCCTGACCGAGCCGGCCGCACTCATCCCCGCCTCGATCATGGCCGCCGTCTTCCCGGCCTTCACCTTGGCCCTGCGCCACGACCCCGCCAGGGCGCGCCGTCTGGGGACGCGGACGACGCTGCTGTTGCTGGCCATCGGTGCGGCGGTGGCCCTGGGCGGCTGGCTGCTGGGGCCGTGGCTGGTGCCCGCGCTCTACGGCCCGGCCTACGCGGCCAGTAGCCGGGTCTTCCAGGTGCTGGCTGTCCAACTGGTGCTCGCTTTCGTCAACAACTCCCTGACCCACTATCTGGTCGCCTATGGCCGGCAGGCGCTCCTGGGCGTGTTCACCGGGGCCATGCTGGTGCTCCACGCCGCGCTCTGTTGGGCGCTCATCCCGCGCTTCGGCTCGGTCGGCCCGGCGCTGTCCACCGTCATGGCCGAACTGCTGTTGACTGCCCTATGCCTCCTGACTCTCTGGGCCGGCAAACCCGCCGCGCCCCCTCTCGCCCTACCCGAAGATGCCCCCGACACCATTCCTGCCTGAGGCGCGACGCCAAAACGCGCGCGACGCCGGCTTCATCGCCCTGCTGCTGCTGGCCGCCGCCCTGCCGTTCGAGTTGGAGCGGCCGTGGCTGCCCCTCGGCCCGCTGGCTCTGACCAACGTCGAGTTGCTGCTGGCCGCGGTGCTGGGGCTGGCTCTGCTCGCCGGGCCGGCGGCCGATGGGCCGCGCCTGCCGCGGCTGTGGCTGGTGTTGGGGGTGTGGTTCCTGGCGGCGCTGCTGCTGTCGGCGGCGCTGTCGCCCGAATCGCGCGGCAACTCCCTCAAGGCCACGCTGCGCACGCTGCAAGGGCTGCTACTGGTCGTGGCCGCGCTGCGGTTGGCCCCGACGCGCCGCGCCGGGCGCGCTGTGGCCCTGGCTCTGGTCGTGGGCGGGGTATTGGCCACGCTGCTGGGGCTGGCCGAGCACCTGGCCGGGCAGGAGTTCGTTTGGCTGAGCGTCGTTCGCCCCGGCGCGACCTTTGCCGGGCCATTTCTGCGCCTCTCCGGCCCGTTCGACTATGCCAATCAGGCGGCGATCTACTTCGAGGCGACGCTGCCCTTCCTCTTCGCTCTGACGCTGGAGGCCGCGCGCGAGGGTCGCCGGGCGCTGGCTGCGGTCGGGGGCGTTGCTCTGCTGCTACAAACTCAGGCGACGCTGTTCACCTTCAGCCGCGCCGGATTCGCCACCCTATTACTGGTCTGCGCCGGCCTGGCTGGGGCGCTGTTACTGCGGCCCAATCGGCGCTTGGGCTGGGCGTGGGCGGCGCTGGCGGGTCTGGTGGCTGTCGTCATTGCCGCCAACTGGCTGCTCAGTCCCCTTTTCCGCCTGCGGCTGCAAAGCGACGTGGATGGCGAGTGGTACCGTTCGACGCTGGTCGCGCCGGCCGAACTGACGCTGGCGGCCGGCGAGACGCAACCCGTCGCCGTGACGCTGACCAACAGCGGCGCGCTGGCCTGGCGCGACGTGGGCAACAAGCCGTTTCGCCTGGCCGCCCGCTGGCAGACGGCCGACGGCCAGAGCGAACTGCCGGAGCAACCGAAGTGGGCGCTGCCGCGGCCGGTCGCGCCGGGCGAATCCATCACCCTGTCCGTGCCCTTGCGCGCCCCCGCCCGCGCCGGAACCTACCGCCTCATCTGGGACATGCTCCACGAAGGCGTCAACTGGTTCGATGCCCGCGGCGACGCGCCGACAAGCTCGCGCGTGGTCGTCGTCGGCCCGCCGGCGGCCAAAGAAGTGACCGAGCCGACCGTCGCCCCGCTGTCGTTCGACACCCCCCTGCCCAGCCGCCGGGTGTTGTGGGCCATCGCCCTGCAACTCATCGCCGAGCATCCTCTTCTCGGCATCGGCCTGGACAACTACCGCCTGACCTACAGCCGCTATCTGACCGACGATCCCCAGCCCGGCACGGCGCTCGACCAAACCATCCACAGCAACAACTGGTATCTGGAGACGCTCGTCTCGGTCGGCGTGTTGGGGGCTGTCCCCTTCGCTCTGTGGCTCCTGGCGCTGCTGTGGAGTATCATTCGCCGGCTGCGTCGTCCAAACGTAGACGCCCTGCAAGTTGCCTCCGCCGCCGGCCTCTTGGCCTTCATCATCCACGGCCTGCTGGACTACTTCCTCCTCTTCAACGCCACCGCCTTGCTGTTTTGGACGACCGCGGCGCTCTGGTTGATATTTGACTATGACAACAATCGGCTTTGATGCCACACCGCTGCTGGGCCAACGGTCGGGCGTGGGTCACTACACCAAGCGGCTCATCGCCGCCATCATGGGGCTGGCGCCCGACTGGGAGGTGCAACTCTACACCAATCGGCCGCTGGGCGAATTGGACAACGGCTTGCGCGGCGCGACGGAGATTGACACCTACCTGCCGGCCAGCCGTTGGCTGTGGATGCAGTTCGTCCTGCCACGGGCCATTGCCCAACGCCGCCCCGATCTGTTGCACTACACCAATGCGCTGGCTCCCGTAAGCTACGCCCGCCCCTACGTCGTTACCATCCACGACGCTTCGCTGTTCCTCTATAGCCACTACCACCCGCGCAGCCGTATCGCCGCCATGCGCCTGCTGCTGCCCACGGTGGCCCGGCGCGCGGCAGCGGTCATTGTGCCGACCCAGGTCGCCCGCCGTGATCTGTTGGATACGCTCCACCTGCCGCCGGAGCGCGTCCACGTTGTCTATGAGGCCGCGCCGGACTGGTTCGAGCGCGTGCAAGAGCCGGCCCAGTTAGACGAGTTGCGCCACCGCTACGCGCTGCCGCCGGAGTTCGTCCTGTGCGTGGGCACGTTGGAGCCGCGCAAGAATCTGGAGCGCCTGATCATAGCCCTGGGCGAACTGCACCGCCGCGGCCGGCGCGTGCCTCTGGTGCTCGTTGGCCCCTCGGGTTGGCATCTGGGCGGCCGCGGCGGTCTGCACGACATGGTGGACGCGGCCGGACTCGATGGCTACGTCCACTATCTCGGCTACGTGCCCACGGCCGACCTGCCCGGCCTGCTTTCGTTGGCCACGGTCTTCGCCTTTCCGTCGCTCTACGAGGGCTTCGGTCTGCCGGCGGTCGAGGCGATGGCCTGTGGCGCGGTCATTCTTACCAGCCGCAACACGGCCATGGCCGAGATCTGCGGCGACGCGGCCCACCTCATAGACCCCACCAGTGTGGACGACATCGCCGCCGGACTGGAGCAGTTGCTCGATGATTCCGAGCTTCGCCGCTGCCTGAGTTTGCGCGGGCCGCAACAGGCCCGCCTCTTCTCCTGGGAGCGGGCCGCGGCCGAGACGATCGCTGTCTACCGGCAGGTGTTGGGCCAATAGGCTCCGTCTATGCGGCACCCTGCCTCATTCGCCGGCGCAGCGGCCGCACACCGGCGACAAACGATTCGCCGCGTGGGGGAGATTGCCTTCGCCCTGTGGTTCATCCTCAGCCTCATTACCCCGTCGTGGCGCTATGGGCCGTTCGCCTGGCTGCCGCTACTGAGCTATGAAGAGTTGGCCGGTGGCCCCATGTCGGTCGGCGTGGTCAACTTACTGCCGCTTGTGGTGGTGGCCTGCACAGCGCTCGTCCGCTGGCGAGGCCGGTCGCGCGCGCCGTGGACGTGGGGGCCGGCGGCCGTCTCGCTGCCGCTGGCCGGGCTGACTGTCCTGGGCACGCTGCGCCTCGACCCGGCCAACTTCCGGCTGGTCTTCATCTACGTCGGCATGTACGCCCTGGCCTGGCTGGTCTACTTGTATACGCTCAACGAACGACCGCGCCTTCTCGCGCCCATCGCCGCCGTCCTGCTCATTCAGGGGGGCGTGGCCATCGGCCAATTCCTGGCCCAGCGCGATCTGGGGCTGTTGCCCCTGGGCGAGCTACCCCTGCACCCGGCCCACGAGGGCAACTCCGTCCTCCTGGCACGCGGGCAGCCGTGGCTGCGGGCCTATGGGCTGACGATTCACCCCAATCTGCTGGGGGCGCTGCTGGCGGCGCTGCTGTTGCTGGCCCTGCCCGCCGTTCGCCGGACGCGCGGCGCGGCGCAGGCGGCGCTGCTGGCGGGCGTCGCCATCGGCGGCGCGGGGCTGTTCCTAAGCTTCTCGCGCGGCGCGTGGTTGGGCTTTGCCGCCGGGCTGGTGGTGTGGGGGGCGTTGGCCTGGTGGGGGAGGCGCAGGACGGGAAAAGATGCATCCCATGCTGGTGCATCCCACTTTCCGCAGTGGGTTGCACCTGGCGCTAAACAGGAAGAAGGTGCAACCCACTCAAGAAAGTGGGATGCACCCAGATGGGATGCACCCAGAGTGGCGCGGGTCGCGCTGTGGATATTGGGCGCGGCGCTGGCGCTGGTCATCGCCTTCGCCTATCGCGACCTCGTCTTCAGCCGCTTCTTCGCTCTGGACACGCCGACGGAGGCGCAATCCATCAGTGAGCGCCTGCGCGACTCTGCCCTGGCCGTGACGCTCATCCGCGACCACCCGCTGATGGGCGTGGGCCTGGGGCAGTACGTGGACGCCGCCCAGCAGTTGGACGACAGCGCCATTCGCGTCCACAACGCCGGGCTGATAGTGGCCGCTGAGTTGGGGCTGCCGGGTTTGCTGCTGTGGCTATGGCTGATGGTCGCGCCGTTCTGGCTATGGCTGCGGCCGGGAGGCTATGCAGTTCGCTACCCGGCCGCCCTCGGCCCCAGTCTGGCCCCCTGGGTGGCCATGCTGGTCGTCAACACCTTCGACACCACGCTGTGGCTCAGCGGCAACTGGCAGACGGCGATTTTGTTTGCGCTGTTGGCGGCGCGGGCAGTGGTCAGTAGGTCAGTTAAGAGCAGTAGGTCAGTAGGTCAGTCAAGAGCAGTGGAATAGTTAGCGCGTCCCTACTGATCTTAACTGACCCACTGACCTACTGACCTACTGATCACGGCTCCCCAAACATATCCAACACATCAGCCACCAAATCATAGCGGCCGAAGGCGGGCATGAAGTAGAAGCCGTTGACGTGAGGGCGCAAGGTGGCGGCGATCTCGCGGGCGATGAGGACGCCCTCGGCCTGGGGCTTGGCGGCGGCGCGCATCCGCTCGCGCAGCGCTTCGGGGATGGTGATGCCCGGCACTTCGTTGTGCAGGAATTCGGCGTTGCGGCTGTTGTAGAGCGGTTTGATGCCGGCCATGATGGGCGGCGGCGGCTCGCCGTAGGCGCGATGGTAGGCGGCGACGAAAGCCAACGCCGCCTCCGGGTCGAACACCGGCTGGGTCAGGGCAAAGTCCATGCCGTGCTCCACCTTCTTGCGCAACAGGCGCAACTCGGCCTCCACGTCCTTGGGCGTCAGGTTGAGCGCGCCGCCGACGACAAAGGTCGTGGGCTGGTCAATGGACAGGCCCGCCTTGTCCAACCCCTGGTTGAACTGTTTCTTGATCAACTCCATCAGGCCGGTGGGCACGATGTCGTAGGTGTCCATCGCCTCGGGGTAGTCGCCGATGCGCGTCGGGTCGCCCATAGCCACGAACAGGTTGCGGATGCCCATCGCGTGCGACGCCAGCAAATCGCCCTGGATGCGCAGCAGGTTCCGGCCGCGCGTGGGGAAGTGGAGCACCGCTTCCAGCCCCACGTCCTTCTGCACCAGATAGGCCGCGGCCCAGGCGCTCATCCGCATCCGCGCCAACGGGCTGTCGGCGATGTTGAGGAAGTTGGCCCCGGCCTCGCGCAACATCCGCGCCCCGGCCAGCAGCCGCTCGGCGGCCACACCCTTGGGCGGGTCCATCTCCACGGTCAGGATGAGTTGCCCATTGGCCAGGTGTTGGGCCAGGCGCGTCGGCTCGCCGCCGGGGGCCACGCGGCGCTCGGCGCGATCCGTCACCCGCACTTCGGGCAGGCCCAGCGAGCTGTGGCCGGGCGTATCGAGCGCCTGGCGCATGGCCCGGATGTGGGCCGCCGTCGTGCCACAGCAGCCGCCGATGAGGCTGACCCCCGCCTCGACGAAGGCGCGGGCGTAGTCGCCGAAGTAGTCGGGCGTGGCCGGGTACATGACCCGCCCGCCGGCCATCTGCTCCGGCCAGCCGGCGTTGGGCGCGGCCGACACCCGAATCTCCGGGGCCAACTGGCGCACGACGCCGATGAGCCGCAAGACCTGGGCCGGGCCGCCGCTACAGTTGATGCCCACCGCGTCCACGTCCAGCCGGGCCAGATGGTTGGCCAGGGCGTCGGGCGGATAGCCGAGCAGCGTTTTGTCATCGCGGGTGAAGGTCATCTGGGCGATGATGGGCAAGTCCGGGGCAACGGCGCGGGCAGCGCTGACGGCCGCTTCGACCTCTTTGATGTCCGACATCGTTTCGATGAGGAGCAGATCAACGCCCGCCGGCTCCCCCTCGGCGGGCCGGCCGACCAGGGCGGCGATCTGTTCGCTGAACGCGGCCTCGGCCTCGGCCACCGACACGCGGCCGAGCGGGGCCAGCCGCACCCCCAGCGGGCCGATTGACCCGGCCAGCAGCACCTCGCGATAGGAGCCGGCGATGACCCGCCGGGCGATGGCCACGGCGGCGCGGTTGATGGCCTCGACCTGGTGTTGCAGGCCGTGCTCAGTCAGCTTGAAGCGGTTGGCGCCAAAGGTGTTGGTCTCGATCAGGTCGGAGCCGGCGTCAATGTAGCCGCGGTGGATTTCGGCTACCAGAGCCGGATTGGTCAGGTTGACGGCGTCGAACGACTGGTCAATCGGCACACCGCGGCCGTGGAGGACAGTGCCAAAGGCCCCGTCCATGAGCACGGGGCCTTGGTTAAGACGTTGTTGGAATTCCTGGCGATTCATCGGCTGTATTGTAGCCGATTATTCGCCGAAGAGACTCTGAATGAGAGGCACGGCCGTGTCCGTTCGCAGGAGCAGCACCGACGCGCCGCCGGGCGTGCGATAGCTGGTCACGTAGTCGTAGTCGAGCACCTCGTTGCGAATGCTGTCGGCCGGGATGTCGCTGACCGACTTGGCCAGCCGCAACAACTGCTCCAGGCTCAGATCGGTGCGGATGCCGTCTTCCACCTGGCGGTAGAGCGACGGCGCGCGCAGCAACATCTCGCCGATGCCCAGATTGACCGCCTGCTGCCGGGCGGCGAAGAGCACCTGCTGCTGGCGATAGGCGCGGTTGAAGTCGCTGTCGCCGTGGCGCGTGCGGGCATACTTCAGCGCCGTGGCCCCGTCAAAGTGCTGCACGCCGGCGGGGATGATCAGCGGGTCGTAGCCGTAGTCCATATCGGGGTATTCCGGGTCGTTGATCTCGTAGGGCACGTCCACGTCAATGCCGCCTAACAGGTCAATGGTGCGCACAAAAGCATTGAAGTCCACCAGAATAAAGTGGTGGACGGGAATGTTGAGGTTGTACGACACCGTCTGCATGGCCAGGGCCGCGCCGTCGAGATAGTCGCCCTGCTGCGAGCCGTAGACCAGCGCCGTGTTGATGCGATCCTGGCCGTAGCCGGGAATCTCAACATAGAGATCGCGCGGGACGGACAGAATCGCCGCCGTATCTGTGTCCGGGTCAATGGTGAGGATCATCATCGTATCGGTGCGTGAAACGAACGCCTCGCCCGGGCGGCGGTCAATGCCCATCATCAGAATGTTGACGCGGCCGTTCCCCTCCCAGGCGCCAATGGTCGGCGCGGGCGTGGGCGTGGCTACGATGCCGCCGTCAACGACCTGCACCGGCGGCAGTTCGCCGTCAACAGGCGACAGGCCGCCACCCACGCCATCCGTGGCCAGCGGGTCGGAAGGCTGGCTCATCAGGTGTTGAACCGTCAGATAGGCAAAGAAAAGCACCGCAATGGCCGAAAAGACAAACGCGGCCGACAACAGGGCACTCAACCAGCCCGGCAATAATGGCTGTCTACGCAACTTGACACTTCCTTACTAAACAGGGGCTAGGGGTTAGGGATTAGGGATAAGGGGCAAGAGGATAAGTTCTTGTGGCCCGTTCGGTAATCACTTCACCTCGATTGCTAAGTATAGCCCTATAACGCCGGATGCGCCGTCGCGGTTCCCGTCGTTAAGCCGCCGATTAGCCTACTTCTAAGGTGGATTTTTTATGATCTTTGTGATAAAAAGGTAAGGGGATGAGCTTGACCGCTATCCAGGTAGGGGCTAAAGTGTACGGTGTGGCCGCTGGGCCAAATCGCAATAGGCAAGACCGTTATGGCAATTGACCGCTTCGGGCGCAACATCAACTACCTGCGCATCTCCCTGACCGACCGCTGCAATCTGCGCTGCGTCTACTGCATGCCGGAAGACATGACCTTCCGGCCGCGCGCGGAACTGCTGCAAGACGACGAGCTGATGCGCCTGGTACATCTCTTCGCCGGGCTGGGCTTCCGCAAGATTCGCTTGACAGGCGGCGAGCCGACGGTGCGGATCAACGTCGTCGAACTGGTGCGGCAGATGGCCGCAGCGCCGGGCATCGAGAAGGTGGCCATGACCACCAACGGGCTGCTGCTGGATCGGTTGGCCCGGCCGCTGGCCGAGGCCGGCTTGCAGCGCGTCAACATCAGCATTGACACCCTCGACCCCGACCGCTTCAAGAAGCTGACGCGCTGGGGCCGGGTGGAGGACGTGTGGGCCGGCATCCGCGCCGCCGAAGCTGCCGGGCTGGAGATCAAGCTCAACGCCGTGGTCGTGCGTAACTACAACGACGGCGAAGATCTGATTGACCTGGCCCGCCTGACGCTCCACCAGCCGTGGCAGGTGCGCTTCATCGAGATGATGCCCTTCGGCGACGTGGCCGATTTCCAGTTGGCCGGGGTGGTCGGCGAAGAGGAGCTGCGGGCGAAGATTGCCGCCGGCCTGGGGCCGCTGCGCCCGGTCAACGGCGGCCAACTGGATGGCGAGGCCAGCCTCTACCAACTCGACGGCGCGCCGGGAAGCATCGGCTTCATCAGTTCGGTGACGCAGCCGTTTTGCGCCTCGTGCAACCGGGCGCGGCTGACGGCCGACGGCCGCTTGCGCCTCTGCCTGCTGCGCGAAAAGGAAGTGGACTTGCTGACCCCCCTGCGCGACGGCGCCGACGACGACGAACTGCGCCAGATCATCACCGACGGCATCTGGTGGAAGCCGTGGGGACACCAACTGGCCCAGGACGTGATCCCCCTCAACCGGGTCATGTCCGAAATCGGCGGCTAGATCGGGCTATTCTCTCTCCGCTAACGGCACGCAGATGACAACCCGGTGAGCCGCTGGCCCTGCGGCAACGCCACCCCTTGCCATCAGCCGGGCACACGCTATAATCTCTCTTGGGCGGGAAGGCGCGACGTTAATCGGCACGACGACCTTCCGGCTGCAAGATACCATACAACAAGTAGTA
>WBZP01005463.1_pt2 | contig 10237 bp, 8 predicted proteins | sample 5204301 | NCBI WGS metagenome assembly WBZP01 (sample SAMN12412401, study PRJNA552823) | activated sludge metagenome | isolation source: activated sludge from nitrification reactor of wastewater treatment plant... | place: USA: Pennsylvania | collected 2017 | reverse complement strand
ATCTTCAATGGTGTTCTTGAAGAGGTTGTCCGTGCGGTCTCCTCTCTTCATTGACGTATCCCATGGGGCTGTAGCTCAGCTGGGAGAGCGCGTGAATGGCATTCACGAGGTCAGGGGTTCGATCCCCCTCAGCTCCACTCATGAATTCAGATATCTGAATTCAGATATCTGATATCTGCATTATGAGGGACCGAAACCGGTCCCTTTTTTGTTATGGGTGTATGACTCAAGACACGCAGGACCACCCGCATATGTCCGCCTCGAAGAACCGCCTCGCCAACGAAAAGAGTCCGTACCTCCTTCAACATGCCACGAATCCGGTGGATTGGTATCCCTGGGGCGAAGAGGCCTTCACACGCGCGAAGGCCGAGCAACGCCCGATCTTTCTCTCCATCGGGTACGCGACCTGTCACTGGTGCCATGTCATGGAACGGGAGTCGTTCGAGAATGAAGAGATCGCCACACTCCTGAACACGCGGTTCGTGCCGATCAAGGTGGACCGCGAGGAACGTCCGGACGTGGACAGGCTGTACATGGCGGCACTGAATGCCCTCGGACACAATGGGGGCTGGCCCATGTCCATGTTCCTCACGCCCGATCTCACACCGTTCTACGGAGGGACCTACTTCCCGCCGGAGAACCGCAATGGCCGGGCCGGATTCCCGCATATCCTGCGCAAGATCGCGGACCTGTGGAACACCGAACGGACCGCGATCGAGACCTCCGCGACCTCCGTCGTGACCTACCTGCAGGAGATCGCAGGAGCACAGGGGGAGATGGCCGCTGATCCGGGTCAGGCTGCCGCCCGGTGCCTTGAGGAATTCGTCGGGATGTTCGACCATGCCGAAGCGGGCTTCGGTGGAGCACCCAAATTTCCCCGTCCCTCCGTCTTTCATTTCCTCACACGCTACCATCACCGCACAGGTGACCACGAAGCACTGTCGATGACCGTGGAGACCCTGGAGGCCATGGCCGCGGGGGGCGTATATGACCATCTCGGCGGCGGATTCCATCGCTATGCCGTGGACGCTGCATGGCGCATCCCGCACTTCGAGAAGATGCTCTACGACCAGGCGCAGCTCATCCTGGCGTACCTCGATCTGTACCAGATCACCCGGTCGGCACACGCGGCCACCATCGTCCAGGAAACGATCGGCTATGTCCTCCGCGATCTCACCGGACCTGATGGCGAGTTCTACTCGGCGGAAGATGCGGACAGCCCGCGGCCGAACGATCCATCGGACTCCGGCGAGGGGGCGTTCTACACCTGGACGATGCAGGAGATCGCCGCGGTCCTCGGCGGTGATGCGGACATCTTCATCCGGGCCTATGGTGTGGAACAGGAAGGGAACGCCCCATTCGATCCCGGCAGTGAGTTCACCGGATTGAACATCCTCTATCGCCCGCGGCCGGCACACGACGACGATACGCCGGAGATCGCACCATCAGAAGAGAGCCTGATGCGGCTCCGGTCGGCCCGGAAGAAACTCCTGGATGTACGCTCGGCGCGGCCACGCCCGTTGCGCGATGACAAGGTCATCACCGCGTGGAACGGGATGATGATCGCTGCATGTGCGCGGGCCGGTGCGGTCCTGGATGAGCCGCGCTATACTGATGCCGCCCGGCGGGCCGCACAGTTCGTCATGGATCACCTGCACGATGCATCGACGGGAATGCTCCACCGGCGCTGGCGCGATGGCGATGCGCGGTATCCCTCGCACCTCGATGACCACATGTGGCTTGCTGCCGGGCTCATCGAGCTGCATGCGGCGACGGGGGACCCGGCATGGCTGGCGAAGGCCGTGACGATCGCCCGTGCGGCGATCGCCCGGTTCCGCGATCCCCATGCGGGCGGGTTCTTTGATACCGATGGGACCGACGCCTCGGTCCTGGTGCGGACGAAGGAACGTCACGACGGTGCGGAACCTTCGGGCAATGCCATCGCGGCCCTGGTGCTCGGACGGCTCGCCTCATTGACGGGTGGGGAAGAATGGCGTGATGCCACGGAGAGCCTGGTGACGGCGTGCCAGCCCTGGCTCGACAAGCAACCGTCGGTGATGCCCCTCATGACCGCCGCCCTGCACGGCCGCGAAACGCCACGCGGGCAACTGGTGATCGTGGGTCCCCCGGAGGATCCGGAGACGCGTGCGATGCTCCGGGCGTACTGGTCGGGGTTCCGCCCGGACACGGTCCTCATCCCGCTCCACGAAGGACAGCGAGATGCTCTGACGCCGCTTGCACCATTCGTGGCGACACTTCCCATGATCAACGGAAAGCCGACAGCGTACCTCTGTGAAGAGTTCGCGTGTCGGCTTCCTGTGACCTCTGCCGGCGAACTCGAACGGTTGTTCGCCGGTCCCGGCTCCGGTGCGGACGGCCGGACATCCTGAGCGGGTTACCCTGCCAGTGTCGCTTCTCCGGTGGAGAGATTGATGGTGTAGGTGTTCGAGCCGATGACGAGGATCGCCTTGTCCGCACCGATGAAGGTCAGCTTCCCGGTGATGCTGTACGGCAAGCCTGCGCCGGTCTTGCCGACCATCGACAAATTCGCTGATCCGCTGGCGATCTTCATCGTGCTCTTGTCGACCGAGAGTCCGGTCATCGTAACGGTGATGATGCTCGACCAGGTGTTCTTCTGGCGGACCTTGGACGTCTGTGATCCGTACCGGATATAGGTGCCGTTGACGGTATACGCGGTACCCGTCATGAGGTTCGTCACCTGAAACGCCGCAGAGGCCGAATCGCTCGACGACATGCGCGGCACATCATACGTTCCCTTCATACCGTAACCAAAATCCAGCCTGCTCCCGCTCACCAGACTCAGCGTGAAATGGAAGGTGTACGCATAGCTGGAGAGGCCCGTGTGCGCACGCGTCACGGTCGTATCCCACTGGGCGTTACCGAGGGCATCGGTCTTGCTCATGAGGCCCACGCCGGCCAATGTCGTGGATTCCTCGAGCTGGGAAGTAAGGCCTCCTGATGATTGACTGCCGCTGAGCGAGAACGCGATCGCATCGGCGGCATCATCGCTCGCCAGGACGATGCTGTCATCGACACCCGTCCCATCATTCTTGCATCCTGCGATCAGGATCCCTGCCAGGGCCACAACCATGATCCATCTCCATTGACGAGCCATCGTCTTCCTTTCTGTTCTTCGGGGTATGGACATCCGGACTGGGTAATGCAACTCCGATGCCAGTCAGAAATCTGCGATTCCGGCAGGATTTTTGCGGTCGGAAGGGGGATCGGCGGGAAGATTCCCGCCAGGTGGAGAAATTCTTACGGTCAGCGAGGCCGGCGGAGCACCCATCCAGGGCGGCGGTCCCGGACCAGATCGGCTCCATGCGCAAGTTCAGAGGCAAGTTGTGCCGCGAAGGCGTCCGCCTGCTCCCGGTTCAGGAACCAGTCGGAGCTCACAAGGCGCTTGAATCCCAGGATCCGTTTGTAGGTACGGACGGTCCAAATGGAGCCGATATCCGTGCGTTGCTGAAGGTCGATGGTATAGCCGTGTGCCGTTTGCGTTGCCATGCGTGCGCTTGCAGGAGCGATGGAAATACTGTTCATTATAGGAATAACATACTCAGAACATCAGAGAAGAGCAAGGTAGGTGGAAGATCTCGAGGTCACCGGAGGGATCGTGATCCCGGCGCATGAATTGCGCTTCCGGTTCGCGCGCAGTGCGGGTCCGGGCGGACAGAATGTGAACAAGGTAGAGAGCCGGGCGGAACTGTTGTTCGACATCGCAGCATCTTCGGCGTTCACCGAGACGCAACGACAACGTATCCTGAGCGCGCTCCGGAGCAAGGTGGACAAGGATGGCATCCTTCACGTCGTGGCCCAAGATTCCCGGAGCCAGTGGCAGAACAGGGAGTTTGCCCTCGCCCGCCTGGCGGACGCGTTACGCGTAGCCCTTACCCCGAAGAAGAAGCGCGTTCCCACGCGGCCTTCACGCGGTTCGAAGGAGGACCGGTTCCGGACCAAGAAGAAGCGGGGGGAGATCAAACGCTCCAGGGGGCGTGTCTCGGAATAATTCGCTTGCCCGGGAACAAAGGGCCCGAAAAGGGGGTTATTATCATCAAATTGCGATTTGTGCGATTTAGCCGAAAACATCGAAAATAGCAGATATCCATGAGACTTTTCGCCTCTCTCGTCCTTGCATCCTTCATCCTGGCTTCGCCTCTGGCTGCCCAGCAGGCACAGACCGGCTCCATCACCGGCGTGGTCGTGGACCAGTCCACTCAGGAAGTACTCCCTTCAGCCGCGATCCAGATCCTCGGCTCCACGCTCGGAGCCTCCACCACGATCGATGGACGGTTCACGATCACCGGCATCCCCTTCGGCACCTATCAGGTGCGTGCCTCCATCGTCGGCTACGAACCTGAGGTCCTCAATGACGTGGTCGTCTCGTCCGGACGCAAGGCCGACCTCCGCTTCGAACTCCATCAGTCCGCCATCGGACTCGAAGGCGTGGAGGTACGCGCGAACTATTTTCAGCGCACGCCCGATGCACCCGTGAGCGTGCAGAAACTCTCCTATGAGGAGATCCGCCGGTCCCCGGGCGGCTTCGAGGATGTCGTCCGCGCCATCAGCGTCCTCCCGGGCGTGGCACAGGTGCAGTCGGGCCGCAACGATCTCGTCGTCCGCGGCGGCGCTCCATCGGAGAACCTCTTCACCGTGGATAACATCGAGATCCCGAACATCAACCACTTCGGCACGCAGGGGTCCAGCGGCGGCCCGCTCAGCTTCATCAACCTGGATTTCGTCCGCGAAACGTCCTTCTCCACCGGTGGCTTCGGCGTGCGGTACGGCGACCGTCTCTCATCCGTGCTCAATATCACCTTGCGTGATGGCCGCAATGACCGCCTCGGCGGGAAGGCCACGATCGCCGCCACGCAGTTCGGCCTGAACCTCGAAGGGCCGGTCGGCTCCTCGGGCACGTTCCTGTTCTCAGCGCGGCGCAGCTACCTCGACTTCATCTTCAAAGCCGCCGGGTTCTCCTTCGTTCCGGAGTACTGGGACCTCCTCGCACGAGGGAACTACAGGATCGACGACAAGAATGAAGTGACGGTGCTGGCCGTGGGTGCCATCGACGATGTGGCATGGTTCAACCGCGACGCCGACGATCGGTTCAAGAACTCGCGCGTGCTCGGTACTGCGCAACGGCAGTACGCATCCGGCTTCTCCTGGCGCAACCTCTTCTCCCATGGATTCAGCTCCGTCACGCTGAGCAGGTCGTATGTATCCTACAATGGCACGCAACGCGATTCGCTGCTCAATCCCATCTTCATGAACCGTTCGAATGAAGGGGAGACCGGCCTGCGCGGCGATGTCGTGTACAAGGTCTCGCCGTCCGTGGAACTCTCCGGCGGCGTATCCGTCAAGAACGTGCGCTTCCTCTCCAACCTCGCCATCCCGGGATACGTGACGACGTTCGGTGACACACTCAAGGTGAGCATCAACGACTATGCCACCCGGGCGACGAAGGGCGCCGCATATGTGCAGGCGTCAGGGCATCCTGCTGATCGCGTGACGCTCACGTTCGGCGGACGCCTGGAGTATTTCGATCTCATCGATCACAAGATCACGTTCGCCCCGCGTGCGTCCGTCGGGTATGAATTCACGCCGCTGACCTCCGCTTCGGTCAGTATCGGAAGATACTATCAGAGCCCCTCGATGATCTGGCTCGTGGCCAACCCGGCGAACCGTGGCCTCCTGCCGATCGAAGTGGACCAGTACATCCTGGGGGTCGAGCACCTGCTCCAGGCGGACCTGCGGGTGCGTGTCGAGGGTTTCCTCAAGGACTATCATGACTATCCGGCCAGTCTCGACCGTCCGTATCTGGTGCTGGCCAACACGGGTGGCGGCTTCGAAGGCTCGGACGACAATTTCGCCTCCTTCGGACTGGATCGCCTGGTGAGTGCGGGCAAAGGGCGTGCGTATGGCCTCGAACTCCTCCTGCAGAAGAAGCTGTCGGATGGGTCCCCGTTGTACGGGCTGGTGAGCGTGACGGTCGGTCGCTCGCGGTTCACCGCGCTCGATGGTGTGGAGCGGCCGGGCGCGTTCGAACAGAACGTGATCATCAACGTGTCGGGCGGGTACATCTTCGACGACCACTGGTCGGGGAGTATGAAGTTCCGCTTCGCCACCGGACGCCCCTACACGCCGTTCACGTCCCGGGGCACCCAGGACGTCGCGGAATACAATGCCAGGAACGTGGATGCGCTCCATGGCCTGGACATCCGGGCGGAACGCCGCTGGAATTTTGAGGCGTGGAACCTGATCGCCTATGTCGATATTCAGAACATCTACAACTACAAGAATACGGGCAGTGTGCGTTGGAATGCCCGGGAGCAGCGGGTAGAGATGAATGACAGCTCCATCGGGATCCTCCCGTCGATAGGGATCAGTGCGGAATTCTGACCGGACCGTTGACTCTGTCCTGGAAAAACAGTATACTGAGCCATCATGAACAGCCGCCATCATCATCACCATCATCACGCGCGCACCGGGATCTCTGGTGGGTGATGGAAAGGTCTGTTCGCACGAATTGAACACGAAGCCCTTCCTGGTACCACCGGGAGGGGCTTTTGGCTTTCAGAGGGACCATGACCAGGACACCACAATCAGCATTACCGCCGGGATTCCGCGACCTTGCATCGCAGGATGCGGCCCGGCGCCGGCAGACCGATACCCGCCTTGCGGCCATGTTCGAGTCGCGGGGTTACCGTGAAGTGTTGCCTTCCGGGATCGAGTTCCTGGACGTCTACACCCGCGGGAACCAGATCATCTCGGAGCGGGCATTCAAATTCCTGGACCGTGAGGACCGGTTGCTGGCCCTTCGGGCGGATTTCACCCCCGCGGTGGCACGCATGCTTGCCTCGCGTGTCATCCCCGGCGCCGAACCCACGCGCGTCTGGTACAGCGGCAACGTGTTCCGCCGCGTGGAGCCGCGCAAAGGCGGGTACGCCGAATTCTGGCAGGTCGGTGCCGAATTGATCGGCGGCAGCTCCGTCACCCTCGATGCGGAATTGATCGGCCTTGCGCTGGAGAGCCTGGATGCCGTTGGCATGTCCAGTGCCTCCGTGCATATCAACCACGCGGGGATCTTCCGCGGGATCCTCAACGCCGCGAATCTTCCCGAGAATGCGCGCGAACGCCTGGCTTCGGAGATCGATCACAAGGATGCGCGTTCGCTTGCGGCGCATCTGGAAGAACTCGGTGTCGCTGCGGCGATCGGCCAGCAGGTGCATGTGCTCGCCCGCTGCATCGGCGGGACCGAAGTGTTGGAAGAAGCAGCTGGTGTGCTCACCGATGCTGAATCGCGTGCGGCGATCGCCCACCTGCAGCAGCTTGCTGCTGCGCTCAAGGACCGGGCCGATCGCCTGGTGTTCGACCTCACGGAGATCGATGAGATGGAATACTATACCGGGATCATGTTCACGCTGCTGAGTCCGGCACGTCGCAGTCCACTCGGAACGGGTGGGCGCTACGACACCCTCCTGCGGGCGTTCGGGAACGACGCGCCCGCGGTCGGCTTCTCTCTCGCCATGGACAGCGTTCTGGAGGGACGATGAGAACGACCCTGCTGATCGCCCTTCCCAAAGGCCGCCTGTTCGATGCGGCCATCAGTCTCCTCCGGCGTGCAGGGGTCGAGACCGATGGCGGGCAGGGGAGCCGGAAGCTCACCTTTACGGATGCGGCGGGAACATATGAGTTCGTTGCGTTGAAGCCCGCGGACGTCCCCGTGTATGTGGAATCGGGGGCCGTGGATGCGGGTATCGTCGGGAGCGACGTGCTCCGCGAACTCGACTGCGACGTCAATGAACCGCTCGACCTGCGCATCGGCCTCTGCCGGATCGCCGTGGCCGCGGTGGTGGGTTCGGACCTTGCCGCGCTGGATCACCTGCGCATCGCCACGAAGTACCCGCGTACGGCCACGCGGTTCTTCTCGGCCCGCAATCAGCACACCCACATCGTCCGCCTCGAAGGCTCCGTGGAGATCGCGCCGATCCTCGGTCTCGCCGATGCGATCGTGGACCTCGTGGAGACCGGCCGGACCCTGAAGGAGAATGGCCTGGCCGTCGTTGAGGAGATCGCACCGGTCAGCGCGAAATTCGTCGTGAACCGCACCGCCATGAAGACCCGCAACGCCGCTGTGCGGTCCCTGATCACATCACTGGACAAGGTGATCTATGCGCATCCTTGAGTTCACCGGCGATGAGGCCGCGATCCGCGACCTGATCAGGCGCCGGCACTCGCTCGACCCCGCGGTCATCACGCGGGCACAGGAGATCCTCGCAGCGGTCGAACGCGATGGCGACGCTGCCGTCAAGCAGTACACGCGCACCTACGACTGTCCGGTCATCGAAGAGGTGGGGATGCGTGTGACGGACGCCGAACTGCGCTCAGCGTATGCGGCGGTCCCGGCTGATCTGCTCCGGGCGCTCCGGAAGGCGCGAACGAACGTGGCACGCTATCATAAGAGACAGATGCCCCGGTCCTGGGCGATGAACGACACCGGGCTCCGGCTCGAGCAACGCTTCACGCCGCTCGCCCGTGTCGGCATCTACGTCCCGGGTGGCAAGGCCGCATACCCGTCCACCGTGATCATGAATGCTGTTCCCGCCGTGATCGCAGGGGTCAAAGAGATCGTGATGGTGACACCGGCGGGCAAGGACGGTGCGCTCTCGCCTGCCGTCCTCGTCGCCGCTGCGGAGTGCGGCGTTTCGGAGATCTACCGGATCGGCGGAGCACAGGCGGTGGCGGCTCTCGCATTCGGGACGGCAACGATTCGCCCGGTGGATAAGATCACGGGTCCGGGCAACGCCTACGTTGCGGCGGCAAAGAAGCTCGTGTACGGCACGGTGGGGATCGACATGATCGCCGGTCCCACGGAAGTGGTGGTGATCGCGGACGAGAGCGCTGACCCGTCGTTCGTGGCTGCGGACCTCATCGCGCAAGCCGAGCACGACCAGGACGCCACGTCCCTGTGCCTGGTCACCTCGGCATCGCTTGCGCGCCTGATCCAGGAGGAGGTGCAGCAACAGCTCGAGCACGCGGCACGCTCGCTCATCGCCCGCACGTCCCTCGAACAGAATGGCCGCATCATCGTCGTCCCGTCGGTGAAGGTGGCCGTGGACCTGGCGAACAGTATCGCCCCCGAGCATCTGGAGATCATGACACGCGATGCCCGGAAGGTCTCCCGCGGCATCCGGAACGCCGGTGCGATCTTCGTGGGACGGTGGGCCACGGAAGCGCTCGGCGATTACGTTGCCGGGCCGAATCACACACTCCCCACGTCCGGTACCGCGCGGTTCAGTTCCGCATTGAATGTGATGGATTTTCTGACGTTCAGCAATGTGATCGAATGTTCGAAGGAGCATTTCATGAAACTCGCGCCGTACGGGGAAACGCTGGCGAAGGCAGAAGGCCTGGCCGGCCACGCGGCCTCGATGGCCATCCGGAGGGGGAAACGATGAAGCCGCTCGTCCGACCCGAGATCCTGGATCTCGCCGAATACCACCTGGCGCAGTACCCGCATACGGTGAAGTTGAATCAGAACGAGAACCCCTACGAATTGCCGGAAGAGATCAAGCGCGAGGTGATCGAGCGGCTCGCCGCCGCACACTGGTCACGTTATCCGGCCTTCATCCCGCAGGAACAGATCGACCTCGTGGCGTCGTTCGCCGGCTGGGAACCTGCCGGCACGCTCCTCGGCAACGGGTCCAACGACCTGCTCCAGCTCCTGTTCATGTCGATCCTCGAACGCGGGAAGACGGTGGTCATCAGCCAGCCCACGTTCACGCTCTATAAATTGCTCGCCCGCGGTCTCGGTGCCGATGTCCGCGAGGTGATGATGGACCCGTCGTTCCGGTTCGACATCGATGCGATCATCGCTGGCGCCCGGGAAACCCGGGCCGCCATGGTCGTCCTGTGTTCGCCGAACAACCCGACCGGCACGTACCTGAAGGAAGCGGATGTTGTCCGCGTACTGGACAACACCGAAGGCGTGGTGGTCCTGGATGAGGCGTATGTGCATTTCTCCCCGGGGTCGCTCCACCACCTCCTCAAACGGTATGACCGCCTGGTGGTCCTGCAGACATTCTCGAAGGCCATGGGTGCGGCGGGACTGCGGTTCGGGTATGCCCTGGTGGCACCTTCCCTGGCCGTGCAGTTGAACAAGATCAAGCTGCCGTACAGTGTGAATATCTTCACGCTGATCGGTGCCGAGGTGTTC
>WBZP01006796.1_pt2 | contig 10239 bp, 7 predicted proteins | sample 5204301 | NCBI WGS metagenome assembly WBZP01 (sample SAMN12412401, study PRJNA552823) | activated sludge metagenome | isolation source: activated sludge from nitrification reactor of wastewater treatment plant... | place: USA: Pennsylvania | collected 2017 | reverse complement strand
CCCGGGCGTGGACCGCACTCACCCCGGCCTGAACACCACCAGAGGAGACGCGCACATGAGCACCCACCCCACCGACCGCAACCTCGACCTCTGGCTCATCGACAAGGACGCCGAAGGGGCCCTCAAGCCCGGCCCCGGGGTCGTCTACGACCGGGCCGGTCTCGGCATCGTCTTCATGGACGACCGAGGACGGGACTTCACCTTCATTGACACCGGCGTCGCCCTCGAGGTGTTCGCCGGGCAAGGCGCCCGGCTCACCCCCGCGCTGGCGCGCGACCTGGCCGCCGCCCTCGAGCGTTTCGCGGACTACGCCGACGGCCTGACCGCCTACGTCCCGACCTCGGCGGCCGCCACCTGACCCCGCCGCCCGAGCCCGCAGCGCCCGGCACGTGACCTCGCCTCCGTGCCGGGCGTTGCCCATGCTCACCACAGCGCGAGCTGCTCGCCGTAGAGGGCGCGCAGCCGCGCCAGTTCGGCGGCCACCAAGGCCGGATCCTCCCGTGCCAGATCGCGCAGTTCCCGTGCGCGCTGGCGGGACCCTCGCGGGTCACCCAGCGGCGAGCCCGCGTGGCCGCGCCTGATCGCCCACTCGCGCCGGTTCTCGGCATGCGAGGACGCCACCACGTGCCCCTCCCCCACGCGTTGACACAGCGGGTTGTCGCAGCGGTGCCCCAACACTGCGACCGCTGCGGTCGCGGCCACACCGTGGACCAGGGCGAAGGCGAACCGGTGAGCGACCACGACTCGCCCAGGTGCTAACCAGAACCGCCCGTGTCCCCGCCCGAGAGCGCCCCGTCCACCATCGGCACGACGACCCGTCGACTACCACGACCTTGGCCGCCCACCGCTCGATCGTATCCTGCGATCGACAGGCCGCGTCCAACGCCGACAGCCCCGCGTCATCGAGGCGCGCCACGACCCTCACCGGCAGCGGCCGACGACACCACGTCCTCACCCGATCCGGCCGGCCGCGCCGACTCGCCCCCGACCTGCTCGTCAGCGGCCGCTTCGGCCGGCTCACTCGCCGGCTCGCCCGGTGCAGCCTCCACCCGCCGCAGGCGCGTCGCCTCCCGCACCGTCAACTGCTCGTCCCCACCACACCAGGCCACCGCCTCGCGCAGCGACAGCCCCTCCTGCCCGGTCAGGGTCCGCAGCGCCTCCCCTGCCCTGGCCTCGCACGCCTGCACGAGTGCGTCCCGCTCCGCCAGCGCGGTCACCACGATGACCGCCAGCGCACTCCGGCGCCGCTCCTGCTCCGCCCTCGCCTGCCGCATCCGCGTCTGCGCGTCCAACGCAGCCCGCCGCGCCTGCTGTCTCGCCGTCTGATTCGGCATCGGAACTCCTTCCATCGACGATGTTCCACCCCCCGTAAGCGGCCAACGACGCTCCCGTGCTCACCACCGACCCTCCTTTCCGCCGACGTTCCTCTGCCGAGCACGTCCCCCCTCCGGCCACGACGGATCGCTCGTCAGGACGCCAACCCCCGCTTTCCGAGCCTCCTACTGCCCCACACACCTCTTGCACTCACGGTCGTTGACGCTTCAACCCTGACCCGCCGGGGACAGAACTCCGCTTTAGAGGGGTGTGACCATGACCATCCACAAGCTGACGGCCGGGAGCGGGTATGACTACCTGACCCGCCAGGTCGCCGCTGCGGATGCGACCGAGCGTGGTCACTCCGGCCTGGCCTCGTACTACAGCGCCAGGGGTGAGGCACCCGGCGTGTGGGTGGGGCGAGGGCTAAGCGGCCTGGAGGGCTTGGCTGCCGGCGACGTGGTCACCGAGGAGCAGATGCGCAACCTGTTCGGCTCGGGTCGCCACCCACTGGCCGAGCAGCTACGGGAGGCGGCCGCCGACGCCGGGCTGGATGCGGGAGCTGCGGACCGGGCGAGTTGGCTCGGGAACCTCTACCCGGTGTACGCCAACGACGTCTCGGAGTTCCGCCGGCGGGTGGCCGCGCGAGTGGCGGACGCTAACGTGGGCCGCGGCCTGCGGCGGGATGCGGAAGGCACCCTTGAGGACCGCGCCCGGATCCGCACTGAGGTCGCGATCGAGCTGTTCCGGGAGGAGTTTCACCGGGACCCGGTCGACGCCCGCGAGATCGCGGCGACCATCGCCCGGCACTCTCGTCCCAGGACGAACGCGGTTGCCGGCTATGACCTGACCTTCTCGCCGGTGAAGAGCGTCAGCACGCTGTGGGCGATCGCCCCGCAGCCGGTCGCGGCCGCGATCGAGCGGGCCCACCAGAGCGCGGTCAACGACGCCCTGAACTACCTGCAGGACCAGGCCATCCTGACTCGTGAAGGCGCGCAGGGCATCCGCCAAGTCGAGACCCGCGGGCTGATCGGCACCGCCTTCACCCACCGCGATTCCCGCGCCGGCGACCCCGACCTGCACACGCACGTCGCCGTGGCCAACAAGGTCCAGACCCGCAGCGAGGGGAAGTGGTTGGCCATCGACGGACGGGTCCTGTTCAAGGCCACCGTGACCGCCTCCGAGGTCTACAACACCCGACTGGAGCATCACCTACGACGTGCCCTCGGCGTCCGCTTCGAGGCCCGGCCCGGCACCGACCCACGCAAGCGGCCCATCCGCGAAATCGTCGGAGTGGACCCTTTGCTGAACGAGCGCTGGTCCTCCCGCCGCGCCAGCATCGAGGCACGCCGGCGCGTCCTCGCCAAGGCGTTCCAGTCCACCCACGGTCGGCCGCCCTCGCCGATCGAGTCGATCCAGCTGGCGCAGCAGGCGACCCTGGAGACCCGCGAGGCCAAGCACGCGCCCCGCACGCTGGCCGAGCAGCGCGCCGCATGGTCCCGACAGGCACGCGAGGTCCTCGGCGGGAACCGCGCCGTGGAGTCGATGATCGCCTCGGCACTCAACCCAGCCCACCGCGCCTCGCACCGCGTCGACGCGGCCTGGGTGAGCACCACGGCGGTCAGAATCCGCGACACGCTGCAGGCCTCCCGCTCGCACTGGCAGCGCTGGCACGTGCAGGCTGAGGCGCTGCGGCAGGTACGCGGCGTCGAGCTCGACACCGCCGACGTGGACCGCGTCGTGGGCCTGCTGGTCGACGAGGTCCTCACCACGCATTCGGTGCCGCTCACCCGCAGCGGCGACTCCGTGGAGGTGCCGGACTCCCTGCGCCGCAGCGACGGCTCCAGCGTCTACACCGTCACCGGCTCCCAACTGTTCACCTCCCCCGACCTGCTGGCCGCCGAGGCCCGCATCGTCGCTCGAGCCGGACAACACGACGGGATGGTCGCGCCGTCCGCCGCCGTCGATCTGGCCATGCTCTCCTCTACCGCAAACGGGTTGCCCCTCAACGCCGGCCAAGCCGCTCTGGTCCGCGAGATGGCCACCTCCGGCGCCCGCCTGCAGCTGGCGATCGCCCCCGCTGGCTCTGGCAAGACCACAGCCATGCGAGCCCTTGCCGGAGCCTGGACCGAAGCCGGAGGGACCGTCCTTGGGTTGGCCCCCTCCGCAGCCGCAGCAGACGTCCTCGGCGCGAACATCGAGGCCACCGCCGACACCATGGCGAAGCTGACCTGGCACCTGGCGCACCCCGCGCTGGGCCCGCTTCCCAACTGGGCGCACACCATCGGCCCAGCCACTCTGGTCATCATCGACGAGGCGGGGATGGCCGACACCCTCAGCCTGGACACCGTCGTCGACTTCGTCATCGCTCGGGGCGGCTCGGTCCGTCTCATCGGCGACGACCAGCAGCTGGCAGCCGTCGGTGCCGGCGGGGTGTTGCGCGACATCCAGGCCACCCACGGGTGCCTGCACCTGAGCGAGCTGATGCGCTTCGCCGACCCTGCTGAAGGCGCTGCCTCACTGGCCCTGCGCGAAGGCCTCCCCGAGGCGTTGGGGTTCTACCTCGATCGAGACCGAGTGCACGTCGGTGACCTGGCCACGATGACCGACGAGGTGTTCACCGCATGGCAGAACGACCACGCCGCCGGGGCCGACGCGATCATGCTCGCCCCCACCCGCGACCTCGTGGCCGAGCTCAACCAGCGCGCCCGCCAGCACCGCCTCCACCTCACCCCAGCCGCCCCTACCGCTGCGGTCCAGCTCGCCGACGGCAACCTCGCCTCCGTCGACGACATCGTCATCACCCGCAGCAACGACCGCACCCTGCGCGTCACCGCGACCGACTGGGTGAAGAACGGCGACCGGTGGCACGTCACTGCGGTCGGCGACGATGGATCGGTCACCGTGCAGCACGCCAGGAACGGGCGCATCATCGACCTGCCTGCAGCCTACGTCGCCACCTCGGTCGAGCTCGGGTACGCATGCACCATCCACACCGCCCAAGGGGTCACCGCCGACGCCAGCTACACCCTGCTCACCGGGTGCGAGCCACGCCAACTGGCCTACACGGCGGCCACCCGCGGGCGCCTCGGCAACCACCTATATCTCGAGGTCGTCGGCGACGGCGACGAGCACAACGTCGTCCGACCCGACCACACCCACCCCCGCACCGCGACCGACTTGCTCGAGTCGATCCTGGCCCGCGACGCCTCCTCCGCCTCCGCCACGACGATGCGCCGCCAGGCCGACGACCCGGCCTACCAGCTGGCCGACGAGGTCAACCGCTACCTGGACTCCCTCTACGTCGCCGCCGAGCATCGACTCGGCCCAGCCCAGGTCGCGCGCCTCGACGCGGCCGCCGACCGCGTCGTCCCCGACCTCACCCACGCCGATGCCTGGCCAACCCTGCGAGCTCACCTGCTGCTGCTGTCGGCGCAAGGCCTGGACCCGGTCCACGAGCTTCACGAAGCGGCCACCATTCGAGAGGTCGACACCGCAGGCGATGTTGCCTCGGTCCTCGACTGGCGCCTGGACGACAGCGGGCTGCGCAGCGCCGGCACCGGCCCCCTGCCGTGGCTTCCCGGCATCCCCGAAGCCCTTGTCGACGACCCGCAATGGGGCCCATACCTCGCCGCTCGAGCTGCCCGCGTCCGGGACCTGCGAGACCAGATCGCCGAACAGGTCACCGCCACAGCCGAGTTGCCATCCTGGGCCCGCCAAGGACAAGGCCGGCCCTCACCCGAACTGCTCGTCGACGTCGCGGTGTGGCGTGCGGCCATGTCGGTCGACGCGGCAGACCGACGCCCAACAGGCCCCACCCAACTGTCCAAGGCGCCGAACCGGTGGCAAGCCGGATTGAACACTCGCCTCGTCGGCAACCGCACTCCCGCCCTCGCTGAATGGGCCGACGTTCTCGACCGGGTCCTGGTCCACCCTCGGCGCGACCCGTTCTACCCGTTGCTCGCCGAACGCCTCTGCGCGATCTCCCGAGCCGGTCTCGACGCCCCCGCGAAGGTCCGACGGGCCCTCGCCGAAGGCGCCCTACCCGACGACCACAACGCGGCCGCCCTGTGGTGGCGGATCGCCGGGCGCCTAGCCCCAGCGGTCGCCAGCCAAGTCGCCGGCGACCACCACCTCACCACCGCCTGGGCCGACCGCCTCCCCGAGCTGCTCGGCCCCGACCAGGCCGCAGCAGTGCGGGAGTCCAGCTGGTGGCCCACCCTCGTGGCCGTCGTCGACCACGCGATCGCCCGCGGCACGCCCGTCGACACGCTCCTGACCAACCCGCCCGCCGCCAGCGAGGACCTCGACCCTTGCCAGGCCCTGGTGTGGCGCCTGTCCATCCTCACCGATTCACCACCCACCGACGACGAACAGGCCACCTGGCCAGACCTCGAGCCTCACGACGACGAGCCCAACCCCTTCTGGGACGACCTCGACGAGGCGCACTGGTCCCCCACCGACCAAGAGTGGGAGAACCTGCGGCCCGCGGGTACACGAGACGAGCAGACCCCCAACATCGGTGAGGCCGACCTCGCCGTCGCCACCGACGCGACCGACTGGACGGACAGCCGCGACGACGTCTCCAGCACCCTGGCCTGGGCAGCGCGAGCCCGAGAGTTCGCCGGCGTCCTGCCGCCCACCGACCGCGAGATCGACACCCAACTGACCCGCGCCTACGACGCCGACACCGCCCCGGTCGGCCCCACGCGGATTCTCGAGCTGAACCGCATCGCGCTGGACTTCTACACCCAGCGCTTCCCCCGTTCGTGGGCTCAGACCTACCTCACCGAGCGGGTAGGGGCCGACCTGGCCGGCGACCCTCACGTGCAACCCGGCTACGCACCCGCCGGTTGGACCAACCTTGTCAGCCACCTGCGACGCCACGGCGCAACCGACCTCGAGCTCACCGAGTCCGGCCTGGCCACCACCACCCGCAACGGACGGATCATCGACCGGTTCCGGGACCGGCTGGTCTTCCCCATCACGCGCACTACGCCCGACGGCAGGACCGAACCGTTGGGTTTCGTCGGCCGCCGAAGCCCCCACCAGGAGGGCGCCGAGGCAGGACCGAAGTACCTCAACACCCCCGACACCGCGCTGTTCCACAAGGGTGCTCAGCTGCACATCGTCCGAGAGGACCTCCTGGCGGCCGGAGCCACCCCCGTGCTGGTCGAAGGTCCGATGGACGCTCTCGCGGTCACCATGGCCGGTCAGGGCCAGTTCGTCGGCGTCGCACCGCTAGGGACCTCTCTGACCGAAGAGCAGGCCGCCCAGCTGGCCCGGCTGGCCCATGAGAACCACACCGTGCCCGTCGTCGCGACCGACGCCGACCTCGCCGGGCAGGTGGCCGCGCACCGCGACTACTGGCTGCTCGCCCAGCACGCGCTAGCCCCCAGCACAGTCCGGATGCGCCCAGGCAGCGACCCGGCGGACCTGCTCGCCTTTAGCGGACCCGAAGCCCTCAGCTCAACCCTGCACACCCAACAGCCCCTCGCCGAGATGCTGCTGACCGAGCGGCTCACACATCTGCACGGACTGGTCGCCGCGAGCCAGGCCGCTATCGTGCTCGCCGCCGACAGCCCCACACGCTGGGAGGTGGCGGTCGACCGGGTCGCCGCCACCACCGGCATCCCGGCCGATCGAGTTCGACGCGAACTGGCTGCGGCCGTGCGCCGCTGGGACAACGACCCCCGAAAGGTCACCGGCGAGCAGCTCACCGACCTGACGAACGTCCGCACCCGGATGGCGCCCCCACCCTCCGCCGCCCTCGACGCAGTGGAGACACCTCGAGCTACCCCGGTCGACCACCTCCAAGCGACCCCACAGGCTCCCACGCCGCGCAGGTAGACCGCGATACTCCTCCCCCGGCTGCCATCGTCCCCTTCTCCGCGCGCGACCCGGCCCATGATCCGGACCGTCCCGAGGTCGCACCTTCGATGCGCAGAAACCGTCACCCCTGCAGGCTTGACTGGGCCCATGAACGTTCTTGTTGGCCTCGCTGGCGCCACCGCGGGAGCCGTCGCCGGCGAGCTGATCCGTCGGCGATTGTCAGGCTCGCCCTATCGTCTCGGCGAAGAAGTGGACCAGGCGACGCTCGGCCCTCGGCCCTGGGTGACCGCTGTAGCAGCCGCGGCGGCAGCGGCCCTGAGCTTTGCGCTGGCACCCGATCGATGGCCGCTGCTCGTGGTGGCCGTCCCCGTCGCGCTGGGCGGTCTGTGGCTGTCTGCGGTGGACTTCGACGTCAACCGCTTACCTGACCGGGTCATGCTGCCTCTGTTGGCCTGGGTCATGGCCAGCGTGGTCGGCCTCGGCTTGCTGACTCCGTACGTTCCGATCCTCTCGGCCTTCGCTGGTGGCGCCACGTTCGGCGGCTTCCTGTGGCTCCTGAACATCGCGTCAGCCGGTCGGCTCGGTTTCGGGGATGTCAAGGCGGGAGCGCTTGTGGGCCTGGCGGCCGGGGCCTTCTCCTTCCACGTCGTGTGGTGGGTGGGCATGCTGGCCTTCACCGGCGCTCTTGTCGCAAGTCACGTGCCTCGACGGCGAGGCTCCATCCCGCTCGGGCCGTTTCTGTTCGCCTCGTATGTCGTTGTCGCGACCGTGCTGGGTGGATCGTGACGGACGACGCCGTGGACGTGCTGCGCCACGCCTGCTGTGGTTCCTGCTACGAGGGCAACTACGAGTGTTTGGAGCCCGGCCTCGCCGCGCTGGTGCTCACGACCACCGCTACCCAGTGTCCGCATGAGCCCGGGCTGGGGTTCGCGTGCCGCTCGTGCGCGCCGCTCTTGCAGAGGATGGCGGAGGGTGCCCGCTCGAGCAGCTACTGGGTCAGCCACGACGGGCACTTCCAAGCGCAGATCGACTGGGCCGAACGGCTCCTCGTCGCGGGCGGGCTCGCGGGAGACGACCTGAGCGGCTTGACCCGTCGATACGACGGACAGCAGTGGCCTCTGGACTATCTCGTCGCGGCTTTGACCGCAGAGGCACCCTCCGTCGAGCAGGTTCAGTGGCTCATCTCCATTGCTCAGCACGAGAACCGCCCAGTCGCAGATGACGGCGCCGCCGCAGCCCACCGCCAGCCGAGATCTGCCGTCACTCGCGCAGAGCTCGAGATCACCGCACGCCTGGAGTGGGCACAGCCTCAGCGTTGGGAGCTTGAGGAACGAGTCCGAACTGCGGCAACCCGTGCCGTCAACGAGGCCTCCTTTGTCGCAACGTGTCGACGCGCTGGGGTGGGGTTGATTCCCAAACTGAGCGCCCCAGATGGTGGAGTCGTTGGCTTCAGCGCCTTCCTGGAGGACTTGGACCCGCCGCACCGACGGGAGTTCGCCGGGCGCAGCCTCGGCCGCGACCTGACCCTGCCCGCCCTGCGCAGCCGCTGGGACGTCAACGAGGCCCCGGCGGGCCGCCAGGCGTGGTTCACCTGGCTCGCGCTGTGTCCCGACGCGCAATCCCCTGGTCCCCCCGAAGAGCGCGTCGACGGCCGATGGCGGTGGCTCCTTCCCAAGCTGGCGGCCGAGAGTCCCCCTTCTTCGCCCTTGCCCGGCCTGCCGGTCGATCCGTCTTCCCATGAGGTGCGCGATTTCCTTCTTGCGCGCCAAGGCAACGCCTGCGCGATGTGTCAGATCCAACGACATGACTGGCAGGCGGTTCGCGGAGTCCCTGTGCCACCCGAGTTACTCGGCCAGCCTGTCCACCTTGATCATGATCACGCGTCGGGTTGGGTGAGGGGGCTGCTGTGTGTAGCCTGCAACACGCTCCGAGAGCCGCTCGGCCGCGTGGCCCAGGGCGACGTCTGGACGGTGTATACGACCGACCCGCCCATCGGCGATCGTCTCGTGCCCTACCACCGTGCACGACCTGATACTGGGCGGGGCGGAACGAATGGCTAGGGCTCGAGGACACCGTGGCGATGGCGTGCTCGTCTTCCCCACTCGTCGAGCGTGATCCGCCCAGCCATGTGGTGTTCCGCACCCGCCAGGGTCTGCGCCGTCACCTCGCGCCCGGCGGACCGGACAGTGTGCAGACTCTCCTGACGCTGCGCAGCCCTGGCGTTAGTCGCTCACCTCGCCCGTCTCGATGTCGACCCGCAGCCCGTCGACCAGGTGCAGGCGAGGAGCACCAAGGAGTGCCGTCGACGTCGGGGTCTGGGCGGTCAGTGTGGCCACGTCCCTGTCGAACGCGACCGATCGGTCCTGCGCTGATGCAGGGCCGGCGTGGCGGGTGTGGCGGCCCTGCGCTGGCCACGGCTGGTGGTCCTTGTCCTCGCAGTGCGCCTTCATCCGTTGCCGCATCCGTTCTGTGAAGGCGGGAAGGGCGTATCGGTGCCACTCTTCGAGGGCGTCGCCGGTTAAGGCGTGACCAGCTCGTCGGCGCAGGTCGGCCAGCACGGCGATCTCATGGACGAGGTGGGGGTGCTTGGGCCAGCAGGCGGGAATTATGGCCACCACGTCCCAGACGTACTCGTGGTTGAGCCAGATGACGACGTCGTCGAGCCAGGACCACACCTCGTCACGCAGGTCGGGGTCGATGCAGGTTGCTGGGTCCCAGGGGCGAGCAAGAGCCCGAGGACTGCCCAGTGCCTTCTTCTCCTCGTCGCTGCCGTAGAGAGCGATGTCGAGCTCCCGGTATGCCTGCTCGACGCGCCGCCCGGGGTGGGGGAACCGCTGGGTGAGCGGGCGAGGAGGGGCACCGTGGTGGGGCTGCGCGCGGTCGGTCACGACAGGATGTCCTCGTGGTCTCGGGTCAGGCCACGGCGACGGGCCTCGACCAGGGCGGCTGCGGCGCGCGCTTCGGCACTGACGGCCCGGCGCCGGTCGGCCCCCACCCCATCGCGCAGTCGCGCCTGGTCGGCCAGGAGCCGCTGTCCGGCCTTGCCGTCGATGCACCGGTGTAGCCGGGCGATGATGGGCGCTCCGTTCTCGG
>WBZP01007800.1_pt1 | contig 10240 bp, 9 predicted proteins | sample 5204301 | NCBI WGS metagenome assembly WBZP01 (sample SAMN12412401, study PRJNA552823) | activated sludge metagenome | isolation source: activated sludge from nitrification reactor of wastewater treatment plant... | place: USA: Pennsylvania | collected 2017 | reverse complement strand
CGTCTCGACCTCGGGAAAGCTCCGGTGGATCACCTGCGTGATCGTGCCGGGGCGCTCGTTGCGCAGCGGAGCTTCCGTCCCCGCGACCGAGACGTGCAGGTCGTGGTCGCGCAAGATCCAGTCGCCACGCACGGCGGCGCGGGCGGTTCCGGCGGCCGCGGAGGTGACGGCGGAGACGGCAGGGTTTTGCTGGTGTTCGCCTTGCCCGGCGCAGGCGGCACCGGAGGCGACGGCGGTTCCGGCGGTCCCGGTGGCGGAACCAGCGGCGGGAGCGGCGATCCCGGCAACGCGGGCGCTTCAGGGACTAACCAGGGATCCGGCGGGGCCGGTGGGGCGGGCGGCTCGGGTGGGCGGCCCTCCCCGGTCGTCGCGCTGTTCACGACGGCGGTTGCCAATCCCGTCACCGCCGCTCGGGATGCGAGCGGCAATCTCTGGTTCGGCAACGCCGACCCCGCCGGCGACGCGCCGTACGTCACCCGGGTCAGCGGAGCGCTCGGGTCGGTCACCCCGACCCTGACCGCCGTGGACACCGGCGTGCCCGATCCGGTGACCGTGACCGTCGACAACGCGGGCCGGGTGTGGTTCGGCCAGACCGGCGGCGGCAAGAAGGTGGTGCGCATCAGCGGCGATCTCTCCGGCACGCCTACCGTCGATGTGTTCACCACGCCGGTGGCCAATCCGGCCTGGCCGATCGTCGATCGCAACGGCAACCTGTGGTTCGGCAGCTTTGATCCCACGACCACCCTGATCGTGCGAGTCAGTGGCGACCTGGGCGGTACGCCGACGATCACCTCGTTCGACACCGGTGTGCTCAATCCCGTCACCGCCGTCGCGGACGGCAACGGCAACCTGTGGTTCGGGAACTTCGTCGGCGACGGCGGGAGTTCAGTCGTGCGGGTCAGCGGCGATCTCGCCGGCACGCCGACGATCACCACGTTCGACACGGGTGTGATCAAGCCGGATTTCCCCCTCGTCGACAACGCCGGACAACTGTGGTTCGGCAACGACTCCGGTTCGACGATCCTGGTGCGGATCGGCGGGGACCTCGCCGGCACCCCGACCATCACGGGATTCGACACCGGGATCGCCAACGTCCGCACCGGCACCGTGGACCACAACGGATCCGTCTGGTTCGGCAACACAGCCACGAGCAGCAACATCGTGCGCCTCAGCGGCGACATGACCGGCCAGCCACAGTTAGCGGTGTTCGATACCGGCGTTGCCGGACCGTCGATTCCGACCGTCGACGGCTACGGGACGCTGTGGTTCGGAAACGGAAGCGACAGTCCCATGGTGGTGCGTCTAGACGGAAACCTGGCTGCCACACCCGCCATCTCACTGATCGACACAACCGTGCCGTCCGCGGGCTTTCCGATCGTCGACGATCTGGGCAACGTCTGGTTCGGCACTACCGATTCCGCGGGAAGTTACACCCTGACGAGGCTCAGCTGATCCCGCGCAGCACCAGTCGCACGGCGTACTCGCAGTCGTCCGGGGTGACGGGACGGTCGTAGACGAGCGCAGGCAGGCACACCATCATGATGAGGATGTCGATGGTGCGGCCCGGATCCGTCGTCGGGGCGCATTCGCCACGGTCGATCCCGCGCTGGACGATCGTCGCCGCCCATTCGTGCCGGCTCTTGAAGTAGGCCTCGCGGGTTCCGGCCAGATCCCAGTCGCTGGGCCTGACGATCAGCGAGTCGAGCAGTCGGCGACCGGTGGGGGTGTTCACCATGTCGGCGTACGAGTTGGCGTAGAGCAGCAGATCGTCGTAGAGGGCCCCGGTGTCGGGAGCGACCGGCAGGTGCTGGGAGGTGTACGACGTCATCGTGGCGGCGAAGAGGTCCGGCGTGCTCGGCCACAGTTGCCGCACGGCGTGCGGTTCGACACCGGCCCGTGCCGCCACCTTCTCGATGCTGAACGTTGCCAGATTGTTGATTCTGAGTTCGTCGATCGCAGCGTCGATGATGAGATCGGGCGTCACAGAGGGCGCCACATCATGGAAGTCAACGGCGAGGACCTTCTCGAGCGACCGCGGCGATGTTGCTGCGGGCGGGTATTCAGGGTCCATCGTTCGAATTGACCAGCCGGACAGTAAATGGTTCCCGGGGCCTATCCGGGATCTAGCTCGACCGGGAAACTTCCCGCATAAATGACCTTCTCCCCTTACGCGCTCGTGGCTCTGGCAGAAATGCCCGTGGTGAATACCCGCCGGTCGGACATCCCCATGACCCGCGACCTTCTCGACAGGGGCCGGCGGCCGTGGCCGCGGCGTGGTCGTTGTCGTGGTGATAGTGATGATCGCGGCTCATCGCGCCGGGACCTTCCGGGCGGGGTCGTCATGCAGACGCGCCGGCTCGGCGTCATCGCGGTGGTGGGCCGGAATTCCGGGACCGGCGTGTTCGGCATAGTAGCGTCCGTCCGATGACCGGCCTTTCGCCCATGCTGGAGCGCCTTGCCGCGGTGACGGCACCGCTGCGAGGCAGGCTGGGCGTCGACGGAGTCACCCTGGTCGGACTACTCGCCGGGTTGGCGACGGTCCTGGTCCTGGCGGTCGGCTTCACCGATCTGCTCGACGACGTTCTCGACGGGGAGGGCATCGCCGCGTTTGACGGGCGGGTCAACCAGTGGCTGGCCGGCCATCGCGAAAGTTGGCTGACCGACGTTCTTCTCGCGCTGACGCGAATGGGCAACGCGGATGTGCAGGCGGCCGTCCTGGCGGTGGTGTGCATCGCGTCGGCGGCCGCGGCCCGGTCGTGGTTTCCCATTGTCATCGGCAGCGCCGGCGGTGCGGGAATCGGACTGGTGATCGTCGTCGCCAAGGAACTGATCGGGCGCCCGCGGCCGGCACAGCCCTTCGCGGTGATCACCGCCGGTGGGTATTCGTTCCCGTCAGGTCACGCCACCGGCGCCGCGGCGATCGGGCTGCTGTGCGCATGGATGCTATGCCGCTGGGTGGTGCACGGTTGGCCACTGCGGATAGCCGTGTGGACGCTCGCCATCGCGACGGTCGGATTGATCGGCTTCTCGAGGCCATATCTCGGTGTGCACTTCCCTACCGACGTGCTGGCCGGTTGGACGCTGGGCGCCGGTTGGGCCGTCACCGTTATCGTGCTCGCGTCGTGGCGGTCGTCCCGGTCGCGTCAGGAGCCGGCTGCGCGGTCAGCAGCGGACGCAACGGCGTCTGCACCGCCGCGGCAAGCACCTCGCTGACCCCGTCGGCGAGCGGCTGGTTGATCCCGAGCGCGGCCAGAACACCGAGCGGGGTCCACAGCGCAGCCACCATCCGGCTCATATCCGCACGACTGCAAGCAATCCACCACCCGGCCGGCATCAGCAGGGCGAAAAGCACGGTGCCGTAGTTGGCGTATGCCGACACGATGGGGTGCAGCCATCTCTCCCCATCGGTCAGCCGGTGTAGTCGAGCATCGTCATCATTCCGGCGTCCATGTGATAGCCGTTGTGGCAGTGCAGCATCCAGGTTCCCGGATTGTCGGCGACCAGCCTCACGGCGACGGTCTGCATGGGTTTGACGATGACGGTGTCCTTGCGCGGGCCGGTGCTGCCGTCGGCCTTGATCACCTGGAAGGTGTGGCCGTGCAGGTGCATCGGGTGCCACATCATGGTGGCGTTGGCGAACGTCAGAGTCGCGCGCTGCCCCTGCTGGATGGTCAGCGGAACGGTCTGATCGAAGGGGCGGCCGTTGATCGTCCAGTCGTAGCGCATCATCGTTCCGCCCAACCGGGCGGCAAGGCTGACGTCGCTGTCGGTGGGCAGTTGGACGTCCGGCGTGGCGGTGAAGGTGTCGACCGTGCCGACGAGTCGAGTCAGTTCCGGAGGGCGGAAGCTGGCGTCCGGCGCCGATCCCGCTGCGGTCGTCAGAAGCGCGCGGGCGAGGGCGTTCTTGCCCTCTGCCGAGGCGACGAGGGGGAACACCCCGTCGCCCGCGGTCACGATGACGTCGTAGCGCTCCCCCATGCCGAGCAGCAGTGCGTCGACGTCGACGGGCACGACGGGGAACCCGTCGGCGTGGGTGACCCTCATCCGATGCCCGGCCAGGGCGACCCGGAACGCGGTGTCCGCGGCGGCGTTGATGATGCGGATGCGGATGCGCTGGCCGGGTTTGGCGCTGAAAGCGCTTGCCGCAGCGGCGATGCGGCCGTTCACCAGATAGTAGGGATAGGTGACGTCACCGCCGTCGCCGCCGAGCAGGGCACTGGCCGCCGCGCCGCCCACACCGGGTGTCATCGGCATCGAGCCCATGCCGCCCATCCCGGGCATGTGCCCCATATCCCCCATGCCGGGCATCTGGCCCATACCGCCCATGGCGGGCATTCCGCCGTTGCCCATTCCCATGGATCGCAGGCCGTTGAAGATCTCCTCCGGACTGCTGCCGACACCCGATGTCCAGTCGTCGAGCACGACGATCCACTCGGCGTCGTAGCGGCCCGGTTCGGACGGGTCGTCGATGATCACGGGCACGTACAGCCCGTAGTCGGTGTCCAGCCCGGTGTGCGGGTGGGCCCAGTAGGTACCGGGATACGGGGAGGTGAACCGGTAGGTGAAGTTCGCCGCGGTCGTGATGTTCGGGGTGGCCGGGGCGGCCCCGTCCATGTCGTTGCGCAGCGCGATGCCGTGCCAGTGCACCGAGGTCGGGTGATCCAGACCGTTGTCGACGGTTACGGCGATCTCATCACCGACGTTGGCGCGGATCAGCGGGCCGGGGACCTGACCGCTGTAGGCCAGCGTCTGCGCTCTGGTGCCGCCGAGGTCGATGTCGGCCGGCCCCGGGGCCAGGCGCGCGGTCACCGTCTTTCCGGTGTGCGGGCGGGCTTCTTCGACGGGGCCGATACGATTCGCAACTCCGTCGCCGCCGGACGATGTTCCCGGACGGCTGCATGCGACCAGCGCGCCGCCGAGCACACCAGCGGCCAGAAAGCCACGGCGGGTCAAGCCCTGTCCGGTCATGCCTCCACCGTGGACCGCCGGCGCCGGGGGTTTGGTGTTGGTTGTGTGAAGATTCGCTCAAGACGCGGAAGCTGCGCGTCGGCACGGCACGATGAAGGGGTGGATCTGATCTCGGAGGCAGGCTCCGGTGGGGCGGACCGGGGATTTCGCGCCCTGGTGGTCGACGACGAGGCGGCGCTGGCCGAAGTGGTCGCCAGCTATCTGCACCGCGACCATTTCGAGGTGACGGTGTGCCATACCGGCGCCGAGGCGCTGTCGGTGGCCAGGGAGGTCGACCCCGATGTCGTCGTCCTCGACCTCGGCCTGCCGGGCATCGACGGCCTGGAGGTCTGCCGGCAGTTGCGGACGTTCTCCGACGCCTACGTGGTGATGCTGACCGCCCGCGACACCGAGATGGACACGATCGTGGGCCTCTCGGTGGGGGCCGACGACTACGTCACCAAACCGTTCAGCCCGCGGGAACTGGTGGCCCGGATCCGCGCGATGCTCCGCCGGCCCCGAACGGTCGGCACCGCGGCCGAACCCGTGCAGGCCGCCCGGCTGTTCGGCCTGCTGTCGATCGATGTCGACAGCAGACAGGTGTTCCTCGACGGCGAGCCGATTCCCTTGACCCGCACCGAGTTCGACATCCTGGCGGCGCTCTCGTCGCGGCCCGGCGTGGTCTGGAGCCGCCGCCAGCTCATCGACTCGGTGTGGGGCGAGCCGTGGGTCGGCAACGACCACCTCGTCGACGTCCATGTCGGCCACCTGCGCCGCAAGCTCGGCGACGACCCCGCCGACCCGCGGTTCGTGTTCACCGTCCGCGGGGTGGGCTACCGGATGGGAACCGGGGAATGAGCGCGCCCCGCTTCGGGATGCGGCGCCGGCTGCTGCTGGCCCAGACCCTGGTGCTGCTCGCCGGCGGCGTCACCACCTGGGTGGTCGCCTCGGTGGTCGGACCGCCGCTGTTCCGTGAGCACCTGCACCGCGCGGGCGTGGCCCACGACTCCAACGAACAGTTCCACGCCGAGCAGGCATACCAGCACGCGACCGCACTGTCGATCGCGGTGGCGATCACGGTGGCGGCGCTGACGGCGTTCGTGGTGACCGCCTACCTGAGCCGGCGTCTGCAGCACTCGATCGCCGAGCTGTCGGCGGCGGCCTCCGCCGTCGCCGAAGGCGACTACGACATCCGCGTCGCCCCGCCGCAGCTGGGTGATGAGTTCGACGAACTGGCAGTCGCTTTCAACCGGATGGCCGGCCGTCTGCAGTCAGTGGAGTCGACACGCCGTCAGTTGTTCGGCGACCTCGCCCACGAAATCCGCACACCGGTTTCGGTGTTGGAGGCCTACCTCGAGGCCGTCGAGGACGGGGTGAAAACCCTTGACCCGCAGACGATTGCGATGCTACGCGAGCAGGCCGGCCGTCTGGTGCGGTTCTCCGCCGACGCCGCAGCACTGGCGCAGGCCGAGGAGTCACACGCAGCCATCAGGCCGGGATGGATTGATGCCGCCGAGCTCGTCGGCACGGTGAGCGCCGCCGTCGCCGACCGCTATGCCGCCAAGGGCGTCGAGTTGCAGACCGACGGCGACCCCGGCCGGTTGTGGGCCGACCGGCAGCGACTGAGCCAGGTGCTGAGCAACCTTCTCGATAACGCGTTGCGGCACACGGGAGTTGGCGGCCACGTCCGGCTCACCGCAACGCGTCGCGGCACCGACATGGTGTTCACCGTCGCCGACGACGGTGAGGGCATCTCCGCCGAGCATCTGCCGCACGTGTTCGAGCGGTTCTACCGGGCAGACTTGGCCCGCGACCGGGGACGCGGCGGCTCCGGGCTCGGCCTGGCGATCGCCAGGGCGCTGACCGAAGCCCACGACGGCCACATCGTTGTGGCCAGCCGCGGGCCCGGTCACGGCACGACGTTCACCGTGTCGGTGCCGATGCACGACCCACCCGATCAACTCGAGGGTGTGTCGACCAGTTCGTAGCCGGCGCGCTGAATCGCACCGCGCACCGCATCGTGGGCCACTTCAGCCGACCCGGTCACCGTCGAATCACCCTCCGGCACACGGTCGACCGTCACACCCGTGACGCCGTCGAGACCCTCCAGCTCCTTGGTCACCGGGCCGGCGCAGTGACCGCACGTCATTCCGCGCACCCGATACGTCTACTGCGACATCGCGATTCCTACAGCGAGTTGAGAATCTGGTTCATGGTGTCGATCTCCTTCTGCTGGCTGTCCAGGATCGACTTCGCCAAGGCGATCGCGTCGGGTGACTGCCCGTTCTTGATCTCGTCCTGCGCCATGGTGAGCGCGCCCTGGTGGTGCTTGATCATCCCGGTCAGGAACAGCTTGCCGGCCTCGACGCCCTGGGCGTTCTTCAGCGCGTCCATCTCGGCCGGCGACATCATGCCGTCCATGCCGCTCATGCCGGGCATGTCGCCCATACCGCTCATGCCCGGCATCGTCGAACCGCTGGGGGTCGGCGTGGTTGTCGTTGTCGCCGAACCGCTTTCGGAGCCATGCATGCCGCCGTGATCCATCCCCGGCATGTCCGACATGCTGGGCATGCTGCTCATCGGCGTGCCCCACGCCGTCAGCCAGCCCTGCATCTTCTCGATCTCCGGCCCCTGGGCGGCCTTGATCTGCTTGGCCAGGTCCACCACGCGCGGGTCGATGCCCTGCTTGGCCAAAACGATGTCGCTCATCTCGATCGCCTGCTGATGGTGCGGGATCATCATGTGGGCAAAGTTCATGTCGGCCTGGTTGTGCACCGACGCCTGCGCCGAGGTCTGCGTCGAGGTCGGGGCGGCGGACGAAGTCGCTTCCTTGGTGCCCGAGTTGCCACACGCCCCGATGACGGCCACCGCGGCCAGCGCAGCCGCTCCGGTCGCCACAGTCCTTGTCTTGTTCACAACGCATTCCTTTCGTCATTGCCGTTTCGCGTCCAGCCTCGCGTGCCCGGGTAGGGCCGCCCTAGCGGTTCTGTGAAGATCCGATAAAGAAAGCCGGCCGACTCCGCGCCGACTCCGCCCCCGCCTTGCGGCGGACAACCCCATGACGCTAGCCTCGGCTTTAGGTTAGGCAACCATAACTTGAGGGGGCGATGGTGACGGCACTGCTTGGCGAGCACTGGGCCGCTGACATCGCCCTGTCCACTCCGAAAATCTCCGCACAGCTGCTGGGAAGCGGATTGATAGGCCTGCGCGAGGGTCTGGAAGCCAGCATCGTCGTGATGATCCTGGTGGCCTTCCTGGTGAAATCCGATCGGCGTGACGCGCTGCGCTGGGTCTGGCTCGGGGTCGGAGCGGCCGTCGCCATGACGATCGGGGTCTTCTTCGCCATCCGCTACGGCGCCTACGGTCTCACCGGGCTGACGGCCGAGGCGATCGCCGGCATCGCCTCCCTGGTCGCCGTCGCCATCGTCACGTCCATGGTGTTGTGGATGCGCCGCGCCTCCGCCGGGCTGTCCGGCGAACTGAAGTCGGGGATGTCCCAGGCGCTGGAGACCGGCGCGGCGGCGGTGGTGATGCTGTCCTTCCTCGCCGTTGGCCGTGAGGGTTTCGAGACGGCTTTGTTCATGGTCGGCTACGCCGAAGCCGAAACCGCCTGGCCCCTCATCGGTTTGGTCATCGGTGTCATCGCGGCCGCCGGCATCGCATGGGCGATGTACGCCGGCGCCGTCCGCATCAACCTCGCGAAGTTCTTCACCTACACCGGACTGTTCCTGATCGTCGTGGCCGCCGGCATCCTGTGCTACGGCATCGGCGCCCTGCAGACCGTGGGCTGGCTCCCCGGCCAGAATCACCGGGCGTTCGACATCAGCGGATCGCTGGACTGGTCGGCCTGGTACGGACAGGTTCTGCAAGGCGTCTTCAACGTCACCCCGACCCCCACGGTGCTGCAACTGCTCGCCTGGCTCACCTACCTCCTGGTGGTAGTCGGCGTGTTCCTGGGCACCCGCAGCGTGGTCCGCAAGCCTGCCACTGCCCCACCGGCGCCCGTCTCCTCTGCATAAGTCCTCCGAAAGGTGAACATCGTGCCGGAGTCACGTCGATAGGACCTCAGTGGAAGACAAGTTCGATGAGCGAGCAGTCGTCCTCGAATGCCGCTGTTGACTTCAGGACCTGCAATTCCGCCAGGAGCGCCTCCAGGGACGAGTCGGTCGATCCGGCGAGCCGGATGTTCAGGTCCCTGAATTCGCTCCACGAGAACGGACGGCCGTCGGCCAGGTTCACCTCGTGCGCGCCGTCGCTGTACACAAGAATCCGGCAGCCCGGCGGCACGGCGAAGTGTCGTGAGCTGAACTCCGTGTCGGCAAACATGCCGATCGGCGCGGCCTCTGTCGCGAGGTCGGTGACCGACACGGTGCCATCGGCGGCGCAATCGAGGGCGAATGCCGGCGGGGCTCCGGCGCTCGCGTAGCAGAGCGTGCGGGTGGAGGCCTGGTAGACGCCGAACCAGATCGTGAAGTAGTGGTCACCTTGCGCATTCATCTGGAACAGACGGTTGAGTTCGGCCAGTGCGGCCGCCGGCGCCACCATTGTCTCGAGGCCCAGTGATCCCGAGCGCAGCATGTTGTGCACCGACACCGACAGCAGCGCCGGCTCGATGCCGTGGCCCGACACGTCGGCGAGGTAAACCAGGAGGTGATCGTCGTCGATCCAGCTGTAGTCGAAACAGTCGCCACTGAGTTCGCGCGACGGCAGATAGAGCGACGCGATGTCGACCCGGCCGGTGAGACCCTTCGGCATGATCGAGGCCATATAGTCCGCAGCGCTCTTCAGTTCGGCCGCAAGCCGGTCGCTCTGCCGCTGAAGGCGTTGCGCCAGAAGCCGATTGCGTTCCTCGCTTCGCTGCAGCCGCTCGCGGGTGAGCATCTCATCAGTGATGTCGACCATCTGGGCGGCCAGATGCTCAACCTGTCCGTCCAGATCGCGAATGCCGTTCACCCAGACGTCGGCCCAGATGCGGTGGCCATCGGCATGGATGTACTGCGTGACCAGGCGGTAGGACTCGCGGCTGCCCTCGAAGACCGCTTGGCGGTCCTCCTGGCCCACGTGCAGGAACTCCGGTGGGGTGAGGTCCTGCCACCTCATACGCATCAACGTCTGCGCGTCGAAGCCGAAGAACGCGCACAGGGCCGGGTTCACCTCGACGAAGGTCCCGTCCAGAGCCAGCAGGCACATGCCGATGGCGGCGGTGTCCATCGCCCGCCGGTAGCGGGCGTCGGCGCGGGCCTGATGTTGGCGCGCCTCCTCGGCCTCCTGTTGCGCGGCCACTTCATCGTCG
>WBZP01007798.1_pt1 | contig 10241 bp, 7 predicted proteins | sample 5204301 | NCBI WGS metagenome assembly WBZP01 (sample SAMN12412401, study PRJNA552823) | activated sludge metagenome | isolation source: activated sludge from nitrification reactor of wastewater treatment plant... | place: USA: Pennsylvania | collected 2017 | reverse complement strand
GGTGGGGTCGGCCGTGACGGGCGAGGTCACCGTCCGCCTGCGACGCGGTGACGACTACACGGTGCTGGACACCACCGGCCCGCACCTCACGTACCAGCCCGAGCGGCTCAGCATGGAGCGGGTGGAGGGCGCGGCGTTCGGGCCACTCGATCGGATCGGCCAGCTGACGATGCGCAACCTGGACATCGACGACAGCCGGTCCAAGCTCGACGTGTACCGCGCTGCGGGCACGCTCGGCGCCGGCGGCCTGCTGGAACTCGAGGGCCGCGCCACGCCGACGGACTAGCCCGCGTGGGCGCTCCGAGCGCGGCGCTCAGCGCGCCAGGAGGCGGCGGAGGAGTTCGGCCACCAGCTCGACCCGGGGCACCAGGGCGTCGACGTCGACGAACTCGTGGTCGGCATGGGCCCCGCCGCCGAGGGCCCCCATCCCGTCCAGGGTGGGAACGCCGGCCGCCGCGGTGAAGTTCCCGTCGCTTCCCCCGCCCACCGCCACCGTGTCGAGGTGGTGGTTGCCCAGCGCCGCGGCGGCGGCTCTGGCGAAGGGAAGCAGCGGGTCGGCGGCCGACGCAGGCATGGGTGGACGGTTGATCGCGCCGCGCACGTCGATCTCGGCGCCGGCGACCGATGTGGTGAGGCCGCGCATCGCGCGTTCCACCCGGGCCTTCTCCGCTGGCGCGGTGACCCGGGCATCGACGAATAGCGTCGTGAGGGCGGGGATGACGTTGTCTGCGGTGCCCGACGACGCCATGGTGGGAGTGACGGTGGTGCCGTGCGCCGGATCGCCGAAGGTGGTGATCTGGGCGATCAGCTCGGCGGCGGCGATCAGGCTGTTGATCCCCTTCTCCGGCTCCAGGCCGGCGTGCGCGGCCTTGCCGCGGATCACGACCTGGAAGGTCCCCATGCCCTTGCGGGCCGTCTTCACCGCTCCCCCGTCACCGGCGGGTTCGAAGATCAAGGCGGTGCCGCAGGCCAGGGCGCGCTCCTCGATGAGTGCCCGGGAGCTGGTCGAGCCGACCTCCTCGTCACTGGTGAAGAGCATCTCGATGCCGGTGGAGTCCTCCAGCGCCGCCACGGCGTGCACGGCGACGACGATGCCGGACTTCATGTCGAACACCCCTGGCCCGGTGGCCGTACCGTCGGCGACGGTGAACGGCCGGGACGCCAACGTGCCCATCGGAAACACCGTGTCGTGGTGACCGACGATCAGGATCGACGGGTTCGGCCCGCCCTTCCAATGGACGTGTGGGCCGTTCGGACCGTCCACGAAGCTGGCGTGGACCCCGGTCCGGCGGCGTAGCAGGGCATCCACCGCGTGGGCACTGGCGGTGATCGCCTCGACGTTGCGTGATGGCGACTCGACGTTCACCAGTTCTTCCAGATCGGCGAGCAGATCGTCCAGGCGCATCCGGTCATTCTGCCGTCTGGCAGACTCCGACGATGAAGCGTTTGGCCTCGATCATCAGCGCGACCCTGATCGCCGGTGGCCTGGCGGTGGACGCCGGCGCCACCACAGTGCCGGCAGCACCGGTGGCGCCCCCGGCAGCCGTCAGCGTGCGCGGTGGGACCGAGCAGGTCGAGGTCCTCGGCGCCGCGCCCGGCGCCGAGGTCTCCCTTCGCGCCCCGGACGGATCCGAACAGTCGGTCACCGCTGACGCCAACGGCGCCGCGCTGTTCCGCCGGCTGACCCCAGGGCCGGGCTTTGTGGTCACTGCCGGGCCGGGCGGTGGACCGCCGTCCACGGTGACGGTGCTGGCCGAGACGGATCACCCGGCGCAGTCGTTCTACGACGCCCAGTCGATCGGCGAGGGCTTCGGGTACATCACCACCCGCGACGGCACGACGCTGAGCGCCAACGTGGTCCTCCCCGGCCCGCTCGACGAGGGCCCGTACCCCACCGTGATCGAGTACAACGGCTACTCGCCAAGCGACCCGGACAACGCCGCCTTCGGCCGCATCTACACCGCCCAGGGGTTCGCCTACGTCGGGGTCAACATGCGGGGCAGCGGGTGCAGCGGCGGCACCTACGGCGTGTTCGACACCAACAACGCCCTCGACGGCTACGACGTGGTCGAGGCCGTCAGCGCCCAGCCGTGGGTTGCCGGGCACGGCGTCGGCCTGGTGGGCATCTCCTACGGCGGCATCTCCCAGCTGTTCGTCGCCGCCCGGCGACCTCCGCACCTCAAGGCGATCACCCCGCTGTCGGTCTACGACGACGCGTTCCGCTCGTTGAGCTACCCGGGCGGCATGCTGAACACCGGCTTCACCGTGAACTGGATGCAGACCCGCTACGAGGAGGCGATGCCGTTCGGCCAGGCCTGGACCCGCACCCGGGCCGAGGCGGGTGACGCCGTCTGCGCCGCCAACCAGCAGGCCAGGCTGCAGCAGCAGGACATCGTCGCCCTCAACGCGGCCGAACCGTTCTTCCCGGGGGCCGGAGGCACCGGCGTCGATCTGGTCACCGCAGATCTGGTCGGCGCCATCACGGTGCCCGTGTTCCTCGCCGGGGCGTGGCAGGACGAGCAGACCGGCGGGCACTTCGCCACCATGCTGGACCGCTTCACCGGCGCCCCGCACGTGTTCATCGACCTCACCAACGGCGGCCACACCGATTCGCTCAACCCGACCTCGCTGGCTCGCTACGCCGAGTTCTTGAACCTGTACGTGGCCGACCGGGTTCCCAGCCTCGAGGGCCTCAAGCTGGTCGCCCCGATCTTGGCCAAGACACTGTTCGGCGTCGGGGACACGCCGGCGTTCATCGACCGCTTCGCCGGCAAGACCCTGGAGCAGGCCCGCGCCGAGTTCGAGGCCGAGCCGTCCGTGCGCGTCCTGGTGGAGTCCGGTGGCGCGGCAGGGGCGACGCCGGGGGCCGCCGTGCCGAACGGCATCGTGGCCTTGGCCTCGTGGCCGGCGCCCGGGGCCGTCATCACCCGCTGGTTCCTCGACCAGGGTGGACGGCTGGAGGAAGCCGGCGGCGAGCCGTCGGGTACCAGCAGCTACGTCGCCGATCCGACGGCCCTTCCCGCCACCTTCTACACCGGCGACGGCGAGGGGGTATGGCGGGCGGCTGCGGCCTTCGACTGGAAGCCGCTGCCCGCCGCCGACGGCGCCGGGTTCGTCACCGAACCACTGCAGGCCGACACCTTCGTCGCCGGGTCCGGCTCCGCTGACCTGTGGATCAACGCCGGCACGGCGACCGACACTGACCTGGAGGTGACGATCAGCGAAGTGCGACCCGACGGGACCGAGATCTACGTCCAGAGCGGCTGGCTGCGTGCCAGCCAGCGAGCCCTCGACTCGGCGCGCTCCACCGAGCTTCGTCCGGTGCAGCTGCACACCAAGGAGGCGTCGGCACCGCTGCCGGCGAACGAGTTCACGCCGGTCCGTGTCGAGATCTACCCCGTTGCCCACCCGTTCCGTGCGGGCAGCCGGCTTCGGCTGAGCATCGACCCGCCGGGGGCCAACCGCGCCGTCTGGGCGTTCCAGACCATCAGCGCTGGCGAGACGGTGACGATCGCCCACGACGCCGAGCACCCCTCGTCGCTGGTCTTGTCGGTGATCCCCAACGTGACCCTGCCACCGGCCCCGCCGGCATGCGGCAGCATCCGCCTGCAGCCCTGCCGCCCCTACCAACCGGCCGGCAACGGCGGCTGACCCGCCCTTCGATCCCCCCTGCATGGGCGCGAAAACTTCGACTCTTCGAAGTCTTCGCGCCCATTCACGGGGCACGCCTGGTGATTGGGCGCGCCACACTCGGGAATCCGAGGATTTCGCGCCCATGCGGACACGGGACGATGCGGGGTGGTCCGAGTACCAGGCAGGGCGGGCGCCGGGCGTGATTCGATAGCGGGATGGATCGACGCGACGAGCTGGCCCGTTTCCTGCGGGCGCGCCGCGACTCGCTGCGGCCCGAGGACGTCGGGCTCCCGGCGGACCGGCGGCGGCGCACGCCGGGGTTGCGCCGTGAGGAGGTGGCCATGCTCGCCGGTGTCTCGGTCACCTGGTACACGTGGCTGGAGCAGGGCCGGCGGATCAACGCCTCGGCCGACGTGCTCACCGCCTTGGCCCGCGGCCTGCACCTCGACGCCGCCGGCCGCCAGCACCTGCTCACCCTCGCCGACCGCTCCGGTGCGGTCGACGCCGGCGGCGCCGAACCCGCCGACGAGGCGCCCGACGCCCTCGTCCGGCTGATCGCCTCGATGGAGCCGTCCCCGGCCTACGTGCTCGGACCGACATGGCAATTCGTGGCCTGGAACCGGGCCGAGAGCCGGCTGTACCCGACCCTCGAACACCTCGACCACGACCACCGCAACCTGCTGTGGGTGACCTTCGCCGACCCGGCGGTCCGCGCCCTGGTGGTCGACTGGGAGGACCACGCCCGGCGGACCCTGGCCGAGTTCCGGGCGGGCACGGCCCGACTGGGCCAGCATCCCCAGGTGACCTCGCTCGTCGGCGCCCTGACCACCGCCAGCGCCGAGTTCGCCGAGTGGTGGCCCGCCCAGGACGTCGCCCACTTCCAGACCCGCCTGCGCCGCTACCGCCACCCGTGGGCCGGGGACCTGGTCTTCGAGTACCAGCAACTCACCCCGAGCGAGTGGCCGGGGCTCCGAGTGGTGTGCCAGTTGGGCGTGCCCGGGGACAACTCGGCCGAGCGGCTCCGTGCCTGGCGGCCGATCGCCTGATCCGGCAAGACTGGTGACATGGTCATCCGCCGAGTCACCCCGAACTGGGAAGCTGCCACCGAAGCGGCCATCCGCGAGAGCCTGGAGCGCGGCGAGTTCGACGGCCTCGCCGGCCAGGGCCAGCCGATCGCCGGCCTCGACCAGCCCCACGACGAGCTGTGGTGGGTGAAGCAGAAGCTGGCAGCCGAGCAGATCGAGGCCCTGCCAGCGTCGTTGCGCCTCCGGCGCGAGCGCGAGCTGACCCTGGAAGCCGCCCGAACGGCCCGCTCGGAGGCCAAGGTACGCGAGTTGCTCGACGAGTTGAACGGCAAGATCCGCACCTCGAACAAGTACGGCGCCAGCGGACCCCCGTCCACCCTGATTCCGGTGGACGTGGAGGGCTTCGTGGACCGCTGGAGGCGCGCTACTTGACGTTGAACCCGGCGTCGACCGACAGGGTGACTCCGGTGACATAGCGGGACATGTCCGACGCCAGGTACACCACGCTGTCGGAGATGTCCTCGGGCTCGAGCACGCCGATGGGCAGCAGGTTGCTGATCGAGTTGGCCGCATCGGGGAACTGGGCGAAGAAGTTGTTCATCGCCTCGTTGTTGACCATCATCGTGTTCACCCCGGTGGGGTGGATCGAGTTGACCCGGATGCTGTGCGGGGAGAACTCCACCGCGAACTGGCGCATCAGGCCCACCACGCCGTGCTTGGAGGCGCCGTAGCCCTCGTTGCCGAACGCTCCCGGCGAGGTCAGGCCCTTGAGCCCTGCCGACGACGAGATCAGGATCATCGAACCGCCGCCGCCACGGGCGACCATCGCCGGGCCGACGGCGAGCACGGTGGCCCACACGCCTTTCAAGTTGGTGTCGACGACGGAGTCCCAGGTCTCCTCCAGCTCGGCGTCGGACAACTGCCCGAGTCCGAGCCCGGCGACCCCGGCGTTGGCCACGAGGATGTCGATCCCTCCCAGCTCGTCCACCGCCGCCGCCACCGCGGCGCGCATGGCCGACAGGCTGCGAACGTCGGCAACTGCCTTGACCACCCGCCGGCCGGTCTGCTTGACCAGGTCGACCGTCTCGTCGAGGTCGTCGGCGGTGGCCATCGGGTACTGGATGCCGGGGAGGTCCTGGCACAGGTCGAGGGCCACGATGTCGGCGCCCTCACCGGCCAAACGCACGCAGTGTGCCCGGCCCTGGCCTCGCGCCGCACCGGTGACCAGCGCCACCTTGCCGTCCAACAGCCCCATCGGCTCCCCCTCGTTGCCCGTCGCCGGTCCGTACCCGGTCGCTGGCGAGATCGTAGCGATGGCCCCGCGCCGCCCAGTGGTCGGACGGCCGTACCCTGGGGCCGTCATGTCCGCCGTTCCGTCCGCCGCCACGTCCGCCGCCACGTCCAGCATCGCACCCAGCACCACGTCCACCGCGGCGAGCGGCGCCGGCCCGATCGCTCAGGCTGCCAGCCGGCGGACGTTTGCGATCATCAGCCACCCCGACGCCGGCAAGACCACGCTCACCGAGAAGTTCCTGCTGTACAGCGGGGCGGTGCAGGTGGCCGGGGCAGTGCACGCCCGGGAGGGCCGGCGCAGCGCCCGCAGTGACTGGATGGAGCTGGAGCAGCAGCGCGGGATCTCCATCTCGTCCACCGTGATGCAGTTCCCCTACGGCGATCACGTCATGAACCTGCTGGACACCCCGGGCCACCGTGACTTCAGCGAGGACACCTATCGCGTCCTGGCCGCGGTGGACGCGGTCGTCATGGTGCTGGATGCCGCCAAGGGCATCGAGAGCCAGACGCTGAAGCTGTTCCAGGTCTGCCGCAACCGCAACCTGCCGGTGATGACGTTCCTCAACAAGTACGACCGCCCTGGCCGGGAGCCGTTGGAACTGCTCGACGAGATCGAAGCCAAGATCAACCTGCGCCCCACCCCGGTGACCTGGCCGGTGGGCAGCGGCGAGGACTTCCGCGGGCTCATCGACCGGCGGACCAACACCTACATCCGCTTCACCCGCACGGCCCGAGGCGCGTCCGCCGCGTTGGAGGCCTCGATGCCGGTCGACGAGGCCGCCGCGGAGGGCGGCTCGGCGTGGCGGGCGGCGCTCGACGAGTGCGGCCTGCTCGACGCCGTGGGCGCCGACATGGACATGCCCTCGTTCCTTGCCGGGCAGTCCACGCCGCTGTTCGTCGGGTCGGCGCTGACCAACTTCGGCGTACGCCTGCTGCTCGACGCCGTCGTCGAGATGGCGCCGTCCCCGTCGCCACGCCTTGACATCGACGACCGGCCGCGGGCCCTCGACGCGCCGTTCAGCGCGTTCGTCTTCAAGGTGCAGGCCAACATGGATCCCTCGCACCGTGACCGCATCGCCTTCGCCAGGATCTGCTCGGGCCGCTTCGAGCGCGGCATGACCGCCACCAACCAGCGCACCGGGCGGGACATGACCACGAAGTACGCCACCACCGCGTTCGGCCCGGACCGGGAGACGGTGGACGAGGCCTTCCCTGGTGACGTCGTCGGCCTGGTCAACGCCACCGGGGTGCAGCTCGGTGACACGCTGCACGACGGCGCCGCGGTGCAGTTCCCGCCCATCCCGCGCTTCGCCCCGGAGGTCTTCGCCAGGGCTCGCCCGCTGGACAACGCCAAGTTCAAGCAGTTCCGCAAGGGCCTCGCCCAACTCGACGAGGAGGGCGTGGTCCAGGTACTGCGTGACCCGGAGGTGGGCGAGTCCGAGAACGTGCTCGCCGCGGTCGGCCAGTTGCAGTTCGAGGTCTTCGCCCATCGCCTGGGCAGCGAGTTCGGCGCCCCGACCGAGATCGTCTCGACGCCCTACCAGGCCATCCGCCGCACCGATCAGCAGTCGGCGGCACGCCTGCGCGAGATCGGCGGCATCCGCATCCTGACCCGCGCCGACGGCGAACTGGTCGCCCTGTTCGAGAACCGGTACCGCCTGCAGCGCCTGCTCAGTGACGAGCCGGAACTGACCCTCGAGCCGTTGATCGCCAACGCCCAGCCGATCGGCTGACCCGGCCTGCCACCCCGGGGCGCCGGCCCCGGGCACGTCCGGGGCGGCCTACGAGCGCGTCGCGGCGATCCGCCGCAGCGCCAGCAACCCGCACATTCCGGCGGACCCCACCAATGCCACCAGGCAGGCCAGGCGGCCCGGTGCCGTGACCGGATGGTCTACCAGCAGCAGGATCATCGCCACGACCGCGCCCGCCCAGGCCACGGTGGCGATCTTGGCCGTCATGTCCTCCAGGCGCACCAGCTCGCGGTCACGGCGCAGAGCGGTGTGCCCGGCGCCCTCGCTGCGCAGGAGGCTCTCCAGCCAGTGCACGGGGGCCGAGGCGACGAACATCACGACCGGCGCCCACAGCAGCAGTGCGCCGGCGATCCAGCGCTCGTCGGCGGCCGTCACCCTGGGAGCGTCGTTGATGGCCGCGGCGCAGGCGAAGGTGGCCAGGGCGGTGGTGATGATGACCAGCAGCGCCTTGACGTAGCGCAACACGATGACCTGCAGGCGGAGCATGTGCCTGGCCATGCCGTACTCCACCTTGGCGACCTCGTCGATCATCGATCGGCGGCGTGAGGCGGCCAGCTCGAACAGGGCCTCTGCTCGGCCCAGATCCGTGGTCGCCGTCTCCCCCGACGACAGGCTGGGATACGCCGCGAGCTGGCGGTCGATGCGCTGGCGGGCCTTCGGGTTGGCCGGCACCAGCAGGCGCACGTTGCGCGGCGCGGCGTGGACTGCTGCGTAGTGGGCGTTGCTGGCTTCGCCCAGCTCGTCTCGCGGGATCCGCAGGCCGGTCAGGGTGAACCGCGGGGTGAAGGACTTGCCCCCGCCGTCGTCGACGTGGTTGGCGTGGAAGTAGAACCGGGTCAGCTCCACCAGCACGTACCACAGCACGATCAGCGCCAGCACGATGGACGTGACCACCCCCAGTGCGAGCAGCCCGCGCGACCAGCTCAGCGGGCCGATGAGGAGGGCACGCAGGACCTGCAGCACCGAGTCCCGCTCGACCGCGGGCAGCAGGACCATGATCCCGGCCCCGGACAGCAGCGCGGTGGCCGTGCGGTGCAGCGTGGACAGGCGGACCTCGCAGCGCTGGAGGAAGGCGCGCATCGCCGCCCGGTCGTCGGCCGTCGGCGAGTCGTCCATCGCCGCTTCCCGCGGCTCATCATCGGTTCCGCTGGACGTGCCGCTCGCCGTGTCGCTCACTGAAGGGTCGAGCGTACGAGCACGGTGCGGCGTCACCGGGGATACCCTGGATCAGCCCTATGTCACCAGAACGCAGCGATGACCGCAGCGGCATCGCTGACGATGCCCCGGAATCCACCACCCCCAGCCCCGACGCCAGCCTCGATACCCAGCGCGACGGTGAGTTCGCCGGACTCGGCCTGCGCCGGGAGCTGGTCGCCACCTTGGCCGACCTCGGCTACGAGGAGCCCACCCCCATCCAGCGCGAGGCCATCCCGACGATGATCGCCGGGCGGGACATCCTCGGCCAGGCGGCCACCGGCACCGGCAAGACCGCGGCGTTCGCCCTGCCGATCCTCCACCATCTCACCGGCGGCGGCGCCGACCCGATGGCCCTGGTGCTCGTCCCCACTCGCGAGCTGGCCATGCAGGTGTGCGAGGCGATGTACCGCTACGGCCGAGGCATCGACGCCCGGGTCGTTCCGGTGTACGGCGGCCAGCCCATCTACCGCCAGATCCAGGCCCTGCAGCGCGGCGTCGACGTCGTCGTGGCCACACCGGGCCGGGCCCTCGACCACATCCGCCGCGGTTCGATCAACCTCGACCAGGTCCGCCATGTGGTCCTCGACGAGGCCGACGAGATGCTCGACATGGGCTTCGCCGAGGACATCGAGGAACTGCTCAAGGCCACGCCGGCGCAGCGCCAGACCGTGCTGTTCTCGGCGACGATGCCACCGCGGATCGCCTCCATCGCCGCCGCCCACCTGCGCAAGCCGGTCACCATCCGCATCGAGCGCTCGGCGCCCTCGGAGTCCACCGGCGAGGTCACCCATACGGCCTACGTCGTCGCCAGGTCGCACAAGGCCGCCGCCCTCGGGCGCATCCTCGACGTCGAGGCGCCGGGCGCGGCGATCGTGTTCTGCCGGACGCGCACCGAGGTCGACCAGCTCACCGAGACGCTCAACGGCCGCGGCTACCGCGCCGAGGCACTGCACGGCGGGATGGACCAGGAGCAGCGTGACCGGGTGATGGGCCGGATGCGCTCGGCCACCGCCGAACTGCTGATCGCCACCGACGTGGCCGCCCGCGGCCTGGACCTCGACCACCTCACCCACGTGGTCAACTACGACACGCCGTCCTCGCCGGAGATCTACGTCCACCGCGTCGGGCGGGTCGGCCGGGCCGGGCGCTCGGGTGTGGCCATCACCCTGGCCGAGCCGCGTGAGCAGCGCCAGCTCGGCAACATCGAGCGCATCGCCAAGCTCAAGATCACGGTGGGCAAGGTCCCCTCGGTGGCCGAGTTGCGCGCCCGCCAGCAGGAGATCACGGCCACCTCGCTGCGCGCCGCGCTGACCGCCGGGGATGACGAGTCCTTCGCCGGGCT
>WBZP01007469.1_pt1 | contig 10242 bp, 14 predicted proteins | sample 5204301 | NCBI WGS metagenome assembly WBZP01 (sample SAMN12412401, study PRJNA552823) | activated sludge metagenome | isolation source: activated sludge from nitrification reactor of wastewater treatment plant... | place: USA: Pennsylvania | collected 2017 | reverse complement strand
CAGGCGAGCTTCCACGGCAGCTACCCGGTCGCCTGCGGCGAGCGCGACTGGTGGATCGCGCTGCTCGACCACCCGACGTACGTGCATGCGATGTTCGAGACGTACTTCCGCGCCGCCGGCGGCAGGTTCCGGGGCGGCTGGCGCAACGGCGTCGCGCCGGAACGGGCGACGCCGTTCGCGACGCTGCGCTCGGCGCCGCTCTACGACATCGTCCGCGACGTGAACAAGCTGTCCAACAACGTGATGGCGCGCCAGGTGTTCCTCACGCTGGCGGTCGCGCGGTCCGCGCCGCCGGTGACCGTCGACAAGGCGACGGCGGCCGTCAGCCGCTGGCTCGCCGCCCGCAGGCTGCGGATGCCCGGGTTGCGGATCGACAACGGCTCCGGGCTGTCGCGCAACGAGCGGCTGAGCGCCGGCGACCTCGCGCGGCTGCTGCACGCCGCCAACGCGAGCGCGGTCCGCGACGAGTTCGCGTCGTCGCTCGCCGTGGCGGCGACCGACGGCACGCTGCAGCGCCGGCTGCACCAGGGGGGCGTCGCCGGGCAGGGGCTGCTCAAGACCGGAACGCTCGACGGCGTCCGGGCGATCGCCGGCTACGTGCTCGACGCATCCGGCCGCCGGTTCATCGTCGTCGCCCTGGTCAATCACGCCAACGCGGCGCGCGCGCAGGGTGCGCTCGACGGCCTGGTCCAGTGGGTCTACGCCAACGCCGCGGGCTGGCAGCCGTCGCCGCTGCGCTGACGCGGGACGTGCTGCCCCGCGCGGGCCGCCGGCGCGTCACATTCCCGGGATCGGCTTGCTGTCCTTGAACAGCAGGTAGCCGCGGATCACGCGGTAGATGACCCACAGCGACGTCGCGCCCCAGATCCCGAACGCGAGCAGCGGGCCGAGCAGGAACACGATGAACAGCAGCACGAAGACGATGCCGCCGAGGACGCCCCACAGCGTCGAGTACCAGAAGGTGCGGATCAGCCAGCGCAGGTGCGAGGCGATCCACGTGCCCTGGGCCTCGGCCCGCTTGACGTAGGCGACGACGATGCCGACGATGCCGAGCAGGCCGACGAGAGGTGCGGCGACCACCACGCCACCGGCCGACACCAGCGCCGAGATGGCGCCCAGACCGATGAGGATGTACGCGACCAACGCACCCGTCACCGGCGGCTCGCCGACGACAACGGCATTGGACACCTGATAGTCGGCCATGATGGCTAGCTCCTTCCCCGATCGAGGCGGCCGGGCCGGCCGCACCAGCCCAATATAGGGCCGGCGGGGCGGCGGTTCAATCCGCGTGGCCGCGGTCCGTCGCTCAATACCGCCGTCCGTCCTTGTGCGCCGCGTGGAAGCCGCCGTCGTCGACCGACCACATCAGGTCGTCGTCGGGGTAGTGGGCGACGTCCGCGTCGACCCGGCTGCCGATCTCGAGGAACCGCGCGACGGCGCCGCTGCGGTTGACGAAGTGGTGCGCGTCGGTGCTGCCGGCCGGATAGCCGGCGCAGGTGCCGGCACCGAGCAACTGCTCGCCGGCGTCGGTGACCAGCACCAGCTCGCCCTCCAGCACGAAGACGAACTCGTCCTCGTGCGTGTGCCAGTGGCGCAGCGCCGACTGCGCGCCCGGCTGGAGCGTCACCAGGTTGACGCCGAACTGCGTGAGGCCGGCCGCGTCGCCCAGCCGGCGCTTGGTGCGATCGCCCATCCGCGAGCGGAACGGCTCGGGATAGACGGAACGACGCAGTTCCTCGACGGTCCGCGGGTCGAGCGCGGGCAGCTTGAGCGATGGCATGGCAGGTCCCTCCTCCCCGGTCGGCTGCAGGGACTCCCCGGCAGCGCTGCCGCCGCGGCGGCAGCCCGGCGACGAATCGGACGCGGGCGGCGCCGCGCGACCGCGAACGGTGGCTATACTATCGCCGTATGGACGCGTTGACGATCGGCCCGGTCCGACGGTCGCGTCCGCGTGGGGCCGCATCCCGGCCAAAACCAACCCTGGGAGTACCCCGATGTCCGCCAATCCCGACCGCACCCGAGAGAAGATCGTCGACGATTTCGCCGCCGTACTGACCGAGGCCGAGGACATGCTGAAGCGTGCCGCCGGCGAAACCGGCGAGAAGGCCCGCGACCTGCGCGAACAGGTCGAATCGAAGCTGCTGCACGCGAAGCTCCGGCTGCAGGAACTGCAGGGACATACGATCGACCAGGCGAAGGCCGCGGCCCGCGCCACCGACGACTACGTCCACGACCATCCGTGGCAGTCGATCGGCGTCGCCGCCGCGCTCGGCTTCCTCGTCGGCCTGCTGCTCAACCGCCGCTGAACGCCCGCCCGGCGTGAACGACGAACTGCCGGCGTCCCCGACGGCGCGCCCGGGCCTCGCCGGCTCGCTCGCCCGGCTCGCCGAATCCGCGCTGGCGCTGCTGCGCACGCGCGCCGAGCTCGCTGCCGTCGAGTTCGCCGAGAGCCGCGACCACGCGCGCGACAGCCTCGTGCTGGGCGCCGTCGTCGGCTTGGCGCTGGCGCTCGCCTGGGTCGCGCTGTGCGCGCTCGTCGTCGTCGCCCTGTGGGACGGCTACCGGCTGGCGACGCTCGCCGGGCTCGCCGGGTTCCACGTGCTGGTGGCGCTCGCCGCGTGGGTCAGGCTGCGCGCCGCGAGGGCCGGCCGGCCCGAGCCGTTCGCGCAGACGCTGGCCGAGCTCGAGCGCGACCGGCAATGGCTCGCCGAGCAGCTGCGGAACCGGCCATGAGCCCGACGGGCCGCCCCGAGGGCGAATTGCACCGGAGTGCGCAGCACGAAGGTAGCCCAGCGAGCCCGACGGGCCGCCCCGAGCGCGAACATGCCCCGCAGCGCGCAGCGCGGAGGGTAGTCCAGTGAGCACGCGTCCGTCCTACGCCGCCGAGCGCAAGGCGCTGTTGTCCACCCGCGCCGAGCTCGATCGGGCGCGGCTCGCGTTCGCCTGGCGCGAGGCGCGCTCGCTGGTGCTGCCGCCGGTGGCGCCCGGCGCCGGGGCCCGCTACCGCGGCACCGCGACGCTGCTGGTCGGCGCCGCTGCGCCGTTCGTCGGCACCGAGCGGCTGCGCCGCTGGCTGCGTACCGCGTCGTTCGCGCTGATCGCCTACCGGGTGCTCAGCAACTGGCGCCGCTGACCCGGCGCCACCGCCGTCAGAGCCCGAGCGACGGCCACAGCGCGTCGACCCGCGCCTTGACCGCGGCGTCCATCGCGATCGGCCGCCCCCACTCGCGCTGCGTCTCGCCGGGCCACTTGTTGGTCGCGTCGATCCCCATCTTGCTGCCGAGGCCGGCCACCGGCGAGGCGAAGTCGAGGTAGTCGATCGGCGTCGACTCGACCAGCAGCGTGTCGCGCCGCGGGTCGACCCGCGTGGTCAGCGCCCAGACGACTTCCTTCCAGTCGCGGACGTCGACGTCGTCGTCGGTGACGATGATGAACTTGGTGTACATGAACTGCCGCAGGAAGCTCCAGACGCCGAACATCACCCGCTTGGCGTGCCCGGCGTACTGCTTCTTCAGCGCCACGACGGCCAGCCGGTACGAGCAGCCCTCGGGCGGCAGGTAGAAATCGACGATCTCCGGGAACTGCCGCTGCAGCAGCGGGACGAACACCTCGTTCAGCGCGACGCCGAGCACCGCCGGCTCGTCCGGCGGCTTGCCGGTGTAGGTCGAGTGGTAGATCGGCTCGCGCCGCATCGTCATCCGCTCGATGGTGAGCACCGGGAAGCGCTCCACGTCGTTGTAGTAGCCGGTGTGGTCGCCGAAGGGCCCTTCGGCCGCGGTCTCATAGCCGGTCGGATCGGACGCGTCGGGACGGATGTGGCCTTCGAGCACGATCTCGGCCGACGCCGGCACCTGCAGCCCGTGCGTCAGGCAGCCGACGATCTCGGTGCGCGCGCCGCGCAGCAGGCCGGCGAACTGGTATTCGGACAGCGTGTCGGGGACCGGCGTCACCGCACCCAGGATCGTCGCCGGATCGGCGCCGAGCGCCACGGCGATCGGGAACGGCTTGCCGGGGTGCGCCAGCGCGTGATCGCGGAAATCGAGCGCGCCGCCGCGGGTCGACAGCCAGCGCATGATCACCTTGTCGGGGCCAACCACCTGCTGCCGGTAGATGCCGAGGTTCTGCCGCGTCTTGTGCGGGCCGCGGGTGACGGTGAGACCCCAGGTGATCAGCGGACCGACGTCGCCGGGCCAGCAGGTCTGCACCGGCAGCCGGGCGAGATCGACGTCGGCCCCTCCCAGACGACCTCCTGGCACGGCGCCGAGGACCGCAGCTTGGGCGCCATGTTGAGCACCTGCATGAACACCGGCCGCGTGTTGCGCCACGCGTCGACCAGGCCCTTCGGCGGCTCGGGCTCCTTGAGGAACGCGAGCAGGCGGCCGATCTCCCGCAGCGCGCCGACGTCCTCCTCGCCCATTCCCAGCGCGACGCGCCGCGGCGTGCCGAACAGGTTGGCCAGCACGGGGATCGTGTGCCGGCGCGGGTTCTCGAACAGCAGCGCGGGGCCGCCGGCCTTGAGCACCCGGTCGCAGATCTCGGTGACCTCCAGCCGCGGATCGACCTCGACCGCGATGCGGCGCAACTCGCCGCGGGACTCGAGTTGCGCGATGAAGTCGCGCAGGTCGGCATATTTCATCGGCGCTCGGCGGTCGGGGCCGCCGGGTGGGGGACGATGGCGCATGGTAGCAAAGGCGGCGCGGCGCCCGCCGCGGTCCCGCACGGCGGTCGCGGCACGCCCTACAATGGGCGATGGCCAGCCCCCAGCACCCCAACGCGCGTTTCGTCGCCCGCCGGCGCGCGATCGTCGCCATCGTCCTCGCGTGCTTCGTGCTGTCGTTCTTCCACCGCACCGCGCCCGCGGCGATGGCGCACGAGCTGGTCCGCACGTTCGCCATCGGCAGCACGGTGCTGGGGACGCTCGCCGCGACGTACTTCTACGTCTACACGGTGCTGCAGATCCCCGTCGGCGTGCTCGCCGACACGCTCGGGCCGCGGACGATCCTCGCCGGCGGCTCGGCGATCGCCGGCGCCGGCTCGCTCGCGTTCGCGCTCGCGCCGAGCTGGGAGGTCGCCGCCGTCGGCCGGACGCTGGTGGGCATCGGCGTGTCGACGGCGTTCATCGCGATCCTCAAGGTGACCGCGGTGTGGTTTCCCGCCAACCGCTTCGCGACGCTGAACGGGCTGACGATGTTCGCCGGCAACTGCGGCGCGGTGCTGGCCGGCGCGCCGCTCGCCTGGCTGCTGGGGCAGGTCTCGTGGCGGTCCGTGTTCGTCGGACTCGCGCTGCTGTCGCTGGCGCTGGCCGTGGCGACGGCACGCTGGGTCCGCGACCGGCCCGAGGACCTCGGCTTCGCGCCGGTCCACGCGGCGGCGGCACCGGGCCGGCGGCTGCACTGGACCGGCGCGCTGCGGCAGGTGCTCGCCAACCCGGCGACGTGGCCGGGGTTCGTCGTCAACTTCGGCGTCGCGGGCAGCTTCCTCGCGTTCGCCGGGCTGTGGGCGGTGCCCTACCTCGAGCAGGTCCACCGGCTGTCGCGCGTGGACGCCGCGCTGCACGCGAGCCTGCTGCTGTTCGGCGTCGCCGTCGGTGCGCTGGTCGTCGGCATCGTATCCGACCGGCTGTCCAACCGGCGCGGCGTGATGCGGCTCTACACGCTGGCCTACACGTTGACGTGGCTGCCGTGGCTCCTCGGCGCGACGCTGCCCGCGCCGGCGAGCCACCTCTGGTTCCTGCTGATGGGCCTGGTCATCCCCGGCTTCGTGCTGACCTGGACCGTCGCCAAGGAAGTCAACCGTCCCGAGCACTCCGGCATCGCCACCGCCGTCGTCAACGTCGGCATCTTCCTCGGCGCCGGCCTGCTGCAGCCGGCGGTCGGCTGGCTGCTCGATCGGGGCCGCGCCGCCGGCGACCTGCCCGGCGGCTGGACGCACGCGATCGCGCTGCTCGCCTGCGCCGCGGCGCTCGGCGCGGTGGCGTCGCAGTGGGTGCGCGAAACCGGCCGCCGCACCGCGCCGGCGGTCAGATGACCGGGTTCGCGCCGCCGTCCATGGGCACGATCGCGCCGGTCACGTAGCTCGCCCGGTCGGACGCGAGGAACAGCGCCAGCTGCGCGATCTCCTCCGGCGTGCCGTAGCGGCGCAGCGGCAGCTTCTGCTGGTTGCGCGCGAGCAGTTCGTCGGGCGTCGCACCGGTCATCCTGGCCTCGACGGCGAGCCCCTGCTGCACCCGGTCGGTGAGCGTCGCGCCGGGGTTGATGCCGTTGATGCGCACGCCCCGCGGCCCGAACGCCGCCGCCAGCCCCGTGGTGGCGAGCATCAGCGCCGCGTTGGCGGCGCCGCCCGGAAGGTGCATCGGGTTGGCGACCTTGCCGCCGGCCCCGATGACGTTGACGACCGCCCCGCGGCCGCGGGCGGCCATCGACTTCAGCACCGCGTCGAGCGGGTGGATGTAGCTGAAGTACTTCGCGTCCATCGCCGCGTGCCACGCCGCGACGTCGAGGTCGTCGGGTGCGTAGCGCCGGGCGGCACCGGCGGAATTGACGAGCACGTCGATCGGACCGAGTTGCACTTCGACTTCGGCGACCATCGGCGCGGCAGTCTCGGCGCGCGTCAGGTCGGCGACCAGCGCCAGTGGCGGTGTCGGGTGCGGCCAGCGCGCCAGCGCGGCATCGAGGTTCGCCCGGCTGCGCGACACGATCGCGACCCGTGCCCCCTCGGCGGCGAACGCGGACGCGCACGCGTAACCGATCCCCTTGCTCGCGCCGGTGACGAGCACGACCTTGCCGGCGAATCCCAGGTCCATCGACGTCATCTCCTTTCGCCATCGCCGGCGGCCGCCGGGCGATCTGCGGGCGGGGCGGCGGGTACCGACCCGGTCCTTTCCTCCGGCGCCAGCCGGCCGCGCAGGAAGGCGAGCAGCCGGGCGCGCGAATCGACCCGGGCCTGCGGATCGCCGGCAACCGTCACCCCCTGCCCCGGATGGACGCCGCCGGGGACGTCGAGGCGCCGCCGCTCCGCGGCGACGCCGTCGAAGCCGTGGTACGCCCCCGGATAGACGGTGATCGCTACGTCGCCGCCTTCCGCCGCGAGCTTCGCGGCGAGTCGCTCGCACGGCGCGGCCGGAGTCCAGTCGTCGGCGGCCCCGATGTAGAGCGCGAGCGGCAGCGCGAGCGCATAGCCATTGCGCATCCGCTCCGACGCCGCGCAACCGGGATAGAACGCCGCCGCGGCCCGCAGGTATGGCTGCCGGGGCTGCTGCCGCTGCCACGCCGCGACCTGCGCATCGTTGCGATTGCTCACCGCCAGCACCGTGGCGCCGCCGTGCGACCAGCCGACGACGGCGACCCGGTCGGCGACGACGTCGGGACGCTGCTGCAGGTAGGCGAGCGCGCCCAGCACGTCGCGCCGGCGGTCGTCGACGGTGACCGGCCGCCGGCCGTTCGGCAGCGTGCAGAGCTCCTCGATCCCGCGCGAGCGCAGGCTGTCCGGGAACAGCACGACGTAGCCTTCGGCCACCAGCACCGCGGCCATCTCGCGGTTGCGCGCCGACAGCGCATCCGGCCGCTTCCGATCGTTGGTGTACATGCCGCCGCAGCCGTGCAGCGCGATCACCGCGGGGAACCGCTGGCGGTCGGCGCCGTCGGCCGGGGGCCGGAACAACCAGGCATCGATGGGCACCGGACGGCCGCTGCCGCGCTCGCGCGCCTGGGACTCGAAGCTCACCTTTTCGGCGACCGGCGGCGCCGCCAACGTCGCCACCGCGAACATGCCCGTTGCCGCCGCCACCACCCACCGTCGCCTCGTCATCGCCACTCGCTCCGATCGCCGCGCAGGGCGTCGCCGACGATCTGCCACGCCGCGAGCTTCTCGGCCAGCGGCCGCGTGTACGCCGGGCTCGTCGACGGCAGCGCGATCGTCGCGAACCCCGCGTCGCGCCAGGACGGCTGCGCGCGAGCCGCCGTCTGCCCGTTGAAGCATACCAAGGCGAGGCCGGGCGCAGCAGCACGCGCGCGGACCGGGCTGCCCCATCGCGGCTCGCGGATCGCACCGTCGAGGCTGCCCGCGCGCCGGCAGGCGACGATCGTGTCCCACAGCCCCAGCCCGGCGGCGAGCAGCGCGGCGATCCGCTGCTCGTACGCCAGCGCGGCCAGCGGGACGCCGAGGAGCGCGCCGGCGATCGGCCAGAAGTGATTGCGCGGGTGCGCGTAGTACTGCCCGGCCGCGAGCGAGGCCTCACCGGGGAAGCTGCCGAGCACGAGCACGCGCGTCCGCGCGCACCAGATCGGGGCCAACCCGCGACGGAAGGCCTCGTCCCCGATGCCAATTCTCGCTGCGGCGACATTCGATCGTTGCCGCCGTGCAACGGACCCTATGTCGATGGGGGTCTTTGGGGCCGAATTTGACATGGGTCAATCATTGCGCCGCAGCGCACCAATAGGATGCAATCGAGTCACTGAAGCGTAACGCTGCACGCGTGTCCCATTCTATTGGAGTCTCCCGATGAAAAAGCCTGCCCTGCGTCCGTTGGTTGCCGCGATGCTCGTCGCGCTGTCCGTCCCCGTAACGGCCGAAGCCCAGAACTGGATGGCCCGCGTCCGCGCGATCGGCATCTACCCCGACGTCAGCTCGTCGATCAACGGCCTCGATGTCAAGGAACAGTGGGCGCCTGAGCTCGACTTCACGTATTTCTTCAACAAGAACCTCGCCGCCGAACTGATCCTCGGCACGGCGCGGCACACGGTCTCGCTGGACGGCGTAGGCGACATCGGCAAGGTGAGCCACCTGCCGCCGACGCTCACGCTGCAATACCACTTCACCGACCTCGGCGCGGCCAAGCCGTACGTCGGCGGCGGTCTCAACCTCACGTACTTCTACGACGTCGGCCTGCAACTGCCGAACGGCACGAAGCTCGACCTCGCAGACGACTGGAGCTTCGGCGGCGCGCTGCAGGCCGGCCTCGACTATCAACTGCAGAAGAACCTGTACCTCAACTTCGACGTCAAGTACATCTGGATCAAGAACGACGTCACCGTGCAGGCGACCGGCACGACGATCGGCGATCTCAAGATCAACCCGTGGGTGTTCGGCGTCGGCGTGGGCTGGCGCTTCTGATCGCGCTGCACCGACGGCATCGACGGGCGCCCGCGGGCGCCCGTTTTTTTGGGTATCTTGGCGACACCGCCAAACCGCCGATCTACCTGCGGGTCGATGCTGCCCTTCCGCTGGGCGAACAGGGACTCGGCGTCCGCATCAGAACCCGCGCGGCCAGGCGTGTACGCGCACCGCGTAGTCGAGCGCGATGCCGGCGAACACCGCGAAGCCGAGCCAGTGGTTGTGCAGGAACGCGCGGAAGCAGCGCGCGCGATCGCGGTCGCGGATCAGCCGCCAGTGCCACAGCGCGCAGCCCAGCGCCGCCAGCAGCCCGGCGTGGTACAGCGAGCCCAGCGCTTCGACGCGGCCGACGGCGAACATCGCCGCCAGGTACCCCGCGTAGCAGACCAGCACTGCGGCGACGTCGTAGCGGCCGAAGGCGATCGCCGACGTGCGCAGCCCCAGCCTCAGGTCGTCGTCGCGGTCGACCATCGCGTACTCGGTGTCGTAGGCGACGACCCAGAGCAGGTTGCCGGCGAACAGCCACCACGCCAGCGCGGGCACGGCGTCGTGGACAGCGGCAAAGGCCATCGGGATGCCGAACGAGAACGCGACGCCGAGGAACGCCTGCGGCAGCGCGAAGAAGCGCTTGAAGAACGGATAGACACCGGCGATCACGACGGCGGGCAGCGACAGCAGGATCGTCGTCCGGTTGGTCGCCAGCACCATCAGGAAGGCGCAGAACGCGAGTGCCGCGGCGACAGCGACGGCCTCCCACGGCGGCACCTCGCCCACGGCGAGCGGCCGGCGGGCGGTGCGCTCGACGTGCGGGTCGAACCGGCGGTCGGCCCAGTCGTTGATCGCGCAGCCGGCGGAACGCATCAGCAGCGTCCCCATCGAGAACACCAGCAGCTGCGTCCACGTCGGCCGGCCCGCCGCGGCGAGCCACAGCGCCCCGAGCGTGGGCCACAGCAGCAGCAGCGTGCCGATCGGCTTGTCGAGCCTGATCAGGCGCTCGTAGGCGTCGAGCCGGGCGGCGACGACCTGCCAGCGGGAGCCGCGCGACGCCGGGGCGTTCACCGGACATCCCTCCGCGCGGCGCGCTGCGGAGCTCGTTCGCGCCCGGGGAGGCCCTTCGCGCTCACCAGATTA
>WBZP01007797.1_pt1 | contig 10243 bp, 9 predicted proteins | sample 5204301 | NCBI WGS metagenome assembly WBZP01 (sample SAMN12412401, study PRJNA552823) | activated sludge metagenome | isolation source: activated sludge from nitrification reactor of wastewater treatment plant... | place: USA: Pennsylvania | collected 2017 | reverse complement strand
AATGAAGTCCACATCCCGTTCCAGGCCAAAGAGGATATCCTTGGTGTCTTTTTGCGTGATCGCCGGGAGGTTAACGCGGACGCCCGGGAGATTCACGTGCCGCTTGCTCTTCAAGAGCCCGCCATCCAGGACACGGCACCGCATGAGACGCTCGTGCTTTTCCAGCACCTCAAAGTTGATCAGCCCATTGTCCACGGTGATCCGGTCGCCCACCTTCACCGCCTCCAGTAAGTCCGCATAATTGATCTGGATGGAGCTTTCTTCCACGTCCATCGGTCCGCGCGTGGTGACGGACACGATCTCGCCTTGCCGCAGATCCAGCTCGTTGGAGAGATCCCCGGTACGAATCTCCGGGCCTTGCGTGTCCAGGAGAATCGGGATTGGAAACTTCACCTTCCGATTGAGCGTCTTGATGTGCTGGATGACTTTGGCGTGGGAGTCGTGGTCGCCGTGGGACATGTTCAGCCTCGCGATGCTCATGCCGGCATCGTAGAGCTTCTGCAGCATCTCGTAGGATTCCGTAGCCGGGCCGATCGTGCAGATGATCCGGGTCTTTTGCATGTAGCTCCCTGGAGCAGCGAATGCCCCTGTGAGCCGGCGTGGAATCGGCCGGCTGATGACAATGCCCTGTGGAGAGATCTGGAAGAACCGAAGGCATTCTACTTGGTATCGTCGTCTCCGTCTATCGCACCGGAGATGTCTCACCTCCACGGAAATGATCGCCCGCCGACTGATACAGCGCCAGTCAGGTCCTCGAGTGGGCTGTCCGCCCCGGGTACCAGATTCCTACGCGTTGCCCGGTCGAAACCGAGAAGCCCGCAAAGAGTTCCGGACGCTCGGACAAACGGTCTGCCGTTGAACGGGTCCCTGCTAAGAGAGCCAGACGCCCGGATAAGACGCCAAACGGTCTCTGGCCTATAGTGCAACCAGACAGCAGGCGGTACCAGGGAGAAGGGCTGTGCAACAGACAACAAGGAGGGACACCATGATGACGAACACGGCGGAAATGGAAACCAGCGGTCTGAAGACACGACTCAATACGATTTGGACAGCAGGGGACTATGACCGGTTTTCGCGATACATGGAAGGCGGTGCGCGGGAATTTTATGAGCGCCTCCAGCTGGCGCCGGGAGGACGCCTGTTGGATGTGGGATGCGGCTCAGGCCAACTCGCCTTGATCGCCGCGAAAGATGGCCTGGAGGTAACGGGCGTGGACATCGCGGCGAATTGGGTGGAACGCGCGCAGGCCCGGGCTCGCGCGGAAAGGGTGAACGCCCGATTCGAAGTCGCCGATGCCGAAGCGCTTCCATTCGAAGCGGCTCGTTTCGACGTCGTCGTGAGTGTGATCGGTGCGATGTTTGCTCCGCGGCCTGATCTGGTGGCGCAGGAGCTGTTACGGGTGTGCACGCCCGGCGGGACGCTCGCCATGGCCAATTGGACGGCGGAGGGATTCGTGGGACAGATGTTCAAGAACGTTGCAAAATTCATCGGGCCGTCGGGTATGCCGTCGCCGGTGCTGTGGGGCAACGAAGGGACGGTTCGAGAACGGCTTGGTCATGGGTTGTCCACTCTCAGTCTGACCAGGCGGCAGTATCTGTTCAGCTATCCCTTTCCTCCGTCGGAGGTCGTGGAATTCTTCCGTCTCTACTATGGACCGACCAACCGGGCCTTTGCATCTCTCGACGCGCAAGGGCAGGCGCACTTGCGTCAGGATTTGGAAACGCTCTGGACTGCGCACAACCAGGCAGGGCCGGACTCCACGACGGTGTATGGCGAATATCTGGAAGTCATCGGCATTCGGGCGTAAGCCCTGAACGCCTCATAAAAAGGAGAGACACCATGACGAACGCAGCCACCACCGAGATTGATCAGAAGACGGGCCTGTACGACATCACGAATCTCGACAAGATGAAGGATCTGGGTACCCACGCACCCGAAGCGATGAAGGCGTTTGTAGCGTTCGATCGGGCTGCGCTGGCGCCCGGCGCGATTCCCGGGAAATATAAGGAGTTGATGGCGCTGGCCGTGGCCTTCACGACGCAGTGTCCGTACTGCATCGAGTTGCATGCGAATAAGGCGAGGGAGTATGGCGCGTCGGCCCCCGAGATTGCTGAATCGGTGCTCGTGGCAGCCGCTTTGCGCGCCGGCGGAGCGATCACGCACGGCACCCATGCGATATGAGCGGCATGTGAAGAAGCGGGCGGGCCGACCTTGTCGGCCCGCCGTGCAATCGACACACAATATTGCGCGGACCACGATGCCGCAGTTTTGCTGGGAGGAAGAGACACCGTGAGTCCGCTGTCGCAATCGAAAAGGAGATCATCATGACACGATGTCGAGCATTGATAGTGACCCTGGGGCTGTTGCTGGCGGGCAACGGTCTCGCATCAGCGGAAATCCTGGCGTTGCTCAACTATGAGAGTAAGCCGAACCAGTCGGTGAGGCGGGAGGGCATTGCGATCATGGACATCGATCCCGAATCGGGGAACTTCGGGAAGATTCTGATGGAAATTCCCCTGCCGTCCGACCTTGTGGCGCACCACATTTTCTTCAATCGCGACCGGAGCAAAGCCTATATCACGGCGCTGGGGAAAAGCATTTTGCATGTCGTACATCTGCGAGAGTTTCCGTACCGGCTGCGGGCGATCAATGTGCCGGATTGCCAGATGGGGGAAGATCTTGCCGTGTCGGAAGATAACCGGACGTGGTACCTCACCTGCATGGGATCGAACAACGTCATCATCGGAGACGCCCTGCTCGACACCCCGATCAAAGCGGTCAGTGCCGCCTCGCCGGCCTTAGCGACGATTCAGTATCCGCACGGGATTGCGATTCACAACGGGATCGATCGCGTTCTGGTCACCAGCACCGTCAAGCCGGATATGTCCGATGCGGGAGAATCCATCACCGTGATGGAGGCCGGCAGCGGCCGCGTGCTCTCGACCCACAAGGTCTCATCGAAACCAACGCCGGCCAAATCCGCACCCGTTGAAGTGATGTTCAGTCCCAATTCCAATCCTCCGGTCGTGCATATCACCAATATGCTCGAAGGGACGCTGTGGGCCGGCCTGTGGGATCCGGCGAGTAAGGCCTTTTCGTTTCATCAAGTCGATGACTTTGGCCCACGGCAGCAAGGCATGCCGCTCGAAATGCTCTATAACGCCAAGGGAGACCGTCTGTTCGTCACGACGGCCAAACCGGGATTCGTCAATCTGTACGACAACAGCGATCCCCGGCAACCGAAGTTTCTCAAGACGATCGCTGCGGCCGCCGGCGCGCACCATAGCGTGCTGTCACCCGACGAGCGTTACTTGTTCGTCCAGAACAGCTTTCTCAATCTGGACGGCATGAGCGATGGGTCGATTACCGTGATTGACCTGAAGGCGGACAAAATTCTGGGGAGCATCGACACCCTGAAAGCGCAGGGGTTCAACCCCAACTGCATCATGCTGCTGCCGACTCAGCCGGGCGACTTGCGGGCGAGCCGGGCCACTGAGTGAGGGACTGGGTGGCGTGAGTCGATTGCCGCACAGGATGAAATTTGCTCGACCTGCAGAGGTCTCGATAGAGGAGGGAGCATCGGCCGTTGTTCGGCAACGAGCTCCCTCCGGCAGGAGCATGGTATCGGTCGCATGCGCTACGGAGGTTCGACGGCCCTGGTTCCACCAGTTGCAAATGCCGTCGAAGACACTCAGTCTCTCAATTGCCGCCCACTCATGCATCGTCGGATCGATTTTCGTCATCGACCGCCACCCGGTTGCCCATTCCATGAACGGTTTTCTGGGGCTCCGCCGGAAAGAATTCCCCCTCTAGCTTTGACGCCGCTTGGATTACATTCGTGCGTACCTGTTCGCTATAATGCGGCCGAACGTTTAGAGGGAGGCAGGTCATGGCTTTCAATCAGGTCGGAGATTTCTGGCTGGCGCCCGGTGAATCCATCCGCGTCCATCTGGCCCTGGGAGGGCTGATCAATGAAGTGGAATGGGGCGGGTTTGATTTCGGCGCCCAGTGGATCATGGCGGACGGCATCGGGATCAGCCCGGTGCGGCTCATGGTCAGCGAGCACACCAAGGAAAAGAAACCGATTCGCGTGCATCCCGGTTCACCGAGTCCGACCGTGTATTCGGTGACCGTGACCAACATCGGCGAAGAACTGGCGCATTTTACGGTTCAAGGCGGGGGGAACGCCTAAACGTTCCGAAGGAGGTCGTACGTGAAAGCGAAGCGGACCATGCATGTGCTGACGGATAAAAAGGGCGCAATCGTGGGGGGCGGCATACTCACTCCCGGCAAGGATCATAAGGGTAAACCGGTTCATATCCGGCTCGAGGCACTGAAAGGACAGTCGGTGAAGGAGGTCGCGGTACCGGCCGATCTTGCAAGGCTCGAAGGGGCGGAATTGTTCCGCCGGCTCCACTGCGATTTTCATTTGCCGCGCGGCAAGAAGGAACTGGTGCGGAAAGCACCCCGCCGTTAGGGAAGACGCGGCCACGCCTGCGTCGAGATACCACAACGTGAACATTGGTACATTTCGGATGGCACGGTAGTGCTGGACCGCCTCCAGGATATCCGGCGACGTTCGGCTATGACCGATTCATTGGAGTTGCATGAACAAGGAACCCGTCTTAGGTCGCACTGATTCGGTTGAAGGAACAGGCCTCGTCATCGGAGGTTTTTATGTTCTGGAAGGCCTGGCCGTCGTCGGGTTTCTGGCCTGGTACCGAACGCTGGCCTACGAGTCCGCAGGTGACGCGCTCCTGACCATGTGGGGCATGATCGGGATGGGCGCGTTTGTGGGCGCAGGCGTGCTGGCCTTCCTGATTGCGCGAGCCTGTTATCGGCTACGGCAGGCGGGGTCGAATACGTGGGTGCTGGGTCTCGTGATGAATATGCTTGTCGTCGGGACGCTGTTTCCCGCCGCAGAGGTAGTTCTGCGACGAGTGGCCGTGGGAGACTCGGCTTACGATGTCACGTTAGGCGGATATCGCCTGTACCCCCGGCAGTGGCAGAAAGTCACCTCCACATATGGAACCGTACTGGAAAAGGCGCAACGGCATCCGACCTATTTGGTTTCTGATGATGCTCTGGGTTGGACCGTTGGCCCGAATCGCACAAGCGAGAATGCCCTGTATGTCAGTAGTGCTGAAGGCTTGCGGAGCCCTGTGAAAGGGGCGGTGTTGAAAAGTGAGCAACGTCCCTGCCGGATCGCTCTGGTCGGAGACTCCTACACGTTCGGCGAGAACGTGGCCTTTGAAGATACGTGGGGATCAGTGCTCGACAGCCTGCTGGGGCGCCGCTGCCAGATTCTCAATTTTGGCGTCATCGGGTATGGCATCGATCAAATGTACCTCCGCTATCTGCACGATGTACGATCCTGGCACCCCGATCTCGTCATCGTGGCCTTTATCGATCACGACTTGCGCCGCACGATGACCAGTTATGGCTTTCTGACCTTTCCAGACGGCAGGTTTCCCTTCATCAAACCCCGATTCGTGTTACGAGGAAATGAGGTGGAAGTAATTAATCGCCCCCTGATTTCTTCGCAGCAGCTGTTCGGCAACCCCTCGATCCATGATCTCCCGTTTATCAAGTATGACATCGGGTACGAGCCGTCCGAATGGGATCGTCCGGGGTTGGACTTCGCGACCCGGTCCTATCTCTTTCGTGCTCTATATACCTCCATGCGCCCGCTCGATCGTCTTGGCCGCCCGGAGACGTCCGTATCAGAAACTACAGCGCTCAATCGTGCCCTGTTGCTCAAACTTCGGGAAGCGATTGAATCGGACGGAGCCAAACCTCTCATGGTGTCCCTCCCGACCGAATGGGAGCGGATGGACGGGCTTGATCGAACAAAGGGTGGGCAACTGCTAACCGATGCCCATATCCCTCATCTCGAACTGACCTCTTGCATGAAGCCGTTCGCAACGAATGATCTGTATAATGCGCCCGCGGCCGGAGGACATTATTCCGTCAAGGGCAATCGGGAAGTGGCGAATTGCCTGATTGGGGATGTGAAGTCGATGTTGTAGATGGCGTCCTGTTAGTCTTGCGTGGACAACGACAGACAAGGGGATCAGCACACCGAGTGGTTGCCCGGAGCCGGGCCGAACGCACCTTTCGCGATTCGACGAACGTCCGGTTCGTGTTCCGTAATCGGGCGGCGAATAGAATCAGGCGCAACCCATTTCTTTCTCCGGCCTCATTGCGCCTGGGCGCGACGCGAGAGCGACACGATGTAGGACGCCGAACGGGCGGCAATCATCGGATCGGCTGCCTCGATACCGGGCACCAGCGCTCCCGGCATGAAGAGCAACTTCTTCTCGGCGGCCTGGCTGTCCGCCACCGCCTTGGTGATGGTAATCGTCCCCAATTCGATCTGCTTGCGGCTATCCGGCCAGGCAACTGATGGATCGTCGATCCTGTCGTCTTTCCCAGCCACCTGCACCAACAGTTTAAACTTGGCGGGGCCGCGGCGCACCCGTTCGCGAATCTCAGTGCTCAGATAGTCAGGCTCCGCCGTTGCCAGTTGCTCCTGGGTAAGAAAGTGCTCGCCCGCCACGGGGCGAAGCTGGTATCGACCGAAGGTGACGTGCCCTTTCGTATTTGTGAACTTAAACGAGTTGATCCCGAAGTAGGGCAGTGTGGCGTAACTGACCGGCTGCGGCTTCGGGCTCTCCACGAAATGCTTTGCAGCCGGATGCGTCCCTAGAAACGTCTCGATGGCAGTGGGCCTGGGAGCGTCCGGTCCGCTTGCACCCACTGCGAGCAGAAAGTCCCTGAACTCTTCCGCCGTGGCAACCGGAAATCCGTTAAAGGACAGGACCACGAGATCCGTCTTGGACCCGTCGGGGAGCGAAAATTTGATGGCCATGCCGCGAGGCATGTTGTTCGTGTCCGGGACGTTTGGCTGCCCCGAGCCGGCCGAAAACCGCACCGTTACCGGAATCGGCGCCTTCTTCTTTTGCAGGTGAGCGGCCTTGCTGACTGAGGCGGCTGTAGCGGCAGGGCTGAGCGTGCCTTCCAACACGACGCCCTTCGGGTGATTCGCGCGCATGCCAGGATGAACACCGAAGACGCCATTGAAGGCATCGACGAGTTGTTCGGCCAGCGATTTCTGATTTGCGGGAGCCACCTCTGCCACGGAAGAGGCGGAGATGATCAGGGTAGCAATGAGCGCGGCTGTTGCTGCGAGTGATCTCCACATAGGCCAGTCCCTCCTCGAAGGTTGTGGATTCAACAACGCACAGCTGGGAAGAGCTCGTCCCAATCAAGGATCCGGACGGACGGGGAAACGGGTTGGGATAGCGATGGAAACCCTACTCCTGCATGCCGACTGAGTCAATCGGTTAGCGAGACTGGAAGCTATGATGTCGTCGGCATTGTGGGGAAGGCCGCTGGCGCGGAAGTGGCCTGCGATTTCTGCCAGGTTGTTCTAATCATTTGGCCGCGGACCTGCTCACCATCCAGCCAGGTTCATCCTTTCTGCTTCCCATCCAGCAGACAACTGACATTCATGTCGCCCATGACATTGATCGCCGTTCGGCAGCGGTCGAGAAACCAATCCACGGTAAGCAGAACGGGGATGAACTGTACGGGCAGTCCCACCGCGGTGAAGACCATGGTCATGGTGACCAGACCCGCCTCGGGAATGCCGGCGGCGCCGACCGAGGCAATGATGCTCGTCAGCACGACCATCAATTGCTGTTGAGCGCTGAGGTCCATTCCGATCATTTGGGCGATAAACAAAGCTGCCATCGCTTCGTAGAGTGCGGTGCCGTCGTTGTTGAAATTCGCCCCAACGAGCGCCCCCATGCTGGCCGATTGCTCGCGCAATCCCACGCGCTCTTTCAACGCGGCGTAGGTCACCGGCATCGTGGCGGTCGAGCTGGCCGTGGAGAAGGCCATGACCAGCGCATCGCGTCCGTTGCTGAGCAAGGCGCCGGGGCGCACCCATGATCCGAAGCGGATGCGGACCAGATAATAAGCCGCTTGTATGGCAAGTGCGAGCAACACGCTCAGCACGAAGATTCCCAAAGCCTTGAACTGGGCAAAGCCCTCCGTTCCCACGATGCTGGCGACGATCCCGAAGACGGCCAGCGGTACCACCGCAATGATCCAGTGCAAGATCTTGATCAGCGATTCGAGAAAAAGCCCCACCACCTGTTCGACCGTGCCGAGCGGGCGGTGCCGCTCCTTTCGCAGGGCCATGCCGAATGCCACCGCGACGAAGATGACACCAATGACTTTCCCGTCGTCACCGAGCGGTCCAAGCAGACTCTTCGGCACATTCTCAAAAAAGAGGATGAGCGGATTCGCGCTGTGCGTGGTTTCGGTGGACGAGGGAGACGGCATCAACCCCGCTCCCTGTCCCGGCTGGATGATGTTGGCGACGGTCAATCCGACGGTGATCGCGACCAACGTATTCAACAACAGCAGCCGTGCAAGCCGTCCCGTGAGCGGGCCGCCGAGATGCGTCGTCATGAACGTGTGTACGATGGCGGCCAGAATCAGCGGCGGCGCGAGGGCACCCAAGAGCCGCAGCACCAGCTTTCCGGGTACCGCAAGGACCGCGGCCTGGTTCCCCAGCATTAGCCCTGCGATGACGCCGAGTACCAGGCCGATCACGATGCGGCCATACAGTGGGATCTGTTGCCACCTTGCCAGCAGGCCGGTGGGCGACGTCGCGATTGTCGTGTGATCCGTGGGCTTATCGTGCACGAACTGGTACTCCGATGATTGTGTTGTTCAGGTCACGGGCCATCCGCGCCTTTGAGCGCAGGCTCAGATACGCATAATCAGAGTTGGGGATAGTAACAGATCTGATTCAGCGCGGGGCAATTTGAGTTCATCGATCAGTGAGGCTGATGGAATGGAACGTGCGGGCATTCGAGGGTATGCGACGGGAGATGTCTGCCTGAAAGGCGTGCCGCTATTGTAGCAGCCTAGGGGGTGAGTCCAACGATGAGTGGTCGCAACAGCATCGCACCGGTTGACTCACAACCGTCGTGAGGACAACATGACGCCCGGAGGTGGTAATGCGGCGTCTTGTCTCTGTTCTGCTTGGACCCGAAGGATTGTGGATGGCGATCAGTCTGGTGGCCTATCTCGTGGCGGCGAGCAATCAACCCTCGACCCAAGCGGGCAACGATTTCCTTGAGACACTCTGGATTGCGATTCCGTTAACCGGGATACCCCTCACATTTCTCACGGCCTATCTGCCGGGTGGTGGCGGCTGGTGGTGCCTCCTGCGCGTGGTGCCAGTCTCTTTCATTGGTGTGCTGGTGGCGTCGTTCATCGCGGCCAGCGGCGTCGACTATCACGATTCCCGCAACTCCGGCCTGCTCGGCGCACCCGCATACAGCTTCTCAATTGGGCTCTTGCTGCTCGTGCCGCTCACGGTTCTCGCCGCCGTTCTGGTTTGGAAAGGGAGCCGCGAGAGGAAAAGATAATGACGTGAGTTCTGCGCCGAGTGCGGAAATGTGTGAGTGCAAGACCTGACCGTTAACTTTGTTCCGTGCCCCGTTCATAGCGACACCATCCCCAGCCCGCAGGAGTCAGGGGAGGTCGGGATAGAAGTAGTCAGCTCCGACGGGGAGGGTGCCGAGCCAGTGCGTGAAACGCGAGACCTCCTCCCCGCGAAAAATGCATCCGTGCTGAGGAAGCATAGCCGTGATCGGCAATGGCTTGAGTTGTGTGTTCATCCCGGCGAGGGCTCGATTGCTGGACATATAGCGCTGATGAAATCCCTGCATGGCTTGCGTGTGCACGGTCCAATCATCGATCACGAGCCTGAATGCATCGTCCTTGTACATCGCTGCTCCGACATCTCCTGAATACAGGAACCCGCTGACCGTATCGTGCACAAGAATATTGCCGGGGGAGTGCAGAAACGGCGCGGAGATACAATCGAGTCGGCCGCCTTCTTTCAACGGGATCGACAGGCCCTCGTCCGGTACTTTGACGAAATTGAGATTGTGGGCCTTCCCGCTCATGTCCTTGGATTCATAATGCAGCATGAACCGAGTCCATAAGCTCGACACGACCAGCTTGATCTGTTCATTCCACTTGGTCCAACTAGGAAATGAGGCACAGATATCTGGGTCTTGATGGCTGAAGAACAGGTGGGTGATGCTATTCGGGCTGAGGAGGAGACACACTTTCTTGAACACATGCGGGAACCGGTCGAACCCGCCCGGTTCAAGAATGTAGCCCTCGTTTCCATCGACGATCAGATAGGTGTTGC
>WBZP01002480.1_pt1 | contig 10243 bp, 7 predicted proteins | sample 5204301 | NCBI WGS metagenome assembly WBZP01 (sample SAMN12412401, study PRJNA552823) | activated sludge metagenome | isolation source: activated sludge from nitrification reactor of wastewater treatment plant... | place: USA: Pennsylvania | collected 2017 | reverse complement strand
CGGCGAGGGCCAGGGCGGCGAGGGGAGCGAGACGGGCGAGCGGGCGCGGTCGGGGGAGCATGAAGCGCGCAGTACAGCACGCGTCGAGCGACACCGGCAAGTCGAGCCGCCGGTGAGGCGGATGCGCTCGGTGGGGCGGTCCTGCGGCGGAGCGGTCGCAACGGCGCGCGGCGCAAGTCGCGGCGGCGCAGCAGGTTCGCTCCGCCGACGGCGGCGGCACGCCGCTTGAAGCAGGGTGGGACGCACGGCGGCCACGCGAAGCAGGACCGCCGCAGGAGGAAGACCGAACATGAAGAGCCTGATCCGCCCGATGCTCGCCCTGTCGATGGGCGCTCTCCTCGCCTCGTCCGCGCTCGCCGGCCAGGCCGCCGCGCCCGCGAAGGCGACGACCCCGGCGAAGACGACCGCCAAGGCGGCCGCGCCGGCCCCGAAGCTCGCCGCCGAGCCGCTCGACCTCAACACCGCGACCGAGGCGCAGCTCGTCGCCCTGCCGGGCGTCGGCGAGGCGCACGCGAAGAAGATCATCGCCGGCCGGCCGTACAAGCGGAAGGACGAGCTCGTCTCGAAGAGCATCGTGACCGAGGCCGCCTACGCGAAGTTCAAGGACCAGGTGATCGCGAAGCAGAAGTAGCCGTCCCCGCGCCTTCTGCGCGAGGGACTCCCGCGGGGGCGGAGCGCGCGAGCGCCGCCCGCCCCCGCCGCACCTCTCCTCACCGAGACGGAGCCACGGCCCGTGGAATCGCTGCTCGTCAAGTACGGCTACGCGCTGCTGTTCGCCGGCATCGCGGTCGAGGGCGAGGCCGTCCTCCTCGCGGCCGGGCTCCTCGCCCGCCACGACTTCTTCCGCCTGCCCGTGGTGATCGCGATCGCCGTGGGCGCCAACGCCTTCGCCGACCAGTTCTACTTCCGGCTCGCGCGAATGCGCGGTCGCGCCTGGGTCGAGAAGCGCTTCGGCCAGAGCCCGCGGCTCCAGTCGCTGATGGCGGGGATGGGCCGCCACGCGTTCGGCCTGCTGGTCGTCTCCCGGTTCGCCTACGGCCTGCGCATCGCGATCCCGGCCGCGTGCGGCGTCGTCGGCATGAGCGTCGTCGCGTTCACGCTGGTGGACCTCGTGGCCGGCCTGCTCTGGGCCGTGCCGGTGGCGCTCCTGGGCTACACCGCGGGCGGCGGCATCGCCCCGCTCCTGGAGCGCGTCCACCGCTACGAGGTGGCGGTGGCCGTCGCGGGCCTCGCGGCGGCCGCCGCCGGGCTCGGCCTGCGGCACGCGCGGCGCGTCGTCCGCTGGCGCGAGCTCGGGCTCGCCGACGTCGCGGGGCTTCTCCACGCCCTCGCGCCGTTCGTGGTCGGCCTCGTCGGGGCTCTCAACGTCCTCTCCGCGCTGTGGCCCCGCGAGCCCGCCGTCATGCGCGAGCTCGAGCAGTGGCTGCCGCTTGCGGTCATGCAGCGCAGCCGCGCGCTGATGCTCCTGGCCGGCGTCGCCCTGCTCCAGGTGACGCGCCATCTCTCGCGGCGCAAGGCGCTCGCCTGGTGGGTCGCGGTCGGCGCGCTCTTCGTGTCGGTCCTGTCGCACGCCGGCCGCGCGTTCGACGTGCACCACTCGATGGTCGCACTCGCTCTCCTCGTGTACCTGCTCGTCTACCGCCGCCGCTTCCACGCCCGCAGCGACCCGGCGTCGCTGCGGCGCGCCCTCCTGATGGCGCCGGTGCTCGCGGTCGTCGTCTGGTCGTTCGGCGTCGTCGGCCTGTCCGACCTCGCCGACCAGTACCGATGGGACGAGGGAGACACGCCGGCCGTCGAGGCCGTGCGCGCGGGGCTGCTGACTCTCGACCCCGGCGTCGACCCCCTCACCGACCACGCGGCGCGCTTCCTCGGCGCCCTCCAGCTCGCGAGCTGGGCCGGGCGGCTCTACGTGCTCGTGCTCCTCCTGCGGCCGGTGATCCTGCGGCGCCGGCAGGAGGCGCCGGCGGAGGCGGTCGCACGCCTCGTGCGCGGCCACGGCGAGCGGTCGCTCTCGGCGTTCGCCGCCCAGGAGGACAAGCACCACCTGCTCGTGGCCGGCGGGCGGGCGCTCGTCGCGTTCGCCGTGCGGGGCCGCGTCGCCTTCGCGGTCGGCGACCCCCTCTGCGCGAGCGAGGACCTCGTGGCCGCGGCCCGGGACTTCGTGGCGCACTGCCGGAGGAACGGCTGGATCCCGTGCGTCTACGAGGCGCCCGACGCCTCGCTTCCCGTGTACCGGGCGCTCGGCCTCGGGTCGCTGAAGATGGCGGAAGAGGCGCTCGTCGACCTGCCCGCGTTCTCGCTGGCGGGCGGGAAGCGCGCCGCCCTGCGGTCGATGGCGCACAAGGTCACGCGGATGGGCCTCGTCGTCTCGCGTTACGACCGCGCCCGCGGCCAAGACGCCGCGATCGACGAGCAGCTCGAGGAGATCTCGGAGGAGTGGCTGGCCGGCAAGCGGCTCGGCGAGATGGGCTTCACGGTGTCCCGCTTCTCGCTCGAGTCGCTCGACGACGTCCACGTCTTCGTGTGCCGGGACGCGGCGGAGAGGGTCGTGGCCTTCACGTCGTGGCGTCCCTACGCGGACGGACGCGCCGCGGTGCTCGACCTCATGCGCAAGCGGAAGGACGCTCCGTCCGGGACGATGGACCTTCTCGTCGCCCGCTCGCTGGAGGAGCTGCGCGCGAGGGGCCTCGTCGAGGCGAGCCTCGCGAACGCGCCGCTCGCGAACGTCGGCGAACCGCGGGGCGGGCTCGAGAAGGGCGTCGCCCTCCTCTTCGAGAACCTCAACGCGGTCTACGGCTACAAGAACCTCTTCCAGTTCAAGAAGAAGTTCGCTCCCCGCTGGGAGGGCCGCCACCTGGTCTTCCCCGGGGCGGCCGCTCTCCCCCCGGTCGCGGTCGCCCTGACGAGCCTGCACGGCGGCGTCGAGTGGAGATCGTGGCGCGCCCTCCTGCCCTGGCCGCGGCCGGCCGGGGACGGCGCGGGGGCGCCGCCGGCCGGGGGCGCGAGCGCCGACGACGGCTCAGCGGTCGTCGTCGCCCAGGTCCAGCCCGAACCGCTCGGCCATCCGGTAGAGCGTGCGGCGGTCGATCCCGAGGACCTCGGCCGCGCGGCTGCGGTTGCCGCGCACGGCGGCTAGCACGTGGCGCAGGTAGCGCTTCTCCATCTCGTCGAGCGAGGGCAGCCCCGCGAAGACCGCTTCCTCCATCGCCGGGGCTCGCCGCCCGCGCAGGGACTCGGGCAGGTCGGGCACGTCGATCGTCCCTCCGCGCGCGGCGACCGCGAGCCGCTCGAGCGTGTTCTCGAGCTCGCGCACGTTGCCGGGCCAGTCGTGGGCGGCGAGGGCGGCGGTCGCGGCCGGGGTCAGGGCGACGCGGGGCCGGCCCCGCTGGGCGAAGACCGCGAGGAAGTGCCGGGCGAGGATCGGAACGTCCTCCCGCCGCTCGCGCAGGGGCGGCACCCGGATCGTGAACACGTTGACGCGGTAGAAGAGATCCTGGCGGAAGCCCCCCTCCTTCGCCGCGCGCTCGAGGTCCCGGTGGGTCGCCGCGACCACCCGCGTGTCGACGTTCAGGATGCGCGCGCCGCCGACCGGACGCACCTCACCGAGCTCGAGCGTCCGCAGCAGCCGCACCTGCAGCGCGGGCGACATCTCGCCGATCTCGTCGAGGAAGATCGTGCCGCCCTGGGCCTGCTCGAACAGGCCCTTCTTGTCGGCGACGGCGCCGGTGAAGGCGCCCCGCACGTGGCCGAACAGCTCCGACTCGAGCAGGCCCTCGGGGATCGCCCCGCAGTTGACCGGCACGAACGCCCGCCCGGTCCGCGGGCCGTGGCGGTGGATCGCGCGGGCGACGAGCTCCTTGCCCGTCCCCGTCTCGCCGGTCACCAGCACCGGCGCGTCGGAGGCGCACGCGAGGGCGATCTGCTTGTAGACGGCGAGCATCGCGCCGCTGCGGCCCACGAGGCCGTCGGGCACGAGGCGGGAGGGAGCGAGCGACGGCTCCGGCTCCCCGCCGCGGGCCCGGGCGCGCCGGGCGAGCGCGCGCTCGACGACCTCGCGGACCTGGCCGATGTCGACCGGCTTGCTCACGAAGTCGAACGCGCCGGCCTTCACCGCCTCGAGCGCCGTCTCGAGCGAGCCGAACGCGCTGATGAGAACCACCTCGACGTCCGGGTCCCGTTCCTTGAACGCGCGCAGCAGGTCGAGCCCGTCGAGCCGCGCGTCGAGGTTGATGTCCGAGAGGACGAGGTCGAACGGCGACGCCGCCACCGCGGCGAGCGCCTCGTCCGGCGTCTGCGCGGTCTCGATCTCGCGGCCGGGCTCCTCGAGCAGCTCGACCATGAATCGGCAGGTCTCGCGGTCGTCGTCGACGATCAGCACGCGGGTCATCGGCTCTCCTCCGCGACGGCGGGCAGGCGCACGAGCGCCGTCGTGCCGCGGCCGGGCGCGCTGTCGAGCGCGACCGACCCGCCGTGGGCCGAGACGATCTCGTGGACGATCGGCAGGCCGAGGCCCGTCCCCCGCCCCCGCGGCTTCGTGGTGTACAGCGGCTCGAACACGCGCGCGAGGTCCTGCGGCGGGATGCCGCCGCCCGTGTCGACCACGGACAGCGCGACGCCTGTCCCGTCGCGCCGCGCGCCGAGCTCGAGGCGGCCGCCCTCGGGCATCGCGTCGATCGCGTTCGTGACGAGGTGCAGCAGGGCCTGCTCGAGCTGCGCCGCGTCGGCCGCCACCCGCGGCAGGCCCGGCTCGACCGGCAGCGCGAGCTCGATGCGGGCGGCGGCGAGCGTCGGCCGGGCGAGCTCGGCGAGGCGGTCGAGGAGCTCCGCCGGCGCGACCGGCGCGAGCTCGAGCTCCGGCCGCCGCGTCTTGTCGAGCAGCGACTGCACGATCGCCGTCACCCGCGCGATCTGCTGCTGCACCGTCTCCAGGCGGCGGGCGACGGGCGAGCCCTCCGGCTGGCCCGTGCGGAGCATCTGCACGTACCCGGACATCACGTTGAGCGGGGTGCCCACCTGGTGAGCGACCGAGGCCGCCATCTCGCCGGCGAGGGCGAGCCGCTGGCTGCGGGCGAGCGCGCCGCGGAGCTGGAAGAGGCGCTGCGCGGTTTCGAGCAGCTCGCGGTTCGCCGCGCGCAGCTCGGCGGTCGCCCGGTCGACCTCGGCCCTCAGCGTGTGGTTGAAGCCCTCCATGCGCTCGAGCATCGCGTTGAGGTTCTCGGCGACCGCTCCGATCTCGTCCCCGCGCGCGAGGGGAGCGCGGGCGGCGAGGTCGCCGGCGGCGGCCCGCGACATCGTGTCGAGCACCGCACCGAGCGGCCGGTGCACGAGCCGGCGCGCCAGGACGTCGAGAAAGACGGCGAGGAGCAGGATGGCGGCCGCGCCGAAGACGAGCGCGGCCTGCCGGCTCTGGCGCCGCACGCGGAGGAGAGCGTCCATGCGCACCGCGACGACCACCGCGCCGGGAGCGCCGGGGTGGTGCGGGAGGGCGACGGCGGCGAGGTGGAGGGCGAGCGGCCCGTCGGCGAAGGTCACGATCTCGCGGGTGCGGGCGGCCTCGGCGCCGAGCGCGCCCACGCGCGGCGGGGGAGACGCTTCCGTCGCGGCGAGGACCGCGCCGCCGGAGGTCACCGCGAGCGACTGCACGGCCGGCACCGCCTTGCGGTAGTCGCCGAGGAGATCCGCGAGCTCCGCGGCCGAGGGCGGCGCGGCGTGCTCGCCGAGGTCGGCGGCCACGCCGAGGGCCACCGCCTCGGCCGAGTCGAGCGCCTCCGCCTCGACGGCGCCCGAGACGATCCGCGTCTGCAGGTACGTCGAGAGGCTGACGACCACGGCCACGACGAGGACGGCGGAGACGCCGAGGCGCGCGCGCAGCGACTGCACGAGGCCAACGATAGCGCCCCGGGCCGGCGATGGCACGCGCGCGCGGCGGTCGCGCTGGCCCTCCTGCTCGCCGGCTGCGGCGGCCCGCGGTCGTCGGGGAGGGCCGTCCCGGCGCCGCCCGGCGTGGGCGTCTCGTCGGCCTCGCCGGCGCCCGCTCCCGGCCCGCGGAGCGCCGCGGAGCGCCGCCGGCGGTTCCGCACCGCGACGGGCGCGGTGGAGTCGTACGATCCCGCGACGCGCGTCCTCGTCGTCCGGTCGGCCGGCCGCGCGGCCGCGTTCGTGGTCGCTCCCGAGGCGCGGCTGTGGATCGGGAGCCGCCGCGCGTCCGTCGACCGCCTCGCCGCGAGCGCCGGGGCCCAGGCGACGATCGCCTGGTCCGAGGCGGGCGGACGTCGCACGACGCACACGGTGCGCCTGGCCCGCGGCCGCAGCGAGCGCGCCGGCCGGTAGGGCCTCTTGGACAGGGGTCACTGCGCTTGAGAGAATGTACGTTCGCGCGTCGACGAGACGCGCATGCACGGAAGCCAGCCTCCAGAATGAACCACACTTCCACGAGGACGGTACGGACCGCGCGCGTCGCGTGCGCGGTCGCGCTCCTCGCCGCCGGACCAGCCGCGCTCGCCCAGGAGGCCGGCGGCCGCGGAGCGGCGGCCGCGCCGGGCGCGGACGGGGCGCTGTCGGTCTTCGCCGGCGGAGTGCCGGCCGGCGAGGCCACTCCCGACGAGATCCCTCTGACGCTGCGCGAGGCGATCGACCGCGGGCTGCGGTCGAACCTCGGCGCCATCCTCGGGTCGTCCGCGGTCGACGCGGCCGAGGCCGCGCGCCGCGCCGCGACCGCCGACCTGCTGCCCCAGGTGCGCGGCGCCGTCGGCGAGACGCGGCTCAAGGTCAACCTGGAGGCCTACGGCTTCTCGATTCCCGGCCAGCCGCCGATCGTCGGGCCGTTCAACGTGTTCGACGCCCGCGCGTACGTCCAGCAGTCCCTTCTCGACCTGCGCGCCGTCCACCGCCGCCACGCGGCGAGCGACGCGCTCGAAGCGGCGCGACAGGACGAGAAGAGCGCGCGCGACCTCGTGGTCCTCGCCTGCGGCCAGCTCTACCTGCAGGCCGTCGCCGGCGAGGTGCGCATCGCCACCGTTCGCGCGCAGCTCCAGTCGGCGGAGGCGCTTCTCGGCACCGCCCGTGACCGCCGAGCGGCCGGGCTCGGCGCCGGCATCGAGGTGCTCCGCGCGGACGTGCAGGCGCAGGCCCAGCGGCAGCGGCTGATCGTGGCCGAGCAGGAGGCGGCGAAGGAGAAGCTCGCCCTCGCGCGGGCGATCGGCCTGCCGGCGGGCCAGCGCTTCCGCCTCGCCGACCCGATGCCGTTCCTGCCCTCTCCCGCGATCCCGGCCGAGGAGGCGGCGGCTCGCGCCGCGGCCAACCGCCCGGAGCTGAAGGCCGCGGCCGCCCGCGTCGACGCGGCCGAGGAGGCCCGCAAGGCCGCGCGCGGCGAGGGGCTGCCGACCGTCGGCGTGAGCGCCGACTACGGGGCGATCGGCAACACCGTCTCGGGCGCCCTCGCCACGTTCACGGTGTCCGGCGGCGTCCGCGTCCCCGTGTTCGAGGGCGGGCGGGTCGCGGCCCGCGTGCGCGAGGCCGAGGCCCGCGCCGCCGAGGCCCGGGCCCGGCTCGCCGACCTGCGGGCCCGCGTCTACTACGAGGTGCAGTCGGCGCTCCTCGACCTGCGCGCGGCCGAGGAGCGCGTGAAGGTGGCCGAGAACGGCGTCGCCCTCGCGCGGCAGCAGCTCGAGCAGAGCCGCGACCGCTTCGCCGCGGGCGTCGCCGACAACCTCGAGGTCGTCCAGGCGCAGGAGGCGCTGGCCGGGGCGGAGGAGAGCCGCATCGCCAGCCTCTACGCGCACAACGTCGCCCGCTTCTCGCTCGCCCGCGCGATGGGCGGAGCGGAGACGGGCCTCAACGAGCTCGTGAAAGGACAGTGATGGCCGAGGGCAATCCCCAGACCCCGCCGCCCGCCGCGCAGGCGGGCCCGATCGGGCGCCTCCGTCGCGGCGGTCGCGCCCGCGCGATCCTGGCGGCCGGCGCCGTCGCCGTCGCGGCGGGTGCCCTTCTCGCCTGGTGGCACTACTCGGGCCGCGAGGAGACGGACGACGCGCAGGTCGAGGCGCACGTGAGCCCCGTCGCCCCGCGCGTGGGCGGGACCGTGCTCGAGGTCCTGGTCAAGGACAACCAGCCGGTGCGCACGGGCGACCTCCTCGTGCGGATCGACCCGCGCGACTACCAGGTGGCGCTGGCCCGGGCCGAGGCGGACCTCGCGGAGGCCGAGGCGTCGGCGCGGGCGGCGCGCGTCACCGTGCCCCTCACCTCGACGACGACCTCCGCGCAGGAGACCGGCGCGGGCAGCGACGTGGCGGCCGCGGAGGCGCGCCTCGCGGCGGCCCGGGCCCAGATGCGCGAGGCCGAGGCCCGCGAGCGGCTGAGCGCGGCCGACCTCGAGCGGCTGAGGCCGCTCGTCGCGAAGGACGAGATCTCGAAGCAGCAGTTCGACGCGGCCTCGGCCTCGGCCGACGCGGCCCGGGCCGCGCGCGAGGCCGCGGCGGCGGCCGCGGCGGCGGCGGCGAAGGCGGTGGCCGCGGCCCAGGCGCGTCTCGCCCAGGCGCGGACCGGGCGCGAGCAGATCGGCGTCGTCGCGGCCCGCGCCGCCGCCGCCGAGGCGAAGATCGCCATGTCGCGCGCGGCCGCGGAGCTCGCGCGGCTGCACCTCTCCTACACCGAGGTGCACGCGCCGGTCGCCGGGGTCGTCTCGCGGCGCACCGCCGAGGTGGGGCAGATCGTCCAGACCGGCCAGCCGCTTCTCGCGATCGTCGGCCTCGACGACGTGTGGGTCGTGGCCAACTTCAAGGAGAACCAGCTCCGGGACATCCGGCCCGGGCAGACCGTCGACGTGTCGGTCGACGCCTACCGGGGGAAGACCTGGCGCGGGCGCGTCGACAGCATCGCCGCCGCCACCGGCGCCCGCTTCAGCCTCCTGCCGCCGGAGAACGCGACCGGCAACTTCGTGAAGGTCGTCCAGCGGGTGCCGGTGAAGATCGTGCTCGACCGGGGCCAGAACGAGGGCGGGCTGCTGCGGCCGGGCCTGTCGGTCGTGCCCGTCGTGCACACGCGATGAGCGCCTCCCGCTACCGCGTGGTGACCGTCGCCCGCGAGTACGGCAGCGGGGGCGCGGCGATCGCGGCGAAGCTCGCCGCCCTCCTCGGCTACCGCCTGCTCGACCGCGCGCTCATCGACCGCATCGCGAGCGAGGCCCACGTCGACCCGGGCACGGCGGAGCGGTTCGACGAGCACGTCGACCGCTGGGTCGAGCGCCTGGGCCGCGCCTTCCGCCTCGGCGGCCTCGAGGCGGTTGCCGAGGTCGACCGCGAGGCCGTCCTCGACGCCGAGCGGGCGGCCGCCCTCGCCGCGCGCGTCATCGAGGAGGCCGCCGCGATCGGCGGCTGCGTGATCGTGGGCCGCGGCGCGCAGTGCGTGCTGCGCGGCCGTCCGGACGTCTTCCACGTGTTCGTCTACGCGTCGCTCCCCGACCGCGCGCGCCGCCTTCGCGAGCGCCTTGGGGAGGCGACGGACGTCGAGGCCGTCATTGACGCGACGGACCGCGAGCGCGCGGCCTACGTGCGGCGGCACTTCGGCGCGAGCTGGCTCGACCCGCGGCTCTACGACCTCATGGTGAACGCCGCGATCGGAGAGGACGCCGCCGCGGCGGCCGTCCGCACGGCGGTCGAGACGGCCGTCCCGACGCCGGCCTGAGCCCGTGGCCGAAGCCGAGGCGCCCGCCGCCCCCGCCGTCCCCCACGTCAACCCGTGGATCGTCGCGGTCGCGGTCATGTTCGCGACGTTCATGGAGGTCCTCGACACGACCGTCGTGAACGTGTCGCTGCCGCACGTGGCGGGCAGCCTCTCCGCCTCGATCGACGAGTCGACGTGGGCCCTGACGTCCTACCTCGTCGCGAACGCCATCGTCCTCCCGCTGTCGGGCTGGCTCGCCCGGCAGTTCGGCCGCAAGCGGCTGCTCATGCTCTCGGTCGTCGGGTTCACGGTGTCGTCGCTGCTGTGCGGCCTCGCGTGGAGCCTGCCCGCCCTCATCGCCTTCCGTGTCATCCAGGGCACGACCGGCGGCGCCCTGCAGCCGCTGTCGCAGGCGGTCATGCTCGAGGCCTTCCCGCCCGAGAAGCGCGGCAAGGCGATGGCGTTCTGGGGCCTCGGGATCGTCACCGCCCCGATCCTCGGGCCGGTGCTCGGCGGCTGGCTCACCGACAGCTGCAGCTGGCGCTGGGTCTTCTACATCAACATCCCGGTCGGCCTCGCGTCG
>WBZP01007796.1_pt1 | contig 10244 bp, 11 predicted proteins | sample 5204301 | NCBI WGS metagenome assembly WBZP01 (sample SAMN12412401, study PRJNA552823) | activated sludge metagenome | isolation source: activated sludge from nitrification reactor of wastewater treatment plant... | place: USA: Pennsylvania | collected 2017 | reverse complement strand
GGGTCCTTGGAGATCATGTTGATGACGTCCATCCGGAACCCGTCGACGCCGCGGTCGAGCCACCAGCGCATCATCGCGTAGACCGCCCGACGCACCTCGGGGTTCTCCCAGTTGAGGTCGGGCTGCTTGCGCGAGAACACGTGCAGGTAGTACTCCCCGGACGCCGCGTCGTACTGCCACGCCGGGCCGGAGAACGCCGACGCCCAGTTCGTCGGTTCGGCCCCCGGCTCCCCCGCGACCTGACCGGGCCGGGCCGGACGCCACCAGTACCAGTCCCGCTTCGGCGAGCCCACCCCGGACGACGACTCGACGAACCACGGGTGCTCGTCGGAGGTGTGGTTGACCACCAGGTCCATCATCAGCTTCATGCCCCGGGCGTGCAGGCCCTCGATCAGCGCATCCAGGTCGGCGAGGGTGCCGAAGATCGGGTCGATCTCGGTGTAGTCGCTGATGTCGTAGCCGTTGTCGTCCTGCGGCGACCGGTACACCGGGCTCAACCACACGACGTCCACCCCCAGCGCGGCGAGGTGGTCGAGCCGGGAGATCAGGCCGGGCAGATCGCCCACGCCGTCGCCGTTCGAGTCGGCGAACGATCGCGGGTAGACCTGGTACACCACGGCGGTGCGCCACCACGGCACCTGTTCGACGGCCATGCCGCCAGGGTAGGCGCCGACGTCGGTCAGAGCCCGGGCACGCACGGCCCCTGACCGAGCCGGGCCAGCCCGGTGCGGTCGCCCGGACCCAGTTCGGTGATCACCGGGCTCGCGGTCGGGAACATCACCTGCATCGGGTCGTCCACGTGGCCGAGGCCGACCAGGTGCCCGAGCTCGTGCTGGACCACGGCGCGGGCGAGGCGGCGCTGCTGCGGGTCGGGATCATTGATCATCGCGCCGATCCGGGTGGTGTCGAGCCAGATCTGCCCGGTGACGTACGTGCGCGGCGTGCCCTTCAGGGCCACCGAGACACTGCGGGCCTGGCCCACCACGTCGGTGGCGAAGTCCGGGTTCTCCGACGCGGTGCGCCAGGCGACCAGCACCGGTGCCCAGCGGTCGCCGTACCTCAGCGGCTGGTAGGAGCGCCGCTGCGCCGAAGGCTCCTCGTCGGTCGATCCGTCGGCGACGAACTGCAGCCCGGTCTGCGCGGAGATCTCCGCCACGGCCTCGGTCAGCAGCTCACGCCCCCCGCGCGGTTCGCCCGCGGCCCGGACGACGTAGTGCACCGGCCGGCACGGGTCGTAGGTCACCGGGGTGGTGGCGTCGTCCTGCACGGCGAGGAACGTGTACGTCTGCGCCGGGTAGAGCACCGGCGCCGGGACGCCGCGGGGCGCGGCGGCCTCCTCGCGCCCGGCCGTCGGCAACCCGGCCGCCGCCCGGCCCCAGCGGGCGGCCTGACCCGGCAGGATCACCATCCCGGTGATCAACGCCCCGACGGCGCACGCCAGCACCCCCCACCGGGCCGACTGGGGGCGCGGCCTGCCAGCGATCGCCACCCCACCCCTGTCGGCGGTACGCGGCCGGGCATGAGCGGACGCCGCCCGGCGCCGTCAGCCCCGGACGACGACCACGTGCAGGTGCCGGGGGCCGTGCACCCCCTCCACCCGGTTCAGCTCGATGTCGGAGGTGGCCGACGGGCCGGAGATCCAGGTGAGCGGGTCCGGATGGGTGCCGGGGGCCGGGGCGAGCCGGGCCACGGCGGCGGGCACGTCGTCCACGAGGTCGCTCTCGTGCACCACGCAGACGTGGACGTCGGGCACCAGGTGCAGCGCCCGCCGTCCGCACTCGGGCCGCCCGTCGAGGACGACGGTGCCGGTCTCGGCGATCCCGACCGCACTCCCGGTGACCACGGCGTGCAGGGTCTGCAGCGCGTCGATGCCGAGCGGGGCCCGCGCGGTGTCGCGGACCGCTTCCACGGCGTCCGGCAGCCACGCGGTCGGCACCCCTTCCGGCACCCCGACCCGGACGGCGCCCCGCGCCGCGAGCGCCCGGCCCACCGCGGCCCCCACCTCGGCAAGCGGGACGACGTCCACCTCGGCGCGGTAGTCGACCACCCGCTCGCGGAACCGCTCGAGCAGGCCCTCGGGCACCTCGCGGGTGGTCTGGTAGTCACGGGTGATCGCCACCGACCCGGGTGGCTGTCCGGCGACATCGCTTCTGGCGGAACGGATCCGGCGCAGGATCTCCTGCTTGGCAGCCATCGGGGCGCTCATCGCTGTGATCCCTTCGTCTCTCCACGGGTGCGGGCCCACCAGTCGCGGAACGGTTCCTCCGGCGGCGCGGGCACGTCGCGCGCCTGCGACCAGGCGCTCGCCCAGTACGGCAGCGGGATCGGGCCGATCGTCGCCCGGTCGCCGAGCACCTTGTGCACCAGCGACAACCCCTTCTCGGCCAGGTGCAGCCGCCGGCCGGACCCGAACATCCAGCCGACCGCCCCGAGCGCGAGGGCCTCGCCCCGGCCGTTCTCGTGTGCCGTGACGACCTGGCCGCGCAGCTGCACCAGCACCTCCGGGATGTCGATCCGCACCGGGCAGACCTCGAAGCACCGCCCGCACAGCGACGAGGCGTAGGGCAGCGACTTCTCGACCGGCCCGGCCTCCACGCCGTGCAGCAGCGGGTTGAGGATCGCCCCGATCGGCCCGGGGTAGACCGACCCGTAGGCCTTGCCGCCGACCCGTTCGTACACCGGGCAGGAGTTCAGGCACGCCGAGCAGCGGATGCAGCGCAGCGCCTGGCGTCCGACCGGGTCGGCCAGCGCCCGGGTGCGGCCGTTGTCGAGCAGCACCACGTGCACGTCCGTCGGCCCGTCGCCGACCGGTGACCCGGTCGCGGTGGTGTGCGCGCCGGTCCACATCGTGGTGTACGGGTTCATCCGCTCCGCGGTCGACGAGCGCGGCAGCAGTTGCAGGAACACCTCCAGGTCGCGCCAGGTCGGCAGCATCTTCTCGATGCCGACCACGCTGATCAGCGTCTCCGGCAGGGTCAGGCACATCCGCCCGTTGCCCTCGGACTCGACCACCACCAGCGAGCCCGTTTCGGCGATCATGAAGTTGGCGCCCGACACCGCCACCTTGGCCTGCATGAACTTGGAGCGCAGGTAGGTGCGGGCCTGTCCGGCCAGGTCGGCCGGGGCGTCGGTGAGGGCGCGGTCGACCCCCGGCATGTTCTCCAGGAAGATCTCCCGGATCTCGCCGCGGCTGCGGTGGATCGCCGGCACCAGGATGTGGCTGGGCAGGTCGTCGGCCAGCTGCACGATCAGCTCGGCGAGGTCGGTCTCGTAGGCGGTGATCCCCGCCTCGGCCAGCGCCTCGTTGAGCGCGATCTCGACGGTCACCATCGACTTGACCTTGACCACCTCGGTCTCGCCCGTGGCCTTGATCAGGTCGGTGACGATCCGGTTGGCCTCCGCGGCGTCCCGGGCCCAGTGCACGTGCCCGCCCGCGGCGGTGAAGCGCTCCTCGAACTGCTCCAGGTAATGGTCCAGGTGCGCGCCGACCTCGTCCTTGACGGCGGCGCCGGCCAGGCGCAGGTCCTCCCAGTCGGGCAGCTCCGCGATCACCTTGGCCCGCTTGCTGCGGATGGTCGAGGTGGCGTGACCGAGGTTCGTGCGCAACTGCGAGTCGCGCAGCGCCTCCTTGGCCCCGACGGAGAACTTCGGCATTCCCACGAAAGCCTTGCTCATGGCGAAACCTCCTCTCCCTCAGGCGTTCTGGGTGTCGGTGGCGGCGAGCACCTCGGCCAGGTGCATCACCCGGATCCCGCTGCGCTGGCGGGAGAGCAGCCCGCCGATGTGCATCAGGCACGACCGGTCGGCGGCGACCAGCACCTCGGCGCCGGTCTCGCGCACGTGCCGGGCCTTGTCCGACCCCATCGCCACCGACACGTCCGGGTTCTTCACCGAGAAGGTGCCGCCGAACCCGCAGCACTCCTCCGAGTTCGCCAGCTCCAGCAGGGTCAGCCCCCGGACGGCGCGCAGCAGCCGGTACGGCCGCTCGCCCAGGTGTACCCCGCGCTGGGAGTGGCAGGTGGCGTGGTAGGTGACCTTGTGCGGGAAGTACGCCCCGACGTCCACGGTCTCGAGCACGTCGACGAGGAACTCGGACAGGTCGTACACCCGGGGCACGATCTTCGAAACCCGTTGCACGAGAGCCTGATCGCCGCTCTCCGCGGCCAGCGCCGGGTAGTGATGGCGGATCGTCGCGGTGCACGACGAGGACGGCGCGACGATCGTCTCGAAGCCCTCGAAGGCGTCCAGGAACGTGCGCACCATGCCGGTGGCCTGCTCCCGGTAGCCGGTGTTGACGTGCATCTGCCCGCAGCAGGTCTGCCCCATCGGGAAGGCCACCGAGACACTGAGGCGCTCGAGCACCTCGACCGTGGCCCGGCCGGACTGCGGGAACATCGTGTCGTTGAGGCAGGTGACGAACAGCGCGACCTTCATGGTCTGTTCCCTTCGTGCGACGGCCCGGTCACCTGAGCAGCATCCAGCCGAGCACCGGGGTCGACTGCAAGTAGACCAGCACGCACACGGCCGGCAGCAGGCCCCAACCCGCCGAGAGTCGGTGACCGGCCCGTGAAAGCGGCGTGTCGAGGGCGCGTCGCCGACTCTCGGCGGTGGGGGGTGTTCCGCCATCGGGAATGGCCCTGTCCCCCGCGTGTGTCGTGGCCCACGCTGGGACCACGGACGGGAGCCGTCCGCGCCCGGGCGCCATCCGGGCGATGCCGCCGAGGGAGGCGCGATGCCACGGTTGACCGTGTCGGGCACCGACGTCGACGTCGCCCTCAAGCCCGGGGAGTCGATCCTCGGTGGGCTGCACCGGGCCGGCTACGCGGCCACGCACGGGTGCAAGCGCGGCGGTTGTGGCATCTGCAAGTTCGACGTCGTCCAGGGCACCGTCGGGTACGCCGAGGTGGTGGCCGACACCGTGCTCGCCCCCGACGAGAGAGCGGCCGGCACCTGCCTGATCTGCCGCGCCATCCCCCAGGACGACGTCGAGATCGCCGTTCGCCCGGAGGCCAGCCTGCGGCTGGTCGCCCCTTTCCTGGCCGCGCTCGCGCGCGGCTGAGGAGCCATCCCAGGAGCACCACACAGCGCACTACCCGAGGAGTCACGAATGAGCATCCTGCGCATGGGTTACGTCCACGCCGCAGTCACCGATCTGGCCAAGGCCAAGGACCACTACGCCAACACCCTCGGCCTCTACCCGACGATGGAGGACGGCAAGCGCGTCTTCTTCAAGGGCTGGGACGAGTGGGACCACCACTCGCTGGTGATCGAGGAGGGCGGCGTCGGCGCCATCAAGTTCGGCTTCAAGGTCTGGGAAGCCGGCGAGATCGACACCTACGAGAAGCGGCTGACCGCCTTCGGGGCCACCGTGCAGCGGATGAGCGCCGGCGAGAACCCCGAGGTCAGCGACGGCATCCGGTTCCAGGTGCCGACCGGCCAGACCATGGAGATCTACCACTCGATGACCTCGGTCGGCCTCGAGGTCGGCACCCACAACCCCGACGCCTTCCCGCGCCACCTGGTCGGCGTCGGCGCCCCGATGCTCGACCACGCGCTGATCATCGGTGACGACATCGACCTCACGGCACGCCTGTTCATGGAGTGCTTCGACATGTACACCACCGAGAAGGCGCAGACCACGCTCGGCGACGACGCCCAGTCGATCGCCTACTGGCTGTCGGCGGGCCAGAAGGTGCACGACATCGCGCTGCTCAAGGGCCCGGACAACAAGCTGCACCACTTCGCGTTCCAGATGCGTGACTGGAACGACATCCTGCACGCGGCCGACATCTTCGCGATGGACGACGTGCCGATCGACGTCGGCCCGACCCGCCACGGCATCACCCGCGGCGAGACGATCTACTTCTTCGACCCGTCCGGGAACCGCAACGAGACGTTCGCGGGCGGCTACATGTCCTACCGCGACCGGCCCACCATCATCTGGACGGCCGACCAGCTGGCGAAGGGGATCTTCTACCACGCCCGCGAGATCAAGGAGAGCTTCACCACCGTCTTCACCTGACAGAGCCGGCGGTGCGGCGCTCCTCGGGGGGCGCCGCACGGCCCCGCAGTTCCTGCGGCCCCGATCCTCCTCCCAGGGTCGGGGCCGCGGTGCGTGCCGGCTCGGCGCCCGGGCGGGTCCCCCGGCCGCGCCCGGTCAGCGGGTCAGCGCCGCAGCACCTGCCTCGGCGACCTCGCGGTCCTGCTCGGCCGAGCCTCCCGAGACGCCGATCGCGCCGATCAGCGCTCCGCCGGCCTCGCCTCCGGCGCGCAGCGCCACCCCGCCGCCGAAGACGACAAGTCGCGGCCGGTGCAGAATCCCCTGTGCCAGAGCGGGATCGCCCTGGATCATGCCGAACCACTCGTGTGTGGGGATGCCGTTGAACGCCGCCACGGTGTAGGCCTTGTCCTGGGCGATGGCGCTGGAGAGCAGCGGCGCTCCGTCCATCCGGGCGAAGGCGACCAGGTTCCCGGCGGGGTCGGTGACGGCGATGTTCATCGCGAACCCGTGCGCGGCCGCGTGGTCCGCGGCGGCGGCCACCACCCTGGCCGCGCCCTCGTAGCTGATCGTCTGCACGGTGTGGGCGTCGGGCATCTGATGCTCCGTCTCGTCGGGGGATCGTGCTCGATCAGTGTTCGTCACGGACACGGATCGAGCACGAATTCGGGGCGGGGGTGGGTCAGCGGCGGATGAGCGGAGAGCGCAACCCGCCACCACCCCGGTTCGACTCGTCGAGGAACTCCTCGCGGTTGATGTCCCGGGGGAAGAGGCGCCGTGACATCAGGGTCTTCATGGCGGCGTCCATCATCCCGGGCGGGCCGCACAGGTAGGCGACGTGCCCGGCCAGGCTCTCGTGGTCGGCGGCGACCACGTCGGTGACGAGACCGGTCGCGAACCCCTCGGGCACCTCGGCCTGCTCGCTCAGGCACGGCCGGTAGACGAACCGGTCGGGGAAGCGCGCGGCCAGGTCACGGAAGTAGGCGACGTCGTAGAGCGCGGCCTCGGTCCGTGCCCCGGCGTAGAGGTGGATCCTGGCCGGGCCCGCGCCACGGCTGCTCGCCCCGTCGAGGAGCACTCGCTTGATCATGGCCGCGATCGGGGCGAGCCCGGTCCCGCCGGCGATCATCACGGCCGGCTCGGCCCGGCCCATCCGGATGGTGAATCGGCCGTACGGCCCGGTGAGCGCCACCTGGTCACCGACCGCGAGGTCGGCGAACACCCAGCCGTCGCTCGCCAGACCCCCTGGGGTGCGGCGGATCTGGAACTCCAGCTGCCTGGTCTGCGAGGGCGGGTTGGCCATCGAGTAGGTGCGGGTCACCCCGCTGCGCCCCCCGGCCCGGGCGGGCGGCAGGTTCCAGGCCATGTACTGCCCGGCGTCGAAGGCGATGTCCCGGTCGAGCTCGAGCACCACCCGCCGGGTGTCGGTGGCGACGTCCTCGATCGAGACCACCGTGGCGGTGTAGTCCTGGACGGCGTGTGCCGGGGTCTCGTCGTCGGCGTCCAGGTCGGCCTCGACCACCACGTCGCTGCGCGGGGTGGCGCAGCAGAGCAGCGTCTTGCCGTCGTCGCGCTCGAAGTCCATCAGCGCGAACGAGGAGGAGTCGCCGTGGTCGACCTCACCGTCCAGCACCTCGACCTTGCACGTGCCGCAGGTGCCGTGGGTGCACGAGTGCGGCACCCACACCCCCGCCCGCAGGCAGGCGTCGAGGATGGTCTGGTCCTCCCGGCAGGTGATCTCGGCCCCGACCGGCTCGACGGTGATCTGGTAGGTCTCGGTCATCGCGGCTCTCGCTCCTCAACGACCCCGCAGAGTGGACACGTCGGCGCGAGCGTGTCGCGGCCGGACGTGCCCACTCTGCGGAGAGGTACCGGTGGTGCGGATCAGGCGGCGGTGCAGGTGAGCAGGCTCTTGTGGCCCACTCCGAGGTCCGCCAGCGAGGCCCCGTCGGCGGGGGTCATCGGCCGGTGGTCGACCTCCCACGTGAAGGTCGTGGTCTCCCGGTCGAAGTCCGGGTCGCACTCCCAGACCGGGTAGACGACCTCGGCCAGGAACGTGCCCCAGGGCATCGCCCTGGGCACCCGGAAGCAGGCCGGTGCACACATCCACATGTTGTGGTTCCAGTAGACGTGCACGAGCTGGTCGTCCCCGTAGAGCTCGGCGCGCGAGCTCGAAGGGAACGTGTACTCACCGATCGCTCGGACTGCCATTCTCGTTCTCTCCCTTCGGGTCTCAGTTGCCGGCGACCGGGGCGGGTGCCTCGGCCCGGTGGGACGGTGCGTGCCACGCCGTCCAGTCGGCGTCCTCGGGCGAACCGACGTACTCGCCGTTGTCGCCGGGCTGCAGGCCGTACCAGCCCAGCACGTCGGGCACCGTCGGCCCACCGCAGTTGCCCTGGTAGATCTGGTGCACCGGCAGCCAGGCCTGGATGTACTTCTCCGGCTCCCGATCGAAGATCCACTTGCAGCCGTCGGAGCAGAAGTCGTACGACTCGCCCTGGTACTCCGAGTGCCGCTGGCAGATGGTCGTCGGGTCACCCGGCTCGGTGAACAGCATCGGGATCTGGCAGGTCTGGCACAGCTGCGGCAGCGCCCGGGCGAAGTGCCGGCCACCCCCCTCGACCATGCGGGCAGCCTTGTCCCACAACGGCTTGTAGTACCGGTCGAAGGTGTCGGGGTAGTTCTCCGAGAGCCAGGCGAGGTGCTCGTCGTCCGGCAGCGCGGTCTGGAAGGCGGCCGCGAAGCTGAACTGGTAGAGCGTCCAGTACACCTGGTGGGAGAGGATCTCCTTCTCGTCGATCGCGTGCTGGACGTGCCGCGGGGGCTTGATCCCGTAGTACTCCAGGTCGGGGAAGAGGCCGCCGAGCATCTGCTGCTCGAAGTACAGCTCGAAGGACTCCTTCCAGCTCATCACCTTGCGCGGCAGCATGTAGTCGAGCATCTGGCTGACCAGCGAGAGCAGCCGGTACCCCCGCCAGAACCACTTGTCGATCCACTCCTGCACGATCGGCACGTTGTCCGGGTCCTGCTCGAGCAGGAACTTGATCGCCTCGAGCCCGAACGTCATGTGCCGCGACTCGTCGCTCTGCGCCGAGAAGCCGAAGGTCATCGTCGACAGGTCGCCATTGAAGCTCGCGCCGGACATGAACGGCACGAAGAGCAGGTTGGTCAGCAGGTACTCGAAGGAGAAGCCGATGGCGATGAGGAACTCGAACGGGCCGGCGGTGACCGCGTCCTCGAAGAACGACTTCGGCACCGAGAGGTACCAGACCCGATCGAATTGGTCGAAGGAGTTGTGCAGTCCGCTGTAGTACTTGTTGTAGTTCGACAGCGTGTGGATCTGGGTCTGGGCGTGCCGCATTTCGTCGAGCGACTGGCACAGCGCCGCGAACCGCGGCCCCGCGCCGTTGAGTTCACGACCCAGGTAGGCAAAGTGCCGGTGCGCGGTGTACTCCAGCGACGTCACGCCCTGCAGGAACAGCTTCATCGCGTTGAGGTAGCGGGCGTCGGTGAGGCTCAGATGTCCCTGCGACTGGGCGAACCCGTCGAGCACCGCATAGAGCCGCTTGTCCTTCTCCGCCTGGTATTTGAAATAGGCGTCAACCGTGAGACGGAACGGATCCTCCCACTTCGACCAGTCGTGAATCTTGATGCCCTCGAACGTGGTGTGCGGGAACATGTCGTTCTCACTCACATAGGTGGGCTCCCAGGAGAGATCGCGGGTCATTGCGGAGTACCGCGCCTTCATTGACATCTTCGCCATGACTATTCCTTTCGAAATACGTTGAATAGCTTCAGTTTTAGTGGTCTAGTGGCCCCAGCTGATGACGATCTCGTCGTCGTCGTAGTCGCTGATGTTGCCGTAGTAGGAAACGATGGAGAGCTGGAACTCGTGGGTCTCCCATTCGCGGCCGAGTTCGTCCTCGATGGTCTCGCGCTTGATGACCAGCTTGCCCGGGGAGTTGACCTTTATCAGGCCGGGAAGGTGGGTCACCCGCATGCCCGGATTGTCCTTCTCGATGGCGCTCACCATCCGTCGGACATCCTCGCCGGACTCCTGAAGGTCGACGCCGACCTCGCGCGCCGTCGTCATCTCAGGCCTCAATTCCGCTGCCGCGCAGTGCTTCGTGGACGTCGGCGACGGTCTTCTCGACGAACGCCACCGCACCGGTGTCGACCAGCGAATCCATGTCGCGGGCCAGGTCGGTCACCGCCGCCGCGGCCTGCGGCATGATCTTGCGGACTG
>WBZP01007795.1_pt1 | contig 10245 bp, 8 predicted proteins | sample 5204301 | NCBI WGS metagenome assembly WBZP01 (sample SAMN12412401, study PRJNA552823) | activated sludge metagenome | isolation source: activated sludge from nitrification reactor of wastewater treatment plant... | place: USA: Pennsylvania | collected 2017 | reverse complement strand
CGGCTGAGCACGGTCGTCGCATCAGCCCCGTGCCCTGCTCATGGATGTAGAGCGGCTTCACGCCGAACCTGTCACGCGCCGCGAAGAGCCGCCGCTCCTGTTCATCCCAGATCGCGAACGCGAACATGCCGAGGAACCGCTGGAGGCATCGTTCACCCCACGCCAGGTACGCCGCGAGGATCACCTCGGTGTCCGAGTGGCCCGTGTAGGGATAGTCCTTCAGCTCGGACCGCAGCTCGATGTAGTTATAGATCTCGCCGTTGAAGACGATGGTATAGCGTCCGGTGCGGTCGCTCATCGGCTGCGCGCCGGCGGACGACACATCGATGATGCTCAGCCGGTCGTGCCCGAGCGCCGCCATCCCGGATGGCGCGACATAGACGCCCGATCCATCAGGTCCGCGGTGGCGCTGACGCTCCACCATGGCCCCGATACGGACACCATCCAGCCGCTCACCGCATATGCCGGCGATCCCGCACATCTAGCGCTCCCTCGCCTGCAACAAGGCCTCCGCCCGCTCCCAATCTTCCGGCCCATCAATGTTGGCGGAGTCCGCCGGGTCGATCACCAGTGGCACCGTACGCGTGCCATAGAAGGTCCGGCCGTTCAGCAACACGTCGCGCCGGGTGAGATACACCGAACCATCGCGCTGATATGCCTGCGGCACATCCTGCCGGCGCGTATAGGTCGCCCCATCCGGCATGAAGAACGTGAGCCGCCCCTCGGGGGTGATGCGCATCAGAAAATGCGGACACTGGTCCTTGGGCAACGGCACCACACTGGTCACCGCGTCGTTGTCGCCCAGCAAGGCCACGGCTTCGCGGATATGTTCCGGCCGGCGCAGCGGCGCGGTCGGCTGCAACAGCATGAGCGCATCGGGAACGTAGCCATCCTCTTCCAGCGCGCGCAGCGCATGCACGGCAACGCCGATCATGGGCGCCTGGTCCGATGCGAGGTCCGGCGGACGCAGGAACGGCACCTCGATGCCCAGACGCTTCGCGAGCTCGGCGATGGCGGGGTCGTCGGTGGACAGGATGATCCTGTCCAGCACTCCCGATGCCGTCGCGGCTTCGTAGGCATATTGCAGCAACGGCTTCCCGTGCAGGAGGCGGATGTTCTTGCCGGGTATCCCCTTGGAGCCGCCGCGCGCCGGTATGAGTCCGAGGATCTTCATCGGGCTTCTGCCTGCACTTCCGCAGTGAAGGCCAGGCGCTTCTGGAGGTACGGACGGAGCGTTGCGACCCCGTCGGCCACGCGGTCTGCAACATGACCATCGCCATACAGCGTACTCGCGGCATACCGCCCATGCGCGAGCTGGGCCTTGATGGCTTCCACGATCGTGGCGGTCTCCGGACGCACGCGCGTGACATGCTCGTCGCTCTCGCGCCCTTCCTGCCGTTCGCCCACCAGCACCACCGGGGTGCCGAGGAAGCCCGCATCGCGCACGAAGCTGCTCGAGTTCCCCACGGCGCACGCGGCGTTGGCCAGCACGCGCAGATAATCGTCGGGAGAAAGATTGATCACGGTACGCAGCCAGGGCGGTTGCTCCGTGGACCGGAACTTCCGGATGGCCTTGCTCACGTGGTCCGAGCCGGCATCGATGTTCGGCCAGAGGAGCACCGTGGGCATGGCCACATCCTTCAAGGCCGCGAGCAGCGCACGCATCTGTTGCTCCTCACCGCCGTACTCCGTGGTGGTCGGGTGGAACAGCACGAGCAGGTACGGCGCACGCACATCGATCACCGCCCCGCTCCCCCGTTCGTTGATCACCGCCGGGAGCAATGTCCGGTCCAGCACCCGCGCGATGTCGCTGCTCGGACAGCCGACGCCGAGGATGGTGTCCGGCCGCTCGCCCATGCGGATCAGATACTCCGCGGAGCGGCGCGTGCTCGGGAAATGGAAGTGCGCGAACTTGGAGATCGCGTGGCGTGCACTCTCGTCGATGGAGCCCGACACCTCGCCACCCTGCAGGTGCACGATGCACACGTTCATGTACGCGGCCGCGATGGCGGCGGCGAGCGCTTCGTACCGGTCGCCGATGAGCAGCAGGATGTCCGGCTGCAGGCGCTGGAGTTCGCTGGCGAATTCGATGGTGGCGAAGCCGACCGACTTCGCCATGGTGGTGGGCGTGGAGCCCTCGAGTTCGATGTAGACCTCACCATCCACACGGAACCCGTCGTTCTTCACCACGCGCACGGGCTGGTCGAACCGCTCCAGCACCATGGTCCCCGCCGCGAGCACCTGCAGTTCCAATCGGGGATGGTCGGCAATGGCCTGCATCACCGGTTTCAAACGGCCGTAGTTCGCGCGGTCCACCAGGACCACGCACACTTTGCGCAAGGGTGCGTTACTCACAATCGTTCTCCAGTATGATACCGTCCGCCGGGACCGCATGCTTCAGCCGCCGCCCCAGGAGGGATGGCATCCGTTCGGGCGGCAAGCCGGTCCCCGGCTTCTTGACGGTGAGGTGTGCTTCCTGCAGGACCGTGCCCGCAGGAAGAGCGGTGCGTGCCACGATGCTCTGCGTGAAGATGGACCGCAACGCTGCGGCGTCCTCCGCCAGCTGGCCCTTGTCCACCGGATGCTCCGCCATCCGTCCGATGAACGCGATGCCTTCCGCCAGCTGCTTCAACTCTTCGGTCGTCACGGACGCCGGCACATCCGGACCGAACATCTTCCGGTGGAAGGTGACGTGCACCTCCACCAGGTCCGCGCCCTGCGCCGCGGCCGCGAGTCCGGCGAAGATCGTGCCGCTGTGGTCGGAGAGTCCCACCGGACACCCGTACCGTTCACGGAACCCGTGCATCACGTTGAGGCCGATGCGTTCGGGCGGACAGGGATAGGCGGTCGTGCACTGCATCAGCGCGAACCGTGCCTGCGCCGCACGCAGCCGTTCCACGAGCTTGTCGATCTCCTCCTGCGCGCTCATCCCGGTCGAGACCAGCATCGGGAGTCCGCTGGCCAGCATGCGCCCGAGGAGGATCGTGTTCGCGATCTCACCCGAGGCGACCTTCCAGGTGTTCACCCCGACGCGTTGCAGCAATTCCACGGCGGCCACGGAGAACGGCGAGCTGAGAAAGAGCAGGCCGCGCTCATCCGCGTGCCGCTTCAACCCCTGCCACTGCTCTTCCGTGAACTCCATGCGCTTCCAGTACTCCATGCGCGTGGCATCCTGCGCGCTGAATTTCGTGCGCCACGGTTCACGCGCGGTGCTTTCCTCCGCGGCGATGTGCGTCTGGAACTTCACCGCATCGGCGCCGGCGTCGGCGATGGCATCGATGTAGGCATGCGCCATGCCCAGACTGCCGTCATGGGCCTGCGCGATCTCCCCGATGAGGAGACAGCGCCGGCGGTCCACGGGCCGCTCATGCGGCGGGACCCAGAGATGAAGGATGTCGGTCATCAGACGATGTCCGCGAATGAGCGTTCCATTTTCCGGAAGTAGAAGAGTCCGGTCACCAGCAACAGCAGCGACATCCCCGCGGAGCTGAGCATCATCCCGACGGGCGGCACGTGGCTGCCGAGCAGCGCCCAGCGGAACCCTTCCACCACGCCGGCCATCGGATTGAGGCCGAACAGCGTGCGCCAGGGTTCGTGCAACATACTGCTGGGGTACGCGATGGGTGTCGCGAACATCCAGAACTGCGTGAGGAACGGGACGAGGTAGCGAATATCCCGGTACTGCACGTTCAGCGCGGAGAGCCAGAGGCCGACACCCAGCGATGTGGTGAGCGTGAACAGCGCGAGCACCGGCACATACACGACGGTGACCGACGGTACGATGCCGTAGAACAGCATCATCACGATCAGGACGCCGAACGCGATGAGGAAATCGATGCCGCCGGCGAGCACGCTCGACATCGGGATCACGAGGCGCGGGAAGTAGACGCGCTTCAGCAGGTTCTGGCTCCCCACCAGACTGTTCGACGATTGCGAGAGGCCGTACACGAAGAAGGTCCACGGCACGAGCGCCGTGAAACTGAAGATGGGGTACGGGATGCCATCGGACGGGATCTTGCCGAGCTTGCCGAAGAAGAGACTGAAGACCAGCATGGTGAGGACGGGCTGGATCACGGCCCACGCGGCACCGAGAACGGTCTGCTTGTACCGGACCTTGATGTCGCGCCAGGTCAGGAAGTAGAGCAACTCCCGGTATTCCCAGAGCTCACGCAACCGGAGCGAGACCATACCGCGCGATGGTTCGATCCTGAGGATGGTCTCCACAGAGGCCTTATGTTCAGCGTTCATGGATCACGTCGAGATTATGGTAGTGGGCGCACTGATGCTGTGGTCCAGACCCTGGAACCCCGCATGAGGCCCGAGAGAGTATGGGTATCTCCTACCAATGCCGTACCAACAACCATTGGCGATTCCGGGGGCAATATCCCTAAAACCGGTCAAAATAGGCGGGAATTAGAAACTTTCGTTTATGTGGCATAAACGAGGGTTTTTTGAATGGGCGGCACCGGGGAGGCGCCGCCCTCAGGCCATCCTACCGCACGAGCATCATCTTCCTGCTGGCTGTGAAGGCGCCGGACCGGATCCGGTAAATGTACATCCCCGAAGCGAGTGCCGGATGCACGCCCTCGCCCTCCCCCCGTGCCGACGCATCCCACTGCACCACCGTCCGCCCGGCTGGAAGGTCGGCCGCGCACACCACCGCCACCTCACGCCCGGCGATGTCGTACACTTTCAGCGTGGTGTATCCCGCACGGGGCAGGTCGAAGGCGATCGAGGTGCTCGGGTTGAACGGGTTCGGATAGTTCTGGTCCAGCCGGTACTCCCGCGCCACCGCACCCGGATCGTCCACCGCGGTCTTCCCGGGATCGTACGTGACCCACACCGAGGAGGAATACGGCCCGAACTCCGTGCCGTTCTTCCCCCGTACGCGCACGAAGTACTTCTTGTACGCGGAGGCCACGGACACGGTCATGCAGGTATCCGTTGCGGTGCTGTCGATGAGCGTCTTCGCCCACGTGGAATCGTTCGTCACCTGCACCTGATACGCCGTCGCCCCGGCGATCCGCTTCCAGCGCACGTCCATCGTTGACCCGGATGCCGAACCGCCCACCGTCGGGGCAATGATCTCCGGTGCCTGCCCGATCGGATCCGCCGCGGCGGCGGACGTCGTCAGAATGAACGTCCCGAATTCCTTGCTCGTGTGCGCCGGCGCACCCAACGCCGGCGGCGCCGTCACCGGCGTCGCGACCGGCAGATTGGCCAGCGGGAACGTGAGCTTCCCGCCGGTGTACGTACCGGACATCACGGGCGTACCGTAGTAGTTCTGTGCATCGCGCACCGTGTACGTCGCACCGACCTGGAGGTACGCGGAGAGGTCCACCTGCATCGCATCCGCGCCCGACCAGTTGTACAGCACCACGTGCAGACGGCGTGCATCGTACCGGTTCCGGCGCACGATCGCCGTGCCCCCCTGCGGTCGCGGCGGCGTGCCTGTGGAAATGAGCCAGCTATTCCCGCCCGCACCGCTCCCGGTGGTGTCCCAGTTGGACGAACTCGTACCGGAGGTGAGCTGCGGCCACCCGCCGTAGTTCACGTTCCCCTGGAACACCCGGTCCGTGGTGGTGGCACGGAACGACAGGATGCCGCGCATGAACATGTTCCCCAGCACGATCGGGCTCCCCAGCGCCTTCCGCTCCACGTACAGTGTGCTGTTCTCGTTGTAACCATAGAAGTAGTTCGAATCCAGCATCAGGCCGTTCGCCACGCCCTGCTTGGACACGAGGATGCTCGCGCCCATGACGGTGGAGCTGATGATATTGTGCGCGACGTGGAAGCTGTCCACATACGCTGCCTCGGTGTACAGATGGATCTGATAGCCCCCGAAATTGTGCAGGAGGAAATTGTCCTCGTAGTGTTTGTACCCGCTCCCGGGGTCGTTCTGTCCGTAGATACCGTACCCGTAATTGTCGTTGTAGATCTTCCGGCCGTTGAAGTACGCGAGGCAGCCGTAGATCACGGTGCCGTTCGTCTCCACCCAGTCGCCGAAGCCCGACACCATCGCATCGTGCAGCACGCAATTGATGAACCGGTTCCCTACCGTCGGCTGCTCACCGGAGCCGCCGAGGATCACGAGCGAACCGCCGTACTCGCTCACGAGCGGCGGCGTGTGCGAGCTCGTGAATTCCAGACCCCAGTACCAGGTGTAGTTGCTCCGGGCGTAGAAGAGGTCCCGCAGATCGTCATTGGTGAGCGTGGCGCGTTCGTCCTTGTAGTTCCGGACGACGATCGGTTTGGCCGCGGTACCCTGAAGCACCGACGAGTAGGAAGCACCGGAGATCGCGTACGTGCCTCCATGCACCCAGATCGTGTCGCCCGGGTGAACGGCCGCAGGGTGGTTCAACGCCGTCTGCAGGTCCCACGGACTCCCTGCGCTGCCGGTGCCCGACGACGAGCCCGTTGCCGTGACGTGGAAGCTGGCCGCGGCGGCCATCCCACTGAAGGCAACGAACGCGATCAGGGTGAACAGACCGGTGAGGGCGGCTGATCGTGTGCAGCTGATGATCCGGGAACGTGTACGGGAATGATCCATGGAGTACTGCCCCATATGTGCTCGAGTTGGCGTTCGTTGTGACGTTCGTCACCTTTACGCTCAAGCCATATGCCACGGGCGGGATCCCGGACGATCAGGTAAAAAACAGCAAAAACAGCTCAAAACCGGGGATGATCTCTTGTTTCCTACCGGTGTCTCCCCGATTCGGGGAGACACAATGTAGAAACCACAAAGAGGAAGAACGCTCGAAGTCGCTGTCTGGGAAGGAGTTACAGAGAGGGGTGACCGCGGTCACTTCAACAGCAGCATCATCCGGTTCTGGACCTGAGATCCGAACCGCACCGAATAGATATACACGCCGCCCGCCAGGTTCGCGGCATCGAACATGGCAGTATATTCGCCGGCGGCATGGAAGCCATTGACGAGGACCTTCACCTGGCGTCCCAGAATGTCGTACACCGTGACGCTCACATCCCCCTGCTCGGGCAGCACGTAGCCGATCGTGGTCTGCCCGTTGAAGGGGTTCGGATAGTTCTGACGGAGCGACAGCTCGCCCACAATGATCCCCGGGGGGGCAGGGAGTGCCGCTTCGCTCAGGATGATGAACGTGCCGAACTCCGGACCGGAGTGCTTGGGTACACCGAGCAACGGCGGTGCGGACACGGGCGTGGCGATGGGCAGCCCCTTCATCGGCAACGCGATCGTTCCCCCTTTGTACAGCGCATCCATGATGGAGGGCCCGTTGAAATTCTGCGCATCGCGCACCACGAACTTCGCGCCGACGGGGACCACGGACGAGATGTCCACACGCACGGAATCCTTCCCGCTCCAATTATAGATGATGATGTTCGCCCGGCCGGGTTCGTAGATGTTCTTGTTGACGAACACCCGGTCCGTGGTGGGCTTCGGTGGCGTGCCGGCGGACATGAACCAGGTGTTGCCCGCGGCCGCCGTGCCGCTGGTATCCCACGTCTGATCCGCCGCACCGCTGGTCGTCACGATCGGCTGATTCCCGTATATCGTGTTGCCTGCGAGGATCCTGCCCACCGTGCTCGAACGGAAGTCCAACCGCCCCCGCATGAACCAGTTCCCCCGGATCACCGGATAGTCCAACCCTTTCCGCTCGCGGAACAGGTCGTCCGAGAAATTGGGACCGTAGAAGTAGTTGGAATCCAGCACGATACCCGAGACCCCGTTGTTGCCGGAGACCATCACACTCGAAGGGGTGACGTTCGCGGTGAAGACGTTGCGCGCCAGCCAGAAACTGTCCACGGTGGCGCTCTCGGTATAGAGGTGCGCCTGGTATCCCCCGAAGTTGTGCATCATGAAGTTGTCGCGGTAGACCTTGTACCCTCCGTCGTTCTGCGAGTAGACCGCATAGCCGTAATTGTCGTTGTTCACCTTCCGGCCGCAGAAATAGATGAGGCACCCGTAGATCTCGGTATTGTCGGCATCGGTCCAGTCGCCGAACCCGCTCACCATGGCATCGTGCAGCACGCAGTTGATGAACTTGTTCCCCGCGACCGCGACCCCGTCGGTGGGCACGAGAATGAGCGATCCGGAATCCTCGGTCGGGCCGGGCGGGTTGTGCGTGTTCGAGAGTTCCAGCCCCCAGTACCAGGTGTAATTGCTGTTCACCTTGAGGAGGTCATCGGCGGCGCTCGTGGTGATAAGGACGCGCTCGTTCATGAACGCGCGGACGATGATGGGCCGGGTGCGGGTCCCTTTGAGCTGGCTCTTGTACGGGGCTTTGTTGTAGGTGCCGCCATGGATCCAGATCGTGTCGCCGGCGGCGAGGCGTGACGGGTGATACAGGGCGGTTTGCAGGTCCCAGGGCGAACTGGAACTGCCGTTCCCTGAAGAGGTTCCTTGCGTGGAGACATGGAATTGCGCCGCAACGGCGGTTGAACCGAGCGCACCGCAGCCCAGGCAGGCCAGCAGTGCGGCAACGCGCAGCGGACGCATGATGAGAATGGACGGCATAGCTCCCCCCTCCTATCGTGTGCACATGTATACCATGAATGTACCGTGTTGGGGGGTCATCCGCAAGGGAAACCCCTTGAAATTGGGCGCCGGACTTCGCACCTTAGCACGGGGAGGACCCATCGCATGACCTTGACCATGAACACGCTGACCCGTACCGTCACGACCATCGCCATCCTGCTGCTGTCGCTGGTTGCGCTGTCGTGCGGCCAGACCGACGAAAGGACCGCCGTTGCCATGAGTACCATCTCGACCCGTGAACTGCAGAGCCTGCAGAAGCAACGGATCTACTTCGGCCATCAATCGGTCGGCGCCAACATCATGCAGGGCGTGAAGGAGATCGCCGCGGCCCATCCGGACGTCCCCCTCAACGTCGTCGCGCTCAAGGCCGGCCCCCTCCCGCAGTACTACATCACCGAATCGAAGATCGGCGAGAACGGCGAACCGGCGAGCAAGTGCACCGCGTTCCAGTCGTTCCTGAGCCGGTCGTTCCCCGCGGGACTGGACATCGCGGTGATGAAGTTCTGCTTCGTGGACATCCGGAAGAGTTCGCCCGTCGAAGAGATCTTCGCCACCTACCGGAAGGCCGTGGACTCCATCAAGGCGGCGCATCCGTCGCTGCGGCTGGTGCACGTCACCGTGCCCCTCTCGGTGCGGACGAGCTGGTGGAAGCTCCTCATCAAAAAGGTCCTCTCGAAAGAGGACCTCAACGACATGAACAACATCGCCCGCAACCGGTTCAACACCCTCCTGCGGGAGACCTATAAGAACGAACCCATCTTCGACCTGGCGGAGGTCGAGTCCACGAGGGCCGACGGCTCACGCGATTCGTTCACGCACGACGGCACGACGTACTACAGTCTGGTGAGCGACTACTCGCACGACGGCGGACATCTCAACGCCACCGGGCGTATCGTGGTCGCGGACCACTTCCTCCGCACGCTGGCGGCGGTGGCGGACAGCACCGGTGCGGGCCGGCCGTAGGCCATGACCGCGCCGGCCGTGAACACCCCATCACCCGCTCCCGCACCGGAGCCCGGACCTCTGACGCTGATCCGGCAGGACCTTGCACGGACCACCACCATCTATACCGGCAGCCGGCTGGGCGTGTTCATCGAATGTGTCCGGCAACCGGGCGTCCTTGCCGTGATGACGTTCCGGCTCGGCCACTGGCTCACCTCACAGGGGCTCCTCACGAAGATCGTCCTGAAGCCCCTCTATATGCTGCTCGACCATCATACGCGGGCGCAATGGGGCATCCAGATCCAGGATGGCGCGCGGATCGCCGGCGGATTTCACATCCATCATTTCGGGGGGATCTTCGTTTCCGGGTACGCGGTGATCGGCGAGAACTTCACGCTGGGGCATGACGTCACGATCGGCGCAGGAGGAGAAGGAGCGCGGCGGGGGGCACCGCACATCGGGAGCAACGTGGTGGTGGGATCGGGGGCAAAGCTCTACGGCAAGGTGCAGGTCGGCAGCAACGTGAAGATCGCGCCGAACTCGGTGATCGACAAGAACATCCCGGACAACGTCATCGTCCATCCCGCGCCGGTGCAGGTCATCCGGTTCCCGGGTCTCACCGGCCCCGCGGAGACGGCCGCCGGCTGAACGGCTGCACGTCAGGACCGGTCGTAGTCGGTCCGGTTGATATACCCCTCCGAACCTTCCATCGAGATCACGCGTCCCGGGATGCCGACCACGACACCGTTGTCGGGCACGTCATCCGTCACCACGCAGTTCGCGCCGAC
>WBZP01007793.1_pt1 | contig 10248 bp, 14 predicted proteins | sample 5204301 | NCBI WGS metagenome assembly WBZP01 (sample SAMN12412401, study PRJNA552823) | activated sludge metagenome | isolation source: activated sludge from nitrification reactor of wastewater treatment plant... | place: USA: Pennsylvania | collected 2017 | reverse complement strand
GAAACCGGACATTATCATTTTGGGATTACATGGTCATGAGTCACTCAAAAAAAGAGAAAAGGCTGATCATTCTTTTATTAATGACAGATGATCAGTGACTAACGACGGGATTATGGATACCGAGCCTCAATCTTGCTCGAGAGCCCGCCTCGTGCCGTAAAAGTACCGGTCACTGTTGCCCACACAGGTCGGCAGGCCCTGACGACATCTTGGAGGATGCGGTTTACGGCGTTCTCATAAAAGATGCCGAGATTCCGGTAGGCGTGGATATACATTTTGAGCGCTTTGAGTTCGAGACAGGCTTTGTCGGGCATGTAGTGCAGCGTGATGGTGCCGAAATCCGGCAAATTTGTTTTGGGGCAAATCGCCGTGTACTCTGGAATTTCGATGGTAATTTCATATCCCTTATACTGATTAGGGAAGGTTTCGATCTCGGGCAAGGGGGCGGTGATGCCGCTTTTGGCATGCCGCTCATTGTAGCCCAGTCTTGTTGTCCGAGTTTTCCCCTCCAACCGTTTACCGTTCACCCTTCACCTCTCACCCTTACTTATACTTGTTTCATCCAATCAGTCTGACCGATCTTCTCCAATTCGAGATAGAGGGAGACCCATGGACATTTCATGTCTGGGTATACCTCACACAGTCCACCTTTCCGGACTCCTCCACAGGGGCCATGTGCCATGAATTTTGGGCACTCGGCCTTGAGTGTGTTATCAGGAATCGGGGGGCGCTTATGCACTCCACCGACATGGGTCCCGGCCTCGTCTTCGCCGGGGATCAGTACTCGCAGCGACATACATCGCAGTGTAAACAGATTGTTGTGGATCGGCAATCTCTAAACATGAATTGCCATGCATAAGCCAAGTAGTCTCCTCAGCAACCAGCTCCAGGGCTTGGGGCAAATGGCCTACGTCTGACCGTCGGATCTAGGCCTTCTTTTGGAAACCTTGGGCCCTCTTTGAAGTTGCGTTGATTTTCGTGACGTTATACTATCTTCAGGAGATTTCCATAGCCTGTAAGTCGGTGGGGGAACCTGATCTGCGCAGAGAAAAGGCCGTACAAACATTGACAGTCTTTTTTCGGCTTTGCTAGGATGCCTGTGTTCTGGTGGTTCGGTTGGGGCGTACTGAATCGTTCAAACCCTCAAGTCCTCAAGTTTTCTTTCGTGAGTCATGATGTCGGTAGAGTGACGAAAATATGAGCAACGGCATGCCGTTGCCAACGATATAAGGGAGGTGCCTAATGAGCCTTGATTATGTCAAGTTCTCCAACGGATTTGAAAAGTTTATGCCGAAAGAATATCGAGATTTGGTCGAGCACGGACCGTTTGGAAAGAAAGTCTCGGTTTCACAGGTTGGAAGTTTCAAGGAAGTGCTTGAAGAGCATCCTATGTGCGCCGGTTGTGCGATGACGCTCTTCATTCGTTTGGCCATGGTGGCGTTCCCAAATCCAGAAGATACGATTACCGTCGGGACGGCCGGTTGCGGTCGTCTGGCCATTTCACAGGCTGCCATCCCCTTTGTCTATGGCAACTACGGAGACCAAAATGGAGTGGCGAGCGGCCTCTCACGTGGCCTTCGGCTTCGTTTCGGTGACAAGCCGAAAGATGTGGTCGTGATGGCCGGGGACGGTGGGACGGCGGACATCGGCTTCCAGCAGGTGCTGCATTCATGGTTCCGCAAGGAACGATTTACGACCATTATGTTGGACAACGAAGTGTACGGAAATACCGGTGGTCAAGAAAGCGGGATGACCAACCGCGGTGCGGTGTTGAAGATGGCTCCCCTCGGGAAGAAGTTCGAGAAGATGGACATGCTGCAGATGGCGAAGGTCGCAGGTTGTGCCTATGTGGCGACCGTGGTGCCGAATAATCCGCGTCGTGTGGAAAGCGTCATCAAGAAAGCCGTGTTGATCGCACGCGAAGTCGGGTCGACCTATATCCAAGCCTACACATCCTGTAACATTGAGTACGCCATTCCGACCGATAAGGTCATGGAAGACGCGAAGACGGTTGAAAATGACCGGTATCAGTTTACGGAGTATGTCAGCGAAGAAGCGAAGCAGTACCTCACTGAGCGCTATGGCTACAAGGAGTTTCTTGCCAAGCCGGCTGCTGCAATTCCTAACAAGGCCTAAGCGAACGAAGGAGAGTCCACGATGGCAAAGCGCTTCAATATTCGAATGGCAGGTGTGGGCGGACAGGGCGTCGTGACTGGGTCGCACATACTGAGCACTGCCTACGTTCGTGTGGCGGATGAGCCGATCTATGAGATCGGCGAAATCACCTTCCCGCACATCATTATCATCTTCCATCCTCAAGTCATTACGCACGGCAAGTCTTACACGATGCCGTTCTACTTCGGCTTGAAGGAAGATGGGATTGCATTGATCAACAACGATGGGCCGATGAATCTCCATCGAGATCAGGCGGCTGAGCTGAAAGAGCGGCGTGCGAAGCTGTATTACTTCCCTGCAACGAAGATCTCTCTTGAAGTCGCAGGCATGGATCTGGCTACTAACATGGCGCTGATGGGCTGTATCGGTGCAATTACAGGGCTGACGAGCATGGCGGGGCTGGATCAAGCCGTGAAGGACCGGTTCCTTGGGAAGGGCTTTGTCGTGTCTGGTGGTACGGCCGCCCTCGATAGCGTCGTTGAACGGAAGTTCAAGAAGAAGCAAGAGCTGATCGAGAAAAATGTTGCCGTCATGCGGGCCGGGTGGAACTATGCTGTCGATCATGGTTGGGCTGCGGCTGATGTCAAGCGGGTGGAAGAGCCTGTCGCAGCAGCCACTGCATAACCGGTTATAAAGGAGTTTCCATGTACCTCGTAGCCGATATCAGTGTTGAAATTTGTGCTGCCAAGAGTTGTAAGCTCTGTACGCAGTACTGTCCGGAAGCCAACACGATCCTCTACAGCGACGAGATGGGTAAGGATCAAGGGTTTAAGTACGGCTCCGCGTATGTTGCGGTCGACCGTTGTAAAGGATGTGCGCAATGCGTGTGGGTCTGCGACAACATGGCGAAGAATAATGCCATCAAGATGATCATGATCGATCAACTGCCGAAGGCGGCATTGACGGACAATATTACGTACGGAGAAAAGAGCACTACGGCGGTTTTAGCAAGTCCTGTTGTCGGGTAAGGAAAGGGAATCAGGCGTGGCCATCACACAAGATACGAGAGAGCGGATCATCGTGCCGGGTCCGGCGGGGTTTCACCCGCCGTCTGCGGCTCAGTTAGGTGTCGACCTGCCGGATCCTGGGCAGGGGTTGTACTACGGCCTTCTTGAGCCAAATGAGGAAGTTGTTATTGAAGAGATGGCTCGCAAGATGCTGACGAGCCCGAATGCGACGATTTTCCCGGGTCCCTTGCTCTTGTGGGCTTGGAACGACCATGCAGTAGAAAAAGCAAAAGCGACATTGGAAATTGCCGCACAGGTTCCGGAAGTGATGATTATTCCGATGCCGGACTATCGTCCAAAGTATCCGAAGATCGATCCTGAGGAAGTGATCAATCCGAATCATCCGAATTTGACGATCTGGGGCAACAAGATCGAAGCCTGTATCTTCATCGGTGTGCATTGCCATTATGCCAATCTCACTCTCAAGATGATCCGGGCGGGAACCAATTGCTGTACTATGGCGATCTGCGCGGAGCAAGGCCACGAGGATGCCATGCTCACGATTCGGGACTCCGATACGCTGAAAATCAAGCGCGTCGCGCAGATTTTTAAGCGTGTCCGTGAAGAACTGGGGATCAAGTTACCGGAAAATGGAGAAAACGTTCGTTTTACCGGTACCCAGTCAAAGGTCCACGGTGGTAAGACTCATACCAATCCGATGGCGTTTGCCCCGACTCCTGGTGGAGCGGGCAGTGCCGCGATGTTCGGCCATTCTGCAGAACAGATGAAGCGAGAAGGGTAGGCTGAGCGAATAGCTCACCGTCCATATAAAGAGGTGCGATTATGAGCGAGACTGAAGTGAAAACGAATCCCCAAGGCGACCCGATCACCAGTGTGGCAGCTCCAGCGAGCGCAAAGAAGCAAGATCCTCATGGCGAAGCAAAGCGCCAGAAGGTCGTGACTCCTGAATACATGTTTCATGAGGCGCCGCGGACGAAGGAGTTCATCACGGGCAGCGAAGCGGCCAAGGAAGCGATCCGTCGCTCAAACGTGGATTTAGCCATCGCCTATCCGATCACACCGCAGAGTGAAACTATGCAGCTCGTCGGTGTGCTCTACGGTGAGGGCTATGTGAAAGAGTACTATCGTGGCGAAGAAGAAGTCGGTGTGATGGCTGCGATCGCCGGTGGATCTCGTGCAGGCGTTCGATGCTATACGGCTACAGCTGGGCCCGGTACGTTGCGTGGATTGGAAGGCATTGCGTCTTGGCCTGGCCACCGTCTTCCGGTGGTTGCGATGTTTACTTGTCGCGTCGTCAATGCGCCACTTGCCATTCAGCCGGACAATATCGAAGTCGCTTACCTGCTGAACTGCGGTATGATTGTATTCCATGCAGAAAATCAACAGGATATGTTCGATTTCACGATGGCTGGCTTCACGATCAGTGAAAAGAACGACGTGACCCTGCCGGTTGGGGTCTGCTGCGATGGGTTCTTTGTGACGCATGCTCGTGGATACGTGCGGATGCAAGATCGTGGGATCAAGTTGCCACCGCGTGAAGCCTGGCGTGGTGCGGTGCCGGTACTCGATGCCGAGAATCCTCCGGCTCGTCTGTCCCGTGACGCCCCGGTTCAGAAGTCGAACTTCATGGCCTATAACATTCATGCGGTCTGGCAGCAGGAAGTGTGGGCGGCTGTCGAACGGTCCCGGAAGTACATCAATAAATATATGGGCGGTTTACTAACCGCGGAAAACGTCGATGATGCGGAAGTAATCATCATTGCTTCCGGCAGCGCAGCGGCACAATCGCGTGAGGCTGTGCGACTCTGCAAGGAAAAGGGCATGAAGGTCGGATTGATTAAAATCCGATCCCTCCGCCCATTTCCGACGAAGGAACTCCGTCAGTTATGCGCGAAGGCTAAGCTGATTGTGGTTCCGGAATTCAATTACGTCGGGTGGTTGGCGAAGGAAGTGGCGACTGCGATTTATGGCTTTTCCAGCGCAAAGATCATCGGCGGGCCACGTGTGTATGGTGGGCAGTCAATGCCGGTGGAGTTGATCGTGGACGAGGTCGAGTCCGGGGTAAGCGGTAAGAAATCGACCAACGTTGCGATGTCGCAGATTATGGGTGGCGCCGTCAATCAGGACGAGGTAGCCCATTTCATGCGCAGCATTTAGCGGCGCGTCGTCATTAAATGAAAAGAGCCTGTCCGGGAAACTGGGCAGGCTCTTTTGTTTGTGAGGTGCCGTGTTGCTTGTGAATCGTGAAACGTATTTCGTAAGCATTCAACGAACGACGCTCGCCTCGCTGAGTGGGCAAAGCGGGCTTCACGAAATACGAGCGACGTTGTCAGCCCTGAATCTCATCCTCCACCATCTCCTCACTGGCCGGCATTCCGTAAGCCACATATTTTGCGTAGGATAGGTAGATCCCTGCACTGTCCGTCATGGCTTTGGACCCGGCCGTCAGCCGAACGACTTTGTCGGAGCCGGGTGGTTCAATGTTTTGGAGCATGTTGACGTGGTCGTGCAAGAGTCGGATATAGCGTTCTACTGCCGATTCGACGTCTTTATAGGCCTTCAGAATATCATCTGTCATGGTTGTCCTCCGTAATACCCTGAGCATACACTACAGCTATGCAACGCCTCAACGTTCCGGTCTCACGAAGGCTTCTTGATGCCATCCACACCTCCGTTGAGGGAGCGAGCGGTTCGACTAAGCAGCTGGCCCAGGCCGTAAGCGAGCTGTCAAGAATCTTCACCAAAGAACGCGATCGCCTCAGTGTTTCGTATCTGGATAGTAGCCACTTAGGTGCGGCATATCTTCAGTATTTTCTGCCGGTCAATCTCGCCAAGATACAGCGGTTGCTCAATGAGATGCCTACTCCTGAACGGGACGAGAGGTTCTCAGTATTGGACCTTGGTTCAGGCCCTGGTACCGGAGCGTTGGCAGCCCTCGACTGGTGGCAGCAGCAGGCGTTGCCGTATGCCCTGTCCGTGACTGCTGTCGATGGCTCGAAAGCAGCCCTTAGACAAGCCCGACAGTTGTGGGATCGATACTGCCAGGCGGCTACTGTTGGGGCAGCGAGTTTACAGACCTATGAAGGAGATCTCGAGCGGCGAGTCTGGTTAGAACAGGTTAAACAACGAGCGCCTTTTGATCTAATAATCCTTGCTAACTGCTTGAATGAGCTTTTTACTGGTGCACAAAACCCAATCGAGATGCGGACCTGTCTGGTCACAGAAGCCTTATCGCTGTTGGCCCCGCACGGTACGATGCTGATCGTCGAGCCGGCTCTACGGGACACGTCGCGCGCGCTGCATCAAGTGCGTGACAGATTGCTCCAAGAGAAACGCTGTACTGTTTACAGTCCTTGTCTTCATGAAAACGGATGTCCAGCCTTGGTGAGTCCAACCGATTGGTGCCATGAAGAGCGAGCATGGGAGCCACCGGCCGTCATTCAACAGATTGATGCCGAAGTGGGCTTTATCAAGGACGCGTTGAAGTTTTCTTATCTTTTGTTACGCAAAGACGGCAAGACGATCGTCGAGCGGCAGTCTGATGTGTTTCGAGTCGTGAGCGAGTTGCGAGAAATGAAGGGCGAAAAAAGAGCCTGGTTGTGCAATGAACAAGGCCGACAAGAAGTCGGACGGCAAGACCGACTCGCTTCTGCTCAGAACCAAGCATTCGACAAGTGGCATCGTGGTGGTATTGTGCAGATTGAGCGGATCGCCAGAAAAGAGAAGGCCGGTAAAGTATCGGCATTGGGGAGAATCGAACAGGACGCGGCAGTGCAAATTGTAAGGTCAGGCTGAACAAGCGTTTATGGGATGAATGACAGGAGACAAGAGGCACGTGCCTTCGTCGTTGCCGTAATGTATTGATGATGGGTGTTTATCTGAGCTGCTCAAAGGAAATAGATATTGAGGGGGGTGGGAACTATAGCAGCCTGAGGGACCCGGGAAAGCAGCAGGAATAACTATCACGATTCTTAAGAGTCACAAGGACTATGTCCATTCCTCAATATGCCATAGATCGACTTGCTCCCTCTATTCAGCCATTAGTCTTTGAAACAGGTGTTGAAGAAGCACGGTACTCCTCTACGCGCGGTACGGTCTTTCTGGTTGGTTTTAAGCGTAGGTCATATGTATTAACTGCGCGCCATGCGCTTCAACCTAATAACCTTATGCCAATTTGTGTGTTCGCTTCAGATACTTCAAATAAGCTGGTTCCATTAGGGAAGGTTTTTTACGTTCCCCACTCACCTGATGGGTATGATTTTGAGGATTTTGCAGTGATGGACATTGATACCAGACGGATAAGTCACCCGGATGTTGCAGGCGCAAGACTGATCAATTTAGACCTTTCTTGTGGTGAATGGAAGAAATACGCGCATGAAGCCATGTTTTTCGTTCTTGGTTACCCAGAGGAACGATCGTTTTTAGATTATGAAACAACTGAATTTCGAGCGGACCGTGTGATTCTTCATGGCCGTTACAATGGCCCATCTACTCTTGAATCCATTCACGTTCTGTCGGTTCTTGACACCTTATCACTGACAACGTTCAGTGGGCTTAGTGGGGCACCAGTTTTCGCTTGGATTGAGCTGCCCAAACAGCGGCCAATGCCAATACTTTGTGGGATGGTGCTGCTAGGATCCCCAGAATCCGGTGTATTGCACTTTCTCGATCGGGATGTCCTTCTAATAGCCTTAGAGGAGAAACGGCGTCTTCCAGAACAAGCTGGCCAGCATAACTCCCAAGTCCCATAGATTGCATATTACTCAGACGATCAGAAAGCGACTCATCGCGACCACTCTCTTTTTAAGAGCGGGGCTGAGGGACCCGCGAGTGAATCACAGAGGGGAAGACAATGTACGGTTGAGGTTTAACGAGGCTTCAGTCCGCTTCCGGCTCCGAGCTGCCGTGCTGGTGGGACACCTTATCTTCCTCGAAGAGGTCCGCCATTTCCTCAGCCATGATGGCATCATCGTCCTGAATGGCGAATACGGGGATTTCTTTTCTCACCTTGGGCTTTTCTTCCGGCGAGAGCTCCGGCTGTTTTGGCGTGTCACTCATAATCTCAGTATACACTAGTGCTGGGAAGTAGGAGCGGATTTATTCAAAGGCCTCTAACGAGGATCTCTCGACAAATTGTCGCTGACACCCCTGACAGGTGACAAAATAGTAAGCGTCCCGTACGGACAAGGTGGCTCGAAGGTCAAGATTCACACCCCGATGATTGCATGCGGTGCATGAAATCTCCTTTAAGCGAAACGGGATGTCAGGTTGTGTGCGGAGATAGAATTCCATGTCGGTATAGACGGGGAACGTGTAAAAACACTTCTTACAGATGCCTCGCCAGTCGCCGTCAGCCCCCATGAAACGTTCATCGATGGCAAAACTCGATTGTTTGCAGATGGCGCAGGGAACTGTGTTCAGCCGGCGTTCCACTTCTTGCTGAGTGAGCGTGACCATTCGGAGAGTATAACGGGCGAGGAAAAGGAATCGCAACTGGTGCGGCAGTACCGGTGAGAATGCTTGACGCTTCTCCGGGGCACATTATACTCACAATGCCATGCACATGATTACGGACCAGTTGTTGGTCGGGAACATTGCCGATGCGCAGCAACCACCGGCGGTCGTCGGGACTCTGTTGCTGGTGGCCGAAGAGGTGGCCGTCACCCCTGCCCCCTGGATGGATTACCGCCACATTCCCTTTCGAGAGTTTGCTAAGGCCGATCCTGCAAAGTTGTTGGAAGCGGTGCAATGGCTTGAGTCGCGGGCACCGACCGAGCGAAAACTGGTCTGTTGCCGTGCCGGCATGGGGCGATCGGTTTCCGTCGTCATGGCGTACCTCTGTTGTGTGGAAGGGAAATCATACAACGAAGTCCTGAAACTCGTCATGATACGGCATCCAGGTGCCATGCCGCTGCCGAATCTACAGGTCGCCATCGAGCAGGTTCGTCAACTCCGCCGTTCCAAGGCGTCCTGCCAGGCTGGTTCGTAACGCGATTCTCGATTTCGTCGCCCAGTCTTGCCTTTCCCTCCCTCTCGTGGCTTAATGCCGCACATTTTCAGCTCAGAACGCGGTTATAGAATGCCTGAACTTCCCGAAGCCGAAGTCGTCGTTCGACAAATCCGCGCGCGTCTACTCGGCGCACAGGTGACCGATGTGTGGATCGGACGAGCGGATATTGTTCGAGAGGGCTATGACACCGCGTCGTGGTATTGCGGTGCGGTCCTACAGTCCGTTGAACGGTTCGGAAAAAGTGTTGCCTTGGGATTTGTGAACAGTCGAGCGTGTCGCTATGTCGTGGCCGAGTTGGGGATGACTGGACTCCTCCTGTTCCAATCGACACCGACAAAACATCCACAGCATGTTCATGTGAGATTGTTGTTCAAAGGAGGTCATGAACCAGAACTACGGTATTGGAATCCCCGCAGATTCGGACGCCTCTCGCTGTTGGATAAAGCCGGACTGGATCGCTATCGCACTCGCCGATTTGGGATGGACCCATTGGCTACATCTCAGCAGGACTTTGTGCGACTCTTACAGGAGCGCCGTGGGCGGCTCAAAACCCTCTTGATGCATCAACAAGTCATTGCCGGTATCGGGAATATCTATGCGAACGAGATTCTCTTTCGGGCTGGTCTCCACCCGAATCGCCAGGTTAGGCAGGTGTCGGTGCGCAATCTCGTAACGCTCTATGCAATCATGCGGGAGATCCTGGATGATGCCATCAGGCATGGAGGATCGAGCGTGCGAGACTTTTTTGCTCCTGACGGGAGCGAGGGGCAATACAAGCGGCGGCATCTGGTCTATGGGAAAGAGGGACAACCCTGTCCGAATCGATGTGGTGGAGTGATTCAACGGCTTCGGGGCGAACGAAGCTCATATTTTTGCCCCCACTGTCAGGCCATGCGATCGAAACAATAATCATGGTTCATGAAATGTATTATATTTTGGACGTTTAGGAGAATATCTGGCGAAAGGTCTTCTGCTAGGTCTTTTGATCCTCTCTCTATTAGTTCCTCTGGCGTCTTGAGTCATCCTGTCAGTTTCAGCTAGAATCCCGCTCCCCTATTTGCCTAAGTTACTACGAAGGAGAATTCGCATGGCTAA
>WBZP01007792.1_pt1 | contig 10248 bp, 7 predicted proteins | sample 5204301 | NCBI WGS metagenome assembly WBZP01 (sample SAMN12412401, study PRJNA552823) | activated sludge metagenome | isolation source: activated sludge from nitrification reactor of wastewater treatment plant... | place: USA: Pennsylvania | collected 2017 | reverse complement strand
CACGGTGATCGTCACCACGGTTCGACTGTTCGCCCGCCAGGGCGGCGGGACTCTGGCGCCGTGGGATCCCACCAAGAGGCTCGTGGTCGCCGGACCCTACCGATACGTCCGCAACCCCATGATCATTGGCGTGTTCGCGGTCCTGTTGGCGGAGTCGATGCTGACTGGCAGCGTCGCGCTGCTCGCGTGGTTCTGCGGGTTCGTCGGCGGCAACGTGATCTACATGCATGTGTCAGAAGAGCCTGCTCTCAGACGACGATTCGGCGCTGCTTACCAGGTGTACTCCGACAACGTCCCCGCGTGGATTCCCCGGCGCACCGCATGGATACCCCTTGCCGGCGAGGAGCCACACGCTGATGTGTGAGGCGCCTCCCAGGCCACCAATCCCTAGTCGGCGCGCCGCACCCGCAAGACTTCCTTGACACCGAACAGCCGCAGCGCTCGCAGGTCCTCGGCCGGAAAGTCCGCTGTCGCGTCGGTGAACGGCACCAACTCGGGACTGTCCACCGGGTACTCCTGACCGTCGTGAACGATCGTGGCCGAGCCGGCGGACAGAACGTTCCGTAGCCAATCGGACCTCGAGCCGTACATCAGCGCGATGGAGAAGCCGTCGGCGGTCGGTTCGGCCCCCACCGGAGTCTCGTAGGGACGCCCCGAGGTCCGACCGGTGTGCCGGATGACAGCGGCGTAGGCACCCGGCGTCCCGGCGGTTTCCATCTGTCGCGGGTTGAAGAAAGCGCGGTTGATCTTGCGTTGGGCAGCGACGACTGCGGAGGTCTTGTTCCGCATACCGAGCAGCCAAGCCAGAGCCACGGCCAACACAGCGCCAACCAAAAGGCCGACGACCCCGATCACTTTTCCCATGAACTGCCTCCCTCATGTTGCGCTGGATCCCACATGGATCGTCCCGAGCCCTGGCCCATCACGTTCGTCGAGCCCGCGTCCATCTCAGAATTCCGTCACACGCTGAGTGCCGAAACCCTCGGGAACGCCGAACCGTGCCAACGAGACGCAGCGGCGATCGAATGCCTGCCACAACTGCTCATCCGGGTGGTCGCTGTGGCTGATGGGGAACTCCATGATCTCGTGCGGCCCTGCCAGGTGGTTGGCGATGGGATACACGGTCTTGGCCGGCACAACATCATCTTCCCGTCCCAGCCCCACCAGAGTGGGGCAGCTGACATCGGGCGCGTGGCTCATGGAATCGAAGTAGCGCAGCACCAGGGCCAGGTCCTCGGCAGCCTGGGGACGGCGGTCGATATAGGCGCTGATCTCGGCGCCAGAACCCGCCTTGACATAGAAGTGGCGACCTTCCACCCACCCGAAAGTGGGCACACCCACGACCAGCACGTCCAAGACGTCGAGCAAAGCCTCGGCCATCAGCGCGAGTCCGCCGGCGAAACTGATGCCGTGAGCGACCAGGCGCGTGGTCCGCTCCCCGAGCAGTTCCTGCGCCAACTGGATCGCCCGAGCGTAGTCGCAGACGGCACCGCGCAGGATCGAAGTCTCCGGGCTTTGGATCCCCGTCAGCACATAGCCTGAGCGGGACCGTTCCCCGATCGCGTCGGTGGACATCCCGAACCCACGAATGTCGACTCCGAGGACATTCACGCCTTGCTGCGCCCAATCCCACCGGATCTCGCACTGCGATCCGTACCCATGGCTGTGCACGATCGTCGGACACGGTTCGTCATGGCTGAGGACATATCCGCGGACGCGAACACCGCCCAACGAGGCGAACTCGAGGTGCTCCAAGGTCACCCCGTCGCGCTGCGCGGCGTCCAGAACCGCTACCGCCGGATCCACGTCGTCGAGTTCACTCCTGGTCATGTCCCAGAACTGAACAAAGTCCGGTGGTCGGTTCAACTCCGGCTTGACCGCTCGGCGCACGTTGACCCTCTCATCCTCTGGAGTTAATGCTACGTGGGATCCCGTCAGGACACCCCTGCGCCAGTTAGGTTGGGCCCAAGTACGAAACGGTGGACGACTATGGTGACCGCGGGCGAACTGCGACAAGTGGGGTACTTCGCCCCGCTGCCCGATTGGGCCCTGGATCTGTTGTCAACTCGAGCACTGGTCCGGGAGTACCCCCCCGGCGCGTTCATCGCCCGCCAACACGAGAAGACCACCAGCCTTCATGTACTCCGATCCGGACGGGTTCAGGTACTGCTGCGATTCGACGGCGTCGGAGATCTTGTCACGGAGACGATGACCGCCGCCGACCCGATCATCGGCTGGTCGCTGTTCCGGCCGCCCTATCGCTACACCGCCTCGATTCGCTGCGTCACGGTCAGCACGGCGATCACCATCCCGCGGGACGCCTTCGAGACAGTCTTCGAACTCGAGCCCCGACTCCGGGGGCTCACCTACCGTCAGACGGCCCGGGTGGTGGCCGATCGACTCGAGGCGACCGTGTCGGTGCTGGTGGGCGGCGGGTCTGCGGGAATGCCGGAAACACCCACGAATGCACCCCTGAGCACACCCGTCGAGCAACGAGGAGATTCCATCAGCCGGGCCGACGTCCAGGTGCTCGAGGAATCTCCGTTCTTCGAGCACTTCTCCCGCACAGAACTCGAGGCGCTTCTCCAGGACGCCCACGTCCGGACCCATCCCACCGGAACCATGATCGTCAGCCACGGCAAGCCGGCGACGGGGCTGCACATGCTGCTCGGCGGACGCGCGAGACTGATCTACGGTCACGACGCCGACCCCGGCGAAGCTCCGGTCGATTTCAGTTCTCAGACGATCGCCGAACCTGGCCGTGTCATCGGATGGTCGGCGCTTGTCGCCCCCTACCGTTACCGTGCGGGGGCGATCGCCATGAACGAGTGCCGCACGTTGGTGTTCCCACACGATGCCCTGCTGGCGTTGGCCGACGAGCACCCCGATTTCGGTGCCCGCCTGATGCAACAGGCCCTGCATCTATTGGGCAGCCGCCTGCGCGAGACGCGGATGCGGCTGATCGCACGTCGGTACGACGACGAAGTACTCGCCATCCGCGCACTCATCGACCAGAACGCCGAGGAACTCAGCGTCTCCAGTCCCTTGCACAAGCTTCCGGTGTTCCTGCAGAACCGGGTGACGGTGCCGGACGCCATCACAGCCATGCGTCTGCTCGAAGCCCACGGCGACGAGCTGGAACGCAACCTGGCGACCTCCTGCCTTGACCTCATGACCAACATCAACACCGAGCTGGAGATCTTCCAGAAGCTGCAGTCGATCTATCAGCATGTCGCCGGGGCCTCGCCGGACACCGAACGGGCCGAACTGCGTCGAGCGTGCTGCGAGGGGTTCCGCGACCTGTTCGCATTGACGCACTACGTCATCGAAGGCGCCGAGAACCTCCCGGACAAGCCCGGAAACCTGTTCGTCATGAACCACCTGACAAACGACGAGGCAAACGGCTTTCCCAACGGTTTCCGGCTCACGATGGACACGCACTTCGTTTCATCGATGATCCTCTACGCCAAGTACGGGGAGTCTCCGATCCGGGTCATCCGGACCTCGAGCTCTGATGAGTACGGGCATCAGATGTACTACGACCGCTTGGGATACATCTACGTGCAGCCCGCGGACGTGGATCCCGTCGACACCCTCGACCGAAGCAAGGATCGTCGATCGGACTTCTTGCGGATGGGGCGGGAACGGCTGGCGCATCGGCTCAACGTCGTCGTCTGCCCAGAGGGCAACTGCACACGCACCGAGGATTCGCCGCTGCCCTTCAAGGCGGGCGCATTCCGATTGGCCGCCTACACGCAGCCCGAACCGCTCATCGTGCCGATATCCGTGGCGAACTTCGACAAGCGATTGTCGCGCACGACCTTGGCGGCGATCGTCCACGAACCCTTCCGCCTGTCCGACCACGTCCCGCCGGGATTCCGCGACGAGGAACTGTTCGCATGGGTGAACGAGTTCCGACGGACGTTCGCCGGATACGTCGAGGACACCATCGCCCTGGCACAGCGCGGCAGCGCAACCCGTCAGGCAGTGGCGACCGGGGCACAGAACCCGTCCACGATCGCGGGTCAACGGCTTACGCAAGGACACCGGTAGGGCTGAGCCCCTGGTGGCACTTTCAGGCCTGGGTGGTCCAGATCTGGTTGAGCTTGTTCTGCAGAACCGGGAACATCACGATCGAGGCAAAGAACGTCAGCACAACGCCCAATCCCGGCGACATGAACTCGCCTTGGCCTGCGATCTCAGATGAGCGGTTGACACGCTTGAACGTCCCGTAGATCGACATGAACCACGGCACGATGATGAGTGCTCCCAGGGTTATCGCAAGAACGGACATCCCCGGGTTGCTCTCGGCGAGTTCCTGATCTCCGTTGGCAGCTCCGTAGTCGCGCATCTCGCGATTCACGAAGTAGTACCAGAAGATGGCGTAGATCCCGAAGGTGATGATCGTCAGCCCGATCCATCCCCAAGGATTACGCTTCTTGACGGTCGCTTGCGAGTTCCGGATCTGGACTATCTCGGCCACTGCGGCTCCCTCGATCGCTGTTGGTTGCGTCAGCGTACTGCCGACGCGCGATTCACGTAGCGGCTTGCGCCTTCCCGGTATCAACCGTTGTGCATGAGGACCTGACGGGCCACGATAAGGCCGTGGAACCGGAGAATGTCCCCGCGCCCAGCGAGCCTTTCGGCGGCGCCAGGGCAGAGCGTTCAGGGCCAGAGGCGCTGAGACGTCGCGACTTCCTGAAGGTGGCGGGGATCGGTGCAGCGGGCGTGGTGGCTGGCGGGGCCTGGATTCGTTCGAGCCGCTCGCCGCAGGCGGTCGCAGCCCCGGCCGCAGTGGGGAACTCGGCTTCCGCCATCGTGATCGGGGCGGGCGCCGCAGGACTCATGGCCGCGCGCACCCTTCACAGAAGCGGCAAGTCCGTCATCGTGCTCGAAGCCAGGGACCGCATCGGCGGCCGCATGGACACCAGCGACGCACTCGGCGTGCCCATCGACATGGGTGCCTCGTGGCTCGAGGGTTCACGGGGCAATCCGATCACGGGGCTCGCCAGAGAGTTCGGCATGAAGAGGGTCCGGGTCGGGGAGTGGCTGGCCCTGTATTCGGACAGACGGCGCTGGTCCAACAGCCAGCAGAATCGAGCATGGCGAACCTACCGATCGGCTTTTCGCAAGGCCCTGGCGTGGGGCGAACGGATGCCTGATGACGACGTCAGCCTGGCGAGGGGATTCGCGGTCACCGGCAATCCGGTCAATGGCATGGACGCGGGAACCCGGTGGTTCCTGCGTTCAGAGGTCGAGGACGAGTACGCGGCGGCGGCAGATCAACTGTCACTCTGGTACTTCTGGGAGGACGGCGAGTTCGGCGGCCAGGACGCCATGTTCCCCAACGGATACGTGCAACTGGCCGATGGCTTGGCCGAAGGCCTCGATGTCCGTCTGGGCGCCGCAGTGGCACAGGTGGATCATGGATCCTCCGGGGTTCAGGTCCACGCGGCCGATGGCACGGTCTATACCGCCGAGCGCGCGATCGTGACGGTTCCGATCCCGCTGCTGCGTGAGATGTCCTTCAACCCGGTGCTATCGGAGAAGCAACGCGCGGCCCTGGCGTCCCTGGGCATGGGACTCATGGACAAGGTCGCCCTACTCTTCCCGAAACGAGCCTGGCCGAAAGGACCCGACTACTTCGGGCTTGCGCACAATCCCATCTCACCGGTGGCCGAATGGTGGAACCTCACCAGGGTCACCGGCAAGCCGGTTCTGGTCGGACTGACCGCAGGAGCCGGCGCGGACTGGGTTGAGGCGAACGACGACGCGACCGTTGCCGGGCGCGTGATGAAGGACCTGCGACAACAGACGAACTGGCGCTTGCCGGATCCTGAGGGCGTCGCGATCAAGCGATGGCGAGCTGAGCCGTGGACCCAGGGCTCCTATTCCATCCGGCCCCCGGGCGCCACTATGGCGGATCATCGCCGACTCGGTGAGTCGCCACCCGGAAGTCGGGTCCTGATCGCGGGTGAAGCCACCGACCCCGTATACCCGAGCACAGTGCATGGGGCCCTTCGATCAGGCCGACGAGCCGCGATTCAGGTCCTCTCGGGCCGCTGAACCTGCGGGCAGGAATCAGCGGGATGCTTCGTCACGATCCTTCCGGCTCTTCATACTCTTCATGCCCTTCAGGCCACATGTGCCGCGGGTCCGCGTGCGTCGACGCCTTGAGATCCTCGACCGTCACCAGCGGCCGCCACGGCCGATCGGTGAGCAGGACCGGCCCGGGCTCTGACCAAGGGTCACGCGGATGGCTGGCCTCAGAGTCCCAGACCTCGACGACTTCCCACCCGTTGGATCGCAGGTACTGTTTGGCCAGGAACCCCTCGGCCCGGCCACGTGTCACGTACATCGTCCTGAGGTCGGGATCGAGCCGCTCAGCACCGCTGCCCGAGAAGCGGTCGGGCTGTGCGACCACGACGTCGCTGTCGGACGCTGTCAGGATCATGTCCTCGAAGTCCCGCTTGGTCATCTGGATCTTGATGTCGAACCGTGCGCGTTTGACGCTCCAGACCCACTCAGTGTCCTGTCCGTTGACCCGCACGACGGTCCGCGGGACCCACACACGGTGTCGGGGGAAAGCCCACCCCGCCTCGCGGACAAGAGCCAGTGCGTCCCGTACGAATGACTGGACGTCGGCGACCTCGGGGATGTCGGTCGCGATGGTCTGGTAATCGGACTCTTCGACCCCCTTGGGACCGGGAACTGCGCGGGTGATCACCAGCGAATGCTGAGCGGGTCGGAACACGGCGAGGAATGTCGCCTTCTTCTTCTTGTTCTTGCCCACCCCGGCACAGTATCCAACTGCGACTGCCCGTTGCAGCGTTCGATCTGAGACGTCATGCCCTGCTGTGGCAGTCTGTCGCTCGTGCATGCCGAAGATTCGGAACAGGTTCAGGCCAAGGGCCTGCGATCGGGTTCGATCGGCCTATTCGGGGCCACAGTCATGGGGCTCTCGTCGACGGCTCCAATGTTCTCGCTGGCTGCGACCATCGGACTCGTTGCAGCGGTCGCGGGCGTCAAATCGGCCGCCTGCATGCTGGTCGCATTCATACCGATGCTGTTCATCGCTTATGCGTATCGCGAACTGAACACCGTGGTGCCGGACTGCGGTACCACTTTTACATGGGCGACCAAGGCCTTCAGTCCACACACCGGCTGGATGGGCGGATGGGCCATCGTGGTCACGGGAGTCATCTTTCTGGGGAACGCCGCCGAGGTCACCGGCCAGTACTTCTTCCAGATCATCGGCAACGACACCCTGGCCGACAGCCGCGTCGCCATCGCCACGGTGGGTTGCATCTTCATCGTGGCCATGACTTTCGCTGCCGTACGGGGCATCCAGATCGCCGAGTGGATGCAGACGGGCTTGGTGTTCCTGCAGTACATAGCCCTTGCGTTGCTGGCAGGAGCCGCATTCTGGGCCCTGTACAGCGGGAACGGTTCAGCCGGATCGATCTCGCCCGAATGGTCGTGGTTCAACCCGATCGGTCTGGGGTTCCAGGATTTCGTTGAAGGCGTTCTGTTGTGTTTCTTCATCTACTGGGGCTGGGACACGATCTTGGCCATCAACGAAGAGACGAAGGACCCTGAGAAGACCCCGGGACGTGCCGCACTCATCGCCACCGTGATCTTACTGGTCGGCTACGTGGCCGTAACGACGGCGACGGTCGCCTACTCCGGACTGGGTGACACGGGGATCGGTCTGAACAACCCCGCGGTCCAGAACAATGTGTTCCAGGCGATGGCACTGCCCCTGATCGGCCAGTGGGGAACGGTTTTCGTCCTGGTTGTCACCCTGCTGTCGGCCGCGGCATCCGCACAGACCACGATCCTGCCCACGGCACGCGGGACGCTTGCAATGGCCGTGTACAAGGCACTGCCTGCCAAATTCGCGCGCGTCAGCCCGAAGTACATGACGCCCGGCTACTCCACATTCGTCACCTGCGGGGTCGGCCTGTCGTTCTTCGTCGGCATGTCGATCATCTCCGAGAGCGTGCTGCAGGACTCCATCCTGTCCATCTCTTTGGCGATCGCGTTCTACTACGGACTTACCGGCTTCTCGAGTGTCTGGTACTTCCGCAAAGAGGCCTTCTCCGGCGCGCGGCCCTTCTTCTTCATGTTCCTGTTCCCGCTGCTGGGCGGACTGATGCTGGCGTTCGCCTTCGTCGTGAGCGCCCTGCAGATGTGGAGCCCGGACTACAGCGGAACGTCGTACTTCGGCATCGGCGGCGTGTTCGTCATCGGCATCGGATCTCTGCTGGTGGGTGTCGTGCTCATGCTGTTGTGGCAACTGCGGCAGCCCGAGTTCTTCCGCGGCGAGACACTGAGCACGGACACCCCGGTACTCGTCCCCGACATGTGACCGGCCGCCGGTGGCGGCTCAGGCTTGTTGGCATCTCAGGGGCGGCCGGTCGCTACTCGTCGCGGCTAGCCGGTGCCCCGGGCGGAGCGCGACACCGCGGGGCTCTTCTGCACCCGCCACGTGCGATGCCAGACCTGTCGATGTTCTACGTACACCGGTGAGGACGGTCAGGCGGTCAAGGTGCCGGCACGATTCACCTTCGTCTTTGTCAAGAAGAGCGACGGGTGGCTGATCGTCAACCACCACTCTTCAGAGAACCCGAAAAAGCACTGACCGGTAGCCACGACGACGTGCGGCCGTGAGGGCCGAAGTCATCACAGCACCCGAGCTCACAAGGACGATTCCGGCGTTACCTTCATGACCGGTCGGCCGTAGGCGTCCAGCGCCCCGCCGCCAGGCGTGCAGGACATGACCTTGCCGATTGCAGAAGGATCGGTGAGCACCGCACTGTGACAGGACGACAGAGCACGCTGACCCCAATAATTGGGATGCGCAGGCAACTGCGCCATCTGATCGACGGCCGCCTGCCATTCGGCGGACCGGTAGGCTCCCCGGCCATCGACCGACCGCCAGAGGGTCGGGTACAACACGGCCGGGCTGGTGTCCTTGGTGCACACGGGGCCCCAGTCCAAGCCCATGCACGTGATGATGATCGGGGTCATCCAGGTCCCTCGCTGTCCGCCCCAATCCCCTGTCCAGGCTGGCGTCAGGGTGTTGTTCCCGTCCTTCTTCGTGGCCGGGTAGGACACCTGGTTGCTGCACAACTGGTGGCCCGACACTGCCTTGGAAGCGTCGACCACCGTCACCTTGACGTCACCGAACTCCTTCTTCAAGGCGGCAGCCCCTTCGATCATGCGCTGACGCAGGAGTTTGCCGAAGTCACCGTTGAAGAAGTCCAAATCCCCGTTTGTGAAACCGCAGCCGCCGATGCCCTGGCGGCCGTATCCGGAGTCCGACCCGAAGTCGGACTCGAACTGAGACGCGGGTGGCAGCCCGATCGGAGGACTCTGGACAGCCACCGTGTAACTGCCGCGCGTGGTACCCGCGGAGTCCAGAGCCGTGACGATGTTGCGCCCGGCTTTCAGGACAGCCTCCTTCGCCTTCGTGAGACCCTTCCCCCCGTCGTAGGCCGCCCTGGCCTTGCTGCCACTGTCCGCCCTCCAACAGGCTTTGGAACCCGGTTTCAGGTAGCGCTCGACGCAGTCCGCAACGATGTCAGCGAAGCCCACGTCGTTGCCGCCGATCGACAGCGACACGGCTGCCACCGAGTCTCCCTTGGCCTGGACCTGCTGGGCGAACTGCTGCAACTGCAACGCCTGACCCACGATGTGTCCGTGAGTCTGGGTCTGCTCGTCGACGAAGTCCACACCGGGCTTTCCGGACGCCAAGCGCGTGTCCACAACCGCACCGGAGCAGGCCAGGTTCACCGCGGCATAATCCGGCCGGTTCCAGAACATCGCTGCGGAGGAACTGCGGTGGCATTTCACACCGGAGAGGTCCACTGTGTACCGACCGGCGTCGTCGCCGAGTCCGGGCTGGGGGATCGGCTGGGAGAAGTCACCAGGGTAGCTCTGCTTCAGGGATGACCCGAAGGCGCTGATCCACCAGCGGTCCTCCTGGTCGTACTTCTTGCAGTCCTTCCAGGGCGCAAGGTTGTCGTGATGGTTGCCGCACCAGGGTCCGTAGCCGGTGTAACTGGCGCCCTCTCCGGACATGTACGAATCCCCCAGCCCGACAACCCAACGTCGCGTCGGGTTCTGTGTCGATGCGGCGGACAGGGACATACGCGTCGAGTTCGCGGTCGCCGGCCCTTGGTACTGCTCGCCGTGCTCTCGGTCGTACCACGATGTGGTGTTGTACCAGGTCTTCAACGGGAC
>WBZP01007789.1_pt1 | contig 10250 bp, 7 predicted proteins | sample 5204301 | NCBI WGS metagenome assembly WBZP01 (sample SAMN12412401, study PRJNA552823) | activated sludge metagenome | isolation source: activated sludge from nitrification reactor of wastewater treatment plant... | place: USA: Pennsylvania | collected 2017 | reverse complement strand
TCTGCCGATGAGAGCACGAGTGATCGCACTGTTCCGCGCCGGGGGACTCGAGCACCTGCCCCGCAGTCAGACCACGTTGCAGGCAGGCGATGACGCCTATGTGGTCGGTCCACCCGAGGACCTTCTGCTGCTGCTGATGCACAACCGGGCGGTCGCCCCGGCGTCCTGAGCGGAACCTCCGTTACGACCCGGTGTCGGCCAGAACGGTGACCCCGCCGCACTCAGCGTGAGTGTGGCGGGATGCCTGTGCGTTGCGGAATCATCCTCCGAGGTGCTGTTCGAGCCGTGCGGTGTCCGCTGCGCTCCATCCGGCCGGTCGCAGGATGTCAGCCCATGCTGCGACCGGATCTGTTCCGTACACATGGCCATGACCCGCGGGAACGCCTTGACTGTTCATCATGTCCCCGCTCAACCCCGCGAACGTGATGACGGGCAGCCAGGGCCATGTGAGCACGCCCGGGCCGCGGGGTTCCCCGAGCCAGTCCGGTCGTGCCCACAGCACATCCGGTGACCACCACACCACAGGGTCGGAGGCGTTCTGCAGATAGACCGCCCGGGGCGCGCGGAACGGGGTGGGCGGTTGGGACAGGTCCGACGGCTGGTTGGCCCACCGGAGGTGGGTGCCGGCGTCGTACACCGGTAGGTGCTCGGGGGTTCCCGGCTGCCGCTGGTCGGTGTAATCGCGCCACATGGCAGTGGCGTTGGGTGGGCCTTGGAACATCGCGCCGTCGGTCATCTCGATCAGGTCGTCGAGGTTCGCGAAGGCGCCGTTCGCGCCGTAGGCCCCCAGGCTCTCCCCGAAGACGACCAGTCGCGGCCGCTGCACCGCGGGGACGGCTTCCAGCCGATCGCGCACCGCGTCCAGGACCGCCACCGACTCGGTGACGGAGTTTGGTCGGTCGACGGCGAATGACAGGAAGCTCGGCAGGATGGAGTACTGCGTAGAGGCAGTGGCCACGTCGCCGTTGAGCAGGTACTCCAGCGGTGTGACCTCGCCGGGATCGACGGTTCCCGACCCGGCGCTGGTCCCGATCGCGATGACGGCGCGGTCGAAGGCGCCGAACCGCTCGAGCTCCTCGACGACCAAGCGGGCGCGTTGGTCCGGTGTACGTGCCGAGTCGATGCCGACGAATACGCGTATCGGATCCTTCGCGGACCGGCCGGAGAAGGACGTCAGCTGTGCGGTGGGTGTCACGCCTGCGACGAACGCGCGCCCCTGCGAGCCCAGGGCCTGCCAACTGATGGCGGAATCGGGGCCGCCGGAGACGAACGTGCTGGTCGGCGGGTCCACCCCAGTCGGCGTGCTCGCATTCATCGAGCGAAACAGCGGCGACAGCGTCGTCACCAGGGCGGACGGGAGGCGGTCGACCGCGAGGGCGCCGACGAGGACCGACACAGTCACCGCCGAGGCCGTGGCCACGCGCGGTGAGGCGAATCTGCGCAGTCCGCGATCGAACCGGCGAACGAGCCACCGGACGGCTCGGCCGGCGAGCACCAGGATGATGAACACCGCGAGGCCCACCAGTCCGGCGACGCCCACCCAGATGCTCCCCGGGGCGGGGACCCCCGTGATCTCTGCGAGGTCCGCCTGCCACCGCCTGCCCGCCAGTAGCGCGACCGTCACGGTCGCACTGCCGAGCAGCAGGGCCACTGCTCGGGCCCTCTCGTCGCTGCGCCAGTCAGGCTGGTGGCGCACCCGGCGCACAAGCCATCCCACCAGCGCCCCGATCCCATACCCGATCGCGGCAAGGACACCGCCGATGAGTCCCTGGATGAGGCTGGAGCGGGGGATCAGGGAAGGGACCACACTCAACGCAGCGGCGGCGGCCGCTCCGATGAGGCCCGCGAACGAGAACCTCACAGGTCTGAGTGCACGATCGCACCGCCGGCGATCGTGAGCACGATCGGGACCTGGGACAGGCCGTGGCCGGAGGCGAGCCGGCCCTGCGTGATGTCGGCGGCGAGCAGGGCGAGGTCGGCTCGCGCGCCGATCTCCAATCGCCCCCCATCCTGGTCGTGGTTGATGTAGGCAGACCCGGCGGTGAAGGCGTCGATTCCGTCCGCCACGCTGATCCGCTCCTCGGGAAGGAACGCGGGTTCCTCCGGCGTGCTCGGATCGATGCGGGTCGCGCCCACCTCGATCTGGGTCAACGGGTTCGCGGTCGACACCGACCAGTCGCTGCCCATCGCCAGGCGGGCACCGGAGCGTGCCAGCGAACCGAACGGGTACTGAAGGCGGGCCCGATCCGCGCCGAGGAACGGGATCGTGAGTTCTTCCATCTGAGCGTCGCTGGAGGCCCAGTACATCTGGCAATTGGCCGTCACTCCCAGTTGGGCGAAGCGTGGCACGTCGTCCGGCTGGACCAGTTGCAGGTGCGCGATGTGGTGGCGGTGGTCGTTCATCCCGTTGCGCGTACGCGCTGCAGCCACGGCATCCAACGCCATCCGGACTGCACGGTCGCCGATGGCGTGCATGTGCACCTGGAAGCCGGCGGCGTCGAGTTCGGTGACCGCGGCCTGCAGCAGATCAGGATCGACGAAGGTCAGGCCGGTGTTGTCGGTGTGCCCGCCGCAGCCGTCGCAGTACGGTTCGAGCAGCGCGCCGGTGTAGTTCTCGAGCACCCCGTCGATCATGATCTTGACGGTGGTCGGGTGGAACCCCGGGGCGTTGAGTTCCCGCCGCGCGCTGAGTTCCTCGATCTGCTCGAGTCCGCGGTGGCGGTCCCACCACAGAGCGCCCACCACCCGTCCGGTGAGTCGTCCGCTGTCGGCAAGCGAGCGGTACGCACTCTGCGTCGCGGGGGTGACCCACGCGTCCTGCCAGCCGGTGATGCCCAGCGAGTGCAGGTGCTGCTGGCCGTTGAGGATCGCCTGTTCCCACTGGGTCTGGCTCGGGGGTGGCGCCACGTGCTCGTTGACCCAGTAGGCGGCACCCTCGTGCAGTGTCCCGGTGGGCTCGCCGGTGTCGGGATCGCGTTCGATGCGTCCGTCCGGCGGATCGGGCGTGGCCGCGGTGATCCCAGCGGCCGCGAGTGCGGCGGAATTCACCCAGGCCCCGTGCACGTCTCTGTTGAACAGGAACACGGGCCGGTCGGAGACGATGGCGTCGAGGTCCTCCTTTGGCGGCGTACCCCCGGGGAACTGCGGCATGGACCAGCCACCACCCGTGATCCAATCGGGGCCGGGGTGTGCGGCGGCATGCTCGGCGATGATCCGCAGATAGTCCTCACGTGTCTCGGCATCGTTGAGCCACACGCGTAGGCGGTTGAGGCCGGCGAACGGGGTGTGCACGTGCGCGTCCTGGAAACCGGGCACGACGGTCATGTCAGCGGCGTCGATCACTTCGGTGTTCGGACCGACTTCCGGTTCGACGAAGCGGCCCCCACGGATTCCGATGTCACCTGGACCCTGTCCCCACACGTGGGCACCGGTGATGACGATGTCGGCGGGCATGAGCCCAGTCAACCAGCCCGACGGGCTCAGAGTGCGCGTACGCGGTTGTTCCGGGGGTTGTGTTCCAGTTCGACGAGACCGAGTTCCTCAAGCAACGGCGGCAGGTACATCCCGAACCGGCCGCGGTAGCCCTTGCGCAGCCCGTACCAGCCGCCCACCGGGTTGTCGGGGGAGCGCCCCCAGGCCTCGACCGTGTCCGGCTTGGGGTCCTTCTTCTCATCTGCGGCGCCGAGTTCCACCCAGTCGCCGTTCGCGACGAGCATCGCGTGGAGGTCATCGATGGCGCTGAGGTGGTAGCGCAAGGTGGTGGACCCGACCTGGCATACAAGCGCGGGCGGGTCTGCCGACTCGTCGCGGTACATCGTGTATTCGGAGGTGCCGGGTGCCGTCTTCAGGAGCCAGGGATCGTCCTGGGTGCCGCTGCCGCTCATGGTGGCGAGTATGGGTGCGTTGTCGTGGGCGCACAAGGCCGCGACTGCTATGAAGAAGCCGGCCTCGTGCCGTGAGTGCTACGAAGATGTGCGATTCCGCACGACAAGTCGACAGGTTCGTGACACTCGGCGGCGACCGTCGACCATCTCGAAACACTCGAGGCCGTCCTAGCCCCTCGACGGGCCGTCGTAAAGCATGGCAGCGCCCTCGGCGCTCCCACTGCAGATGACTCGCGGAATCGTCCCCTAGCATTGGCCCGTCTCGAGACTTGGAGGATCACGATGGAGAAACCAACACCACGATGGCGCCGCCGGCGCGTATGGGTGCCGGCGATCGCCTTCTTGTCGGGAATCGTGATCGCCAGCACCGGCACGGCGACGGCGGCCAGATTCATCGACGGGGCCACGCTGAAGAACGGGACTGTCAGCGCCAAGAAGTTGAGCAAGTCCGTTCGCGCGAAACTGAACAAGGCGGGTTCCACCGGGCCGCAAGGGCCGCAAGGGCCGCAAGGGCCGCAAGGGATCCCGGGTCCCGCCACCGGTGCCGCGGGTGGCGCACTCACTGGCACCTACCCCAACCCAGGGTTGGCCAACCGTGCTGTGGGGCCTGATGCACTCGGCCCGGTCCCCACTATCCGCGTGACGGCCGCTTCGTCCGCATCCATCCCCAATAACGCCAGTACCGACCTGCCCTGCGACACGGTCGACTTCGGAACCGCTCCGCAGATGTACCAGACCAACGACCCAGGAGTCCTGTACGCGGCACGAGACGGGTACTACCAGGTGAGCGCGGGAGTGCAGTTCTCAGGTGCCGTCAGCGGCGGCACGGGCATCCGGAGCCTCGTGATCTATCAGGGAATCGTCGGTACCGGTGAAACCACCCGGAGCACTACAGCGGCGGCTGGCGCCACCCAGGACACGGTTCTGGCCGCCTCCTCGCTGGTGCGTCGAACGGCCGGCCAGCCGATCACCTTCCGAGTCGCCCAGACCAGTGGCGTCGCGATCGTTGTGGAGCCGGTCAACACCTACTGCTCCGCGGTGTGGGTTGGTCCTCTGGAGTAGGCGATGAGAGCCTGAGAGGTCCGTGCTGGTGGTGTCAGTGGCTGACCGCAGCGCCGCCGACGCCGCTAGGACATGGTGAAGCCCCGGCACCTGGGGGTGCCGGGGCTTGCGCCAGACGGCTCAGATGTCGTAGTACATCTCGAACTCGTGCGGGTGCGGGCGCAGACGGATGGGGTCCACCTCGTTGGTCCGCTTGTAGTCGATCCACGTCTCGATGAGGTCATCGGTGAAGACGTCGCCCTCGGTGAGGAAGTCGTGGTCGGCCTCGAGCGCGTCGAGCACACCTTCCAGCGAACTCGGCACCTGCGGGATGTTCGCCGCCTCGTCCGGGGGAAGCTCGTAGAGGTCCTTGTCCACGGGCTCGACCGGCTCGATCTTGTTCTTGATGCCGTCGATGCCGGCCATCAGCATGGCCGAGAACGCCAGGTAAGGGTTGCTCGACGGGTCCGGCACGCGGAACTCGATGCGCTTGGCCTTCGGGTTGTTGCCCGTGATCGGGATGCGGATGCACGCCGAGCGGTTGCGCTGCGAGTAGACCAGGTTGACGGGCGCCTCGTAGCCGGGCACCAGTCGGTGGTAGGAGTTCACCGTGGGGTTGGTGAACGCCAGCACGGCCGGAGCGTGGGCCAGCAGACCGCCGATGTACCAGCGGGCGATGTCGGAGAGGCCGGCGTAGCCGAGCTCGTCGTAGAACAGCGGCTTGCCGTCCTTCCACAGCGACTGGTGGCAGTGCATACCCGAGCCGTTGTCACCGAAGATGGGCTTGGGCATGAAGGTCACGGACTTGCCGGCGGCCCAGCCGACGTTCTTGATGACGTACTTGAACTTCATGACGTCGTCGGCGGCCTTGGCCAGCGTGTCGAACCTGTAGTTGATCTCCGCCTGACCCGCGGTGCCGACCTCGTGGTGTGCACGCTCGACGCTCAGACCCACCTCGCCGAGAGTCTTGGTCATCTGGTCGCGCAGGTCGGCGTAGTGGTCGACCGGCGGTACCGGGAAGTACCCACCCTTGTAGGGGGTCTTGTATCCACGGTTGGGGCTTCCGTCGAGTTCGTGCTCGCGACCGGAGTTCCACTTGCCCTCGACCGAGTCGATGAAGTAGAAACCGGCGTTCTGCTTGGTCTCGAACCGCACCGAGTCGAAGATGTAGAACTCGGCCTCCGGAGCGAAGAAGGCGGTGTCGGCGATGCCCGTCGACTTGAGGTACGCCTCGGCCTTCGCAGCGATGTTGCGCGGGTCGCGGCTGTACAACTCGTCGGTGAACGGGTCGCGGATGGACATGTTGATGATGAGCGTCTTCTCGGCCCGGAACGGGTCGAGGTAGGCGCTGCCGAGGTCAGGCGTGAGCTTCATGTCCGACTCGTGAATGGCCTGGAAGCCACGGATCGACGAACCGTCGAACATCTGACCGTTGGCGAAGAAGTCCTCGTCAACGCTCTCGGCCGGCACATTGAAGTGCTGCATGACGCCGGGCAGATCGCAGAAACGGACGTCGATGAACTTGACGTCCTCTTCCTGGATGTACCGCATAACCTCGTCAGGATTGGTGAACATCTGACTCCCTTGTCGTTTCGGCGGGGCGGCCCCCACCCTTGTCTGGCGCGCGCTGTGTCTGCCGCGTCTGGCTAGACCCTACGAGTTGCGCATTTCTCTCCCGTCACCCGGTTGTTTCGGGGATGTAACACCGAGGCGGGCGGTCGAATGTGCTTGGCGCCGGACATTTGCGGTTGGGAGCACCCTTGAGTGGTCGCGCCTCGGGGTGCTTTTGAGGCACAACGTGTGAATATCTGTCGCCTCAACGCACAGATCTTCACACGTTGGGGGCTGCCGGACCCGCGCGATTGGCACTGTGCGTGCGGCGCAGGGGTGTCCGCCGTCAGCCGGTGTAGTACGCGTCGACCTCGGAGAACGCCTCATCCAGGATGGCCAGGCCCTCGGCGGCTTCGTCCTCGGTGATCACGCATGGCGGTACGACGTGCATCCGGTTGAAGTTGGTGAACGGCAGCAGCCCACGGGACACGCAGGCTTTCGTGAGAGCGCCCATGGCCTCACTGGTTCCGCCGTAAGGCGCCAGCGGCTCGCGGGTGGCCCGGTCGCTGACCAGATCAAGGGCCCAGAAGACCCCCATTCCGCGGACTTCGCCGATGACCGGGTGCTTCTCGGCCAGATCACGCAGTCCCGGACCGAGCACGGTCTCGCCGATCTTCTTGGCGTGCTCGACGATGCCCTCGTCGCGCATCGCGGTGATGGTCGCCAGCGCGGAGGCGCAAGCGAGGGGATGCCCGCTGTAGGTGAGCCCGCCGGGGAACACGCGCTCGTCGAACGTCGCCGCGATCTCGTCGCTGATGATGACACCGCCCAGCGGTACGTATCCCGAATTGGAGCCCTTGGCGAAGATGATCAGGTCCGGGTTCACGCCCCAGTGGTCGATGGCCAGCCACTCACCTGTGCGCCCGAAGCCCGCCATCACCTCGTCGGCGATGTAGACGATCCCGTACTTGTCGCACAGAGCGCGCACACCCTCCAGGTAGCCCGGGGGAGGCACAAGCACGCCGGCAGTGCCCACCACCGTCTCGAGCAGAACGGCTGCGATGGTGTTCGGCCCCTCGAAGATGATCACCTGCTCGAGGTGGGCCAATGCGCGCTCACACTCCTGCTGTTCGTCGGCCGACCAGAACGACGAACGGTACAGATAGGGGCCGAAGAAGTGCACGTGGCCGTAGGCGAACTCGTTCGGCCAGCGGCGTGGGTCGCCGGTGGCGTTGATCGCCGCGCCCGTGTTGCCGTGGTAACTGCGGTAGAAGCTGAGGACCTTGTGCTTGCCGGTGTGCAGGCGCGCCATCCGGATCGCGTTCTCCGCGGCGTCCGCTCCGCCATTGGTGAAGAACACCTTGTTGTGCCCAGCGGGGGCGATCTCGCTGATGGCCTGAGCGGTCTGGCCGCGTACCAGCGAGGCGTGCTGGGGTGCCAGCGTCACCTGGACCGCGGCTTGATCCTGGATCGCCTGCACCACCTTCGGGTGCTGGTGGCCGATGTTGGTGTTGACCAACTGACTGGAGAAGTCGAGGAAGGAATTGCCTTCGAAGTCCCAGATCCGCGAGCCCTGGCCGGACTGGAACACCAGCGGCTTCAGCGCACCCTGGGCGCTCCAGGAATGGAACACGTGTGCGCGGTCGAGGTCGAAGGCGTCGGCATTGCTCACAACGGAATCAGAATCGGCCATGCAGTACAGAGTACGGTTTGGACCGGGTGGACGGCCACCCTCCTGCGGAAACAGCACTCGGGGGACCCTGTGTGAAGTACCCTCATGTCCATGTCCGCGATCCTGTCAGCCAGTTACCGCGAGGCCTGCATGTGGCAGGAACAGGTCCCGCGCGCACCGCGCGACCTTGTTGATCTTCCTGAGCGTGCGGACGTGGTCGTGGTGGGGGCCGGCTACTGCGGGCTGGGCGCTGCGGAGTCTGCCGCGGGTGCCGGCGCCGATGTGCTGGTGCTGGACAAGGAGCCACTGGGGTGGGGCGCATCCAGCCGCAACGGCGGGATGGTGATCCCGGAGCTCAAGGCGGGACCCGAGAAACTCGCGAAGAAGCACGGCGAACTGGCACACCGGCTGTACGCAGAAGTGGCGGAGGCCTTCGAACACACTGAGGCCCTCGTCGCGGACATGGACTGCGACTACACGCGCAGTGGACAGCTGTACTTGGCGCACACTCCGAAACACACGCCCTACCTGCGCGAATTGACCGGCGAACTGCAGCGTTCCGGCCAGGCGGTGCACTTCCTCGATGCCGCCGAGGTCACACGTCGCACCGGAAGTACCGCGTTCGATTCAGCCATCTTCTACGAGCAGGTGGGTGGACTACATCCCGCGAAGTTCCACGACGGGATGGCGAAGCGGGCATCGGCTGCCGGCGCGGCCATTCACGACCGGACCGGGGTGACGGCGGTCCGATCGGCCCCGGGTGGGTTCCTCGTCGAGACCACCCGCGGCACGGTGCGCGCCGATCACGTCATCATCGGCACGAACGCCTATATGGACGCGAGTGTCCCGGATCTGGCCAAACGGATCCTCCCGATCAACTCCTACATCATCGCGACCGAGCCGCTCACTGAGGAGGTGCGCGCGCTGATCGGCCCGCAGATGATGGTCGATACGAAGACGTTGCTGTTCTATTGGCGGCTCACCGCCGACGGACGCATGGTGTTCGGCGGACGCAACCGCCTGGACCCGGTGGATGTCCCTGTTGCACGCGACTTCTTGTACGACAACATGGTGCGCATCCATCCGCAGTTGCGTGGGGTCGCGATCGACTACGCGTGGACGGGGTTCGTGGCCATGACCTTGGATCGCCTGCCGCACGTCGGGACCGTCGACGGCGCCTGGTACGCGACAGGCTGCAACGGCACGGGCGTGAGTCTGAACGGGTGGCTCGGATACCGTCTCGGCCAAGTCGTCACCGGCCAAGCGCCGCCGCCGGCGTTCGCCGAACTCAAGCATCCATCCATCCCCCTCAAACCCCTGTCGTCGTCGTACATCCCCATCGTCGGGCGGTACTTCGCGCTGCAGGACCGCAGATAGGAGAAGCATGATCGACCGCACGAAACTGACCGCGGCCCTTGAGGCCGAGCGCATTGTGCACGCGGAGCGTACGGCGAACTCGCGCGCGGCCTTCGAGGCCGCCGACCACCTGTTCGGCCGCGTCCCGATGACCTGGATGAACAAGTGGGCCGGCGGGTACCCCCTGTATCTGGCGAAGGCGCGCGGCAACCGCATCACCGACATCGACGGCCACGAGTACGTGGACTTCGCACTCGGCGACACCGGATCGATGGCAGGGCATTCCCCTGCGGCGACCGTGGCGGCGGTGGAGCGACGCATCGGCGAACTCGGCGGCATCACGACGATGATGCCCAGTGAGGACGCCGAGTGGGTGGCCGCGGATCTGACGCGCCGCTTCGGGCTGCCGCTGTGGTCGTTCAGCCTGACGGCGACCGACGCGAACCGTTGGGCGCTGAGGCTGGCACGGATGGTGACCGGGCGGCCCAAGGTGATGGCCTTCTCCTACTGCTACCACGGCTCGGTGGATGAGACGTTCGTCATCACCGGACCCGAGGGCGGGACCGCCCCGCGCGGAGGAAACGTGGGTCCTGCGTACCCCGTCGCCGAGTCAACGCGCGTCGCGGAGTTCAACGACCTGGCCAGTGTCGAGGCTGGGCTGGCACACGGTGACGTCGCGGTGCTGATCATGGAACCGGCGCTGACCAACATCGGCATCGTGCTGCCGGAGGAGGGCTTCCTCCAGG
>WBZP01001121.1_pt2 | contig 10253 bp, 16 predicted proteins | sample 5204301 | NCBI WGS metagenome assembly WBZP01 (sample SAMN12412401, study PRJNA552823) | activated sludge metagenome | isolation source: activated sludge from nitrification reactor of wastewater treatment plant... | place: USA: Pennsylvania | collected 2017 | reverse complement strand
CCATAGCTGGATCAAGGCGGTTCTTGTAGTTCTGCAAAATAGATGAGTGACCCAGCACGTGTTCAAAGTGCAGGTCTGTTCCGATTGCCACAACTTCCTCAGCTTTAACCAAACGGTCATTTTCTTCCTTAATTAGCATCTCAACTGCAATGGGGTTATTAACAGCAGGCTCCAAGGTCCCAGTGTTGATGACGGTGATATATTCCTGTGGTGTTTTTACAAGTCCCTTTTCAAGCAAAGAGTCTGCTAATTGCTGGCGACCTGCTGACGTACGTGAAAGCGGATTTCCAAGATCCACACAAACGCGTTTCACCTTGTCTAAATCTTTACCCGAAAAACTCGGGATGTACTGCGCTTTGTCTTTACCCGCAAGCTCTAACATTCTGGGCTCAGAAACATAACGCTGATAAAGCTCAATCCAAGATGTCATCGTGGATTCCATGGCTTGAACGTACGACTGTTGTAATATGTTCACAAACTGCAGAGCTTGAGACGCCACTAAGGCTAATGCAGAACCAGACTTTAAGTTAGCTTCAGGTTGACCACGGTTCGTAGCAGAAATGTTTGATAGACGACCCATTGACTGAACCATCATTTCAATGAGCTTGTAGACTTCCGGCGGGGTTTGAATCAATCCCATTGGTTTAGGCTCTAGACCTTGGTTGTGAGTGATGACATTCAAACCTCCGCCTAGTTTAGTGTAATTTAAGTCAGCACCTTTTGGAACTAGAATATTTTGAACACCAAACGCATTGGCATTGGTGATAGCAGTAGAGCAAAGTGAATCAAGAGCCATTTGTGGACCAAGTAAGTCAAAGCCTAAGGTGTAGCCAAGTGGAGTATCTTTAATATCCGCCATTGAAATACGCTCAAGCATGATGGAATCAAATTGCAAGGGCTCGTCAACAAGTGTTACACCACCACTGCCAAGCATGATTGCATAACGACCATCCGGACATGCAGGCGTTTTCTTATGCAGCAAAATATAAATAGGAACGTAATCTTGATTCTGGTTTTGACTCCATTGCATTGGAGTTAAGAAGCGGCCCATGCGATTTAACTGAGCATCGTCACCAGCATTGAGGATATCGTCTCTCTTTTCTGGGAATAGCGCAGCCCAATTGTATTTGTTCACCCATTTACGAACGATGAAATACTCGCAATCATCAAAGTTCTTGGTTTGCGGCTCACGAATTACATCAAGACCTAAGAACACTTCGGAACATCCGTCACCTTCATAAAATACTTCGCCACTATTGGGATCAGTGCCCATCAATTGGCCTTTGTACTTGTCCCAGTAAGTTAAGATAAAACCCTCAGCACCCCAAAGCGACATTTCCACAGCTTCAACGGCTTTTCGGTTAAGGCCTTTGTTTTTTAGCACGTCTTCAATCACGGAATGGGCAACGAGTGTCTGAGCCAAGCTTTCTGTGTCGTTGTTGATAGCGCGTGGATCAAAGTTAAGCTTTTGGTTGGTGATAAGAGACAGGAAGTTTGTAAGGATACTCCGGTAGTCATTCATTTTCATCAAAGCTAGTTCGCCTTGCTCACCGTCGAATACCACGTTAGAGCTTTGGTGCCACCAATCGTTTGTGGCGTAGCCGTAATACGCGCGGTATGAGCGTCTAAGTAACGAAAGATAGCCCGAATTAGCGATGTAATTGTCAAAGTGCATTACTTTATTGAGACAATATTGCCCAAGTTCTTCGCTCTGTACTTCCGGTCCTGCAAAATATTTTGAAATGTCGACTTTGTAGTCATTGCTTAGCATATTAACGCCCTTTCATAGCGCGATATAATTTTTGTGCGTCAAAATCCCTTGTTGGCATTGTATCATAAAAAGTGTTGGGGTCGAGAGTAATTGGAAATGGGTTACGATCCTTGTCAACATTTCGCCATAAATAGATTAAAGCAGCTACCCCATCGCAATGTGATCCGTCATCTTTTTCCTCAAACTTACGCTTGTTATCGTCCCAAATGCCAAATTCAAGATCAGAGATGAGAATCTTGCAGCGCTCGTGAATTTCTATTTCACCACGGGTAATGGCTAATCTTACAGCATTTACTTGCGCCCGCAGTTCATCTTTTTGGGTAGGAATGAAGTTTAGATCATGCAAAATGTTGAGATCCATAATCACTTGAGCGTCGGTATCTGAAACACGTTTATACACATTAGTGTAATTGAGTTCTTTTTCTTTCCGCTTAATGCCGTCTGCTAAATACTGCGTAGTCTGATGATTGAACACCAGTTCATCTTCAATCACGAGCTTAGCACGCAAGAAGTCCCAATAGGCAAACAAAACGTGCGTATTGTGAACGACGCCTAAATCCGCTGCTTCGTATGATTCGAAATGTGATGGACGTGCATAATTATGCACCACTATCTTAGGCTTTAGCTTATAAAACTCAGGCACGATAGCCGCTGTTTCATCAACGATGAGTTCACACAAATATTCACGGCGGAACGTTGTTGATTCTTCTCCACCAGCTTCTTCTGCATACTCGACAATTGTTTCTTTAGTGAGTGAATCGTTGTCATAAATTGTTTTTTTTATGTATGCACTTTGTTCCTGGGCTTTTCGAATGTACTTTACAAAAGCATGAGCTGGTGTTCTCGGACTAGAACTTGATATGATACCAAAGCCGCCAGTTGTTAAGGTTTGCGGATGGAGTACGTCATCAATTAAATACTCAAGGCCTTTTATAAAGCTAGCTTCATCAACAATATAGAGATCAGCACCAGTACCACGGAGACGGTCAATATGTCTCTCTTCGTCAGCACCCGATATATGCATCTCGCTTTTATTAGGGAATGTGAGCACTCCTTTTGCATCTCTCCACTCAGGCAATAAGTCTTTGGGGCACGTTTCATGAACACTCCTGATAATGGGCAATATCATTTTCTCCACTGCTCGTTGTGTCTGGGCAGCGTAGCGTACTAAAATGGGCGTTTTCTGCCGCGCTAATATCGTCACAATAGATATTAGCACATGAGTTTTGCCGTAGCGACGAGAGCAATGAAATACTTTTCGTTTGGATTTTTTGTCTAATGTTAAATCGTACAAATCAAACTGGTCATCACGAAGTAAGAGAGTCTTTAGAAAACCCTCTTCCCACATTTGACGAATAGCTTGTTTGTAGATTCGCTGAGCTTTAACGGCCTCAGCTTTTGAAAGAGATGTCACACACGGCGACTCAGCATAGAGATAGTAGCAGTCAGGGAATCGACTTTAGATTGCAAGTTTACAATCTTTCCGTCGAGATCTTCGCGATCAATCACACGGTTTCTATTCACATACACCACTAGAGCAGAGTGAAGCTGATCGGCAACTAGCCCTACCATCGCTAGACACCCAAAAAGCACCTCTCGAGTTATGACGGAACCGATTAAGCATATAAGCGAACTAACGATGATAGGCTTGTAATAAAGGCTACGCATGCGGATCTCTTTCTGCAAAGCTTAACAAGTTCGCCGCAGCTGCAGCCCTTGTCGTCTCTGCTGTGTACTCTCTTGCCACCACTACGTTATCTTTCACAATAGACGTTTCAACAGCGTAGAGCATCCCTTTTCTGACTAGGGCATAGAACTTCCCAGACTTCTTTTCTACACCAACATCTTCAATGACGGCTTTCTGTTCACGAGCTAACAGATAATCTTTTCTTGCAGCCATGGAATTTACTCCTGGCCTAGTGGGATCTCTTGAAAGTCGCTGGGAAATACTGGTTCATTGCCTTCTAACACTTCCGCCACTTGTCCAACGATGATCGGGCTTAGGTGTTTAGGCAGGCATTCAATAAGAAGTTTTGCTTCTTCTAAAGATATCTCAAAGATACCTTCGGCTAAGAAAATACGTTGTGCTAATTTGAATTTCTTTTGTTTGATTTCGGTAGGCTCGTTTGATTGTTCCACTAAACCAGTCACCACCACTTGCTTAAGTGTGACAGGTTCTTTCTCATCAAGGATAGGGCTTCCGTTAAGATTCTTTAATACGTAATTTGCATTGATTTTCATTTGATCACCTTTTTATAAAAACATTTTCTGCAAAATTTATATTGAAGTGTAAAAAAATAATGTCAATGTTTGGTCTATTTTTTCTTTGATCGAGCGATCTTTGCAATCTCTTCAAGCTGGTCAGCATCAAGCTTTTCAGGGTCATCGTCTATATCACCAATGTAAGCATTGTGTTTTATTTCGGATCTATCACGCCACTCTGCTGGGAATCTATTCTTTAATTGGAAGATCGCCATCGTTGAATTGAAGTTATTTATTTTACCCGCGACACCTTCGTTTGTTAATTTTTCCCAATAAAGTCGGTTCCTTGAGAAGCCTTCTTTTTTGGCGGCGGAAAACGCGTCATGAACATTGGACCATTCTTTAATTGTATCCTCAGCAACACCAATAACGGCGGCAAATGACAAAAACGATAAACCTGAGGCCATATGCTCAATTAACATGTCGCAGTATTCAGGTAAATACTTACTCGGTCTTCCTGTTACATAACCTTCATATCGCTGTTTTTTTTCTTTCTCTGCCATATCTTATTTTTAGCACCCGCGTAAGGTTTAATCAATGAAATTAACCAAATGGTCAAAAATTGACCAGCACACTATATGTAGTATGTTCAATCCAAAAAGCGACTACACACCGACTACATATTGTGTTTTAAGCTTTGCTTTCAGCACTCTAACCACGCCCCACCGTATTTCGATCAAATATTTTCTGATTTTAGGGGCGACAGCATGTTCTTCAACAACAAGAAACTGCCCGCAATCTTCGCCACTTACTTCCATCAGCTTTCTGCACTCTTTGACAAGTTCGTCGTGGTCGCAGTAGCGCTCTATCCTGACAGTATCGCCATTGCTTTGGTTTGTTATCGTTATTTTAGTTCTCATGATTCAGCCATTGACGTTTTTATAACTTTTTGCACCAATTATCTACATGAGTCAAATTTCTAAGTTTCAACGTGGCGAATTTAAGAAACCCCGAGCATTTTGCTTGTCGCTTGTATGCAAGCAAGCTGACCCTTTGATCAGTGATTACAACCGCTATGTAGACTTAAATTTTGGAATTGAGAAGTTTGTAGGCAAGGATACTATCTTCTGCCCGGACTGCGAACATGCGCTTGTTTGGAGGCGTTTTAAAGCATCTCTAGAAGATTAGAAAAAACCCCCGGGCCCACTCAGACCCGGGAGATACCCATTTTAAAGCAATTCTAATTAGTATACCCATTTTCCCGGCGTCAGCAATATGGTATTATGTATCTATTTGATTTTATTCACCATTCAATGATTTCAACAATCTAGCTCTGATAAAACTTTCGACACTGCCCAAAATTGTTACACCAACTTAAACCTATAAAATATTTCCCAAATTCAGCTTTGACCGCAAAAAGTGGCCAATATTTGGCCAGGGCATCTATACCCCACCACTGCTAAGTAGGCGTAAACACCATGGGGTCCAATGGCATGGTCTATGCAATAGCTACAAGTATCAAACTAAGGAGAAAAGTATGGTTACCCTCTACAAAATTGAAGATCACATTGATTATTGCAAAGCTAAATTTGTTCTCTGGCAAACTATGACCCAGCTCGACTGGGCATCATTGTTTGACTGGTTAGGCCTCCAGTATAGTTCAATTGAGATTCTAGACGGGGTATTGATCGGACCTATGTCAATCTACAAGAAGCTCAAAGAGGTCGAAGATATGATTATTGTACCGCCAAAGCTTGAGACTGACGAAGAGTTCATTAACCGCAAATTCAAAGAGGAGTTTTAAGATGTTGGTTTATAAACATGGTGCAGATAATAAAGCTTTGAAAGAGCATTTTGAAAAAGGCACAGGCTATTTACTGATTATTAACAAAAAAAATGAGCCGGAAATTTGGCAGATGGCTATACCTTCTATTGCTGAAAAAGATTTCGATGTTTTTATTTCAACAATCAAAAATTGCCACTTTGTAGCGCATTTTAGCAGTGGTAAAGAAATGGGTAAATTTGTTATCGGGCTTTTTGAACTTTATTTTGATCAGGGGTTTTAATATGGAACTTATATTACAGAAACGGGAGATATACGGCTCTGTGCTGTACTACCCCATTAACGATCTAGCTAAGCAGCTAGTAGGTTTCTTGAAGCAAAAGACATTCAGTAAGCCTCAGGTAGATATCATCATCAAAATGGGCTTTAAAGTAACTTTAAAACAAGAGGAGATATAGTCATGACATTTTTTACTGTCGTGCAGTTCATTATTTTTAGATATGTAGCTTTTTGTTGCATCTTTTTTTTCGAAGATCAATCGTCGCCCGATATTTCAAGAAACGCTTTGATATGTCTTGCAGTATGGGAGGCGCTTGGTTTTATCGTATCTTTTAGGTCAGAAGAATAAAAAGGAGGAAGTATGAAAGTAAGTTTTTTAATTTTAGGTGTAGTGATTGCGAACCTGTCACAAGCTAATTGCTATCATTTCGGATCAGGTAGTTTTAGGCAAACTTATTGCGACAACGGCAACAGCTACAGCACCACTCATTTTGGAAACTCCACCATTACTGAAGGTTCTAATTCTCGCACAGGCAGCCGCTGGGATAGTACGACGCAAAACGTTGGTGATACATCTTTTACTACAGGGCGTGACTCAGACGGGAACTATTGGAACACCACCACTCGTAGGAATGATGATGACGAAACTTACAAGCCTCGCCGCCACCGTTATGGTCGCTAAGCAGTTCTCCGGAAATTCCGGAGAACTGGTATGCTTTGCGGCGAACTGTTCAAGATTTCTTATATGTTGGTGACAGTGGCAGAGGCTATCTTCTTTTCTAGCTCTTCAAAACTAATGCGCGTTAAAAAGCTGTCCTCATCGTTTAAATAAATGCCGCGCATAAGGTTCACTCTCACCAATTGTTGTATGGGCGTTTCTTGAAACCAAAAACTCCCAACAGGCAGCGATATTTTTTGATTTTCCGATTCTGTGTTTACGTTGTAAACAGTAAATGTGACGTATTGCATATTAATTCCAATTCAATCTATAGCGCGCTATTTCAAAATGGCGGTCTGTTTCTTTATCTGGGCTTGTTTTAGATGTGACATGAAATTCAAAAGCGCCTTTGTGAAAATTCACTACTAGGTAATTTTCTTTTTGGTTACATACTAAGATGCTGGCTAACAGTAGCTGCCATTCAATTTTTTTTTCATTACTACTGTTAAAAAAAGGGTTTTGATAACTGATCCGCGTTTCTTCATCATCTATTTCTATTCCTGAAAAATCACCATGTCTTATCAAATTGCTATAGTCTATGACGTGATCTATCACTTTTTTTGCAAAAGCAAAATAATAGTTAATTCGGTCATCTGTCATTTCTTTGATCATAAGACCCCCTTCAAAGTGGTTATTGCATGTGCGTCTTAGTATAGCCACAGGGGTCTGTCAATCATGGCTTAGGGATTTCTTTTCCCCGTTTTCTTCTTTGGATTTCGCCCCGGCCGATAGGCAGCAAGGGGCGGGATTCCTTTTCTTCCCACCCCCGCCGATAGGCAAAGGGGGTGTGGTTCCCTATCTTGTTTTCGCTATGTGTCTAAAATACTTTGAATAAAGATTTGCTTAAATAAGAAAAATGCGGAAACGGGAACACTAGACAATATATTTTTTCAATTGGCAGGGCAGCTTTGGCATGTCTCTTAATCGCCCCCCATTCGGCTTGACGCCGGGGGGCTATCGACTTTCGCTGTTCCCGACATGACAAAGCAACCGGGCTTTTGAAAAAAACAGCATATTAATATTCAGACATTTAGATATTAAATTTACAGTTATGAACGGATAGTGAATAACTGGATATAAGGACAAAATACCCCTTATAAACACTATGTCAAGTACTTTCTTGTAAAGCATCGTTATCTATCCTCTTAATACGCCTCTCAGTCACACCATAGCAATGCTACTTTTTATACTGATTTCGCAGTGAGATAATACCTTTTGTTGTATTTAATCACCACTGCTCTGTCTTCTAAATCCTTCAAGCAATTCATCACCTGCTTTGATGTGTATTCTTTCGGACTCTTTAAAAGCCTCGATCTCACAATTTCCTCAAAGTCTTTTCCGTTTTCTTTTCCATACGAAATAATTTCCACGACCCTTCGGTCAAGGTCAGGTAGCTCATGCCTATTAAACAAAGAAAGATGGAGATTAGTTTGATAGATCACCCATGAAATGGCGCGTTCAAAAAGATCTAAATCTTTTGTTAAGTGTCTACCAAATACGCCAGCTGGTCTCTTTATAAAACCAACTCTCTTTTCATGGCGGTCATAAGCTTGCTCACTAGCTAGAAAGATTAAGAATACATTACGCACATGCTCGTAAAACCTTTTAAAAAAGGGATAGGGTAAAACCTCCTTAGGTACCACAATTGATCTTAAGAAATTTTCCTGATGTTCCCTAATTTCCTTCACACGCTTGTATATCTCCTTACTAAACTCCACTTGGATGCCTTCCCCCTGCTGTGGCTTAAAAGCAAATACATGCCCTCCTAGATTCTTTTGTATATTCAAAAAATGAATAGCACAGTCTTCTTTAGCTTTTCGAAAGAAGCTCGTTTCTTCTTGATGGGTTTCAAACACCCTTGGTGTTTCTGCTTTTTCTCCATTGCTTGCTGCAAAGTAACATCTAGCGAAAAAACCAGACTCATAAAAATCAGAAACAAAAGATGTATTCCTAATATTCTCTATCTGCGTTAAACCAAAAACAGTCACCGCTGGACTAAAAATGTCCTCGCGTCTGCTATCCTCCACTATCGCGGCTTTTGCTCCTAAATACTGGCCTTGAGATGACCATAAATCAGCATACATCCTAGGCATGTCTCGCTTCTTTCCATCAGACAACCCCATTGCTTCAAACTCGTCTTTAAACTCGTCGTGAAAAAAGAAAGCCTGTGGATTCTTTTCTACAACTTTTAAAAAAGAAGCTTTCCCCGTAACATCTGATGGTGCAACGTGTTCATTTTTTGTAAATGAGTTTTTGTTATATTCACTTATGAACATATTTAAGGCATCTCTAATAATTGCCGTACTACCTGTCTTCCCCCCACCTGAACTTGCTAAGCCAAACCCGTAAACCCTCGGTGTTGAAAAATATCGATCTTGAATAAACAGTTTGTTTGAGGCCAAAGAAGCAATTACAGACATCACGCAAAGCTGAGAGATAGCAGCAGAATCTTCCCTATCTACTGATGTAATTTTGCTGACCAGATCATCAATAAACTCAGTGGTAGGCGGCGGCTTGGGGAATACTTCCTGAGGCTTTATAAATGGCGAAAAACTTTGCTCCTCAATTTCTAACCCAGGCTGGTATTTGTCACCCCTATTTTTAATTGCTAGATCTACAAAGTTTGCGATCACTTCCCAGGGCTTTCTGTTTTTTACCTTTGCTTCCTTGGTGTCCGTTACAAACGGCGGATTATGCATTCTTTGATCAATCTCCAACACCTCTTCAATGATCATTTCCCTTGGCTTGTTTTTGCATACAGCAGCCCAAACCATTTCTGTGATGTGATTATCTCTACCACTTGTAAGCTTTGAATCTGCAGTTTTCTTTTTCCCAAACACCCTAAAAAAATGATCGATGTGCTGTTGTTTTAATTCTGGCAAATCTTCAACATCAAAATCCAATAAAGTATTTGGACCCCACTTGTATTGATTTTCAGGCTCTAATTCTAAAGTTTCTTTATTAAAATAATCACTTGGGGGTAAAACTGTATAGCCGTTTTTTATGTAATCAAATAACTTCTCTTCATCCTTAGGTTTTGAATACGCATACGTGGTTCGATAAAAGATTGTGACACCCTTTTTTCCCTTTTTAAACACTGGCGAATATGGTAAACAATGAGCGGCCAATTTCATATTATCCTCAGCAGAATTCCCCATCCAAGGCTCTGACTCGATATCTATGTCAAAGGCTACGACATCTTTTAATTTCCCAAGGCCCATCAAAGCTGCGATGCCAGCTTTGGGAAATTTTTCTACCCAATCTTCTACCTTCTCCAAAATTAACGCATCCTCTCGATATGCCAAAGATGCTAACGGTCTCTTTTGTTTGTCCGTTGGAATAACGTAAATCCCATTTTCATAATACTTTAACGCACAATCACCAAACACACCCATTTTCTTTCTCCTTTTTTTTAAATGGTGGGGATCTATGCTTTGTATTTTTTCCGGATCTGTCAAAATCAATTTTATGAGCCTACGCGTTTACATTTTGCCTTTGGC
>WBZP01007787.1_pt1 | contig 10254 bp, 7 predicted proteins | sample 5204301 | NCBI WGS metagenome assembly WBZP01 (sample SAMN12412401, study PRJNA552823) | activated sludge metagenome | isolation source: activated sludge from nitrification reactor of wastewater treatment plant... | place: USA: Pennsylvania | collected 2017 | reverse complement strand
CATGGAATGGCTCCTTGGGGATGAACCAGTGCAGGCAGTTAGGCCCACTCGTGCGGCGGAATTGTCTGAAGCCGCAGTCCGTCGGCAGTCGGTTCGTCGAGTGATTGCACTTCAGCGGGCGTGCTGGCGGAAGGAACTTCCTCGGCCACCGCAGGAACTCGCAGCCCTGGAGTCCCGGACCGAGCCGCCTTGCGACCCCGCAGCACTTCCAGCCAGGTCCGTCGAAAGCGCCCGATGTGAAGAAGTGGCGTGGGATAGCCGCCGCGAAGCCGCTGTACCGAAAAGAAACAGGCACACTGCGCCCGCAGCTCGTCGGTAAGAGCGTGCTTTTCGCGGAGTCGGCTACAGCCAATCGGAATGCCGCCGAGCTTGCCGATCTGCCGGGCCGTCTCTTTCGGGTCGTAGTTGCGGCACGGAGAAATCACCGCGTGAATCGCTTGCTCGCCGGATTCGCCCAGATGCCCAAGCGAATAGAGCACGCTCAGCCGCTCGGCATGGGTCAGGTGCCCCACCGCCCGCGCCTTCTGCGCCAAGTGCAAAAGCAGCCCACAGCCAGTCATCAGCTTGTGGACCTCCTCGCCAAAGGACAGCCAGTCCGGCAGCTTTCACATGGTTACAGCTGTATTTTCACGGCGCGGGTCCCCCTTCCCGGCGACGTTTTTTCCGTCGGGACACAGGGTCCCGCCGATAAAAAAGTCTCTGGTCGGCCCACGCCTAGTTTCTCGTCTGAAAAGGGACTTGTGACCATGGGGAAGCGGGGCCCCACCGTGACGTACGCTTACGCTTTGGGCGGCAGGGCGGGCTGTTCGGCTTGGAGGAGCGCGTCGGGCTTGCTGCGATACAGAAGCCACAGCGACGCGGGCAGGGCGGTAAAGTCCGCGATCATCGACAGCACAAACGACACCGACGACAGGATGCCGAACTGACGAATCGGCGGCAGCGTCGAAAACGCGAACGCCAGAAAGCCACCCGCGTTGATGAGCGTCGCAAAGAAGATCGCCTTGCCCGAGATAAGCAGCGTGTGCCGCAGGGCCTGTTCCGTCGAGGCGTTGTCTTTTTTGCCTTCCTGGAAGTGATAGAAGAAGTGGATCTGGTCGTTTTCGCTCGTGCCGAGCACCGTCGTCGCAATCAGGATCGTCGCGACGTTTAGGAACACGCCAATCGAGCGCATAAACAAAAACATCACCAGGATCGCGAAGAACGACGGAATCATCGCCATCACTCGAGCGATGCCGCTGCGGAACACCAGCAGAAACGACACGAAGATGATGCCGACGGTGAGCACGAAGCTCTCGACCAGCGTCGGCACCATGTGATGCGAGATCTTGGCCTGAAGCGGAGCCAGCCCAACCGGACGCATCTTGAAGTCCGCAAGCGCTGGATGTGCTGCCACCGATGCTTTCCAGTGCGTCTCCAGCGTCTGCGCGAGCTTTTGGAACTCCTCGAAGTCTTGGGTCTTGCTGACCACCGCGAAGTGCGTCTGCGCGACGTTGGTCTTTTCGACAAAGCTCTGGAGCAGCGGCTCTTTGCCCAGCTGGTTTTCCAGCGTATCGGTCAGCGCTTCCAGCCCCGCATCGTCCGTCGGCAGCGCATCGCCAGCACCCGATAGATAGCGCAGCGTCGAGAGGATCGTCACCACGCTGGTCGCCGAGCCCACTTCGGGCTCTTTGTCGAGTCGCTGCTGAAAATCGACCAGCCCGCGCAGCACCGGCGCGCTCGACACCATGCCGGGCTTTCCCGACAGCCAGATGTTGGTGATCGACAGGCCGCCCATCAGCTTTTCCAGCTCTTTGGTGTTTTTGTACATGTCCGAGTCGTGCGGGATGTACTCGATGGCGGCGGTCTCCAGCTTCATCGCGGGCAGCACACCAGGGATGCCAAACAGCGCAGCGGCTCCGACGCCACACAGCAAAAGCGAGCCAAACACCAGGCTGTAGCGATGACGGTACGAAAACAGCGGCAGCCGACCGACCAGCTTTTCAAACCAGACGCCGGCAATCTGCCGCTCGTTTCCGGTCGGACAGCGCAGGACGCGAACCAGGGCTGGAAACAGCGTAAACACCGTCACCCAGGTGATCATCAGACCGACGGCAACCCAGAGGCCCATCTCGCGAATCGGACGAATCTTGGACACCGCGAGCGCGGCAAAGCCGACGGCAGATGCGACGATCGAAGCGGTACACGCGAGGAACTTGTTACAGAGCGCGAAGATCTGATGGTCTTCGACGCTGCGATCCGGGGGCCGATCGACGTAGCGAGAGTGCAGATACACCAGCGTCGCGGTACAGACGATCAAGATGGTCATCGGAACCAGCGACGACACGATGGTGAAGACGCCGCCGGTCAGTCCGACAAATCCGACGGTAAACGCCGCGCAGACCGCGAGCGTGACGATAAACGCCACGAGCGCCTGCCACGATCGATACAGCCCGACGTTGAGGACGACGACAAACAGGAAGAACAGCGGGAAGTAGCGCATCCCGGCGCGCTGCGTGTCTTGGTCGAGGTAGGCGTTGACGATGGGCTGACCGACCTTGCGCAGTCGTGACAGCGGCGCTGGGCTCTTTTCTAGGTCGGCGATGGCTGCTTCGACCAGCTGGAGCGTGGCTTGTCGCTCGGCGCTGTCTTTGACGGCCAGCACGAGCGCGACCGAGAGGAAGTGATCTCCGATGAGACCTTGCTTGCGAAAGAGCTGCGTGCCGGTGGCAAACTTTTTGAAATCGGCGACGCTGCTTTCGTTTGCGGTAAAGCCTGCTTTGGCCCGTCGGTAAATCGACAGCGCAGAGTTGACCGAGACGCGCGGCAGCTGACGGAGGCGCTGCTCCAGATCATCGACGCGCTGGAGCACGGGCGCTTGATACGGATCGTCGGCCTCGGCCAGCAGGATGACGTATTCGGATTCACCGAAGACTTTGGCAAAGTCGCGCGAGGCCAGATAGTCGGGATCGTCGCGGACGATCAGCCGATCAATCGAGTTGTCCTGCGGGACTTGCATTGCGAAGTAGGCGGCAGGCCCCAGCAGGATTGCGTAGACCGCAATGACCAGCCAGCGGGCCTTGAGGATGAGACGGAATGCCGACCACAGCCGACTGGGATTTTGTTCGCTCATGGCGGTATTTGATGTCGGTCTCAGCGTCGGTAAGTAAAGGATTGAGACGCTGAGCCACAGCCCTATTTTTCTGCGGCCATGCTAGCCGATGATGGGCGCGGGGAAAATGCTTTTGCGGGATCTGCGCGAGGCGATAGGCAGTCGGCAGCGCAGGCTTACAGCCCGGTCGAGCGCGGTGCGCGTGCTTTTGTAGGTGCTGGCGCTGGCAGCGAATAACAATTCCCCACACAATCAGGGAGATATGGCGATCGCGGTCGGAATGCTGATCTTTAGTGCGCTCTCACTGGGGATGTCGTTTCCCGACACGCCTGCGGAAGGTGGCGGCGGAGCCGTGCAGCGCGTCGTGGCTCCGGTGGTGGTGGTGAAGACTGCCAACGTCAAAGTGTTCCAAGAGGTGGCGGAGTCGTTTCGCGACCGCTGTCGTGTGCCGGTTCAGTTTTTGAACGTCCACTACGAAGACGCGGATGAAACGGCGAAGGTGCGCGAGCGGGTGATGGGGGCGCGGCTGCTGGTGGCGCTGGGTCAGCCCGCCGCAGAGATCTTGAAAGGTTCGCGCGCGCACATTGTCTACGCGATGGTGCCAGCGCCGCCGGTTGGATCGGTGGGAACCAACAGCACGGCAGGTCCGCGCGAGGCGCTGGCTGCGCTGCACATGCTGCGTCCCGACATTCGTACGGTCGGTGTGATCTACACGCGATATGGGCTGCTGAAGATGCCAGCGGCGCGGTCGACGGCGCGCGTGATGGGCATTGAGCTGCAAGAACAGCTGGTAGAGACGAGTCCCGACGCGATTCGTGCGGTTCACACGATGGCGATGGGTCGATCGGACTCGTCGGGTGTGCGTCGTCCCAAGGTGGATGCGCTGTGGGTGGGGCCCGATCCGCTGGTCGTCGATATGCCGCTTGTGCAGTACCTGCTGACGCTGCAGCTCAGCTCGCGGATTCCGGTGCTGGCGGCGACGCGGCAGATGGTGTCGCACGGGGCGCTGCTGAGCGTGGACTGGTCGCCGGAAGCGGTCGGTCAGAGCCTGGCGATGCAGGTGAACCAGATTCTCGACGATCCCAACCACTTCGAAGTAAACCGTGATCATCCTGCCACTGCGCCGGACGTGACGATCAACCGTCAGGCGGCGCGACGGCTGGGGATTCGGGTGGATCCGGCACTTGGTCCGGGCTGGAGGGTTCTCGAATGAGTGGCGAAGACGAGATCACTCCGAAGGTGCGCGTCGAGCCGGTCAGCCCACCGGACGCGTCATCATCCGCTGAGGCCGCAAGACAGGTGTCCGTGGTTCGTCCAGAGGAGCCGTCCGGTCAGGTGCCAAAGCCTGCGTCGGCGTTTTCGTCTGCACAAGAGCCTTCGAGCCAGACCTCCGGTGATCCGATCGAGCCAAGCTCGTGGCCGAGTCCGTCGGGTGAAGAACAGCTGCCGTCTTCGACGGTGAGCCCGTTGCCATCGGCGGATAGTCCTGCTCCGCGCATTGATCCGGCGATGCTGGCGCAGCGAGAGACGCTGCCGATTGCGCGGCCTCCTGACGAGCCGCAGAGCTTGCCACTGTCGCAGGTTCGTCCGCCGCGTATGGAAGAAACGGTCGAAGTGCCGTCGATCAGCGCCGAAGCGCCGGGCGAGTTTTCGATCTGGAGCGGTCCGCTGTGGCAGCGACGCAGCAGCTTCTTTCGGCAGGTGTTCTTTTGGCTGCTCGGGATGGCGCTGTTTATGTCGCTCGGCTCGGGCGCGGTGTTCTACAACCAGCAGTATCGGTTCCTGGAAGAGGATCAGCGTCAGCGCTCGCGGCTGCTTCTGGGATCGCTCGCGTCGCAGTGTCAGCTGGGTGCGTATGCGATGGATCGCGCCATCCTGTCGCAGCCGGTGCAGCGGATGGCGCAGATTGACGACGTCGAGTTCGTCGCGGTGTACGACGCGCAAGGGATGGAGCTGCTCAAGACCACGACGCGCAGTGGCAAGCAGATGCTGGAGCCACCTCCGGCGAAGCTGCGTGCGTACCTGGCGGATGTGGTGATTCAGACGATGAAGTACGGATCGTCGCAGAAGAGCCCGCGAGACACGCTCGACTGGGGACTGGTGACGAGGCCACTTGAAGAGAGACACGATACGTTCATCGACCTGTATGCGCCGATTTTGCTGAGCGACCGAGGCCAGCAAGGGATCGCGGCGTTTTTGAACCCGATTGATCTGGGTGTGCGCGAGCGTGTCGTCGGCATTGTTCGCATCGGCCTGTCGATTGAGCCCGCGCAAGGACGACTGCGGCAGGTGCTGGCGTTTAGCGTCGGACTCGGTCTGGCGCTGATGGTGCTCGGGGTGGTGGCGGCGCTGCTGATTGCCGGGCGTCTGAGCGGACCCATCATGTCGCTGGCGCGTGGGGCGGACGAGATTCGCAGCGGCAACCTACATCCGCGCATCAATGTCCGGCGCAGCGACGAACTGGGGCTTTTGGCCGACTCGTTTATGCGAATGGCTGAGCGACTGCGGGAGAGCATGCAGGCGCTGTCGCAGCTTAACCGCAACCTGGAAAACGAGGTCAAGCGACGGACCAAGCAGCTGCGGCTGGCGTATGCGTTTACGTCGGTCCTAAACTCTCCAATCGATCGCAGCGTCGATGCGATGGATGCAGCCGACCTGACGGTGATGCTCGATCAGGCGCTGGCGGCACTGGTGGAAGCGACGAGCACGCGCGGTGGTGGCGTGTTCCTTATCGAAGACGGTCCAGGTGGTGAGCCCGAGTTTTTGGTGCGTGCAGCGTACGGTGTGTCGACGCACAAGCTGGGAACGCCGCCGCCGGTTCGGGAGTTTATGGGATCGGGACTTGCGCCACCGCCGCCGTCAGCTTCGTCGCTGAATGAAGCGGTGAAAGTGCAAGGACGACGGATCTTGGTGCCGCTCACGTTCCGCAATCAGCCGCTTGGTCTGCTGGTGATGGTGATGACGAGCGATGAGCCGCCCGATGCGTCACTGCTGGAGTTTGTGCGTCAGGCCGCCGCGCAGCTGTCGATTGCGGTATCCAATGCGCGGGCCTATTCGCGTGTCGGACGTCTGGCGCACGAACTGGTGCTCAACAACGAAGCGCTGGCGGCGCAGCGCGATCAAATGCAGCAGCAGCGTGACCAGCTGGTTCATCAGCGCAATCAGCTCGAAGAGCAGCGCGATCAGCTGGAACAGCAGTCGTTTCAGCTGCGGATTCAGCGCAATCAGCTTCGTGAGGTGAACCGGCTCAAGTCGGAGTTTTTGGCCAATGTCTCGCACGAGCTGCGGACACCGCTCAACGCCATCATGGGCTACACCGAGCTGATTCGGGACGGAGTCTACGGACTCATTTCCGATGAAGCGGCGGATGCGACCTCTGGCGTGCTGGCGTCGAGCGCGAACCTTCTGCGGCTCATCAACCAGATCCTGGATTTGTCGCGGATCGAAGCGGGCAAGATGGATCTTCACCCGGAGTCGGTGGATCTGTCGCTGCTCGTCTCGGCGGTGATCAAAGAAGCGGAAGCGATGGGTCGCGACCGTCCGTATCGGGTGCAGCTGGATTGTCCTCGGGATCTGCGCGTCGATACCGACCCGGCCAAGCTTCAGCAGATCTTGACCAACCTGGTGGCCAACGCGATCAAGTTTACGTCGCAGGGCTCGGTCACGGTCGAGGTCAAAGCCGAAGAGCCCAACGAGGTGACGATCTCGGTGGTCGATACCGGCATCGGCATTCGTCCCGAGCACCTGGAAATCATCTTCGAGGAGTTTCGCCAGGTAGACGGTAGCTCGACGCGGCGCTTTGGCGGAACGGGGCTGGGTCTGGCGATCGCAAGGCGACTGACTGAAATGCTAGACGGTAAGCTTGAGGTGAAGAGCACCTACGGTGTGGGCTCGACCTTTACACTGCGCATTCCTCGTCAAATTCGGACGCCACGGCCCACGCCGCGTCGTGCCGTCGATATGGATAGCAATCCCAGCATAGACGCTCCACAGCGCTTGCAAGGCGTGAGAGAGTAAGAGCCACGATGTCAGCCGCTGCCAAAATTTCGACCGTCTTGTTGGTGGATGACGACATCCACAACCAGAAGATCTTCGAGACGGTGCTGCGCCACTCGGGATTCGTTGTCCGTCAAGCCAGCAACGGTGAAGAAGCGCTGCGAGAAGCCCGCGCCCATCATCCCGATCTGATCCTGATGGACTTGTCGATCCCTGTCATCGACGGCTGGGAGTGTACGCGGCAGCTCAAAGCGGACGAAGTGACGCGCGACATCATCATCTTGGCTCTGACGGCACATGCGATGCATGGCGACGAAGAGCGTGCGCTGGCTGCGGGTTGTGACGGGTATCTATCGAAGCCGATTTCGCCACGCAAGCTGGTGGAAGAGGTGAAGTCGCGTCTCCTCGGGACGCGTGCGTAAGAGTCTGCGGAGTTCGCTTTGGGGGGGAAGTCGATGATGCGGGTTCGAAACATCTGGCTGCTCAGCGGCGCGGTGCTGCTGGGATGGGTCATGCCGTGGCAAGTGCAAGCGAATGACTCATCGGTCGGTGAGGCGGTGGCCACTGCGGAGCGCGCTCGTTCCGTCGATCGCGGGTCCAAGCTTGGCGAAGGTGCTGAGACGCAAGGTCACGACAAAGCGGCGACCAAGCCGGCGGAGTCAGCGTCCGACAAGCCAGCGGAACACTACATCGACAAGATGTTCGACGGTGGACCGGGAAACGATCGACTGACGAAGATGCACGCGTCGCACGATGATCTGATGGCGGCACTGCGTACCGACGGTCACTTTTCGCAGTTTTTGCACCTGGCTGAGTCGTCGGGCTTTGACAAGACGCTGCATGGTCGCGGTCCGTTTACGGTGTTTGTGCCGACGGACGAAGCGTTTGCGAAGCTCCCGAGTGAGCTGCGCGAGTCGATGCAGAAAGAGCCGTCGCGGATGCGTGGGCTGCTCGCTTATCACGTCATTCGCGGGCTGGTGTCCAAAGACGTGCTCAATCACCTGCGCAACGTCAAGACGATGAGCGGCGCGGTGGTCAACGTCGACTACACGAGCGGAATCCGCATCAATCACGCGCACCTGACGAGCGGTGATCACTACGGCTCAAATGGAATGTTCCACGCCGTCGATGAGCTGCTGTCACTGCCCGAGCGTCCGTCGGCAGCCAAGGCTGATCCGTCGTCCCGCAAGAAGGGTCCGCGCAAGGTCTCTCCGACTTCGTAAGCCCCGAACCAGCGATTGAAAAGCCAGCTCATCCGTCGGCGAAATCGACGGCTTTCGTAGCGGGACGCGCGGACAATGTCGTGCGGGCGGCATCGTACTTTGCGATGAGCCATGCCACGTTGCCTGCGTTTTCCCTCGATCCGCGTCGTGTGATTGTTCTGAGAGCTGGGGCACCGCGTCCGCAGGGTCGCTACGTCCTGTACTTCTGTCAGGTGCAAAAGCGCGCGGAGTGGAACCCTGCGCTTGACTACGCGATTGAGTGGGCGAATCACCTGGGCCTGCCGGTGGTGGTGTACGAAGGCCTGCGACCTGATTATCCGCATGCGAGCTGGCGACATCATCGCTTCATCCTCGACGGCGTTCAGGAGCTGGCGACGCGACTTTCGGCGCGTGGGATTGCGCACTGGTTCTTTCTGCCCGCGCTCGGGGATCGCTTCCCGATGGTGGCGGAGCTTGCCGCGTCTGCCGCGCTGGTGGTGACCGACGACTATCCGACGTTTATCGTGCCTCGGCACAACGCGAAGCTTCAGCAGACGCTCGACTGTCCGCTGTATGCCGTCGATGGCTGCGATGTGGTGCCGCTGCGGGTGTTTGCGCGTTCGTTTCCGTCGGCGGCGGCGCTGCGTCCTCACTTGCACAAGCTGCTACCGGACCTGCTGATTCGCGAGGATCCGTCGCCGGTGCCGCTGCGCGACTCGCTGTCTATGCCGCTGCCGAGCCTGCCGGGTCTGCGCCGAGGCACTGAGCTGCCCAGTGACGCAAGCGAGCTGGACCAACTGGTGGCTGCGACGGGCGTGGATCGATCGGTTCGGCCCGCGCTGGGTGTGCGTGGGGGACGCTCGGCGGGTCTTTCTCGGCTGACGAAGTTTCTGCGCGACGGGCTGCCTCGCTACGGAGACGGACGGAACCTGGCGGATGTCGATGTCACGTCGGGAATGAGCCCGTATCTGCACTACGGCATGCTGTCCGCTGACGAGATCGCGCGCGCTGCAATCTGTGCGCATCCAGCGGGACGCGGTGACTCGTCGGTGGCGGCGTTCATCGAAGAGCTGCTGGTGCGACGACACCTGGCCCACAACTTCTGTCTGTTTACCAAGGAACATCAGACGGTGGCTGCGCTGCCGGCGTGGACGCAAGCCAGCATGCGCGAGCACGAGCAGGACAAGCGCGTGGCGCTCTACGACCTGCAGCAGCTTCTGCACGGGCGCACGTCGGACCCGCTGTGGAACGCGATTCAGACCGAGCTACGCGAGCTGGGCGAGCCACACGGCTACATGCGGATGCTGTGGGGCAAGCGCGTCATCGAGTGGTCGCCGAGCTACGAAGAAGCGCTCCAGCGACTGATTTACCTCAACGATCACTACGCGTACGACGGACGCGATCCGAACGGCTACACCAACATGCTGTGGTGCTTTGGGCTGCACGATCGACCCTTTGCGCGGCGTCCGGTGTTTGGGCTGATGCGTCCGATGTCGTCCGACGGTGCAGGCAAGCGGGCGCAAGGACCGCTGTACATCGATCGGGTGCGACGGACGCTGCTTGGTCAGAGCGCGAGAGGTCGTTCCGAGCAGCTGACGTTTGCCGGACGCTGAGCGAACACGCCACGAATCGACACAAACGCGCGGGCGTCGGGTGACATCGGGCCAAAGCCAGCGCCTCCGCCGAAGTCGAGTGCGGCTTGACGAAGTCCGAGTCGCAGACCGCCGCGTAGCTCGTTGGAGACGACCGGTGTGCCGATGGCGTAGCTGCCGACCGTTTCGATCAAGATTGCGAGGCCGACGCGACGGGTTGGCAGCGCGGTGCTGACGGCGGCTCCCCACCAAAGCGAGTGCTGTAGCGTGGTGTCATAGAGCGAGCGCAGCGGGGCAATCTGCGCGGACAGGTTGACCGACGCAGAGACGGGACCGCGCAAAAACCAGCCAATCAGACGCGGTGCCACCGTCGGTC
>WBZP01007786.1_pt1 | contig 10255 bp, 3 predicted proteins | sample 5204301 | NCBI WGS metagenome assembly WBZP01 (sample SAMN12412401, study PRJNA552823) | activated sludge metagenome | isolation source: activated sludge from nitrification reactor of wastewater treatment plant... | place: USA: Pennsylvania | collected 2017 | reverse complement strand
GTATGCTGTTGTAGATGCTACATTCCCCACTATGGAGTAATACACTTCCGGGTCGTCTGATGTGGAAACGGATGAAATAATATCGTTGCTGGCTACGCCGGCATTGTTCTTATTGCCATAAAAAATACAGTTATACATTTTGGCGGGCTCGGTGCCTAGAGTTGTAAAATACCCGCCGCCACCGCTGCTGCCGCGATTACCAGATACTGTGCAGTGGTAAAACCTGGGATATGCTGATGAGCCACCATTGGGATTGTTACTGTATATGCCCCCGCCAGAACCCAGGGCATTATTACCTGAAATAGAGCAATTGGTAAATATGGCATTGGAAACGGATACATATACACCGGCCGCAATGCCGTTGGCCGTGTTATTCTTTATAGCACAAGCCGTAACATCGGGGGAAGAACTGATAATGTACATACCTCCGCAAGAATTTCGGGAAAAATTAAAGCCATTGATAGCTACGGTGCCTGTACCGGTAGCCTGGCCATCTTGTATGGTAAACCCGTTAATTACTGCATTGCCTACCGCACCGGCACTTACCACTACATGGTAACTATTGTCTGAACGTATACCCTCAACGCCAATATCACCGCTTAGTATGGTTTCGTTCAGGGCATAGTTGCGTTGGCTTACCATCGTTTCTCCACCGGCAAAACCACCCCATAACTTCACATTGTTTATCAGTACAAAAGCTTTATCCCTTTCATCTGCTGGAACACAAGTAAAAGCAATATCGTATAATGGATAGTAAGTTCCCTTCGCCACCCATATTGCTGTAATGTCAGTGTTGGTCCTGGCTGCAAGCAATGCATCCGACAATTCGGGCACTGCATTTTCCCAGGTACTTCCATTTCCCGATTTTGTTCGGTCAACATAAACAACGCCGGCCATATCCGGAACAGCGCTAACCGCACTGTTGTTTTCATAAGCACCCCTGTCAACTGTTGTGTTTAATATCCGGGTAGTGCCCGCCAGATCGTTTGGATAGCCGGCAATATAAATGTTATTGCCTGTATTGATTGCCGGGCTGCATTTATTTAAACTGTAATTCCCTGTGTTTATAGGTGCCAATGAAGCATCTTTGGGATTAATAAATTGTGGTGAAGTACCTGTAAGATTATTTCCTGAATTAGTATAATCAAGGTTATTTTCAATAATGGAATACCTTACTTCAGGAGCAGTAGCACTGTTTGTCGTAAAATTACTAACTGTTACACCTATACGATTACTATAGATAATGCTGTTATATACCAATGGCGGTGAAGCAGGTATTGGAAACCCTGTAAAATATAGACCGCCTCCACCCGTTACAGCCATGTTGGATGCGATAGTACTGTTGCGTATAACAGGCGTTTGCAAAAGGGCATTATTATATATCCCTCCTCCAAAGCCTGTTACTTTATTCCCACTAAGCAAACAGTTTACAAGTGTAACTGCCGTGTTGTTCAAATAAGCACCACCGCCATTACCTGCAGTATTACCAGAAATTTTATTGGATGTAAGATTTGCAGCGGAATTTGCTGCATACAATCCTCCGCCATTATCTTTAGCGCTATTATCCCTGATAATACAATTTTCAATACGTGGCGAAGAACCGACCATATATAAACCTCCACCATTGCTACGATATACAATTTGCCCGTTTACTGTAATATCAGCACTTCCGTTTGCTTTTCCTTTTTCAATTATAAAACCGTTTAACTCGGCTGTACCTACACTGCCTGCACTGATAACAATATGGTAGTTACGGTTGCCACTTAATATTGTTGGGTACCTTGCTATGTTACGCTGGGTGATGGAGGTCTCGGTTCCATTACCAGAAAAACCACCGTAAATTTTAACGTTATTAACCAATAAAAAAGCATTGTCAATGTGGTTATAATTGGGGCAACTTGCACTTACAGAAGGATTATGCATGGGAGCATAAGTTCCTTTGGCTACCCATATCTGGGTAATCAATGGATTTGATTGAGCTGCTTTTAATGCATGGGCCAGTTCAGATGCTGCACTGGCCCAACTGCTGCCATTGCCCGATTTTGTTTTGTCCACATACAATATCCCTGATACAGGCACAAGGTTAAGAGCAGGATCAACAATAACACTACCTTCTATTTTTACAAGAAAGGCATCATAAGGCCCGCTTTTTGTGTTCTGATGACCGCCACTTGCGATACCAGTTGCACTGTTAGTATAACCTGCAATATATAGATTGTCTGACCCATCTATTGTACAAGCAGAAGCATATTCACCCCCACCCCCGCCATAATAGGAACCCCAATAACGGGCACCGTCACTATTAAATTTTGCTACAAAAACATCGCCGGCATATCCACCACCTGAGTTTTTAAAACCACCACATGCTATATCTGCAACAGAGTATGCTGAACCCACCAGGTAAACATTGTTGTTGCCATCTACTGCGCAGGCTGAACCAAAGTCGCCATCACTACCGCCATAATAGGTTGCCCAGAGCCTTGCTCCACTGCTGCTAAATTTCACCAAAAAAGCATCTACATCACCCCCATGTGTATTTTGAAAACCTGCAGAAGCAATACCGGTAGTTGAATAAGTGTAACCGGCCAGGTAAACATTATTGCTGCCATCTACAGCACAGGACAGTCCATATTCGTCACTTACACTACCATAATAGGTTGCCCAAAGCCTGCTCCCGCTGCTGCTGAATTTTACCAAAATAGCATCACTGCCTCCCTGGTAAGTATTTTGATAACCGCCGGATGCTATCCCGGTAGCTGATTTTGTAAAACTCGCCAGGTAAACATTATTGCTCCCATCAACAGTGCATGATGGACTTGTACCATTTAAAAAATCAGGTACGCTCCCATAGTAGGTTGCCCAAAGCCTGTTACCAATATTATTGAATTTAACTAAAAACATTTCAGCCGAATTTGTAAGTGTATTCTTAAAACCGCCAGAAGCGATTCCGGTAGGTGATGTTGTATAACCGGCCAGGTAAACATTGTTGCTGCCATCAACAGCACAGGTCATTTGAAACTCCCACTCTGCTCCACCATAATAGGTTGCCCAAAGCCGGTTGCCACTGCTGTTAAATTTTATAAGAAACGCATCAACGGCTCCACCAAATGTGTTTTGAAAACCACCTGACCCAATGCCAGTAAGAGAATTTGTAGATCCAGCTAAATAGACATTACCACTCCCATCCACAGCCACTGAAGTACCTCTTTCCTGGCTATTATAGCCATAATAAGTAGCCCATAAACGGGTACCGCTGCTGTTAAATTTTACTAAAAAAGCATCTTGATTACCTGAATAAGTATTGTTAAAAGTATTGTCGAAGCCACCTGCTGTAGCAATTCCGGATGCACTATATGTTTCGCCAGACAGATATACATTATCAGAAGGATCCACTGCACAAGAGTAACCCCAACTAACAACTCCGCCACCTCCGTAATAAGTTGCCCATATAACGCTGGGGTCTATACGCATATAAATTCCAGGCTCAGCATCTGCATAAAAACCAAGGGTGCCGTCGCTGTTTTGAATAAAACGGGTATTTATTTTTTTGCCTGCTGCATTAAAACTTACCGGCTGTTTTTCTTTTACTTCACCCAGCTTTGTTTTTATCAATAATTCTCCGTTGCTGCTGATGGTTACTGCATCGGCATCTTTAACTTTAAGTTTTATCAAAGAACGGTCTGCTCCAGCATGTACTACAAAATCGTATTTCATAAAACCTTCGTTACTATAAATAACCCAGTCTATTCCTGGATACACGTTTTCGAATGTGATTTTTTGGTAGCTTTTTACACCTGTAATGCCATCAGGGCAATGAGACATGTAATAGTTTTCGTAATAATCAGTTTGCTGTTCTTTTTTAATTGAAGGATTAGGGTTGGCACCTTGCAATGCAACTGAAAACCGGTGAATGCTTTGTTGTATCTTTTTTCCCAGCACATCCATTTTGTAGTTTTGATAAAGTTTATCCGATTGTATAGAATCTGATCTTTCTTTTAGAAATTCTGTTTTGGTAAACTGGTAGTGTATGGCATTGGCCGTAAAAAAAAGTTTTGCACCGTCACTTTGCGAAGTAAAAAGAATATCGGGCCGAAGTTTGCCGGAAACATCTGCAACCTGGCCACGGTTTTCGATAAACAATAATGGTTGTTGCTGTAATCTTTCTTTATTAATAGTTTTATTGGACTCATCCAGTTTAACCTGGTTTACCAAAGGGTTTACCTGGCAAATTAAATCTCCACAATAAAATACGCAACATAAAAACGATATGCATTTAATGAATAGAAGTGATCCTGTTTTCATAATTCAACTTTATTTTAAACACAGTTACTTTAGCTGTTTAAAATTATAAGTATGCCATAAGCTGAACTATACCCCATTGGGTGAATTATTTCATTAAAATCTCTGTAAAACCGTAACTGTATTACAACAAACCGTAACCAGGTACTTTAGATGAAAATATGACAGTATAAGTGAGGAATGTTGAATTTGAGGGTTCGGTAAAGGACGGCATCGTAGAATATAACCCGTGCTTTATTAAAGAGAATCGAGCGGTATCTCACGCCTGAAATCCCAATAAGAAGTAACATTTGCAATTTTCCATTCGCCGTTTATTTTTTCCATAATGCGGCATTCTTTGCTAAAAGTGAAACGCATTTTATCGGGGTCGCTGTTATATTGATCCCACATCATATATACAAGTTCTGCAGTAAAGAATTTGAATAACATATTCTTTCTTACCACTTTAGGATGGCTGCTTACTTTTGCCTTCACACTGCTTTCCTGTCCCATTGATTTAGGTTTTGCCTTTTTCTCACCCGCAGGCATTATATAACCTCTTATTTTTTCATCTACTTCTTTCCAACCCGATTTTGTATCTATGCTTCCATCAGTATTGTTCCATGCCTGAAATGCATAATCTGCATGCACAAAATATTGCTTCCAGCATTCATAATCCCTTTCAAAAAAACAGGTTGTTTCAGCATCAATCACTTCCAGGATCGCCTCCTGCTCCTTCTTATCGTTGTAATCACCAATAACAACCATACTCTTCTTATCAACCACTTCTTTGGCTGGTTCCATACATGCTGAAAAACACATTAATAATACCCCGATAATTAATTTCTGCATCGGCAAAATAATTTTCTCCAAATGAATTAGCCTATGAATCAAAAATCCTTTCGCACCAGATAACATCCATTGCTTTCTATTCATCAAAAGTTCAGTATTCAAATATAAAAATACTGTTTCCGATACCCGGAAAAAATCCAATAAACCAATTACATTAATGATTTTGCGGGTTTCATGCGACATTATCTGCATAAAAAACCGCATCAATAAGCCATATTAGAAAACCCGTGCCGCCAAATTACCTAAAACACAGCATAGAAAGGCCATCATATTTTTGAAAACGCCTTTAACTGCGCTGCTTTCCTTACAGCTTCGCTGCGGCTGTTTACATGGAGCTTTTTGTAGATATGCTTAACATGAGTACGCACGGTATCATAACTGATGAAAATTTTTTCAGAAATGGCCTTATAATCCAGTCCTTCTGTCATCAATTGAAGGATTTCTTTTTCCCGCTGGCTGAGGTTGTGTTCTTCATCAGCTACCGGGTGGCTGGCGAAGTTTGAAGCAGAAAAAAATGCAAGCGCCTTTTTGGCAACACTTACATTCATGCTGGCGCCACCATTATAAACTTCTGTAATTGCTTCCAGGTATTTATTGGGCGGGTCATTTTTTAAAATATACCCGGATGCCCCGGCACAAAGCGCACTGAATATTTTCTCACTGTCGTTAAAAACAGTCTGTATAACGATCTTTATTTCAGGGTGATACTGTTGCATCTGCCTGGTTACTTCTATCCCATTCATGCCTGGCATTTCAATATCCATCAACAAAACATCAGGATTGCTTTTTTTTATTTTCTCATCCCAGTAATTCCCGTCACTAAAAGTTCCCACACAGGAATAGCCGGTTGTTCCATTGAGAATCGCTTCCAGCGCATCCCTCACCAGTTTATTATCTTCAAATATGGCAACCCTTATATCCATTAATAGTCAAATTTGAGCATTTATATTTAGTTAAACAATACCCCATCAGGGTATTTTTACAGAAACTGTTATCCTTGTTCCTTTACCTTTTACCGATTCAATAGAAAAACCAGCTCCTGCTTCTTTTGCCCTTTGTTTCATATTTATCAATCCGTTTCCAGACTTTACATGTTCAATATCAAATCCAACACCATTATCCTGCAATGTTATCTCTACAAAACCATTCTCCACTTTCACATTCAATTCAATCAATGATGCATCGCTGTATTTTACCGCGTTATTGATGGTTTCCTTAAACAACAGGTAAATATTTCGGCGTGTTTCTGCTGGCAGTTCAATATTTGCCATATTTTCTACAAGCCCTGCTTTAACCTGTATATTTTTAACTGCAGCCATATCAAAAACATATTCTTCCAGCCTTTGCGCCAGTTTTAACAAACTATCTTGTCCCGGGTTTGTAAACCAAACAATTTCGCCCAGTTTATTTACCATATCCCCGGCATTCTGCTGAATGATCCTGAGTGAATTTTCTACCTCGCTATGTCTTTCATTTTTAATTTGTTCTCTCAACAGATGGCTATACATAGAAATACCACTCAACGTCGCCCCAACTTCATCATGCAGTTCCTGGCTAATGCGCAGCCGTTCACTAAGTAAAACCTGCTGGCCAGCCAGCCGTTCGTGTTCTACCTGAACAGCCCTTTGTTTCAATATTTCCAGTGTTTTGTAAATGAGATAAATCAAAGCCAGCAACATTTGTGGCAATGCTCCCAAAGAAAGTATAAGTGGATGCAACAGGTAATTAAACTTTACCAGCCCAAGTTCTAAAAAAGTAAGAAAAACAGCCATGATAAAGAATGATGAAAATATTGCAGTAAACCACCAATATACCTTTCCTTGTTTAATTCCTTTTAATACTGACATTATCAATAATATAAGAAAGCTTGATAATGTAAGTAAATAAGGTAAGAACATGATCAAACTGAATTTACCTGCATCATGATTACCTGTATAAAACAAGTATCCTGAAACACCGGCCATCGCATAAATTATTGCACTTGTTATAATATAATATTGGAGCTTTGAATGTGTTGCATACAATTTAAGTGCTGAAGAACTAAAGAAAAGCAATGCCGCAGTACTTAATGAACCTAAAAATACAGCAGCATTTTCTTCAAACCGTGGGAACGAAGACCACAAATACATAGAACCAAATCCAGTTGCTGCCATGGTATAAAAAAATCCAAAGAAAATATACAGGAAGAACCAGGTTATCTGTGATGACTGCTGAAACCACCAAACAAAGGCCGCAGCAATCATAATAAGGAAAATAACAGTAAGCGCAATGATCAAAATAAAGTCCGGCCATTGGGGAGCCTCTGCCGGTAATTGCACCAATACAGGTGTAATTGTAATTCCTATTCCCTTCCTGTATATTTTTGCATAAAGAATCGTTTCCACTCCGGACTTTAGGGTGAATGGTACGGATAGCATTCTGTCTGCGGAAGCACGCTCTTTTGCCGGAACCAGGCTTCCGGTTACGGAACCAGAATCAATCCGGTTTCCTGTTTGAATATACAGCCTGATAATGCCCGCCTGTACATTATTGAAATAAAGCTTCATCGCATGATCTACAGAATCTTTATTTTTCAAAACCACCATCATCCAATTCGCTTTCCCCGGCTGTAACCAAAAAGCATCTGTATTCGCCTTTTTCCACACCTCAAATGAATTAACGGAAATGTAATCTTCGCCGGTTCTGATGTAACTTTTAGTGCCAATATTTGTATTTGTAAAATCTGAAGAAACAATAACCGTATCAGCCGTTTGACAAATACCTGTTTGAATACAAATAATAAAAGCAAGCAGAGAGAGAAAATGTTTATTATATTCTTTCATTGAAATTGTTGTGCTGTGATGCAATCATTCTTTCTAATCGAAACCAGGTATTATTAACGATACAGCAGTACCGTTACCGGGTGATACAGTTACATGAAAAGCAGCATTTATTGTGCTTGCCCGCTGTTCCATATTCACCAAACCATTACCCTTTATAATACTATCATCTGTAAATCCAATACCATTATCTTTAAGTATTATCTCTAAATTATCTTTTCTATCGTTAAAAGAAAACTCCAACATTGTTGCATTGCTGTATTTAACAGCATTGTTTATTGCTTCTTTAAACAACAGGTAAATATTGCGTCGGGTTTCGGGCGGCAAAATATTTTCTGCCTGTTGTCCATTAAAATTTGATTTCACCCGGATATTTTTTACTGCCGCCATTTGTACCGCATAATCTTCCAGCCTGTGCAGCAGTTTCTTTAAACTATCCTGGCCTGGGTTTACGAGCCAGATGATATCATTCAGCTTGTTCACCATTTCACCTGCATGGTTTTGTATGATTCCAAGCGAATTCTCTATTGCATCAGGCTGAGATTTCTTCAATTGCTCTCTGGCCAGATGGCTGTACATGGCAATCCCGCTAAGTGTAGCGCCAATTTCATCATGCAAATCCCTGCTTATCTGCTGGCGTTGCAGCAATAATTCTGCCTGGCTATGTAACTTCTTTTTTAACTTAAACCGGTTAAACAAGAGAAACGAAATAATACTAAATACAATAATGCCTGAAAACAATATTATTAACCAGGAGCGCTGGTTTTTGATAGTACTAATATTTATCTGCTTCTGCTGTTCCTCAATTTTTAATCTATTGGAAGCATTAACCAGGAGCATTTTTTGATCTTCCTGTTTAATATGGCTGTTCTCCAGGTCAAGTTCTTTTATTTTCAGTAACTGACCTTTTTTATCCGCTTCCAGCTGAAAATTCAATATCGCCAGTTGCTGTTCCCTTTTTTCAGCATTGTCTTTCTCTATTTGCCTCTTTTGTTCTATCAGCAATGCTTCCTGTAATTGCCTTTCCTTTGTCATTAGTTGCAGTTGCTGATCTTTTTTCTCTGATTCATACCTTGTATTTAACTCCGTAATAATTTTAATCTTCTCATTCGTATACACTGAGTCATGAAATAGATTATATGCTTTCAAATGTTTATAAGCATTAACATAATCACCCTCTTTAATATATAATTTTGACAGGGATAAATTAATATTGCTGGCAATCTCATAATTACCATCTCCTATTTGAAGTGCTTTAGCATAATGTTCTTTAGCAGGCACTATGCTGTCAAGCAAATCATATATATTCCCTAATTGTAAATGAAGGCTGCTGATAGTTGATTTACTATTCTTAAAATGCATTGCATTTTCAAGACCGGTTTTATATAACTGCAAAGCCTGCTTGTAATTCTTTTGCTGTAGCTGGCTGTTTCCAAGTGTAATATAATTGCGCCCAATGGAGTTTGTAACATTAGATCTTCTGCCAACCCGCAAACTGCTATCTGCCATCAGGTCGGCATTTACCTGATCATGCAACCGGCTATAAATAGAGCCTAAATTAGCAAGTGCAATCGTTAAAGCCCTGTCATCATCTTCAATAAAATCAATGGCTTTCCTGACATACACTGCTGCTTTTAAATGGTCGCCCAATTTAGACTGAATGCCCGAAAGTCCTTTAAAATACACTTCCAGCATTTTTTTATTCTGTAACGCCTCTGCCAGGTTTATCGCTTTCAGGTAAAACAGGTTGGCCGTATCGTACCGTGATAAACCAGAAAAGGCATTGGCCATGGCACCATAAGTATACATCAACCATTTACTTTTTATATGCACCGGCTCTTTTTTCCCTTCTATAAATGAAATTGCCTGCCTTGCATACAGGATTGCTGAATCGTACTGCAATAGTTCAAAATAAGTACGTGAAATATTATTTAAGGTATGGACTGTTTTTTCAAATCCCGGATAAACCAGCAGGTATTCATTTCTTGCCTGCATAAAATAATAAATTGCTGAATCATTCTCCCGCCGGAATTTAGTAAGCCCGAGGCTATGGCTGGCATCACCTATGCCGATATGATACTTTTCCCTTTTACTTAATCCGAGGGCAAGCATGGCCAGTTTCATTCCGCGTTCGCTTTTATGAAGGCAAAGCGTATCAGCAAGATCATTAAGTGAATCGATGGATTCTTTTACTGTTTTACCGGTTGCAGAAATAGACAAATGACCTTCAATATCCTTTCCCTGCGCAATGAGGCTGGCAAATTTGAAAACTAATATGGTAAAACATACAGCGTATTTCCACTTCA
>WBZP01007785.1_pt1 | contig 10256 bp, 5 predicted proteins | sample 5204301 | NCBI WGS metagenome assembly WBZP01 (sample SAMN12412401, study PRJNA552823) | activated sludge metagenome | isolation source: activated sludge from nitrification reactor of wastewater treatment plant... | place: USA: Pennsylvania | collected 2017 | reverse complement strand
AACACCTGCGGCAAGTGCCATCCGGACGTCCAGTCGGTCTATGAATCCAGCGTCCACGGCGCCGCGGTGAAGGCGGGTTCCATGGATTCGCCGGTCTGCACCGACTGCCACGGCGAGCACAACATCCTGGCGCCCTCGGAGGCCGGCTCCCTGGTGAACCCGGCGCGGGTGTCCACCGCCACCTGCGGCCGCTGCCACTCGGACGAGCGGGTCGCCGCCCGCTACGACCTGCCCTGGGACAAGATGCCGACCTTCCAGGACAGCTACCATGGGCTGGCCCTCCGCGGTGGCCAGAAGACGGTGGCCAATTGCGCCTCCTGCCACGGGGTCCACAACATCCTGGCCTCGGCCGATCCCAAGTCCACCATCCATCCCAAGAACCTCGGCCAGACCTGCGGCCGCTGCCACCCGGGCGTGAACGAGAGCTTCTCCTCCGGCCCCATCCACACCCGATCGGCCTCGGTGTCCGAGCACAAGTACGTGCGCTGGATCCGGCTCACCTACTGGTTCCTGATCCCGGCGACCATCGGCTTCATGCTGTTCCACAACGGCATCGACTGGCTGGCCAAGCTGCGCCGCGGCCGCAAGCACCACGGCGGCTCCGGGGAGATGCTGCCGCGCATGAACCTGCGCTTCCGCATCACCCACGCGCTGGTGGTGGTGAGCTTCCTCATCCTGATCGTCACCGGCTTCGCCCTTAAATTCCCCGAGGCGGGCTGGGTCAAGCTGTTCCTGGCCTTCGACCCGACCTCCGCCTTCCGCGGCCTGACCCACCGCATCGCCGCGGTGGTCCTGATGGTCGCCAGCGGCTACCACGGCATCCACCTGGCCCTGGACCGCCGCGACCGCAAGATCCTGTGGCGGCTCTGGCCCAGCCTGCAGGACGCCAAGGACATCGTGCAGATGATCAAGTTCAACCTCGGGATGGCGAAGGCGCCGCCGACCTTCGGCGCCTTCAGCTACGCCGAGAAGATGGAGTACTGGGCCTACTGGTGGGGCACCGTGGTCATGGCCGTCACCGGCATCCTGCTCTGGGCCGAGAACTGGAGCCTGCGCCACCTGCCCAAGTGGGCCATGGACGCGGCCACCGCCGCCCACTGGTACGAAGCGATCCTGGCGACCCTCTCGATCCTGGTGTGGCACTGGTACCTGGTGATCTTCGATCCGGACGTGTATCCGATGGAAATGGCCTGGCTGAACGGCAAGGCCTCCGGCGACCACCTCCGCGAGACCCGGCCCGACTACTACTGGGACCTCGTGTCCCGGGAGAACCCCGACGCGGTGCGTCCCGACGACAGCGGTCCGGAAGCCAAGCACTGAACCCGGCCCTCCGGCTCGGGTAGCCTGGAGCCAGGCGGCTCCGCAGCGTCGGCGCCTGCCCTGAGGTGATCCGTGCGGGACAAGGGCTGCTACAACGACATCCTGGAGGTCATCGGCCACACGCCGATGGTCCGGCTCAACCGGATCACCGAGGGGCTCCCCTGCCAGGCCTTCGCCAAGCTCGAGTTCCTCAACCCCATGGGCAGCAGCAAGGACCGCATCGCCCGCCACCTGATCGAGGCGGCGGAGCGGGACGGCCGCCTGCAGCCCGGGGACCTGATCATCGAGAACTCCTCCGGCAACACCGCCATGGGCATGGCCATGGTGGCGATCCAGAAGGGCTACCGGCTGAAGGCGGTGGTCCGGGACCGGATCAGCAAGGAGAAGCTGGACCAGCTGCTGGCCCTCGGCGTCGATGTGCACAAGGTGGACACCAGCCTGCCGCCCGAGCATCCGGACAGCTACAACAACATCACCCCGCGGCTGGCCCGGGAGCTGCCGCACTGCTACTTCCCCGACCAGCACAACAACCGCGAGAACAACGAGGCCCACTACCTGGGCACCGGCCGCGAGATCTGGGAGCAGATGGAGGGCCGGATCGACATGCTGGTGGCCGGCATGGGCACCGGCGGCACGGTCGGCGGAGTCGGCCGCTACCTCAAAGAGCAGGATCCGAACGTGAAGGTGGTGGCGGTCGACGTGGAGGGCTCCGTGTTCACCGAATACTTCCGCACCGGCAGGGCCGGCGGCGCCGCGCCCTACCTGCTGGAGGGCCTGGGCGACGAGTTCCTGATCGGCTGCGCCGACTTCTCGGTGGTGGACGAGATGGTGCAGGTGGGCGACCGCGAGGCGTTCCTGGCCGCCCGCGAACTGGCCCGGCGCGAAGGCATGCTGGTGGGCGGCTCCAGCGGCGCCGTGCTCTGCGCCCTGCGCAGGGCGGCCGCGTCGCTGCCGGCCGGCGCCCGCGTGGCGGTGATCTTCCCCGACAGCGCCAGCCGCTACCTCAGCACGATCTTCAACGACGAATGGATGCGCGAGAAGGGGATGCTCTGACCGCCTGTCCTGGGAAATCCATGGACCCTTTGGAGAACGAACCCGGCGGGACCTCCTTTCCGCTCCAGGCCGAACCCGACCCGGGCTGGGAGGTCAACACCGACCCTGGACCGGTGGGCCTCTCCAACCGGTACAGCCGGCTCCGGCTGGTGGCCGTGGGCGGCCAGGGCAGGGTATACCGGGCCTGGGACGCGGTGCTCGAGCGCGAAGTCGCCCTCAAGTTCTCCCGCTGGGAGACGCCCTTGCGCAAGGAGCAGCTGCTCTGCGAAGGCCGTGCCCTGGCGCGGGTGAAGCATCCAGGGGTCTGCCCGATTTTCGAGGTGGGCGAGCTGGGGGGCGAGCTGTACCTGGCGATGCCCTGGATCGAGGGCCCGGGACTGCGTGAAGCCCTGAGGGGATGCGGTCGGGCGGAACGGCTGGACCTGCTGATCCAGGCCTGCGATGCGGTCGGCGCAGCGCACGAGCAGGGCCTGCTGCATCTCGACCTGAAACCCGGGAACCTGCTGCTCGAACACCTGCCGGACGGACGGCTGCAGGTGCGGGTGGCGGATTTCGGTCTCGCCGCGCAGGCCGGGCAGGATTCCTCCGGCCGCTCCGGAACCCCGCCCTATGCCAGCCCGGAGCAGTGGGGACCCACCACCGAGGCCCTGACCCCGGCTGCTGACGTCTACGCCATGGGAATCCTCACGCACCTGGCCCTTGCCGGCCGCCTGCCCGGTGAAAAAGGTGAGGGGGCCTTGAAGGGGGACGCGCTGGCGGTGTACCAGAAGGCCACGGCTCCGGATCCGCGGCAGCGCCATGCGAACGCGGCCATGCTCGGCGCCGATCTGCGCGCCTTGCGGGACCTGCGGCCGCCGCCCAGCCAGCCGGGCCGTTCTGTCCACCGGGCGGCCCTGTGGGTCAGCCGGAACCGGGCGGGGGCGGCCCTGTTCGCGGGCGGACTCCTGCTGCTCGCGCTGGTGGGAATCCAGGCACTGCAGACCTCGATCCGGGCGCGCGCACGAGCGCGGGCGGCCCAGACCTTCGGCCAGGAAATCCAGAGCCTGGAGTTCCTGCTCCGGATGCAGCACCTCGCACCTGGGGCGGACCCCCGTCCCGTGCTGGCGGAGGCGCGCCGGCGAATGGAGGCGATGCGTGCCCTTCTGCTCGCCCTGGATGCCGATGCCCGCCCCGCAGGCGAATTCGCACTGGGTCGCGCCCACCAGCTGCTGGGCGAGGATCCGGAAGCGCTGGAGCACCTCGAGTCCGCCTGGAAGGGCGGCTACCACAGTTCCCAGTGCGCGCTGGCCCTGGGCCTGGCCCGCTGCACCGCCTACCTGGACGGCCTGCGCGGGCTGGGGGTGGGCTTGACCGAAGCGGTGCGTTCGCCGGCACTTCAGGCCCTGCGGGCCCGCCATGCCCTGCCCGCCGCGAGCCTGCTGGCCAAGGCCGCGCCGCCTGGAACGGAGACCGCGAAGGTCCTGGAGGCCCTCCAGGCCGAACTGGAGGGCAACGGCGCCGAAGCCGAGCGCCTGGCCCGGGCCGCCCTGCGGGCGCCGGCGGTCCAGCCCTGGGAGGTCTATCCCTGGCGGGTGTTCGCCAGCTTCTGGGAATACCACGCGCAGACTTCCCTGGCCTGGGGCAGGCTGGATCTTGCCAATGAATACCTCCAACTGGCCTGGGCGGCGCAACGCCGCGGCGGGGACGCCGCACGCGGCGACCCGTCCCTGCACCTCACCGCCGGCTGGCTGGCCTTCACCGAGGCGCACATCCGGGAGATGGAGGGCCGGCTGCCGGAAGCAGGCGCCGGCATTGAGACCGCCATCGCCTCGTTCCGTGCGGCGCGGAGCCTTCAACCGGGTCACGAACTGGCCGAGAAATACATCCTGGATGGCCTCCGGCGTCGCTTGACCGTGCGCCGGCTGCACCGGCTTCCCATCGGAACGGCCCTGGACGAGGCCAGGGTCGCCGTGACCGAGGCTGAAGCTGGATTTCCGGGCCATCGGGCGATCGCCAGGGGGGTGGCCAGGGTGCGCAAGGAGGAATTGCTGATCGCAGTGGCCGCGGGCTCCCCCCTCGAGGGCCCGGCCACCGAGGCGCTGCGGGCGGGGTTCGAACGTTGCCATTCCGGAGCCGACCTCGACTGGGTGCTGCTGGCGCTGGACCTGGACCTGGCCCGGGCGGCGCTGGCGCGGAAAGGCGACCCTGGGCCCTTCCTGAGGCGGGCACGGACCGTGGTGGAAGGCAAGCTGCGGAGCGATCCGGAGGAGCCGGATTCCCTGCTCCTCTGGGCGGATGTGCTGCTCCTGGAGGGCCAGCACAGGCAGGCTCAGGGCGGCAATCCGGATCCTGTTCCCTTGCGGCAGGTGCTGGCCACCCTGGACCGCGCCGACTCCCTCTACCTCGCCTACGAGTGGCGGCGGCGGAGGCCCGCACTGGCTCGGCTGGCAGCGGCTGCCATCAGCGCGACCGGGGCAGGGCCGCGGCCATGATCGCAGCCGCCGCAGAAAACCCTTCCGGACCCAGGGCGCCGCACCCCAGGTAGAGGCAATTTCCGTCCGGGTCAGGCAAACGCAGCCCCTGGTCTGCACAGGCCTTGATCCAGCCGGTGGCGTCCAGTCCGGGAGGGAGGTGCAACCAGAGTCCCAACCCGTGCCCAGGAACCTCGATGGGGAACCCGATTCCGAGCGCTGCCTCCAGCTTCTGGCCTGCGCCCTGGCGACGGCGGGCGTACAGGGGGCGCACCTTGCGGAAGAACCGGCCGAGCTCGCCGTCCTCCATGATGCGGGTGAACACGGTGGTCAGCAGCGGATCGCCCAGAAGCCCCAGCTTCCGGCCCAGCCGCGCCAACGCCCGCATGGGGGCGGTGGGTCCCAGCAGGTAGCCCAGACGCAGTCCTGGGGCCAGGGTCCGCTCGAATCCGCCGGCCAGGAGGCAGATTCCGTGCGGATCCTGCGCGGCCAGCGGGAGCGCCGGCCGCTTCCCTTCAAACAGTTCCCGCGCACCCTCCAGTTCCAGGACCGGCAGGCGGCGCCGACGGGCCAGTTCCAGGAAGGCGATTCGCTGAGGTTCGCTCCAGTTCCCCCGATCCGCTGCCCGGCCCGCGGGGACGAGGAGCAGCCCCCCCGCGGCGGTTTCCAGGGTGGCCAGGTCGGGACCCGCCCCGGTCCAGGGCATCACCGCAACCTCCAGGCCCCAGCCTGCCACCCGCCGCGCGAGCGCGGCTGGCAGCGGCTGCAGGGCGAGGACCCGCGCGCCCGGCCGGAGCAGGCCACGCAGGGCGATTTCCACGGCACCGGACTCGCCCTGGGTCGCGAGAACGTTGGCCGGTTCCCGCCAGACGCCCCAGCGTTCGCCCAGCCACTGAACCAGCGTCCGGCTGAAGGCCGCCAAGGAGGCGGGCCCCGTCGGCCCCAGGATCTCCGCGGCGCGATAGTCCATGGCCATGCGGTAGGTGCGGCCAAGGATCTCCGCCGGCAGCAGCCGGGCATCGGGCCAGTCCTCGCGCAGATCCAGGGCTGGCGCGTCCCCCTGGGACCCGGTCTGGCCTTGGGTGGGCAGGTCGAAGGCGGGCTCCCGGGCGCCTGCCGGGGCCGCCCCTGCCGGGTCCAGGGAGGGCGGCTGGGCGACGTAGGTCCCGCTGCCCTGCCGGCTTTCCACCCAGCCGTCCGCCAGCAGTTCGCGGAATGCCGCCAGCACCGTGTTGCGGGTCACGCCGCACTGTTCCGCCAGTTCCCGCGTGCCCGGCAGGGCGTCGCCGGGAACCAGCCTCCCTTCCCGCACCTGCGCGGCGATGGCCGCCGCCAACTGGCGGTACAGCGGCAGGTCCGCCGAAGGGTCCAGGGGCAGGGCGAGTTCGCGGCTACGCATGGCGGACACCGGGTCCGAAGGCCTCCAGCTTCACAGCCGATCGGAAAGTGGTTCCGTCAATTGACATGGAGAGTGGTTCCCTCGCGCCCTGCCGCAGCCATTGATACTGCGCTCATCGATCCCTGCAATTCCCCTGGCGACGAAAGGTACAAGCATGCGGAACCGCCTGACGCTGTCAATCCTCTGTCTCACGCTCCTGTCGCCATTGCCAGCCCAGAGCACCACCCACACCGGCGTGGCTCCGGCGCAAATGGTGGAGGCGAGGTTCACCCCGAATCCGCGGATCCCGACCTGGTTGCGGATGACGTCGCTGGTCCGCTCCCTGGATGGCTCGCCGTACCCCGGGGGAGCCATCCCTTCAGGAAAGCTGCTGATCATCCGCGAAGCCCAGGTGATGGTCGTGGTTGCACCGCGCACCGCGGCAACGGAAGTGCAGGTCCACCTGCGCCGTGGGGATACGGACCAGGGTGCAGGTTACTTCGGGAACCAAAAATCGGTCAGCCTGAGCGTGGCGCCCAGCACGGTGGCGATCCGTGTTCCGGTCGCCCTGGAAGTCCAACTGGGGCTGGTTTGCCCAGCCCAGCGGCCGCCCTGGATCACGGTCACTGGACAGAATATGGGCTTCCTCGACCTGTCCCAGGCCGAAGCCCAGGCCTGGGGCTACCTCGTGGATTCGCCTGGATCGGCGGCGGCCCTGCCGGGAAGCCAAGCCGGAGCTGAAGACGGTCCGCTCCAACAACGCTGAACCTCTGGAGCCGCCATGCGCCGGATCATCCTGCACCTTCCCTTGTCCTTCCTGCTCAGCCTGGCCCTGCTCCTGGCGGCCTGCGGCGGCGGAGGGGGCGGTTCAACGCCCGCGCTGCCGGCCCCAGCCATCGCCGGGTTCTCGGCGGCCGCGGCCAGCATCGCCAGCGGCGCCAGCACGACCCTGACCGGCACCTTCAGCAATGGCACCGGGACCATCAGCCCCGGGAATCTGGCGGCCACCAGCTCGGTTCCGGTCCCGGTGACACCCGCCACCACCACCACCTACACGCTGACCGTCAGCGGCCCTGGCGGCAGTGCCTCCGCTTCGGCCACGGTGACCGTGGTGCCGCCTCCGCAGATCAGCGCCTTCACCGCCAGCGCCAGCCAGAGCTGGAGCGGCCAGCCGGTCCAGCTGACCCCGACCTTCAGCGGCGGCACCGCCCGCATCGGCAGCAGTGGCCCAGGCTCCAGCCAGGTGACCGCCAGCGCCACCAGCGGTGTCGCCCTGAGCGTCGCTCCAACCGCCGCCACCACCTACACCCTGACGGTCACCAACGCACTGGGCGCCTCCGTGACCCAGGACCTGGCCGTGGCGGTGGAAACCCAGCCCGCCAGCATCACCGCCTTCTCCACGCCGCAGGCGGTGGTCCCCTTCGGCACGCCGGTGAACCTGGCCTGGAGCCTGGGCGCCATCCCGTCCTCCCTGACCCTCAACGGTGTGTCCGTGCTGGGACAGAACGGACTCAGCACCACGCCGGTCAACCGCAGCGTCTATGCGCTGGTGGCACGCAATCCCCTGGGACCGGACGCCACCGCCACCCTGCAGGTCGCCGCGCGCGGGATGGACGTGCTGGCCGGGGACGGCGGCGGCTTCGGCGACCTGGACGGCCGGGGCAGTGCCGCCCGCTTCAGCCAGATCCGGACCTTCATGGCGGTGGATCCCCAGGGCAATGTGTTCGTCTCGGACACGAACAACGCCATCATCCGCAAGGTCACCCCGGCGGGGCAGGTGAGCACGGTGGCCGGGCGGCCGGGGTTTTTCGGCTACCTGGACGGCCCGGCGGGCCATGCGACCTTCGCCTATCTGGCCGGAATCGCCGTGGACGCTGCCGGCAACCTCTTCGTGGCCGACGCCAGCAACACGGTGGTGCGAAAGATCAGTGCCGGTGGCGTGGTTTCAACCCTGGCCGGCCTGGCGAACACGCCAGGGTCCGCGGACGGTGCGGGGTCCGCCGCCCGGTTCTCCACGGGGCTCCGCGGCCTCGTCGTGGACGGGGCGGGCGTCCTGTACGTGGCCGACGGTGGCAGCCACACCGTTCGCAGGATCCTGCCCGATGGCACCGTGAGCACCCTCGCCGGGACGGCCGGCGCCCAGGGCAGCACCGATGGGATCGGTCCCGCGGCGCGGTTCAAGTCCCCGGTGGGGCTGGCCCTGGACAGCAGCGGCCACCTGTTCGTCGTGGACGGCGGCAGTTCCACCCTCCGCCGCATCGTCCTCGCCACCGGCGAGGTTTCGACCCTGGCCGGGACGGCTGGGTCCACCGGTTCCGCCAACGGCACCGGGGCCGCCGCCCGGTTCTCCTTTCCCTATGGGATCGCCCGTGACGAAGACGGCTGGCTGTACGTGGCGGATGCGGGCAACAACCGGATCCGCCGGATCCAGGCCTCCAGCGGGGAGGTCACCACCTTCGCCGGATCCACCTCCGGCTACCAGGATGGCCCGTTGACGGTGGCCTTGCTCCAGGAACCCCGGAGCATCGCTGCCGGCCCCGGCGGAACCCTGCATGTGATGGACTGGAACCACCCCTGTGTACGGACCATCCAGAACGGCAGCATCCGCACCCTGGCGGGCGTTCCCCTGTTCAGGGGCGATGCCGATGGTCCCCAGCGGGAGGCGCGGTTCAACGGCGTGTCGGCCCTGGCCGTGGATGGCCAGGGGGCGGTCCTCGCGGCGGGAAGCCTGTCCCTGCGCCGGATCTCCGGAGGCATGGTGAGCACCCTGGCAGGGAGCCCCGCCGCGCCGGGGAGTTTGGATGGTGCGGGCGCCGCGGCCCGCTTCAACGATCTGGCCCAGGTCAGCAATCTGGCCCTGGATGGCCAGGGGAACCTGTATGTCCCCGAGTACACCAGCCACACCATCCGAAAGGTTACGCTCGGGGGCGTGGTCAGCACCCTCGCCGGGGTGGCGGGGGCGGCGGGGGCGGTGGATGGGGCGGGAGGAACGGCGCGGTTCTCCAATCCGGTGGCGGCGGTCATCGGCCTGGACGGTGATCTCTACGTGGCGGACCTGTCCAATTCGGTGGTCCGGAAAGTCACCGCGGCGGGAACCGTGTCCCTCTACGCGGGCGCATTCGGGGTGGCTGCCGATGTGGATGGTCCCCTTGCCAGCGCGCGATTCAACGGCGTGCGGGGCATCGCCCGGGATGCCGCCGGGAACCTGTTCGTCGCCACCAGCAGCGTCATCCGGAAGATCACGCCCGGAGGCCAGGTGTCCAGCCTTGCCGGGGATCCGGACCATTGGGGGGACAGCGACGGCACGGGCGGCGCGGCGAAGTTCTTCATTCCATCGTCCCTGGCCACCGACGCTGCGGGCAACGTGTTCGTCCTGGATTTCGGCAATGCCCTGATCCGCAAGGTCACGCCGGCCGGCGTGGTCACCACCGTGGCGGGCACCCGCGGGGTCCGCGGCATCCTGCCCGGCGGGCTGCCGGGCAGCCTGTGGAGCCCGCAGGGGTTGGCGGTCACCGCCCAGGGCGACCTGCTGGTGAGCACCCCCGCCGGCGTCTGGCAGATCACCGCCCCCTGAGGGCGGACCCCTCGGGTCCGGCCCTCGACCCGAGGGGAGTATGGCCTTACGTTAAGCCATGGAGGAGGAGCCCATGGCCCGTGCGAGCCTGCAGCCCGGAAGCGGCACCTATGCGCGGCTGGTGCAGCGGCTGAACCGCTTCCCCCAGGGGGCGCCGCCGTCGGAACGGCTGTTCCAGATCCTGCGGCTGCTGTTCAGCGAGCCGGAGGCCGGGCTGGTGGCGCAGCTGCCGATCCGGCCCTTCACGGCACGGCGGGCGGCGGCCATCTGGCGGGTGCCCCTCGCCGAGGCCGAGCGCACCCTGGACACCCTCGCCGGCCGCTCGCTGCTGCTGGACTACCCGCACCGCAGCGGCCGGCGCTACGTGCTGCCGCCGCCGATGGCGGGGTTCTTCGAGTTCAGCCTCATGCGGGTGCGCGGCGACCTCGACCAGAAGCTGCTGTCGGAGCTGTTCCACCAGTACCTGAACGTGGAGGAGGAC
>WBZP01005686.1_pt1 | contig 10256 bp, 8 predicted proteins | sample 5204301 | NCBI WGS metagenome assembly WBZP01 (sample SAMN12412401, study PRJNA552823) | activated sludge metagenome | isolation source: activated sludge from nitrification reactor of wastewater treatment plant... | place: USA: Pennsylvania | collected 2017 | reverse complement strand
GTCTGTAAAATATCAGCATTGCCCGCACACCTGGTATAAAGCAGATATTTTGGGTGATGATGGCTGGAATATCGGCTATCCAGCGCTGCCAATGGATGTGGGTTACGCCGGCGCAAGAATTGCCTCTCTGAGCTACCACCGTGAGTATCCTGCAAAAAGGATATATAAGTGGATGGCAAAAATATATGCCAATAAAATCCGGCACTTTATGGACGACAGCAAACGGCCCGATGTTCCCATGCACATGGATATGCCAGGTCTGAGTAAAACAATGGGCATTTACACGGAAGGTGAACTAAGAATAAGCAGAAAACAAAACCTGCAATTCAGGGCTGATGGCTCATCTACATTCCTGAAAGCAGACATGACGATGCACCAAAGCGGTCAGCCGAATATGTACATGCTTACCTGGCCCGATAACAGGAGAAACCAGTTTGGCCTGTCAGGCTCATGGCAACTTTCGATTGACAGCTCCGCAAAACTGCAACTAACCGCACGGGGCGACTATATTAACCACACACTTACCACACAGGAAGCAAAAGACCATGTGAGCATCTTTAGTCCAACCAGTGATGAAAGAAACGATATGCTGAAAAACCTGTCTATACTTGCCACAAAAAAATTGCTGAAACATTTTAAAGCCACAATCTCCTTTTCTTACTCCGAAAGAATGCCGACCGCAGGCGAATTATTTGGCTTTTATCTTTTTAATGCAAACGACAACTATGATTATATCGGCAACCCTGCTTTAAAAACTGAAAAAAATCTGCAGGCTGAAGCCTCACTTCAATATTTAAAAAGACAAAACAGGCTTCAGCTTACTGGTTTCGTTTCCCGCATTTCTGATTATATCTTAGGACAGGTGGAGCCTTCTTTCAGCCACATGACGATTGGTGCCAGCGGGGTAAAAACATACAGCAATATTCCATTTGCACTGATTGCAGGCTTTGAAGCCAGTGCAGTGGTAAAACCGGTTAATAGTATCGACCTCGTTTCCTCTCTCCGCTTCACTGCCGGAAGAGATAACAACCAGTACCACTTGCCCAATATTTCTCCTTTGAAAAATGTAACTTCTGTTCGCTGGCAATACAAGAAGCTCTTTGTACAGGGAGAAACAGAAATCGCTGCAAAGCAAAATCGTTTCAGTCCCAAAGCTGGTGAGGATGCAACCGCCGGCTATAGTTTGATTCATCTGCGTACCGGCTATACACTAAAACTGAAAAACACAAATCTTGAATTGCAGGCTGGTGCCGAAAATTTATTTGATAAGAGATATCATGAACATCTTGATTGGGGCAATATCTCCCGGCCGGGAAGAAATTTGTATATACAGATGAAGGTTGGATTTTAATTTTTTTGAACCAGAAGCAGTTAAGGACAGTTAAGTTAAACCACTTACTCCATTTAATTCCTTAAGGTTTATTTCTTACCGCTGGCTTGCTATCAGCAAATTCAAATCAGTATATTTTAAATCGAAACGCTGGCTCAGGTAAAAATTGGTGAGAGCTCCTTTAAACAAATAAATTCCACTGCGCAAGTGCAGTTTGTGCCAGATGAGTTTTTCAAAACCGCCCTCATCAGCCGCTTCAAGCAGCAGTGGCATAATTACATTGCTGATGGCCTGCGATGCTGTCCGGGCAAAACCAGAAGGAATATTGGGTACGCAGTAATGTATCACACCGTATTTCATAAAAATAGGATGTTCATGAGAGGTAATCTCTGAGGTTTCAAAACAACCGCCCCTGTCAATACTCACATCTATAATTACAGAACCTGGCCTCATATTACTGACCATTTCTTCCGTTACCACCAATGGAGTCCGTCCGGTTTCAGAACCCAAAGCACCAACAGCCACTTCGCAGGTTTTTAATTGCTTGGCCAGCATTCGTGGCTCAATGACAGACGTCCACATACGGTGGCCTATATTATTCTGCAGCCTTTTCAACCGGTAAACATCATTGTCAAATACTTTAACAGATGCTCCAAGTGCCATGGCCGTTCTTGCGGCATATTCACCCACAATCCCTGCTCCAATGATGATAACTTTTGTAGGTGCAATGCCCGAGATACCGCCAAGCAGAACACCCTTGCCATGATTAGCTGAACCAAGATATTGCGCTGCAATCAGCATAACTGCACTGCCGGCAATTTCACTCATGCTGCGCACAATGGGATAAGAATCGCTGTCATCTTTCAGGTTCTCAAAAGAAATAGCCGTAATCCTTTTCTCCATCATTTTTTCCAGAATTTCCGCCTTAAGTACAGACTGGTGAATAGGAGAAATAATCAGCTGGTTCAGTTGCAGTAAAGGCAAATCCTCATCAATCACTGGTGCACTTTTAACCAGTATCGGAGCTTTGTAAACATCTTCCCGTGAATACACAATCTTTGCCCCTGCTTCGCTGTAATCTTTATCTCTGAAGTGCGATGCCTCGCCGGCATTATGCTCTACCATTACCTGGTGGCCATTGCTAACCAGCACACCCACCGCATCAGGCGTTAGCGCCACACGGTTTTCCTGGAAAGCAATTTCTTTCGGAATACCAATCATCATCCCTTCTGTTCTTGGCTTAATATCCAGTGTTTCTTCTAACGTTTCGTAGCTAAAAGATGTGCTTACTATCGGCTTCTGTTGGCTCATTATTACTGGTTGCAGGTTATTAGTAGCTGGTCAAAATCGTTGTACTCAAATATACTCAAATACCGGTAATTGTCATTCGTCTTGTTTTCTCATCCACCAGTTCAATACTCACATATACAGTGCCATCGGGGAAAATGCCCGGTGCTTTTTCCGGCCACTCCACCAAACAAATATTACCGCTGTAAAGCGCATCTTCCACTCCTGCCCTTTGAGCCTCAGTTTCATCTTTCAGCCGGTACAGGTCCATGTGATATACTGTCTCCTGTCCGCACTCATAATCATTGATAATGGAAAAAGTAGGACTGCTTATTGTGCTTGTAACACCTTTCTTCTCACAAAGGGCATGAATGAAAGTCGTTTTCCCGGCCCCCATCTGCCCGTTAAAGGCAAAGATCTTTTTATCTCCTGCCACTTGCCAGAAACGCATGGCAACATCATCTATATTCTCAAGTGTATATGTCCATTCCATTTTGCAAAAATAAGAAGCCTGCGGGTACACCTGATCAACATCATAAAGCCTTTGCAACACTGTTGTAATAGTATTCCCCTTTTCAAAACAGGCAGATAAATATGTTTGGTAATTTTGAACTATGGAAAAAGTACAATGGAAAGTAGATGGAATGGACTGCAACACCTGCGCCATTAACATTCATAAGTACCTTGAGAAACAGGGAATGAAGAACATAAAAGTAAATTATGCCACCGGTGATGTTCTTTTTGACGTGGATACAGAAACAGGTACGGACAAACTCAAAAAAGGAATAACAGACCTTGGTTATACTGTAGCTGGAAATAAAGCCGGCGACCATGCACATGGCCACGACCATGATGAAGATGTAGATACAAAATTCTTTACCACACACCTGCAGCGGTTCTGGTTTTGCCTGCCTTTTACCTTACTGTTAATGCTGCACATGATTCCCGGCATTCACCACAACGAATACTTTAGCTGGATTATGAATCCATGGGTACAGTTGGGCTTAACCATTCCAGTGTATTTCGTTGGCATGAATTTCTTTGGAAAGAGTGCCTGGAAAAGTATCCGTAACGGAATGCCCAATATGAATGTTCTGATTGCTATTGGAGCCACTGCCGCATTTATATACAGCCTTTACGGAACACTTACCGGCCAGGCCGAACAGTATATGTTCTACGAAACGGCAGCCACTATCATCACACTTGTATTCCTTGGCAACTATATGGAAGAAACTTCGATAGGGTCCACACAAAGAGAATTGAACAAACTGGCCAAATCTCAAAAAGTAATGGCCAACATGATAGCCTTTGATGATGAACATAAAGAACAAATATTTGAAGTTGAAAACACTATGCTCCGGGTTGGCGATTTAATTCTTATTAAAAGCGGTGAACAGGTTCCCATTGACTGTAAAATTCTCTGGGGAGAGGTACATGTAAACGAGGCTATCATTACAGGGGAAAGTGTGCCTGTACATAAACTTGGGAAAGACAAACTGATTGGCGGCAGTGTTATTACTGATGGCACTGTAAAAGCACAGGTAACAGCCGTTGGCGATGACACCATCCTGTCAGGAATCATTAATATGGTGAAGCAGGCACAAGGAGAAAAACCGCCTGTTCAGTTACTGGCAGACAGAATAAGTGCTGTATTCATTCCACTTGTTCTTGGTATTGCCGCTATTACTTTCATTGCAAGCTGGATTGTACTTAAAGAATTTACTCCCGCACTGATGCGTAGTATTGCCGTTTTGGTGATAGCTTGCCCCTGTGCCATGGGGCTTGCCACTCCTGCAGCTATTGCCGTGGGCCTGGGCCGTGCAGCAAAAACGGGTATTTTGTTTCGTAACGCCACAAGCCTTGAAACCTTCAAAGACATAAAACAGGTAGTATTTGATAAAACCGGAACCTTGACAACAGGGAAGTTTATTGTCTCCGGTTTCAAGTTTCTAACGGGAGATGAAGCAGACTTTAAAAAGATAGTTTACAGTCTTGAAAAATATTCCAACCATCCTATCGCAAAAACGATAAATGAAGAGTGGAAAACCAAGGATGTGATACACTGGAAAAAAGTCGAGGAAGTGAAAGGCCTGGGCATGGTTGCTGAAGACAAAGAGGGAAACAAATACATAGCCGGTTCTTATAAAGCAGCAGAGAGTTTAACCAAAGACGACAATCATAACATATTTCTGATTAAGAATAATGAATTGCTTGGATGGATAGACGTGAAAGACGAGATAAGGCCTGAAGCGAAAAAAGTGGTTGACTATTTGCACAGCAAAAACATAAAAACCATTTTGCTTAGCGGTGACAGAAAACCGAAATGTGAAGAAATGGCTTTATTCCTGGGGATCGATACAGTAATTGCCGAACAAACTCCGCAACAAAAGCTTGATAAGATTGCTGATCTCTCAGCCACAATGCCAACTGCTATGGTTGGCGATGGCATTAATGATGCTCCGGCACTTGCCAAAGCAACCATCGGCATCTCCATGAACGAAGCTTCGCAAATTGCTGTACAAAGTGCACAGGTCATTCTGATGAATCATGGGCTGAAGAATTTACCCACGGCACTTGGCCTGGGAAAACACACCTACCTCACTATAAAACAGAATCTTTTCTGGGCATTTGCGTATAATATTATCGCTATACCTGTTGCTGCGTTCGGATTACTCACCCCAACATTTGGTGCATTGGTAATGGGATTAAGCGATGTTGTGCTTGCTGTTAATTCAGTAAGATTATTTGTGAAAAAAGTCATCTGATGACCTGTGGCAAATTTTATTACAAAATACTGATGCTGCTGTGCATCCTGCAGTTGCGAATGCCCCTTATAGCCCAAAACAACCTGCTGCTTAACGGGAGTTTTGAAGAAATAAATACCTGCACTGAATACAATGCAGAGTGCGGGGTTGAAGCATGGTTTTATCTGAAAGAAGTGCAGGCACAAATGTTAAGCAATGAAGTAAACCAAAAATTATTAGGCAGTAACTCTTTTGGCATTTTTTATAACTGGAACTACTATAAAAATTTTACACCGGTTATCGGCACCATACTCCCCTGTGGTCTTCAGCAGAATAAAAATTATGTCTTCAAAGGCCTAATATCTGCCCGCATTAATGCGAAATTAAATCTAAAGCCCGGCTTATGCCTGGGAGAACAGTTTTATGTACCTAACAGGCCGTTCAGCAAAAACATGAGGCCAGACAGTGTTACAACTATCCGCGGTATACCCAATTCCGCATTCTATTCTTTTGAATACACATTCACTGCAACCGGGAATGAACAGTATCTGACTTTCGGCACTTTCATTGCGGAAGACACTGTAGCCGGAAAAAAAACTTTTGTGGGAACACAAAGTGTAGCTCTGGTGCTTGATAACTTCGAGCTGATACCTGTTGACGAAAAGGAAACCTGGTGTCCTGCTTACGAAGAAAACAAAAACACAATCTATGCCTACAATTACAGGCATAAGGAAATGGATTACTCCCTGTTTGGAAAAGGCAAGCTTAACTTTGCATTTAATTATACAGACACCAACAACAGGACTATATTCAAGCCCCTGCCCAAACCACTTCAAACAGACACTCTTAAACTCGGCGATGTATTGTTCGACTACAACAAAGCCAACCTGAAACCTTCTGCATCAGAAATTCTGTCTGAATATTTTCTGAAGAACAAAACATCTGAAAATATTGACAGCATTTACATAGAAGGCCACACCGACTCAATCGGAAGTGATAAAAAAAACTTACAGTTAAGTATTGAACGCTGTAATGCCGTCAGGGATTGGCTGGCATTAAATAATATCGGCACTGTTGACATTTTACTTATACATCCCTTTGGAAAATCGAAGCCAGTTGCACCAAACAGTACACATCAGGGCAGAGCTTTAAACCGGAGAGTGGAACTCATTATTTTCAGAAAGAAGAACATACCGTGAGTGGTGAGCCGTAAGCAGTGAGACCAGTAAAAGGCCTATTTTCCTTAGTTTAGCAAAAAAAACTATGTTCCTTGAATTAGCACATACAAAACTTGATGTTTTCAAAGTTGCAAAAGAATTTGTACTGGCCTGTTATAAAGAAACAAAGGCGTTTCCACCTGATGAGAAATTTGCGATGATTTCTCAAATACGAAGAGCTGCTCTCTCTGTTCATCTAAACGTCGCAGAAGGTTGCTCGAGAAAATCTGTTTCTGAAAGAAAGAGATTCTACGAAATTGCAAGAGGCTCGTTAATTGAAGTGGACACAGCATTTGACATTGCAGAAAACTTAGGTTATACAAGTAAGGCAAACCTGGCAGAGTTAGGAAAGCTGATGATAAGGACATTTCAACTTCTGTCAAAAATGATTTCAGCAAGATGAAGTTGCCACTCACGACTCACCACTCACCACTCACAATATACTCAATCCTAAAGGACTATTGGGGCTACGATTCATTTCGCCCATTGCAGGAAGACATAATTAATTCAGTTCTTTCAGGGAAAGACACATTAGCCCTCATGCCGACAGGCGGCGGTAAATCGCTTTGCTACCAAGTGCCTGCAATGGTAAAACCAGGGCTTTGCCTTGTCATCTCCCCGCTTATTGCCCTGATGAAAGACCAGGTGGAAAACCTGCGGAGGAAAAATATTACTGCCTTTGCCATTTTTTCAGGCATGAGCCGGAAAGAAGTAATCAACACTTTTAAAGTAGCCAGCAATAGCAATTGTAAATTTCTGTATGTATCGCCTGAACGTTTAGAGACCAACTTATTCAAAGAATATCTTCCGGGCCTTGATATCAATCTTATTGCTGTTGACGAAGCCCATTGTATTTCGCAGTGGGGTTACGACTTTCGTCCGCCCTACTTACGGATAGCTGAATTAAGAAAGGAGCTGCCAGACGTTGCGGTTTTAGCACTTACTGCTTCCGCCACACCCGAAGTACAGGAAGACATTTGCGATAAGCTAAAAAAGTCTTATGAGAAAACTAATCAGTTTTCGATTTTTCGCCAGTCATTTGAAAGGTCGAATCTCTCTTACAGTGTATTCCGGGTTGATTCAAAGATTAACAAGATTGTAGAAGTGCTGAAGAAGGTTCCGGGAAGTGGTATTGTGTATTGTAAAAGCAGGAGAAGAACAAAAGAGATAAGCGAATTGCTGCAACTGCAAAATATCTCTGCTGATTATTATCATGCCGGTTTACCGCAGGAAGAAAGAAATACGAAGCAGGAAAACTGGATAAAGAACAAGACCAGGGTGATTGTTTGCACCAATGCATTTGGTATGGGGATTGACAAACCAGATGTACGGACTGTTGTTCATGCCGATGTGCCCGACTGCCTGGAAAACTATTACCAGGAAGCAGGAAGGGCGGGCCGTGATGGCAAAAAATCATTTGCTGTTTTATTATATGACAACGCCGATATTTTTGAGCTGGAAGAAATGATTAGTGTCCGTTTCCCATCGCTTGAAGACATCAGGAACATATATCAGTCTGTTGCTAACTACCTGCAACTGCCAGCTGGCAGCGGCGAAGGCAACTATTACGAATTCGACTTTACCGACTTTATCAGAAAATTCAAACTCACCAGTTTTGCCGCCTTGTATTCGCTGAAGGCGTTGGAACAAGAAGATTGTCTGGCATTTAACGAACAGGTTTTTCTCCCTTCATCAGTTTCATTCATTGTTTCAAAAGAAGCCCTTTATGATTTTGAAAAAAATCATCCTGAACTGGAATCCTGTATTAAAACTTTATTGCGGGCCTATGCGGGTATCTTCGATGTTCCTGTAACAATATCTGAGAAAGTACTTGCCAGTCTGATGAAGAAAGAACTCACAGAAGTCATAAGCGACTTGTCGGAACTTCATCGCAGTGGTATAATTGATTACAAGCCACAAACAGACAAGCCGCAAATCTTCTTTCCCAGGAACAGGATAAAAGCGGAAGATGTGGTCATAAATATGACTGCTTACAATAAGAGAAAAGAGACTTATAGAAAACGTACAAAACAGATGATTGACTATGTTGGCGAAACAGGTGAATGCCGCAGCAGGATAATCGGCACTTACTTTGGTGACAAGTCAGTAAAGCCATGTGGCATTTGCGATAATTGTCTGAAACAAAAATCTATACACCTGTCTGCTGAAGAATTTGAGAAGATACTTCATTCAATAACAACCATTCTTCAGAAAAACCCACTGCACACAAAAGACTTAATCAACTCACTCTCTGCTTATAAAAAAGAAAAAGCATGGAAAGTGCTTGAGTTTCTCCATGCTGAAAATAAGATTGAAATGGCTGACACAGGAATAGTGCGGCTTAAGTAAACACCTACCTGAACTTATATTCCCCGTTTTTAAACATCGACGCAGCTGTTTGATACCATGCAGCTGCTTCTTTTATTAATACGCTGTCAGGTGAAAGTTTCACGGCACTGCCATTTTTAAAATCCGGATTATACACTATAGCATTTTTACCAGGAGAAAGAATTACCAGCTTATCATTCTTTATATATGCTTATAAAGGTTCTTTCTTTGCCTGGTTCCAGTTTAAAAATATCGTAGCCAAAAAATTTACTTGGATAATTCATATCCATCAAACCCAGAATAGTAGGCACAATATCAATCTGGCTAGTCAGCCTTTCCATTTTCTGCGGAGATACTAATGAAGGTGCATAAACCAAACAGGGAATCTGGTAACCGGTTACCGGCAACTCTACTTTGCCTGCAGCCGAAGCGCAGTGGTCAGCAATCACAACAAACAGAGTATTATCAAACCAAGGTTTTGATTTTGCTTTCTTAATAAAATCGTTAATAGCCCAGTCGGTATAAGCAACCGCTCCTTCCCGGCTTTGATCATCCGGGTTGTTTCCAATTCTTCCCTTTGGAAAAGTATAAGGCCTGTGATTAGAAACGGTAAGCACCTGGTTGAAAAATGGCTTACCTGCAGCATGGCTTTTATCACACTCTTTCAGTGTTCTTGAAAAAATATCTTCATCACAATAACCCCAGGCCGTTGAAAAATGCTTTTCATCATCGGTAAAATCCGACTTATCAACGACCTTATAACCATTTGCCCCATAATAAGGACCCATGTTGTCGAACCAGGCAACACCACCATATACAAATTTGCATTCGTATCCTTTCTCACCAAGTAAGTTGCCCATCGTAAACAAATCACTGTTATGCGGACGCCGCACTATTGACTGCCCTGGTGTGGGCGGAATAGAAAGTGTTAACGCTTCAAGACCTCTTACTGTTCGGGTACCAGTCGCATATAAATTAGTGAAGAAGAGAGAATGTGGAATCAGAGAATCCAGGTAATGTGTGATATTATTTTTATTTCCGTAGTACGCCATAAAATCACGGCTGAAACTCTCCACCGTAATCATAACCACATTCCACTTATTTTCTGCACTGTCTGCCTTTATATTTCTCTGCGTAGCAACCGATGTTCCGGCTTCAAAATTGGCCTCAGGTGTTTGTAATTGCCGGCGTATGATTGAGAAAGCTTCCGCCTCAGGTAATGTTATATACTTCTGGAAGTAGTCGATCTCGTCGGCCCAACGATGGTGGTTGGGAAGCTCCGTGGTGCCGAAGTATTCCTTGCCGATCGGGTAGTAGCGGCCGCGCGCCCGGGTCGCGGCATCCCGGCTG
>WBZP01007784.1_pt1 | contig 10257 bp, 8 predicted proteins | sample 5204301 | NCBI WGS metagenome assembly WBZP01 (sample SAMN12412401, study PRJNA552823) | activated sludge metagenome | isolation source: activated sludge from nitrification reactor of wastewater treatment plant... | place: USA: Pennsylvania | collected 2017 | reverse complement strand
GGACCGGGAGCGGGGGGCGTACGCGCAGCCGCGCGGCGCTCCCGTAGGCGGGAGCGCTCGCCACCGACGGGCGGCGGGCGACCGGGATTCCCACGGCGTTATGACAAGGGCATAATGACGACAGGGGTTCCGCGACGCCGTGGGCAGCGCGCCCACGATCACCACGAGGCGAAGATGAAGCAGAGAGGATGCGCAGGCGGTCCCGTCGTGCTCGCAGTCGCGATCCTGCTGGCCTGCATCCCGGGACCGGCCGCCGCGGCGAAGCCGTGGGACTTCGACGGTGACGGCCGCGCCGACATCCTGTGGCGCCACGGCGCCGAAGGCTACGCCGTCCTCTGGCAGATGGCGGGGGTGAACGCCACGGCGACCGGCGTCGTGCTCTCCGACACCGCCTGGATCGAACGCCAGGTCGGCGACTTCAACGGCGACGGGCGCAACGACCTCGTCTGGCGGAACACCCGGACCGGCGCGACGTCGATGTGGCTGATGAATGGCCACGCCCCGCTGGCGACCAAGGTGCTGATGGCGGATCCGGCGTGGGAGGTCACTCACGTCGGCGACCTGGACGGCGACGGCAATGCCGATCTGGTCTGGCGGCACGCCACGAGCGGCGCCACCGCCCTGTGGCTGATGAACGGCATCCAGGTCGTCGGTGCCCGTGTCGCGCTGGCCGAGCCGAACTGGCGGGTCACGCACGTTGCCGACTTCAACGGCGACAACAAGGCGGACCTGCTGTGGCGCAACGAATCGACCGGCGAGACCTACCTGTGGCTGATGAACGGCCTGGCCGCCACGGCAACCGGGAGCCTGGTCCGCAGCGTCGACTGGATCGTCACGCACGTGGCCGACTGCAACGGCGACGGCCGGGCCGATCTCGTCGCCCGCAACGTGCGGACCGGCGAGACCGCGGTCTGGCTGCACAACGGCGTGGCCCGAATCGGCGGCGGCACGCTGTTCACGCACGGCGACTGGCTGGTCGAGTACACCGGCGATTTCAACGGCGACGGCAAGGCCGACCTGCTCTGGCGCAACGCGCGTACCGGGACGACGGCCGTCTGGCTGCTCGACGGCGCCCGCGCGCTCGCCACCAGCACCTTGCTGTCGGCACCCTCCTGGCGGGTCGTGCAGGTCGCCGATTTCGACGGCGACCGGCGCGACGACCTGCTGTGGGTCAACCAGTCGCTGGGCGGGACCTCGGCGTGGCTGATGAACGGGACGGCCGCCCGGGCGACCCGTTACCTGCTCGGTGATCGCCTCTGGGTGCCGACCGAGACCGCGTTCCGGGGGCGCCTGCTGGGGCACTCGACGCCGGCGGCCCGCGACGCGGCGCGGTTCCTCGCGCAGGCGACGTTCGGGGCGACCGCCGCGGAGGTCGCCCGGACGCAGGCGATGGGGCTCGAGGCCTGGCTTGCCGAGCAGATGGCGTCGCCGCCCACCACCCACCTGCCGTGGGTGCGCGCCGAACTGGCCGCGGGCCGTGCCGACTGGGAGGTCATGGTCCCGTCGTTGTGGCGCGCGTGGTTCGAGGGCGCCGACCAGTTGCGCCAGCGCGTGGCCTTCGCGCTGTCGGAGATACTCGTCGTCTCGCTGGTCAACGACACGCTGCTCGGCAATCCGGAGGCCCCGGCGTCGTACGTCGACCTGCTCGGGCAGCACGCCTTCGGCAACTTCCGCACGCTGCTCGAGGCGGTGACGCTGCACCCGGCGATGGGCCACTACCTCGACCTGAAAGGCAGCCAGAAGCAGGACGACGCGCGTGGCGTGATGCCGAACGAGAACTTCGCGCGCGAACTGCTGCAGCTCTTCTCGATCGGCACCGAGCAGCTCGCCGCCGACGGCACCGTGCGCAAGGACGCGCAGGGCGTGCCGATCCCGACCTACAGCGAGGCGGTCGTGCAGGGTTTCGCCCGTGCGTTCACCGGCTGGACGCTGGCGCGCCAGGACGAGGCGAAGGCCAGCAAGTGGGCGTGCTGGCGGTGGGATTGGCCACAGGAGGATGGAGGCCGGTGGGCCGAGCCGATGCAGCCGTGGAGCGTCCCGGCCTGCGGCGACCCGCAGTACCTGCCGGACTTCCACGAGTACGGGACGAAGACGCTGCTGTCCTACCCGGGCGCGCCGAACGCCACGCTGCCGGCGGGGCTCGCGCCGGACGAGGACGTCCGGCGCGCGATCGACAACGTCTTCTGGCATCCGAACGTCGGGCCGTTCATCGGGCGGCGGCTGATCCAGCGCCTGGTGACCAGCAATCCCTCGCCGGCCTACGTTGCCCGCGTCGCGGCGGCGTTCGCCGACGACGGCGCCGGTGTGCGCGGCAACCTGCGGGCGGTGGTGCGGGCGATCCTGCTCGATCCGGAGGCCCGGTCGCCGCAGCGCATCCGGGACGCGCGCTTCGGCAAGCTGCGGGAGCCGGCGATCAAGTTCGTCGCCTTCCACCGCGCGTTCGGCGCGCGCAGCAGCAACGGCAGGTACTACATCTGGAACTTCGACGATCCGTCGTCGTCGCCGGGACAGACGCCGCTGCGCTCGCCCTCCGTGTTCAACTTCTTCACGCCGGACGATTCGCCGCCGGGACCGGTCGCGGCCGCGGGGCTGGTCGCGCCGGAATTCACGCTGGCGACGAGTTCGGCCGTGGCTGGCTGGGGCAGCTTCTCGCAGTGGGGGATGCTGAACCAGGGCTTCACCCGGACGGGCTCCGACCCGGCCTACAACTTCAGCATCGCGGTCGACTACGCGCCCTGGACGGCGTTCGCCGACAATCCGCTGCGGCTGATCGACCGGCTCGACGATCTCTTCGTCGCCGGGCAGATGGGCGACGCGCTGAAGCTCGCGCTGATCGACGCCACGTACCGGCTCACGATCAGCAGCGACCCGCGCTACGCCGCCGGCGATCGCCTCGACCGCGTGCGCATGCCGCTCTGGCAGGTGCTCGTCTCCCCCGAATGGACGGTGCAGAAATGAAGCCCGGAAGCGAACGCCCCGGAATCGACGCCGGTCGCCGCCGGCTGCTCAAGCGCGCCGCCGCGATCGTCGCCGCGACGCCCTTCGCCGGTGACCTCTCGCGCCTCGCTCTGGCGGCCGGGCCGTTCACCGACTACCGGGCGCTGGTCTGCGTGTTCCTGTACGGCGGCAACGACGCGCACAACACGATCGTCCCGGTCGACGCCGGCTACGCGAACTACCAGGCGCAGCGCGGCAACCTCGCCTTGCCCGCGTCCGGCCTGATCGCCGTCGGCAGCGGGGGGGTCGCCGGCCGCAGCTTCGGCTTCAACGGCAACCTGCCGCGGCTCGCGGCGCTGTTCACCGGCGGCCGCGCCGCCGTCGTCGCCAACGTCGGCGCGCTGCTGCGCCCGACGACCAAGGCCGACTACCAGGCCGGCCGGATGCTGCCGCCGCAGCTGTTCTCGCACTCGGACCTCCAGAATCACTGGCAGACGGCGCGGCCCGCCGACCCGGTCGACACCGGCTGGGGCGGGCGGCTCGCGGAGCTCGTGGCGGCGGCGAACGGCGCGAGCCCGCTGTCGGTGGCGATCTCCGTCGCCGGCAACAGCGTCTTCCTGCGCGGCGACGCGATGGCCCCGTACTTCCTCGGCGTGGATCCGGTGAGCGCGACCGAGAACAACCTGCTGATCCGCGCCTACCGCTACTGGGACGACTGGGCGGCCGGCCGCCCGTTCCCGCAGCGGCTGTTCGAGGACCAGCTGGTGCTGCCGCGCACGCACCTGCTCGAGGACGAGTGGGCCGACACGATGGCGCGCGCGCAGGACACCGCCGGCTACCTGTGGGAGATATTGCGCAACGCGCCGCCGCTGGCCACGGTGTTTCCCGGCACGGCCGCCAGCGACAATCCGAAGAACCGGCTGGCGCAGGAACTCAGGCAGGTCGCCCGCGTCATCGGTGCCTTTGCGCACAACGTGGCCACGCTGGGCGTCCGGCGCCAGGTGTTCTTCGTCGCGCTGGGCGGCTTCGACAACCACGGCGACCAGCTCGCGCAGCACGGCCCGCTGCTGAAGTCGGTCGACGATGCGCTCGGGGCGTTCTACGACGCGTCGGTGGAGCTCGGCGTCGCCGCCAACGTGACGACCTTCACCGCCTCCGACTTCGGCCGCACGCTGGCGTCGAACGGCCGCGGATCGGACCACGGCTGGGGAGGTCACCACGTCGTCGTCGGCGGCGGGGTCGTCGGCAACCGGATCTACGGGCAGTTCCCCGACCTGGTGAAGGGCGGCGTCACCGACGTGGGGCAGGGCCGGCTGCTGCCGACGCTGGCGGTCGACGAGTATGGCGCGACGCTGGCCCGCTGGTTCGGCGTCGGTACCGCGGAGTTGCCGATCGTGTTCCCCGGCCTCGGCAACTTCGCCTCGTCGAACCTCGGCTTCCTCGGGTGAGTGGGCGCGGCGGCGCCGCGTCAGAACCGCGACCCCGGCGTCGCGAGGAACGCCAGCTCTTCGCCGGTCGACGCCCGGCCGAGGGCCGCGTTGCGGTGCGGGTAGCGGCCGAAGCGCCGGATCACCGCGGCGTGCCGCTCGGCCCACGCCAGCGGGTCGGCGAGCCCGGTCTCGTCCTGGAGCCGTGCGAACAGGGCGAGCGAGCGGTCCTGCATCGCCATCGACTCGGCGTGCTCGAACGGCAGGTAGGCGAACCAGCGCTCGCAGGGGTCGAGTTCGGCGTCGCCACCGGCGTCGACGAGGCGGGTGGCGATCGCCAGCGCTTCGGCATCGCCGGCAAAGGCCATCGCGGTATCGCGGTGGACGTTGCGGGTGAACTGGTCGAGCAGCAGTATCCGCGCCAGCGCGCCCCGTGGCGAGCCCTCCCAGCCGGCGTAGCCGCCCTGCAGCGCGCTGGCGATCGCCGCGCCGTAGCGCTGCGCGATCGCGGCGTCGAAGTCGGGGTCCTTGCGGAACCAGCCGTCGCGCGCCGCGTGCGGCGGCGGACCGAACCAGAAGTCGAGGATGTCGGCGGCGAGCGGGTCCATCGCTGGCCGGAGTGCCTGCGCGTGCCGGGAGTCGCGGACCGCGCCGGGCGTCAGGTCCGGATCTGGCCGGACCCGAAGACCACCCACTTGCGGCTGGTGAGGCCCTCGAGGCCGACCGGACCGCGCGCGTGCAGCTTGTTGGTCGAGATGCCGATCTCGGCGCCGAGCCCGTACTCGAAGCCGTCGGCGAAGCGCGTCGACGCGTTGACCATCACCGAGCTCGAGTCGACCTCGCGCAGGAAGCGCATCGCCGCGGAGTAGTCCTCGGTGACGATGGCGTCGGTGTGCTGCGAGCCGTAGGCGGCGATGTGGTCGATCGCCGCATCCAGCGAATCGACGACGCGCACGGCGAGGATCGGGGCGAGATATTCCTCGCGCCAGTCGGCCTCGGTGGCGTTCTTCATCGCCGGGACCAGCGCGCGGGCGCGCTCGCAGCCGCGCAACTCGACCCCCTTGCCAAGGTAGACCTCCGCCAACGGCGGCAACACCCGCGGCGCGATCGCCACGTGCACCAGCAGCGTCTCCATCGTGTTGCAGGGCGAATAGCGCTGGGTCTTGGCGTTGTCGGCGATGACGATGGCCTTGCCGACGTCGGCGGCGGCGTCGATGAAGACGTGGCAGACGCCATCGAGGTGCCGGATCACCGGCACCTTCGCCTCCCGGGCGATCCGCTCGGTCAGGCTCTTGCCGCCGCGCGGGACGACGACGTCGACGTTCCTCTCGTCGGCGATCAGGCAGCCGACCGCCGCCCGGTCGGTCGTCGCGATCACCTGGACGGCGTCCTCCGGCAGGCCGGCCGCGCGCAGCCCCTCGCCGACGCAGGCGGCGATCGCGCGGTTGCTGCGGATCGCCTCGGATCCGCCGCGCAGGATCGTCGCGTTGCCGGACTTGAGGCACAGTGCGGCGGCGTCGGCGGTGACGTTCGGCCGGGACTCGTAGATGATCCCGACCACGCCGAGCGGCACGCGCATCAGGCCGACCTGGATGCCGGAGGGGCGGAATTTCAGGTCGGTGATCTCGCCGACCGGGTCGGGCAGCGCCGCGACCTGCAGCAGGCCATCGGCCATCGCGACGACGGACCTCGGTGTCAGCGCCAGCCGGTCGACGAAGGCGTTGTCGTGGCCGGCTGCCCGCGCCGCGGCGACGTCCTCGGCGTTGGCCGCGAGCAGTGTCGCCTCGTCGCGCCGGATCGCGGCGGCCATCGCCACCAGCGCCGCGTTGCGGGTTGCGGTGTCGGCCCGGGCGAGCCGTCGCGCGGCATCGCGCGCCCGCGCGCCTACCGTCGCCATGTAGGCGGCGACGTCTTCCATTCCGGCGGCGGGGCGGTCGACAGGGGCCATCGGGTTGCCTTCGGGATCGCGCTGGGGGCTGGCGTCGCCTGCCCGGCGACGTCGCGCGCATTGTAACGCCCCGCGGGGACGCCGCAGGAAACCCCGGGGCTCCGGTCGATGTCACAATGAGCGGCACGCCTTCCGGCCCGCGCGCTGCGCACCGGCCGGAGCGTTGCGACCGCCAAGGAGACCCGACCATGCGCCTGACACTTACCTTCATCGCCGCGCTCGCCGCCGCGGCGCCTGTCGTCGCCGCCGAGAAATGGGGGCCCACGTGGAGCGAGATCACCGGCGCGCGCTACACCAAGGCGACCAAGAACCGCGCGGCGGCCATCGTCATGTCGATCGACGGGACCGACACGCTGAAGAAGATCGTGAAGGTCGAGCCCGGCAAGCACACCGTACGCCTGCAGGCGCCGTCGAAGCAGGGATTCGACGGCACCGACCGAAACTACGACCTCGTCTTCGAGCCCTGCACGCGCTACTACGTCAACGCGCAGTTCAAGTCCACGATCGGCGGCGAGTGGGAGCCGGTGGTCGATCAGGTCGAGCGCATCTCCGGCTGCAAGGTCGCCCCGCCCAAGTGACCCGGCCGCAAGGCGGCCGGCGCGTCAGCGCAACTCGATCGTGCGCAGGCCCGAGCGCGTGCCGAGCAGGATCGTGTCGGCGCCGCGCTGCGCGAACAGCCCGACGGTGACCACGCCGGCGATGGCCCGGATCCTCGCCTCGAGGTCGACCGGGTCGAGGATCGAGAGCCCCGACACGTCGAGTATCAGGTTGCCGTTGTCGGTGGAGAACCCCATGCGCCACGCCGGCTGCCCGCCGAGCAGGACGATCTGCCGCGCGACGTAGCTGCGCGCCATCGGGATCACCTCGACCGGAACCGGGAACTTCCCCAGCACCGGCACGAGCTTGGACTCGTCGGCGATGCAGACGAACCGGCGGGCCACCGCGGCGATGATCTTCTCCCGCGTCAGCGCGCCGCCGCCGCCCTTGGTCATCGCGCCGTGCTCGGTCAGCTCGTCGGCGCCGTCGATGTAGACCGGCAGGTCGCGCTCGACCAGGTTGTTGAGCTCCTCCAGCGGGATGCCGTGGAACCGGAGGCGATCGGCGGTGCGGTTCGAGCTGGCGACCGCACCCCGGATGCGGTGCTTCAGCTTCGCCAGCTCGTCGATGAACAGGTCCGCCGTCGACCCGGTGCCGACGCCGATCCAGGCGTCGTCCTCCACGTAGCGGATGGCGGCGCGCGCCGCGGCGGCTTTGAGTTCGTTCGTCGACATCGGCAACCTCCTCGGGCCCCGCGCATTCTAGCGCGCCGCACGTGCCCGCACCGGCCGCCGGGCGGCCAGCGACGGCGTCTCGGCCTTGCCGCCGAAGGTGTCGAGCGCGCGCAGCAACGACGTGGCGACGTGCTCGCGCATCACGCGCGACGCGTCGTCGGCGTCCTGGCGCAGGATCGCGGCGACGATCCGCTCGTGCTCGGCCGACGACCCGCGAACCCGTTCCCGGGTGTAGGGCTGCAGGTTGCGGAACGGCAGCGACCGCATCCGGTACGCCCGCACCAGCTCGGTCAGGAAGGGATTGTGGCAGCCGCGGTGGATCACGTCGTGCAGCCTGTCGCTGCGCTCGAGATAGTCATCGCGGTCACCGGCGGCGGCGGCCAGGCGCAACGGCTCGAGCGCGAGCTCGAGTTCCTTGCGCTCGATCGCCGTCATCCGCTGCGCCGCCAGCCGCGCGCACAGCGTCTCCAGCTCGCCGATCGCCTCGTAGAGCTGCGACAGCCGCTCGGGCCCGAACGTGGTGACGACGGCACCGCGGCGCGGGATGCTCTCGACCAGGCCGGTGGCGAGCAGCTGACGCAGCGCCTCGCGGACCGGCGTTCGCGACACGTTGAACCGCGCCGCCAGCGTCTGCTCGTCGAGCTTCGATCCCGGGGCCAGCTCGCCGCGGAGGATGGCGTCGACGATCCTCTCCTCGACCCTTGCCGCAATGGTGGTCACCGCGGGCTCCGTCCATACAATTTCGCTATTTTATATGCAAGAATGGCTGCCATACACCACGCGCGCGGCGGGTTGTCCGCCGTGCCCCCGGGGCGAACGATGGCCAACACACCGCAGGACCCGGCGTTCGACGCCTTCGTCGCGCTGTCGGCGCGGCTCGGGGCGGAGCCGTTGCTGGTGCAGGCGGCCGGCGGCAACACGTCGGTCAAGCGCGACGGCGTGCTGTGGATCAAGGCTTCCGGCAAGCTGCTGCGGACGGCGACGACGGAGGCGATCTTCGTCCCCGTCGACCTTGCACGCGTCCGCGCCGGCATCGCGCAGGACCTCGCCGATCCGACCGCGGGAACCGTGCTGGGCGGCAGCACGCTGCGGCCCTCGATCGAGACCACGCTGCACGCACTGCTGCCGCATGCGGTCGTGCTGCACGTCCATTCGGTCAACGCGCTGGCCGCGCTGGTGCGGCCCGACGGCGAGGCCCGGGTCGCCGACCGGCTCGCCGGACTGCGCTGGGCCTGGGTCGGCTACCGCCGGCCGGGATTGCCGCTCACCCGCGCGGTGCGCGCGGCGGCGGCGGGGGTCGACGTGATCGCGCTCGGCAATCACGGCCTCGTCGTCGGCGCCGCCGACGTCGCTGCCGGTGAACGGCTGCTGCGCGACGTCGAGGCGCGGCTCGCGGTCGCGCCGCGCCGCGCGGCCGGCGCCGACGCCGCGCGCCTCGCCCAGGCCGTCGCGGCCATCGGCTACCGGCTGCCGCAGGATCCCGCGGTGCACGCGCTGGCCTGCGATCCGGACTGCCTCGCCTATGCGCGTGGCGGCGTGCTCTACCCCGACCACGTCGTCTTCCTCGGCGGGGAAGCCTGCGTCGCCGACGAGCCGGCGCAGGCGGCGCGGGCGATCGCCGACTACCGTGCCCGCTGGCCGGTCGGTCCCGCCTGCGTGCTCGTCGCCGGCGTCGGCGTACTGGTGGCGGCGGACGCGCCCGCGGCGGCCGAGGAGATGCTGCGCTGCCAGGCCGACGTGCTGCTCCGGGTTCCTCCCGCGGCACCGCTGCGGTTCCTGGCGACGACCGAGGTCGCCGAGCTCCTCGACTGGGACGCCGAGAAGTTCCGCCGCAGTGCGGCGCACTGAACCGCCGGCGTCAGAACTTCGCCGCCGCGTCCTCGACTGCTGCCCGGAGCGCCGGGTAGGCGGCGATGAACCGTTGCCGGATCGCCTGCAGCGACGGCGCGTCGACGCCTTCGAACCGCAGCGTCAGGACCGGTTCGGTGATCGATCGCCGCGCGAGCATCCAGCCTTCCGGCCAGACCACCCGGACGCCGTCGATCCGCTCGATCTCCGCGTCGGCGAAGCGCTCGGGCAGCGACGCCAGCAGCTGGTCGATGTCCCACGCCGGGATCTTGAGGCGAAGGTCTGGCGACAGGTGGAACACCGGCAGCGCGTCGACGCGCTCCGACAGCGGGCCGTGGCCGTCCACCAGCCACTGGGTGAGCAGCAGCGCGGCGTGCAGCGGGTCGTCGATGCCGTTCAGCGCGCCGAAGAACAGGTGGCCGGACACTTCGCTCCCCAGCACCGCGTTGCGGCCCATGACCACGCGCTTGATGTAGGCGTGGCCGCTGCGCGAGCGCACCGCGATGCCTCCGCGGCGGGTGACGGCACGCTCGAGCTGCATCGAGGCCTTGACGTCGAGCACGACGACGGCGTGCGGCTGCAGCGCCAGCGGGCCTTCGATCAGCAGCATCGCCACCTTCTCCGCGGCGACGAACCGGCCGCGGTCGTCGACGATCGCCAGGCGGTCGCCGTCGCCGTCGAAGGCCACGCCGACGGCCGACTTGGTCTCGACGACCTTCGCCGCGAGCGCCGTCAGGTGCCGGGGCACGGCGCTGTCGGGGTGGCGACCGCGGAACTCCGGGTCGATTTCATCGTTGAGCGCGGTCACCCGGGCGTCCAGCTCGGC
>WBZP01007782.1_pt1 | contig 10258 bp, 6 predicted proteins | sample 5204301 | NCBI WGS metagenome assembly WBZP01 (sample SAMN12412401, study PRJNA552823) | activated sludge metagenome | isolation source: activated sludge from nitrification reactor of wastewater treatment plant... | place: USA: Pennsylvania | collected 2017 | reverse complement strand
ACAGGCGCGCTTCCGTTGCTTCAGCATATGCTCGATCTGCTGTGGATCCATCGCGAAGGAAGCGTGCTGACCCAGCGAAGCTATGATGCGCTGGGACAGCTGGCTGGCGCTCTGTCCCAACATGCAGATGCGCTGATTGTGAAGCTTGCAGAGTCCGATCAGAAGATCGCACGCAGGCTGCTGGTGCGCTTGGTACAGATCACGGACGGAGTGAATCGGGCGACGAGAAAGCGTGTTCCGATCGAGCGACTCCGTCCTGCATCCGCCACATCCCAAGCTCACTTTGCGCAGGTCCTGACAGAGCTTGTGAACGCACGACTTCTCACGCCGGGAGAAGAAGACAAGCAGCCGACCATTGAGATTGCGCATGAAGCACTGATCCGCAAGTGGCCGCGCTTTGCACAGTGGCTCGAGACGGACTGCGAGATGCTCGCCATGATGCTGAAGCTAGATGCAATGATGCTTCAACATCTTCAGCATCGCGTGCTGTGGACCGGAGCGCAGCTTCACTTTGCAGAGCGCTGTGTGCGTGACTATCCCGATGACACTCCAGAGGAAGCCAAAGCGATTCTGCGCAAGAGCCAGCGAGAGGCACGACAAGACAAAGTGCTCAAGCGAGGCGTGATCACGGTGATCGTCCTTGGTGTGATCTTTAACTCATCCTATGCGCTGTATGAGCGTGCAGCGAACGTTCGCGTGGATCACGCACGCACAAGACTTGCATCTGTGTTTCAGCACACCAGCAACAATCCGACCCCAGCAGAGATGATGGGAACGATGGCGCGGCTGCGCTTTGAGCTGGAACTGAGTCCGACACTTGCGCTCGATCTCAACCAGCGAGCGCTCGCACTGGAACCAGACAGTCCGCAGCTACTGATCGATCACGCAGAGTTTCTGCTGGCGAGTGGTCGATTTTCCGACGTCACACAGGTCGCGCAGCGCGTGCTTTCTATGCAGCACATTGCGACCAAAGATCGGCTTCACTGCGCTGTCATCGGGTGGTCCGCAGCCCGATTCCTACTGCACGCAGAAGAACAAAAGCAGTGGGGAGAACGACTCCTGTCCGAGTACCAAGCACTGCCACCAGATACCGATCTTGATCTGATGGTGGGTACATCGAATCTGCTGCTGCGGGATCAACATCAGCTCAGCAAGACGCTGCCTCTTTCTGATGTACTGACGACCCATGCAGTGCTCTCTGGACGCAAATCGGATGCGCAGGCTCTCCTTCTTCGTGATCAGCTCAGCCGCAGCCTGGCCTGGGCAAAGCCCTAACAGTTTCCGACGAGAACATCGTCTTTGACAGATCCCAGCCATTGCGGGAGCATCGCAGGATGTCGCTCGCTTCATCGGACTTTCTTTCGCACGCACAGCGGGTCATATCGCTTCTTCCTGATCTGTTCTGGATTCATTCCTTGCGTGATGAAGATCTGCGCATCGCCTGGAATTTCCGTCGTCAGTTTATGGCCATCAAGCAGCACGTCAGCCCGGAAGATGACTTTCAGAAGTACAGAAGCTGGGTGCGCAGTGCGGACTTTGTGTGGCTTCCTCGCAATCAGACCGGACAGCTTACAGCGACGGCATTTTACAAAGTAGAGCGTCGCTTGCATCAAGGACAGCCGTGCATTCTGATCTGGCCGGAATACATGTATATCCAGGCCGAGCAGAGAAAAGGAGTCTCGATTGCGCAAGGATTCCTGCTCGCGCTGGCACTCGGCATCCTGCGTGCGCCACTCGCCCCGCAGTATGTGGTTGGAACCGGCTATGTTCCCAGCTACTTGGCACTGTGTCAGGTCAGCAGCAATGTCTATGTCTGCGAAGATCCCCAGATGACAGAATGGGAACGGACACTGTATCGCTCGCTGGTCGATGCGACGGTGGGTTACGATCCGAAGACCCAAGTTGTGAACATGGGAACGATTCCCATCTCTCCGCGTACCACTGCGCCCAGCGAGCCACAGCTTCGGAACGACTGGCAGCGCTACGTAACGGTCAATCCCCACTGGTCTGAAGGATTCACTTGCATGGTGTTTGGACGCATTCAGCCAAGCGCCATGAGATCTGTGATTCTGCGCTTGATGAAGCGACTGCGCAGACGATGAAGTCGAGCGATCTTTTTCATTCCTTGTTGCGATGATGTTGCTATCTTTCCGAGGACATGACGCGCATCGGACTAACCCTGGGAGATCCTTGCGGAATCGGTCCCGAGCTGTGGGTGAAGACCTTGCTTCGCCTTCGATTCGAGCAGCCGGAAGCCATGACGCAGCTCACGATGTACGGCGATCCACTGGTTCTTCAGCGAGCCGCGATCGAGCTGGGCAGACACAGTGAGTGGCAAGCGCTGTGTCTCGATCTGTCGCTGATTCCCATCACCACACTGTCAGCGCACGACGTCACACCGGGACAGCCCAGTGCGAAAAGTGGTACGGCGCAGGTCTCTTATTTGCAGGCGGCGATCTCGGCGGCACAGTCCGGTCACATTCAAGGAATCTGTACCGGACCAATTCACAAAGCATCTGCCAAGGCCGCAGGACTTGTGTTTCCTGGGCATACGGAGCTGCTGGCGGATACGCTGCTTGCGCCCCAGCGAAGCGTGGTGATGATGCTGGCTGGACCGTCGCTGCGAGTGGCTCTGTGTAGCATTCACATTGCGCTGTCACAGGTTCCCGCAGCGCTTACGACCCCTGGGATCGTGCAAACGATCGTAACAACCACGCTGGCCCTTGCGGAAGACTTTGCGGATCCAGCGCCGCAACTGGCTGTGCTCGGACTGAATCCGCATGCTGGGGAATCCGGTCACTTTGGCGACGAAGAAGCACGCATCATCACACCCGCGATTGAAGCGGCGCGCCAAGAGGAGCGACTACGATCCATCCCCGGTGTTCGCATCGTGGGACCACTTGTTCCCGATGTCGCGTTTCGTCAAGCGCTGTATCCGTCCGCAGGTTCAAGCAAGCCATCGGCACTGATCGCGATGTATCACGACCAAGGACTGATTCCGATCAAGCTGATCGACTTCGATCACACCGTCAATGTCACGCTCGGGCTTCGCGTGGTGCGAACCTCACCAGATCACGGAACCGCTCATGATATCGCAGGGAAAGGAATCGCGCGGGAAGACAGCCTACATGCAGCCCTAATGATGTGTCTTGCCCACACGGCCCGTCGCGTTGGGAAAAGCAGACAGACCGCGCAGGCTCGGGCTACCATGTTGTAGGTGCGCGTAGATTCGTGACCTGATCGCGCAACACAGCCGGAGGGTTTCATGTTGAACGAACAACAGCTTGTTCAAGCAGCAGAGTCTGCGACCGGCAGTCCGCTGATTGAACGGCTGGAAGCGAGCATCCAGAGTCCCGGCCAGATTACGTCACAGCGCGGACTCCTTGGTGCCACCCACGCGGCGCTGGTTTTTGTCGAAGATCAGCTGCTGCGAGCCGGCGCTGTCACCGTCTGGAAGCTGCGCGACATCACAGGCCATTCGCTGACGCAGGATCTGCTGTATTCCACGCTCACGATTCACCTGGGTGACACCCAGATTCAGCTGCGTGATCTACAGCCAGACAAGGCCAGCGCACTGCTGGCAAGCTGCGGACTTTCGACGGACACAGTGGTTCGCCCACCGACAGAGCGTGCCGAGCCAACGGACGCCTTCACGGCTTCGTTGTCTGCTTCTGTTCCTTCCAGTACTGCGGATCTGTTTTCGACTCCTTCTGCGCTGCATGGACTGGATTTCGGACACAGTGCGGCTTCTTTTCCCAGTCCGCAGCAGAGTCCAGTCTCCGCAGACAGTCTCACATTCTCCGTCGCTGAAACCACATGGGAAGCGAAATCGGAAGCCAAGTCGGAAGCCAAGTCGGAAGCCAAGTCGGAGTCGCCCATCGCAAGCGTGGTGCAAGAACATGCAGGCGCGAAGGAGGACGACGCAGACGATGAAGAGGACGACGAGGAGGATGACGACGCGCCGCTCGATCTGGCCGCAGAAGCAGCCAAGGACAGGGAACAGTTAAAGAAGCTGCTGAGCGCTCCCAACCTCACCCGAGAAGAGCGGGTGACGATCGCGAAGCAAGCCATCAAAGAATTCAATGAAAAGCGCGAGCAGCAGGACCGACAGGAACGGATCAAGCGCGAGCGCCGCGAACGGAAAGAGCGCGAGCAGCGTGACAAGCGTGAGCGCCGTGAAAAGAATGCGCGTGCCAAGATCGCGTCCATTGAAGCGCGCGATGCCAGCGAAACATCGGACGGAGTGGCCGAGCCGACAGCCAGCGAGTCGTCGACTCCCAAGCGTCTAGAGAGTGTCAGTGATTGGTATGCAGCAGGCAGTCTGTTGCTGCTGCTCGTTGCGATTGCGATTCCAGTGATTGTGCGTATCGATCTTCAGCAGACCATCTTGGGAATCAGACCCGATGCCCTGCTGTCCGCACTGGGAGACAGTGCCGGTCTGCTGATCCTTGCATTCTATGGTGCAGCGGTCGTGACCGTGCTCTCTGCACCGGGAACTGCGATGGGCTTTCGTCCGACGGTATTTTGGAGCACGACACCGATGGTCATCGGACTCCTTACGATCTGTTTCGGAGTCCTTGATGTCTATCCCAATCCCAAACATCCAGCGCTTCCCATCGGACCGCTGCGTGAACAGCTCCAGAGACTCCGCATCACATATGATCTGATTCCGATTGTGGCCCTGCTCGCGGCGTATCTGTACGGACTGCCGCTTGTGGGCGTCCTCTTCCGCGCGCTTCAGACCGATCCAGCACATCGCCCAAGTGAGATCAAAGCGAGTCCTCTTTCCGACGGAGATTCCCAGACTCCGCTGCTGATGATTGGCTCTGCGCTGATCATTCCGTTTGTGTCTTGTCTGTATGTTCAGCGCGCAAGTCACGCACAGTGGGCGATCCTGATTGCGCTTGCGTTTGTGATTCCGTCTGCGCTGATGGTCTGGCGAAGCTCGCAGCTTCCGAAGGATGTAAGCTGGTTGATTGGTGGTTCACCGGCGGCGTTCATCGTGCAAGGACTGCTGGTCTTTGTGATCTACTTTCTGCTTCAACATCGACACGATGTGATTCCGCAGCTGGATGCGCTGCTCGCACAGTCGCCACGGAGACCGCTCAATGCCAGCGCGCTTGATGCGCTGCGAGGAGTCCTGAGCGAGCTTGATCTGCCGCTGCTGCGGGGACTCCTTTTGTCGCAGCTCGGTGTCGTGTTGGCGGCGCTGCTGGGTCATCGCAGCTTGGCCAAGATCGATGACACGCAGAAAATAAGTCCCTTGGGCTGGCTGCTCACGCTGGGGCTGCTCCTGACGCTGGCAGCTTCGGCCAGTCACACGGTGCTCGCTCTTCCTGAGCGTGTGTCTGAGCTGTTCGATCAAGCACGAAGCGGTTGACCTGCGCCGCGCAACCAGCGAAGGATGGCCGTTCATCATGTTGCTCTCTTTCTGTTGGCCACGACGCGCGCTGATCTGTGGATTCCTGCTTCTGACGCTTGCGGGATCGACGTCCCACGCAGCACCACAGATTGGCAGTCCGGCTCCGGTGATCGATCTCCCTACGCTGGCTTCGCAGTCTGCTGCGCCCAAGCTGGGACCGATGCTGTCGCTTCCGATCGAACCCGGTCGCGTGGTGATCGTCGACTTCTATGCGACGTGGTGTGTGCCCTGTCAGAAGGCTTCGCTTGCGCTGTCTGAAGTGCTCGCACAGCTTGGCGATCGCGTGACGCTCATCGTGGTCGATGTCAAAGAGTCCCCCGAAGTCGTGTCGCAACACCTGGCCAAGCTGCCGCTTCCCAAAGGAGCCAAGCTGGTCTTCGATCGCGACGGAGAAGCCGCCAAGCGCTGGGGACAAGATCGCTTTCCCACCACCTTCCTTGTCGATGAGCGTGGCATCATCTCCCACATCAATCGCGGCTACGGTCCCGGCTACAAAGCGCGCATCGATCGCTGGCTCCGCTTGATGTTGGGAATCCCGGCGCAGATGACGCCCGAATAGACGTGACCCCGGTAGCCAAGGCATGATCGGACTGTGCGCATCCATCTTCTGTTCCGACCTCTGTCTGCGCGTGTGCTGCTTGCGCTGATGCTGATGCTGTGTGTGGGATCGCTCTCGGAGTCGGGCTGTACGTCCTGTCTGCCGCGCTCCGATGCAGAGCGCGCAAAGGAAGAACGCCAGCAGGTTCACGATCAGCTCAATTCGTCGCTGCTGGTGCTTCCGTATCGCGGCATGAAGACCGTGACAAGAGCGAGTGCGCTCCAGCCGCCGCCGCCCCAGATTGCGGAAGTGATTCGCCTGCAAAATGAAGCATCCAAAGCGCTTCTTATTGAACAGACCGATCTCGTTGGACAGAGCCAGCAGATCGTGGCGCTGGTGTCCGCGATGTATCGCAGCGGAGCGATCCTGTTTCGCGAAGAAGAAGACCGCTATCCGCTGCTGTGGCAGGTTGCGCACGCCGGACCGCATCCTGCGGCTTGGTACGATGCGCCGAGCGAGCACTTGTTCGTCGGACTGCTCGATCTGTTTTTGTATGTCGCGGGCAAGCAGAAGCCGCTCATCGACTGGGTGTATTACGAGCTAGAGCGCGCCCAGCCGCAGCCAAGCTGGCCGCAAGGAATGCGACTGCTCGCGCAGCAAGTCCGGGGACTGATGTTCATCGCGGGCGAAAAGCACTACGCAGCGGAAGAAGAGCTGAGCGGCTACCTTCAGACGCTGCTCAGCATGTCACCCGCCGACATCGCGCAGCTTGAAGTCAGCAGCCAAGGCAAGGTGTCGGTGAGCGGAGCCGACTATCACAAAGGACTGCGCGCGGCTGGACACCTGACGCGTAGCTTCAATCGCTTTGCGCTCAAGCGAGACGCACGCGGCTATGAAGACCTGGAAGCGGCGCTTGGGCTCATCGAGCAGCTTGGCGTTCACAATGAGCTGACCGACTGGGCGGCGCTGTCGCTGGCGCTGCACAAAAAGGACTACACGCAGGCGGCGCGACACCTGGACAGCCTGGCGCAGAGTCCGTATCTGTCGGACGACGAGCGCGCCGAAGTCAAAGCGTGTGCGGCGTCGATGGCGAGGCTCGATGAGGGCTTTGTGCTGTTTGGACGACAGCGCGCACTGCTGACGGTTTCGCGGGCGGCGTTTGCGCGAATCGGAGGCATCAAGACGGTGCTCGCGACGCTGGCGATCCTCATTGGACCGGATCGAACGCTGCAAGTCACCCAGACCGCGCTCGTCCTGTGGAGCGTCGGCAGCGTGCTGGCCCAAGACGCCGAGTCGAAGTCCAAAGAAGCGCTGGAGCAAGGCAAAGAGCTGGGTCACAAAGGCTACGAGCTGATCCAGCGCCAGGTTGATAAGCTCCGTCAGTAACCATCGTCTGTTTTCGTTTTACGTCGTTTGCTAAAACAGACTGTCGTACGTCAAAACGTCCAACATCATCCGATCAACCGGATGCAGCCGAAGAAACAGCGGCGGCAATACCCGCGACGCGGCGGATCGTCCACAATATGAAGCACATGGACTCGCTTCGCTGGCTTCATCTGTCGGATCTGCACTGCGGACAGCGCGGTGAAAAGACCCGCTGGCCGACGGCGCGTGAGCCGTTTTTGCAAGACCTGGCGCAGCTGACCGCGCGGGTTGGGCCTCCCGATGTGATCCTGGTGACGGGCGACCTGGCATTTTCCGGTCAGCGACGACAGTATGAGCAGTTCAAAGAGCGAATGGATGCCATCTCGGCGCTGTTTGCGCAGCCGCCGCTGTGGGTGACGGTGCCGGGCAACCACGATCTGCGTCGACCGACGCCGGGTGACGTGATGGCGCGCGGACTGCGTAGCTATCCCGACGATGCAGAGCTTCGGCGCGCGGTTCACAGTCCGACGACCGCGACGGCGCGTCAGCTTCGCAAGCTGTTCGCCGACTATGACCGCTTCTTCAAGGATCACATCCTGTCCGTCTGGAAGTCGCAGGGACTTTCGCACCGACTCGGTAGCCTGCCGGGAGACTTTGCGCTCGTCGTGCAGAAGTCGGGGCTGTCGCTGGGGCTCGTCGGCTGTAACTCGGCCTATTTGCAGCTGGGCGACGATGACTATGAGCGACGGCTCAGCCTCGAACCCGAGCAAGTTCCCGTCGATCTGCCGCAGTTTGTCGACACAAGCGATGCATCGCTGCTGCTTTTGCATCATCCGCCGTCGTGGCTGTCGTCGCGAAGCCTGAAGCTGTTCGAGCAAGACATCTATCCACCGGGACGATTTTTGGCCTGTCTGTTTGGTCACATGCACGGACACCGCGCGACGACAGAGCTGGGCGCGTCGCAGCTTCCCCGTCGCTATCTACAAGGCTCGTCGCTGTTTGGGCTGGAACACTACGGTCAGTCGAGCGAAGAGCGCGTAAGTGGCTACAGCTTCTATCAGCTTGCGAGAGTGTCTGCGACGGAAGGCACGCTCAGTCGATTCGCACGCACGGCGGTGTTTTTGGACGACGGAGCACTGCGCTTTGTCGACGATCTGCGCACCGGACCCGCAGGTCAGACGCTGACCGTCGCACTGCGTAAGCAGCCCGTCACTTCATCCGTCGCGGCAGCAAAGCCGACTTCGCACGCAGCCGATGGGGTCGCTCCAGCCAATCCGTTTGTGACGAGCGGACGTCTGACCGATCCCAGTCAGTTCGTCGGTCGCAAAGAGCTGCTGCGTCAGCTGTTCGATTCGCTCCGTCACGGTGGCAATCGCGCGCTCGTCGGTCCCGCCCAGATTGGCAAGTCGTCGCTGTTATCGATGGTGTGTGCGCTCGGACCGACGCAGCTTGCGCTTCCCCCGTCGTCGTTTGTCTACCTAAACTTACAGATCATCGACGACGATGGCGATTTCTTTGACGCACTGTGTCACAAGTTAGGCATTCCACCGTGTCGCGGCTACAAGCTCGAGCGCCAGCTGAGCCAGCGCAAGGTGGTGCTGTGTCTGGATGAGATTGAGAAGCTGCGCAGCGATCGATTTCCCGTCGAAGTGCGTGAGCAGCTTCGGGGCCTGTCCGACGGTTCTGATTCGCCACTGACGCTGCTGATTGCCAGTCGGATGCCGCTCGATCGGCTGTTTCCCGACGCGCCGGAGCGAACGTCGCCGCTGTACAACATCGTGTCGCAGGTCAATGTGCCGCCGTTTCGGGACGAAGAGTGTCGCGAGCTTCTGACGCTCAGACTCAGAGGCACCGACGTGACCTTCACGGAAGCCGAGGTGTCCGCACTGATTGCGCGCAGCCTCGGTCATCCGGCGACGCTCGTCGCAGAAGCCAGAGCACTCTTTGAACAGCATCGAGGCCGAGCATGAGCGTGTCGAGCTGGCTCCGCCGCATCATCGGCTATTTTCGTCCGTCGCAGCCCGCGACACCGATGGTGACAGCCTACAGCCCGATGGTGAAGCTTCAGCTCGATCTGTTTCAGCGCAAGCTCAATCACCTGCTGTCGTCGCAGGTCCGTCACAAAAAAGCGCCTTCAGACAAAGCCACGCAGCTTGCGACGCTGACCGAAGCGCTCGCGACGCTGGATGAAGCAAGCCTCAGCGATCCCGAGCGTCAGGTGCTGTCCGACGCACGACGCTTTGCCGATTGTCTCCTGCTCGCGTCTCAGGTGTCGTCGCTGTATCAGATCGCGCAGCATCGCTGGATCGAGCTACCGACGCACTATGACATCCTGTTTCCGTCGCAGCTGCTCGAAGCCATCGCATCGCTTCGCCAGATCAGTGACACCGTCGACCGCGCAATGGAAACGACGGCGCAGCTCAGCAAGACCACGACGCTGTGGGAAGTCAGCGAACAGGTCGTGCATCTGACGCGGGCTCAGTACGCGCTCAAAGAGCTGGGCGACGGCTTTGGACCCATTTTGGCGCTGATCATTGGCCACTTTGCCGACGTGCTGACCAAGGAAGGCGAGCGCGTTCGCAAAGAACAGACCAGGGAGCCCGTCGCCAATCCCTACGTCATCGGCAATCCCGTGCAAGGATCGCTGTTCGTCGGACGGGAAGATGTGCTGCGTCGGCTCGAAGAGCTGTGGGGAGGCAGTGGTCAGTGTCCGTCGGTGCTGCTCTACGGTCATCGGCGGATGGGCAAGTCGTCGGTGCTCCAAAACCTGCGTCAGCTCAAGCTGCCCCACCTGAGCGTGCTGGTCGACTTCAACTTGCAGCGACTTGGGCGCGTTCGCTCGACGGCAGAGCTGCTGCATGGGCTGTCGCTGAAGCTGTTTGACGCAGCGCAGCAAGCCGGACTTGGGCAGAACACGCTTTCCGAGCCTGCGG
>WBZP01007781.1_pt1 | contig 10260 bp, 5 predicted proteins | sample 5204301 | NCBI WGS metagenome assembly WBZP01 (sample SAMN12412401, study PRJNA552823) | activated sludge metagenome | isolation source: activated sludge from nitrification reactor of wastewater treatment plant... | place: USA: Pennsylvania | collected 2017 | reverse complement strand
GCGAACGGGGACGTGCGCTGGGGCAAGGGTGTCGTCCGCGCGAACCCGGTCACCTATGCCGACCGCGAGTTCTTCGCGCGGCACCGGGCGTCGCCCGGCACGGAATTGATCGTGAGCGAGCCGCTGTGGGGCCGCGTGTCGAAGATCGAGGTCATCGCCTTCACCCGCTCGTACCGCCGCCCCGACGGCACGTTCGCCGGCATCGTCACCGCCGCGGTGCCCGTCTCCTACCTCTCGTCGATCATCGCCGAACTGGACGTCGGCGCCCACGGCACGGTGACGATCCGGCATCCGACGCATGGCCTCATCGCGCGCGCGCCCCCGGTCGACGGGCCGGCGGGGCGGGTCGGCGACCGGTCGGTATCGCGGGAGTTCGCGGCGCTGGTCGAATCGGGGGCCAGGAACGGAACGCTGCACGTGCGCAACGCGGCGGACGGGCGCGAGCGCACCTATGCCTTCCAGCGGGTCCGCGACCTGCCCATGGTGCTCTCGGTCGGCCTCGCCCCGGAGGATTACCTCGATGCGTGGCACGAGCGGGTCCGGAACGCGGGATTGCTGCTGCTGGTATTCGCGCTCGGCAGCGTCGCCGCGGCGTGGCTGCTTCGTCGCCAGTGGCATCAGCTCGCCCAGCTGTCCGCGGCACGCATCGCCAGCGAGGCGCGGTTCCGGACCTACGTCGAGAACGCGCCGGAGGGCATCTTCGTCGCCGATCCCGACGGCCGCTACCTCGACGCCAACCCCGCCGGGTGCGAACTGCTCGGGTACACGCGCGAGGAACTGCTGAACCGGTCGATCGCCGACGTCGCGCCGGATGCGGAGCACGCGGACCACCGGAAGCAGTTCGAAGCGGTGAAGCAACGGGGACGGATCGACCTCGACTTCGCGCTGCGGCGCAAGGACGGCCGGCTGGTCGACGTCTCCCTGCGGTCGCTGGTACTGCCCAGCGGCGTCGTGATCGGGTTCTGCACCGACGTGAGCGAACGCAAGCGGGCCGAACGCGCGCTTCGGGACCAGCAGCAGTTCACGTCCACGCTGATCGAGAGCATGCCCTTGCCGATCTTCTACAAGGACGTCGCGGGTCGCTACCTGGGCTGCAACCGGGCGTTCGAGCGACTGCTGGGCAAGCCGCGCGCCGAGATCGTCGGCAAGGCGGCCGAGGACATGGCGCCGCCCGAGATCGCCCGCGAGTATCGTGCGAAGGACGACGAGTTGCTCGCGCGCACCGGCGAGCAGGCCTACGAATGGCACGTGCGGGCCGCGGACGGCAAGCTGCGCGATGTCGTCTTCAGCAAGGCGACGTTCCGTCGGGCCGACGGCGCGCTGGCGGGACTGGTCGGTGCCATCGTCGACGTCACCGAGCGCAAGCGGATCGACGCCGAACTCGACCGGCACCGGCGGTCGCTGGAGGAGCTGGTGCGCGCGCGGACCGCGGACCTGCAGGTCGCGCACCGGGCATTGCAGGACACGCAGTTCGCGATGGACAGCGTGGGCATCGGCATCTCGTGGGCGGACGTCGAGACGGGCCGTTTCCTCTACGCGAACCGGTTCGCCGCGGAGTTCCTCGGCTACACCGTCGACGAGATGCTGGCGCTTTGCGTCGGTGACATCGATCCCGCGTTTCCGCCAGCGGCGTTTCAGGAGGTGGTCGCGGACATCCGCCGGCTCGGGCACGTGCAGATCGAGACCGCGCAGCGCGCGAAGGACGGGCGGCTGCGGCCGGTCGAGATGACGATCTTCTTCCACGCCGGCGGCGAGGGCTCGCCACCGCGGCTGATCGCGTTCATGACCGACATCGCCCGACGCAAGGAGATCGAGCAGGCACTGGTCGCGGCCAAGGACGTGGCCGAGGACGCCAGCCGGGCGAAGAGCACGTTCCTTGCCAACATGAGCCACGAGATCCGCACGCCGCTCAACGCCATCACCGGAATGGCCCACATGCTGCGCCGCGAGGGCATCGAGCCGGCGCAGGCCGAGAGGCTGGAGAAGATCGAGCGGGCGGGGCAGCACCTGATGGAGATCATCAACGCCATCCTCGACCTGTCGAAGATCGAGGCCGGCAAGCTGGTGCTCGAGGATACCGACTTCAGCCTCCGTGCGCTCGCGGCCGACGTGCACGCGATCGTCGCGGACCGCGCCGCCGCCAAGGGCATCGAGTTTCGCGTCGTCCACGACGGTGCGCTCGACCGGCTGCGTGGCGACGCGACGCGGTTGCAGCAGGCCTTGCTCAACTACGTTGCCAACGCGGTCAAGTTCACGGCCGAAGGCTCGGTGGTCCTGCGCACCGCCATCGAGGCCGACGAGGGCGACAGCGTGCTGGTCCGCTTCGAGGTCCGCGACACCGGCATCGGCATCGACGACGCGGCGAAGGACAAGCTCTTCGCCGCGTTCGAGCAGGCCGACAACTCGATGACGCGCCGTTATGGCGGCACCGGGCTCGGGCTCGTCATCACGCGCCGCCTCGCCGAGTTGATGGGCGGCGCCGTCGGCGTCGAGAGCCGGCCGGGCGTCGGCAGCACGTTCTGGTTCACCGCGCGGCTGCGCAGCGCGGGGCGGCAGGCGCCGTTGCCGCCGTCTGCGCCGGAGGGACGCCCGGAGGATCTGCTGCGCCGGGATTGCGCGGGACGCAGGGTGCTGCTGGCCGAGGACGAGCCGATCAACCGGGAGATCGCGCTGCTGTTGCTCGACGACGTGGGGCTGGTCACCGACGTCGCCGAGGACGGCAGGCAGGCGGTGGAACTCGCCGCGGCCGGCGACTACGCCCTGGTGCTCATGGACGTGCAGATGCCGGAACTCGATGGGCTGGAAGCGACGCGGCGCATCCGGCGGCAGCCACGGGGTGCGGCGCTGCCGATCCTGGCCATGACCGCCAATGTCTTCGCCGATGACCGCGCCCGCTGCTTCGAGGCGGGAATGACCGATTTCATCGCCAAGCCGGTCCGCCCGGAGGAGCTGTACCGCGCGCTCCATCGCTGGCTCGCGGGGGCGAGCCCGGGCTGAGCTCCGCCTGCCGATGGCCGCCCGCCCGCGGCGCCACGGCGTGACGGTAGACTATGTCGATCGCGAGCACGCAAAGGGCACGCATGGACGCGCGCGAAACCATGATCGGCATGCGCCGTGCTGCACGGGGCCGCCCGTCGGCGGCGGTGGCCGCGGCCGTGCTGCTGGTGGCGCTCGCGATCGCGCCACCTGTCGCCGCCCGCCAGGTGACGCCACGCGGCGAATTGACCGCCGAGGAACGCGTCGCGATCGACGTCTTCGAGCGCTCGAAGCGGTCGGTGGTGTTCATCTCGACGTCGGAGCGGGTCCGCGACCTGTGGACCCGCAACGTGCACAACATCCCGCGCGGCACCGGTTCGGGGTTCGTCTGGGACGAGCGCGGCAACGTCATCACCAACTACCACGTCGTCGCCGGCGCTTCGGAGGCGCGGGTCCGGCTGTCCGACGGGCGCGAGTTCCCGGCCCGGCTGGTGGGGGCGAGCGTCGCGCACGACCTCGCCGTGCTCGGCATCAGCGTCGCCGCCAACCGGCCGCCACCGCTGCCCATCGGGACCAGCCACGACCTTCGCGTCGGCCAGCGCGTCTACGCGATCGGCAATCCCTTCGGCCTCGACTGGTCGATGACCACCGGCATCGTGTCGGCGCTCGACCGTTCGCTGGGCGGCGACGAGGGAAACGCCATCGAGCACCTTATCCAGACCGACGCCGCCATCAATCCGGGCAACTCGGGCGGCCCGCTGCTCGACAGCGCGGGCCGGCTCATCGGCATGAACACGGCGATCTACAGCCCGAGCGGCGCATCGGCCGGCATCGGCTTCGCCGTCCCCATCGACACCATCAACCGCGTCGCGCCGGAACTGATCGCGCACGGCAAGTACGTGCGGCCGACACTGGCGATCGAGGCCGACGAGGACCTGAACACCTTGCTGTCCTCGCGGCTGGGCGTCGACGGCGTCTTCGTGCTGCGGGTACAGCCGGGCGGGCCGGCGGCGGTCGCCGGATTGCGCGGCGCGAGGATCGAGCGCGGCGCGGTGACACCGGGGGACGTGATCGTCTCCGTCAACGACCGCCCGGTGACCAGCATCGCGCGCTTGCAGGCGCGGCTCGACGACTTCCGCCCGGGTGACCGGGTCCGGCTCGGCGTGCTGCGCGACGGCCAGCGGATGACGGTCGACGTGGTGCTGGCCGCCGGGCGCTGAGCCGCCCGGGGGCCACGCCGGCGCCGGCGCGGTCAGCCGCGGTCGTCGGCCAGGAACCGGTGGATCCCGGCGCCCAGCAACGCCCCGGCGATCGGCGCCACCCAGAACAGCCAGAGCTGGGCGACCGCCCAGCCGCCGACGTACAGCGCGACGCCGGTGCTGCGGGCGGGGTTGACCGAGGTGTTGGTCACCGGAATGCTGATGAGGTGGATGAGTGTCAGGGCGAGACCGATGGCGATCGGGGCGAAGCCTTGCGGCGCGCGCGGGTCGGTCGCGCCGAGGATCACGATCAGGAACATCGCCGTCATCACGACCTCCGTCAGCAGCGCCGAGGCCAGCCCGTACTTGCCCGGCGAGTGCTCGCCGTAGCCGTTGGAGGCGAAGCCCGCCGCGAGGTCGAATCCCGCCTTGCCGCTGGCGATGAGGTAGAGGACGCCGCCGGCCACGACGGCGCCGGCGACCTGCGCCACGACGTAGGGCACGAGCTTGGCGGCCGGGAAGCGCCCGCCGGCCCAGAGGCCGACCGACACCGCGGGATTGAGGTGGCAGCCGGAAACGTGCCCGATGGCGAAGGCCATCGTCAGCACGGTGAGGCCGAACGCCAGCGACACGCCGGCGAGGCCGATGCCGACATCTGGAAACGCGGCGGCGAGGACCGCGCTGCCGCAACCGCCGAGCACCAGCCAGAAAGTGCCGACGAACTCCGCAACCAATGCCTTCATTTTCGCTCCCCGGAACAGGCGACCCGAAGATCGCAGTGAAAAGTCGATCGCTGCGTGGACCGGATGATTCCCGTCCTTCGTTTCATCCACATGTCGCTCGCGCGCCCTGCGTGACCGGCCGTCCCCCTGTGACAGCGACCGGACGGTGCAACGGGTGGAAGGCGCCGTTCGGAATCGACCTGGCGCCGGCGACGTTGCGCATCGCGCGATGCCGGGTCGCCGCGACAACGGTGCGATCGACGCGCCGCCGTCACTACGGCCGACCCGCTGCGACCCGCGAGGGCGGATTGTAGCGTCAGCCCGGCACCTGCGCACGCCGCCGGCAGCGTTCCGGGCCGTTGTCGAAGCCGCGTCGCCGGCGGCGCCAGGACAGGTCGCGGGTACCGCCCGTGGTGCGCACCGATGCGCCCGGCAGGCGGTGGGTGCCGCGTGCCGACCGGCCTGCATCGCGCGGCCGCGGTGGCGAACCGGCCTCGCCGGTTGCTGGTACGATGCCGGCCGGCGAGTGCTGCTGGCCGACGACGACACGGTGAGCACGGCGGTCGCGTGCTTCCTGCTCGAGGACGCCAGCGTGGTGGTGGACCGCGCCGGCGACGGCGCCTTCGCCGTCCAGCGCGCAGCCGAACCGCGCTACGACGCCATCCTCATGGACATCCAGATGCCGCGGCCGCACGGACTCGACGCCACCCGGCGGATCCGCGCGCTCCCCGGCAACGCCGCCGTTCCGATCATCGCGCTCACGGCCAGCGCCTGCGACGAGCACCGGGCGGCCCTTGCTGCTGCCGGAATGAGCGACTTCCTGCCCAAGCCGATCGAGCCCGAGGCGCTGTACCGGCTGCTGTTGCGCTGCCTGGGCGAGTTCGTCGCGGACGCCGGGTAGGGCCCGTCGACGCTGCCACACGACAACCCGGGCTGGCTAGAATCACATTGTCGATGACACCTCTTGCGGAAGGAGACTCATGGGACGCTACGGAGCAGGATTGCTGGAATCGGATGCCGCCTACGAATTGCGCGCTGCCGTGCTCCAGTTCGCCGGCCTGGACCCGGACGATTTCGACGAACTCGATCCCGACGAGGTCGGGGCGGCGCTGACGCGATGCCTGCCCGACCTCGTCCAGTTGCTGCAGGACAAGGAGTACGACGAGGACGACGAGGCCGCCGAGGCGCTGGTCAACGCCGAGGCGGACAAGACCGTCTACGCCGTGATCGCCGACCTGGTGCTGGATTATCCCTGCACGCTGTCCGACGACGACCACGCGGTGCTTGCCGCCGGCCTCGCGGAGTTGCCGCTGCTGGCCGACAGCGAATCGTCGGTGGCGTCGCGGCGTGCGGCGCGCGACGACGACGACGAGGAGGACGACGAAGACGATGAGCTGCTGGCCGACGACGTCGAGAACCTGCGGCAGCTCGCCGCCGATTTCGACGACCTGGCCACGCGGTAGCGCCCGGCTCGAGGGCGAGGGGTCGCCGCGCGACGGGCGGCACCTGGGCCACAGGCACGGCGCCGCGCCGGGACACCTGCCCGGGAACCGCGCGGATTGCTTCGTCGCAGCGCGGCGAAGCGCCTTGCGGTCGAGCGGGCCGATCCGGCCCGTGGTCGGCGGTAACCACGCGGTCGCCGCGGCGATGCCAGCGCCCGCCTGCCATCTCGGGCGATGGCCGGTTCGCCACCCTTGGTACACTCGCCCGCACCGACACCCGCCGTCCCGAAAAAGCGATGCACACCGTTTCCTGTCCGCCGGTCCAGACGCTGGATCAGATCCTTCCCGATGAGCCGCTGCTGATGATGGGCGCCGGCCCGGTGCCCATCCCCCAGCAGGTGGCGTACGCCAACTCGCTGGTCATCAACCACCTGGGCCCGGTCATGGCCAAGGTAGTCGAGCAGGTCCGGGCGATGAGCCAGTACGTGTTCCAGACCCGGTCGCCCTACATCTTCGGCGTCTCCGGTCCGGGGTCGGCGACGATGGAGATGGCGATCGCCAACCTGGTCGAGGCCGGCGACCGCGTGGTGAGCGTGTGCAACGGGTACTTCAGTTCGCGCATGGCCGAGATGGCGCGCCGCTCCGGCGCGCAGGTACGAGAGGTGGCCGTCGAGGATGCCCAGGGCGCCGATCCGGACGCCGTCGTGGCTGCCATCGAGCAGTTCAAGCCCAAGGTCGTCACGCTCGTCCAGGGCGAAACCTCCAACACGACCTGGAATCGGGAGCTGCCTGCCATCAGCATGGCCGCCGCCGATCACGGTTGCCTAGTCATCGTCGACGCCGTGTGCACGCTGTCGACGATGCCGCTGCAGATGGACGAGTGGTGCGTCGACGCCGTGATCACCGGCGGGCAGAAAGGGCTGTCGTCCATCCCGGGGGTGTCGCTGATCGCGTTCTCCGAGAAGGCGTTCGCGGCCATTCGCCAGCGCAAGTCGCCGCCCGTGCACTGGTGCCTGGATGCCCAGCTGGCCAACGGCTTCTGGGGCGAAGGCAAGTACCACTACACGGCGCCGACGTCCGGCGTCCTGGCGCTGCACGAGGCGCTGCGCCTGGTCTGCTCGGAGACGCTGGAACACCGGTTCGCGCGTCACCTGTTGTGCTCGACGGCGCTGCAGGCCGGCATCGAGGCGCTCGGCGTGCCCTTGTACGTGCGCAGGGAGTCGCGGCTCAACTCGGTGATCGGCGTCGTGGTGCCCGACGCGATCGACGGCACGGCGCTGCGCGCGCACATGAGCCACGCGCATCGGGTGGAGATTTCCGGCTCCTTCGGCCTGCCCATCGTCCGCATCGGCCAGATGGGCGAACAGAGCCGGGAACATCACCTGTTCCGCACGCTGCACGCGCTGGGTTCGAGCATGCAGGCGTTGGGCGCCACGATCGACCTGCCGCAGGGCATGGGTCAGCTGGAAAAGGCGCTGTCGGCCGACCCCTGAGCCCGTGCCGGCGGTCGCAGCGCCGCCGGCCGCGGTCACGTCGGCGCGGAAACGGGATGCGGTGGGTCCAGCCAGCGCAGCACCAGCTGCGCGAGGGCCGCAGGGTCGACCGGCTTGGCGATGAAATCGTCCATCCCGGCCTGGAGGCACGCCGCACGGTCCTCGGCGAAGGCGTTCGCCGTCAAGGCGATGATCGGCGTCCGCGCGTGGACTGCCATGCCGCGGATTCGCCGCGCCGCTTCGAGGCCGTCCATCCGCGGCAGCTGCAGGTCCATCAGGATGAGGTCATAGCTCCGGCCGGCAGCCCGCTCGACGGCCTCGACCCCGTCGTCGGCGGTGTCGACGGTGAAGTCGAACTCGGCCAGCAGCGAGCAACCGACCTCGCGGTTGAGCGGCTCGTCCTCCACCAGGAGCACGCGCTTGCCGTGGTAACCGCTTCGCCGCGGCGTCGCCGATGCCGGCGCGCCGTCGTCCGGCGGGCCGCCGGGACGCCCACCGAGCTTCTTCAGCTGTGCCGTGAACCAGAACGCGCTGCCCAGGCCGGGGAGGCTCTCCACGCCGGCGTCGCCGCCCATCAGCTGCGCCAGGCGTTTGGTGATGGCGAGGCCAAGCCCGGCGCCGCGATCCCTGCCCGTGCTGCCGCGGTCGGCTTGCTCGAAGGCGCCGAACAGCCGCGGCCGTGCGCTCGCATCGATGCCGATCCCCGTGTCTTCGACCTCGAAGTGAACCATCAGGCGGTCGGCCGTTTCTGACACCGGATAGACCCTGATCGTGATGCTCCCGGCTTCGGTGAACTTGACCGCATTGCTGACGTAGTTCAGCAGTGCCTGGCGCAGCCGGGTGGCGTCCCCCGATACGCGCCGATCGAGCGGCGCGAGGTTCAGCACCAGCCGCAGGCCCTTGCCGCTGACGCGATCGTGCACGATGGAGGCGACGCTCGCCACGATCCGCTCGATGTCGACCTCGTCGTCGGTCAGTTCGAACGTGCCGGCTTCGATCTTCGACAGCTCGAGCACGGCGTTGATGATCTCCAGGAGGTGACTCCCGGCGGTGTCGATGCGGTCCAGGTGGGCGACCTGCTCGGGGGTCGCGCCGTCACGACGAAGGAGGTAGACGATACCGGTGATGGTGTTGAGCGGTGTCCTGATCCCGTGGCTCATGTTGGCCAGGAACGCGCTCTTGCTCAGGTTGGCGGCCTCGGCCTTCTCCTTGGCGAGCGACAGCTCGATCGTCCGCTCCACGACCAGCTGCTCCAGATTGGCGCGGTGCCGCGCCAGTTCCGCCGCCGTTTCGCGCAGTTTCTCCTCGTCGTTCCGGCGGGCGGTCACGTCCATGTGGATGCCGACCACCCGCAGCGGTGCGCCGTCGTTCGCGCGCTTGACGACCTGCCCGACCGACATCATCCAGCGCCAGCTGCCGTCGCTGGCTCGTCGGCGATACTCCTCGCGCGACAGCGCGTCGGAAGACGCCATCTGCTGCGTCACCGCGACCATTGCGGCGCGGTCGTCCGGGTGGATCCCCTGCATCCAGGTATCGAGCGGGAAGCTTCGCTCCTGCGGCGCGTAGCCGAGCAGGCGGGCGCAATTGGGGCTTTCGGTCGACAGCCCCGTGACCAGGTCGATCTCGAACCAGCCCTGGCCCGCGACTTCCAGGGCGAGCCGCAGTCGTTGTTCGCTTTCCAGTGCCTGCTCGTTGGCCCGCTTGAGCCCGGTGATGTCGCGGCCCACGCCCTGGAATTCAACCAGTTCGCCGCGGTCGTTGAGCAAGGGCGTGTCGGACCAGTGGATGCAGCGAGCGACGCCATCCGCGCCGTGCGCCCACACCTCGCGCTGCGAGCACCGGGGTGCGGCGACGCCGTCGGTGAGCCCGTCTGCCGACGGGACCTGCAACTCCGGTGGCAGGCGTTCAGGCCCGCGCTGCCCGGCGACCTCGGTTCCGGACGCTGCGAAGTGCTGGCGATAGGTGGCGTTGGCGAAGGTCACCGTGCCGTCGGGCCGGTAGCGCACGATGGCATCGCGCTGCTGGTCGACGATGGCGCGATAACGTAGATCGGCGAGAGCGCGTTCCCCTTCCTGGCGGCGATGGAGCCAGAGCAGCAACCCGATGACGCCCAGCGCGACGCCGGTCCCCAGCGACGTGGCGAAGGCCATCCGGCGCCAGTCCCGGAACACCGTGGCGTTCGACCGCCCGACGATGACGAAGAACGGAAACCCCGCGACCTGCCGGAAGGCGGAAATCCGCGGCGTGCCGTCGATCGGGCCGACCAGCCGGGCAACGCCCTCGGTCGTGCCGCTCCGGACCGCGAGGTAAGGCGGCGTGTTGGGCTCGGCGCGGTTGACGGCTGCCGCCACGGCGGGCCACCGCAGCACCAGGCGGTTGTCGTCGCTGCGGCGCAGCATGACGACGCCGCCCTCGCCGGTCCGAATCT
>WBZP01007780.1_pt1 | contig 10262 bp, 9 predicted proteins | sample 5204301 | NCBI WGS metagenome assembly WBZP01 (sample SAMN12412401, study PRJNA552823) | activated sludge metagenome | isolation source: activated sludge from nitrification reactor of wastewater treatment plant... | place: USA: Pennsylvania | collected 2017 | reverse complement strand
GGATAAGTTCTTCCGTTTTTCCGCTGAACATAGAGCCGCAAATTACTTCAATGCTACCTCTGCGTTCGCCACTGGTATTAGGTTCTATAAACATTTGTAAAATATATTAGGAGTTTCTTAATGCAGTTTTTTGGCAAACTGTTTGTAATTTTAAAACGCCACTTTAACCGGCGGTAAATATATATCAATGGAACGAATAGAAGCCCTGATCGAACAATTAAAAAAGCAGTTTGAGCAAAACGCTAGCCCTGCCCAGTTATTAGGCACTGTCCAACTGCTGCAGTTCGAACTTACAAAACTCAATTCTGGCGGGCAACACAGCCTGGGTACAGCAAAAGTGGCCGTGGTGTTACCGGTAGCTCCCGGCGTGGTAAAACAGGAAGCCCCGGCAATAACACCTGAATTAGAAAAGTATGCGCCGAAGCCGGCAGAACTGGCTCAACCGGTAACAAAAGAAGAGAAGAAAACAATATTGGTGGATGAAGGTTCAGTTTCAGTAATACAGAAGAATGGGCAACTCGACATGGTTTTTGACCCGATGAAAGAAATTCCAACCTTATCGAGTCAGGTGCCGGGAAAAGAAGTGAATGATTTAGTAATTCCGCAGGAAGAATCGCTTAACGAAAGGCTGAAGCAGCCTAAAACAGAAATTGTGGAAGTGCTGAAAGAGACACCGGTAAAAGATTTACGCAAAGCGATTGGAATTAACGACCGGTTCCTGTATATAAATGAACTGTTCCGTGGCGATGAAAATATGTATGAACGCTGCATAAAAACGATAAACAATTTCAACATATACGCTGAAGCGGAGTACTGGATTAACAGGGAGCTAAAGGTAAAACTGGGCTGGAACAATGATAATGAAGTGGTAAAACAGTTCGATCAGTTGGTAAGGAGACGTTTTTCCTGAATAAATGAAATGATTTTACCTGTTGCACCGGTGCTGGATCGAACAAAATTTCCAGCAGCACTACACCTTTGTTTGTAATCCGGCTCATTATCCATGAGTTCCGAAATAATTGCTGCAAGTTTTTTACCATCTCTCTTTTCATCAGAAAATGAAATGCCACCCCCGGTTTTAACGAGGTCAACTGCTTCAGAATAATCTGAATAATATGGCCCGAACAGCACAACTTTGAAATACACAGCTGCTTCCAGTACGTTGTGAACGCCATTGCGGGTAAGTCCGCCGCCCACATAAGTGATATCAGCATAACGATAAAGCCGGGAGAGCATTCCTATATTATCTATAACCAGGCAATTGGCATCACTGGCAACATTATTAAGTTGAGAATAGCGAATGGCGCCGGGAAATCTGCGTTCAATATCATCAAACACTCTTTCGCTTAGCTCATGCGGAGCAATGATGATTTTTATGCCTCTTTTCTGCAGTTGGGTATAAGTATTGCCAAGCACTTCGTCATCATCCGGCCAAGTGCTTCCGGCAACGATTGTTTTTTTGTTTGCTGTGAATGATTCTATGCCGGGAATGGGTTCAAATTTATCGGCGATTTCTTTTACTCGGTCAAAACGGGTGTCGCCGGAAATACTCGTAATCTCACTGAGGCCAAGAGCATCAGCAATTTTTTTTGAACCTTCTGTTTGCACAAAAAGGTGGTCAAATCTGGAAAGCATTTTCCACTTCAGCCGGTTGTAAGGATTGAGAAGGGAAGGCTTTTTTTTGAAATATGCCGAAATAAGCAGAAGCGGAATATTGCCGTATTTAATTTTTTTGAGGTAGTAATACCAGAATTCATACTTGACGAATATTACCAGCGAAGGCTGAACGATTTGCAGAAAACGTTTTGATCTGGCATATCCATCCATTGGCAAATAAAATACCCAGTCTGCTCCGTCGTAGTTTTTTCTTACTTCATAGCCGGAAGGTGAAAAAAAAGTCAGCAGAATCCTATATTCCGGGTAATGTAGTTTAAGTTTTTCCAAAACAGGTCTGCCTTGCTCAAATTCACCCAGCGAGGCGCAGTGCATCCAGATAATCTTCTGGCCAGGTGAAACAGCTTTTTCCAACTGTTCAAAAATGCCTTTTCTTCCCTGTATCCATTTTTTTACTTTCGGCTTGAATAAGGCAGCAACATGAACAGAGGCTCTGAACAGCAGCAGAAAAATATTGTACAGAAACACTTTCAAAACATGATTTTAAACAGCCCGGCAAATGTAAATCCATTCGGGTAAACTACGTGTATTTTACTATTTTTGCCCGCCTGAACAAACCAAATAAATGCTTTAAAGGCTTTTGGGATGTACAGACATCACTTTTTGATCCTAAAAACTCTCCTCATGCGACCTATTCAAATGGTTGATACAAAAAACCAGTATCTCAAAATTAAAACTGAAGTAGATAAAGCCGTAATTGATGTAATGGATAGTACCGCTTTCATTAACGGTAAGCCGGTGCATGAATTTGCTGCCGGCCTTTCTGCTTATACAGGAGCTAAACATACAATTCCCTGCGCTAATGGTACAGATGCCCTGCAAATAGCCATGATGGCTCTTGGATTACAGCCGGGTGAAGAAGTAATTACCCCTTCTTTTACATACATCGCCACTACTGAGGTAATTGCCTTGTTGCGCCTTACGCCTGTATTTGCCGAAGTTGACCCCAAAACATTTTGCATCACTGCAGCAGCTATTGAAAAAGTAATCACCCCCAAGACAAAAGCGATTGTTCCTGTTCACCTGTATGGACATGCTGCGCCTATGGAAGAAATAATGACTGTGGCGGCTAAGTATAACCTGTATGTAATAGAGGATAATGCCCAGGCTATAGGATGTGATTACACATTTCCCGACGGTTCAAAAAAGAAAACCGGAACGATTGGCCATATCGGAACCACATCTTTCTATCCTTCTAAGAACCTTGGAGGTTTTGGCGATGGCGGTGCCATCTTTACCAATGATGATGAACTGGCGGCCAAGTTAAAAATGGTTGCCAATCATGGGCAGAGCAGGCAATATTATCATGATGTGGTGGGCTGCAACAGCCGTCTTGATACGATTCAGGCAGCAATACTCAACATAAAGCTGAAACACCTGGATGAATACATTGATGCAAGAAGGGCCGCTGCAGATTTTTATGATAAGGCTTTTGCCAATAATCCAAAAATCACTGTGCCTTACAGGGCCGATTACAGCCGGCATGTGTTTCACCAGTACACTTTGATTTTGGAAGGTGTGGACAGAGATGGCTTGAAACAGCATCTTGCGGATAACAAGATTCCATCAATGATTTACTATCCGGTTCCGGGGCATAAGCAGAAGATGTTTGAACAATTCAATGTGGCATCTCAGGATATGCCCGTTACTGATTGGCTTACCGAAAGGGTTATTTCTTTGCCAATACACACAGAACTGGATACTGAGCAACTTGAATTTATTGTTTTAAAAGTGAATGAGTTTATTAATAGATAATAAGATAAGAAGAACCATAAACCCCGTTTTATGTACAACGAACTGATTGAAAAGAAAGAAAAATTAGCCGTAATTGGTCTTGGATATGTTGGCTTGCCAATTGCACTGGAGTTTGCCAGGAAAATATCAGTAATAGGCTTTGATATTAATGATAAGAGGATTGAGATGATGAAGCAGGGCATTGACCCCAGCAACGAATTGGAGAAGGAAGCATTTGAGGGATGTGATATAGAGTTCACCAGTTCGCTTGATGTATTGAAAAAAGCAAAATTTCTTATAGTTGCTGTTCCAACGCCAGTTGACGAACATAATGTACCTGACCTTACTCCGGTTATTAAGGCTTCGGAAACCGTTGGAAAGGTGATAAAGAAAGGTGACTATGTTGTATTTGAGTCAACAGTTTATCCCGGATGTACTGAAGACGACTGCCTTCCTGTAATTGAAAAGTTATCAGGGCTGAAAAATATTGCGGATTTCAAACTGGGTTATTCTCCTGAAAGGATTAATCCCGGTGATAAGCAACATACATTAGCTTCAATAGTGAAGGTTGTTTCAGGCTGTGATGCAGAATCGCTGGAGGAAATTGCTAAAACTTACGAATTGGTAGTTAAAGCCGGTGTGCACAGGGCATCATCTATAAAAGTGGCAGAGGCTGCAAAAATTATTGAGAACACTCAGCGGGACCTGAACATCGCTTTAATGAATGAGTTGTCCATCATTTTCAATATGATGAACATTAATACATACGAAGTATTGGAAGCGGCAGGTACAAAATGGAATTTTCTCAAGTTTCAGCCGGGGCTGGTCGGTGGCCATTGTATCGGTGTTGACCCGTATTACCTTACCCACAAAGCTAAAGAACTGGGATATGATGCACAGGTAATCCTTGCCGGACGGAATATTAATGACAACATGGCGAACTATGTTGCTAAAACTGTTGTACAACATATTATCAAGAATTCCGGCGATGTAAAAGCGGCCAAGGTGCTTGTAAAAGGGGCAACATTCAAAGAAAATGTAAGTGATATAAGAAACTCAAAAGTGGCAGATGTGGTGAAGGCATTAAAATCTTTTTATGTAAATGTGGATGTGGAAGATCCGTATGCAGATTCTGATGAATTGCAGCATCAATATGGTTTCTCCCTTACAAAGGAAACCGGAAATGATTATGATGCAGTAATTGTAACAGTTCCTCATAATGAATATAAAGAACTTGGGGAGGCTTTCTTTGGAGGAATTACCAAACCACATGCAATGGTGGCCGACTTAAAGGGAATTTACAGAAACAAAATTAATAACCGAACTTACTGGAGTTTATAACTATGCCATTCAAGTTTACAGAATTTCCTGGCCTGGCTGTTTTTGAGCCAAAAGTATTTGAAGACAGCCGTGGCTACTTCTTTGAATCTTACAATGAGAGTATTTTCAAAGAGGCTGGCTATGACATTCGCTGGGTGCAGGACAACCAGTCATCTTCTTCTTATGGTGTAATCAGGGGTCTTCATTACCAGCTTCCGCCGTACGCACAAACCAAGCTGGTAAGAGTGCTGAGCGGTGAAATATTAGATGTGGTGGTGGATATCCGTGCAGGTTCACCAACATACGGCAAAAGCTTTTCAATACTTCTTTCGGTAAGTAATAAAAAGCAATTATTTATACCAAAAGGATTTGCACACGGCTTTTCTGTTTTAAGCAAGCAGGCAGAAGTGTTGTATAAATGCGATGAGTTTTACAATAAAGAAAGTGAAGGAGGAATAAACTTTAACGATCCGGCACTGAATATCGACTGGTATTTCCCTGTTGAGGAAGCAGTTGTTTCGGAAAAGGATATGCAGCTTCCTTTCATGAAAGACTGTATGAATACATTTACCTTTTCATAATTCTGATATATAAGTGGAGAAAAAGAAAATTATAGTTGTCGGTGCGACGGGCCAGCTTGGAAGTGAAATAAATATGCTGTCGCGGCATTATCCGCAGAATGAATTTATCTTTTTGTCCGAGTCTGATTTATCAATCCTGGATTTTGAGGCAGTTCGAAAAGTTTTTGAACACCAAAAACCAGCTTTTCTGATAAATTGTGCAGCCTACACCGCTGTTGATAAAGCCGAAACTGACCGGGAAACTGCTTTTAAAGTAAATACAGAAGCAGTATCGTTCATGGCGGCATTATGCAACGAGTATCAAACTGGCTTTGTACATATCTCCACAGATTATGTGTTTGATGGCACTTCAGATGTTCCATACAAACCAGAAGATGCCACCAACCCGAAAAGCGTTTATGGCGCTACAAAACTGGAGGGGGAGAAGCTGGCATTTGAAAATAATCCTTCAACTGTTCTTATCCGGACAGCCTGGGTTTACTCCGAGTTTGGCCACAATTTTGTAAAGACGATGATCCGGTTGATGAATGAGAGGGAGGAAATAAATGTGGTCAATGATCAGGTGGGATCGCCGACCTATGCAGCTGATCTGGCTGATGCAATTCTTAAAATCATTTCATCAGGAAATTGGGTTCCGGGAATTTATCATTTCACCAATTCGGGTATTATTAGCTGGTACGACTTTGCTATTGCTATAAAAGAAGAAATTGAAAGTAACTGCAGGGTAAATCCTATTACAACATTGCAATACCCCACACCGGCAAAAAGGCCTGCATTTTCTGTATTGGATACTTCAAAAATCGAAACAGTTTATTCAATAAGAATGAACCATTGGAGGGGCAGCCTTAAAAACTGTCTGGTAAAACTGGAAACAAAGGGAATTTTGTAGTTTTTTCTTTTTCATCGGGTCTTTTTGCTTTTTTACCTGCAACTTTTTTACTTTTTATACGTTTTTAGGTCTAAAAATGGGATGTAATTTTAACGAAATAGCCGAAAAAATGTAATTTAAATATCGATTTTCCGGGTTGGAGCAAACGGATCAGGATTTTCCCCCGTTTTATAAGAAAAGGAAAGTGTAACTATGAGGAAACTGTTGGTATTTTTTCTAATCTTGAACGCTGCTTTTAACCTGAAAGCACAAATACAGACATGTCCTGATAATATCAACTTTGCTGCCGGAGATTTGAGAAACTGGACGGTTAAAACCAGCCTTGTTAACGGCACTACAGTAACAACGTATCCATTGCCAAATACCGGGCTTACTACTGTTCCGGAGCAGGCAATCAGTACAACAGGTATTAGTGTAATTACCAGTTCGACAAATGACTATTATGGCGGATTTCCCACTGTGCCAACTATTAATGGCTATGCGTATGGTTATTCAGTAAAAATCGGCTCTCATTCCACGTCCTGGGATTACAGGCAGGGAACTGGTTCTCAAACCGGGAACCCGGGAGGTTTCAAACGGTCAATTACTTATACTATCAATGTTCCGGCGGGGCCAACATCTGTTCCATATACCATGACATATGCCTATGCCATGGTTTTGGAAAACGGAACTCACAACTCCACTGAGCAGCCACTTTTTCATGCGGAGCTGAGGACAACAGACAGCCTGATAACCTGTGCTTCTCCCTATTATTATCTTCCCACATTAAATAATGCAGGCGGCGGAGGTGGCGGTGGCGGAACAGGTGCAACTCTTGATACTGCTGCTGCTATTGCAAATGGATTTAGCCTTAGCCCGCAGCCCTTCTTCTCTCATGCCAGCAATGCGGGAGGTGGTAACGGCGCATGGTTATACGATGTGTGGACAAAGGGCTGGACTGAAGTGACATTCGATTTATCACCATACCGTGGACAGCAGGTAACACTCACTTTTGAAGCAGTGAACTGTACACCAGGTGCCCACTTTGCTTATGCTTATGTGGCTTTGCGAAATGTGTGTGCGGGCCTTGAGATAAGTGGCTTAACTGGTGCATGCACAAATACCCCAATCACTTACTCTATTCCTTCATTGGCCGGAGCTATTTACAACTGGCAGGTGCCAGCTGGCTGGACGATTCTTTCCGGGGCAAACTCAAATGCTATTACTGTACTTCCGGGCGGAAGCGGTGGTGACATCATTGCCCATGAAATTAATGGCTGTGCTGATCTCAGGGATACTATTACTGTTACCACAGCTCCGCCTACAGTACCGGGAGCAGTCAACAGTGACAATACTGTTTGTAGCGGGACAAACAGCACGGTACTTACATTAAACGGGTCGGTTGGTAATATACTCAACTGGCTTTCCTCAACAGATGGCATTACCTGGACAGCTATTCCCAACACTACCAATACATATACCGCCCAAAACCTGTTACAAACCACACAATATAAGGCAAGAGTGCAGAATGGAACGGCATGCCGCATTGATACAAGTACTGCTGCAATAATAGCCGTGGATCCCCGAAGTGTTGGCGGAAACCTCGATCCCTCAGATATCAGCATTTGCCTGAATGAAAGCACTCTTAAGACAATTACACTTACAGGAAATACAGGGACAGTTGTCAATTGGCAGCAGTCGGCAAATAATGTAAACTGGACTAATTTTGCCCCGGTTAATACTAATCCCGCCTATACAACTAATAGTATTAATCAAACTACTTATTACAGGACAATCGTTAAGAGCGGAGTCTGTCCTGCCGACACAAGCTCGGTTGCTGTAATCCGCTTTTTTAATGTCCCATTTCCCGATGCGAGGATAGTACCTGACAACGCATCTGTTTGTATTGGGTTTACCACACCAATAAATGCAGTAATTAATACAGGAACCAGCTATAGCTGGAGCAATTCCAGTACACTCACTAATCAGGGTTCGGGAACAATCAGCAGCCTGCCTTACCAGATTAATGCTATCGCATCACCGCCAAGGACTATGGATTATGTGCTGACGGTAAATAATGCCGGTTGCCCGAATGTTTATCGGGATACTTTCCATGTAAATGTGTCGCCAAGGATTATTGTTTTTGCAGGAAATGATACGTCAGTGGTAGCCAACCAGCCTTTGCAATTAAACGCAACAGTTAATTTTGCCGATGCAAACCAGTTTTTATGGACTCCGGGAACAGGACTTAGTTCGACCATTATTCACAATCCTGTAGCTACTCTTGATCCTTCGATGGGGCAATCCATTATGTATGTGGTAAGGGCTACTGACCCCGCCGGTTGTTATGGTGAGGATAATATTATTGTAACTATTTACCGTACCGGCCCATCCTTATTTGTGCCAACAGGTTTTACACCCAATGGTGATGGGTTAAATGATGTTATTTACCCCATTTGTGTGGGAATAGAAAAACTGAACTACTTCAAAATATTCAACCGCTGGGGGCAATTGGTTTTCAGTACCAGCCAGATTGGCCACGGCTGGGATGGCCGCATCAAAGGAGAAGTACAAGGCTCGAACAATTATGTGTTCGTGGCCGAAGGTGTTGATTATAATGGAAATACAATCTTCAAAAAGGGGAACCTTGTATTAATCCGCTGATCTTGTACAAAAAAGAAACCCCGCATTTCTGCGGGGCTGTTGAGCTATAAGGATTCGAACCTTAACAGACAGAACCAAAATCTGTAGTGCTACCGTTACACCATAGCTCAATCCTGTTTTGGGAGTGCAAAAATAGGGTTTGATGGCTTTTGTGCCAAATGGAATTTTAGGCTTTTTATCAATTAACTGGCAAAAGAGCATTTTAACATCCTGTCTTTCTGCTGCATATCTTTTTTGAGTTCCGTTTTGAAACCGTTTTTCAGAAATAAGGCGGCCACTTCGTTACCAAGGCTCTCATGAATTTCAAGGTAAATATGTCCGCCTGGTGATAAATGTGCTTTGGCAAACGCAGCAATGGCATTGTAAAAAACTAAAGCATTATTATCCGGAACAAACAATGCCTGGTGAGGTTCATAATTCAGCACATTGGAATGCATCGTGGTTTTGTCCCGTTCCGGGATATAAGGCGGATTGCTGACGATAGTGTCAAAAACAGGCAATGATTTCCACTGCTCAGGATTCAGAAAATCAAGTTGGATAAAACGAACAGAAACATTATTGGCAAGGGCATTTTTTTTGGCCACAGATAAAGATCCATCGCTAATATCGCAGCCCCACACTTCTGCATCAGTGAATTTTCTTTTTAAAGAGACGGGAATACATCCGCTGCCGGTTCCAATATCCAGGACCCTTAAAGGAGAATTCGTTTTTAGATTATCTGTAATAATCCAGTGAATCAGTTCTTCGGTCTCTGGCCGGGGAATGAGAACATTTTCATCAACATAAAATGGTATTGCATAAAACCAGGCTTCATTAATTATGTACTGTATGGGTTCAAATGCCTGTAGCCTTTTAAGGATGTTGTGAAGCTGCTGTTCTTGCGACTCTGACAATTTTTGATCAGCAAAAAGCCGTAACTCATTTCTGCCTTTCTTGCTTATATATTCCATTGCAATTTCAGTAATGGCGGAGGCTTCTCCTTCCGTGTACAAAGCGGTCAGGCTTTCAAAGCATATTTTACCGGCTTCCTTTATTGTCATACCCGCAAACATAATTCATTTACTTTTGTCCGTATCATGAACGACCGGATTTACATGCACCGATGTCTTGAACTGGCAGCAAATGGAGCCGGGCTGGTTGCTCCAAATCCGATGGTTGGTGCAGTGCTGGTGCATAATGACCGTATAATAGGAGAAGGCTGGCATAAAAAATACGGAGAGGCTCATGCTGAAGTGAATTGTATAAATGAGGCTGTAAAAAATGGATTTGAAAATGATATAGCTGAATCAATCCTCTATGTTTCTCTCGAACCTTGTGCTCACTTTGGAAAGACACCTCCTTGCGCCGACCTGATTATCAAGTATAGAATTCCAAAAGTTGTAATTGGTTGCCGTGATCCTTTTGAGGCGGTCAATGGAAAA